>Ga0315297_10002668_pt1 | contig 11293 bp, 5 predicted proteins | sample YL17G15_0_MG_FD_203628 | JGI IMG/M metagenome (GOLD analysis project Ga0315297, IMG submission 203628) | Sediment microbial communities from Yellowstone Lake, YNP, Wyoming, USA - YL17G15_0 | ecosystem: Environmental > Aquatic > Freshwater > Lake > Sediment | place: USA: Wyoming | collected...
TGAGCAGCTCACGGACCTCGAGCTCCACGAGGTCGAGCAGCTCCTCGTCGTCGACCAGGTCGCACTTGTTCAGGAACACGATGACCGACGGCACGTTCACCTGGCGGGCCAGGAGGATGTGCTCGCGGGTCTGCGGCATCGGGCCGTCCACGGCGGACACGACCAGGATGGCGCCGTCCATCTGCGCCGCGCCCGTGATCATGTTCTTCACATAGTCGGCGTGTCCCGGGCAGTCCACGTGCGCGTAGTGTCGCTTCGGGGTCTCGTACTCGACGTGCGACGTGGCAATCGTCAGGATCTTGGTCGCATCGCGACGCCCCTGCGACGCGGACGCCTTGGCGACCTCATCGTACGGGATGTACTTCGTGCCCCAGCCCTTGTCCGCCGACACCTTCGTCAGGGCCGCCGTCGTGGTGGTCTTGCCGTGGTCCACGTGACCGATCGTTCCGACGTTCACGTGCGGCTTCGTACGCTCGAATTTCGCCTTGGCCATGGTCTGTGCTCCGGTATCCCTGTCCTGGTTACCCTGCGTGACTTACTTCGAATCCTTGCCGGCCGCCTTGCTGATGATCTGCTCGGCGATCGCCTTCGGCACTTCCTCGTAGTGATCGAATTCCATCGAGTACACGGCGCGCCCCTGCGTCATGCTGCGCAGCGTCGTGGAGTACCCGAACATTTCCGCCAGCGGCACGTCGGCCGACACGACCTGCGCGTCACCGCGCTGCGTCATGCCACCCACCTTGCCACGGCGGCTCGACAGGTCGCCGATCACGTCGCCAAGGAAGTCGGCCGGGGTGACCACCTCGACGCCCATGACGGGCTCGAGAATGATCGGGTTGGCCTGTCGCGCTGCTTCCTTGACCGCCATCGAGCCGGCGATCTTGAACGCCATTTCCGAGCTGTCGACGTCGTGGTAGCTGCCGTACGTGAGCGTCGCCTTGACGTCCACCATCGGGTAGCCTGCCAGCACGCCGTTCTCGAGCGCTTCGCGGATGCCCGCCTCCACCGGCTTGATGAACTCCCGGGGGATGACGCCGCCCACGACCTTGTCCTCGAAGATGAAGCCCTGGCCCGCTTCGGTCGGCTCGAGGTTGATGACGACGTGGCCGTACTGGCCCTTGCCGCCCGACTGCCGGATGAACTTGCCCTCGATGTTGGTGACCTTCTTCTTCACCGTCTCGCGGAACGCCACCTGTGGCTTGCCGACGTTGGCCTCGACCTTGAACTCGCGACGCATGCGGTCCACGATGATCTCGAGGTGCAGCTCGCCCATGCCCGCGATGATCGTCTGGCTCGTCTCGACGTCCGTGCGCACGCGAAACGTCGGGTCCTCTTCCGCCAGCTTCTGCAGCGCGATGCCGAGCTTGTCCTGGTCGGCCTTCGACCTGGGCTCGATCGCCACGTCGATGACCGGGTTCGGGAACTTCATCGCTTCCAGGATGACCGGCCGGGCCTCGTCCGCCAGGGTGTCACCGGTGCGCGTGTCCTTGAGGCCGATCGCGGCGGCGATGTCGCCCGCCAGCACCTCCTCAATCTCGTCGCGCTTGTTCGCGTGCATCTGCAGAAGCCGGCCGATCCGCTCCCGCTTGTCCTTGGTGCTGTTGTAGACGTAGCTGCCCGACTTGAGCGACCCGGAGTACACCCGGAAGTACGTCAGCCGGCCAACGTATGGATCGGTCGCCACCTTGAACGCGAGGGCCGCGAACGGAGCGTTGTCATCCGGCTCGCGCGCCTCGAACGTCTCGTCATGCTGCGGCAGGTGCCCCTGCACCGCCGGGATGTCCATCGGGCTCGGCAGGTAGTCGATGACGGCATCGAGCAGCGCCTGCACGCCCTTGTTCTTGAAGGAAGCGCCACAGAGCACCGGTACGAGCTTGCCGGCGACGGTCGCCTTCCGGATGGCCCGCATGATCTCCTCGAGCGACAGCTCCGCGCCGCTCAGGTACTTCGTCATCAACTCGTCGTCGTGCTCGACCGCCGCCTCGATGACATCATGGCGCGCCTGCTCCACCCGCTCCCTGTAGGCATCGGCCACCGGCATCTCGGTAAACATCTTCCCCAGGGACTCGTCGTCGAACACGAACTCGACCCGCCGCAGCACGTCAATGTGCCCGGTGAAGAGCTCGCCCGACCCCACCGGCAACTGGATCGGGAAGGCGTTCTTCGTGAGCCGGCCCCGGATCATGCTGAGGCAGCGGTCGAAGTCGGCCCCGACGCGGTCCATCTTGTTCGAGAAGATGATGCGCGGCACGTTGTAGCGGTCCGCCTGACGCCAGACCGTCTCGGTCTGCGGCTCGACGCCGGCCACGGAATCGAGCAGTGTCACCGCGCCGTCGAGCACGCGCAGCGAACGCTCGACCTCGACCGTGAAGTCCACGTGCCCGGGCGTATCGATGATGTTGATGCGGTGCACGATGTCGTTGCGGCTCCAGAAACAGGTCGTCGCGGCCGACGTGATCGTGATACCACGCTCCTGCTCCTGCTCCATCCAGTCCATCGTGGCGGCACCCTCGTGCACTTCACCGATCTTGTAGTTCTTGCCGGTGTAGTACAGGATGCGCTCGGTCGTCGTCGTCTTACCGGCATCGATGTGCGCCATGATGCCGATATTCCGGTAGCGATCGAGCGGAGTGTTTCGCGCCATAACTTTCGTCAACCTGTTCCCCGGCGCCGCGGGCGCCTCCACCAAGCGAAAAGCGGGGCGACCGACCCGGGAAACCCGGTGGTATCGCTCCGCGCACATCCGGGCAACCGCCCTGGACGAGGACCAATCGAGGTCCCATGCGTTTTCGGAAGGCCAGAGGTGGGGGAAGACCGCTCCCTCACGTAACCCGATGTCTACCCGCCTACCCGCCTACCCGCCTGTTACCACCGATAATGTGCAAACGCACGGTTGGCCTCGGCCATCCGGTGCGTGTCTTCCTTCTTCTTGATCGTGTTCCCCTCGCCCTTCGAGGCGAGGATCAGCTCCGCCGCCAGCCGCTCGTAGATCGTCTTCTCGCTGCGGGCGCGGGAGAACTGGATCAGCCAGCGCATGGCTAGGGCCGCGCGACGATCCGGCCGCACTTCGATCGGCACCTGGAGCGAGGCGCCGCCGACCCGGCGGCTCTTCACCTCGACCATCGGCTTCGCGTTGTTCACCGCCTGCTTGAACACGGCGACGCCCGGCTGGCCGGTGCGCTCTTCGATCAGGTCCATCGCCTTGTAGAACACGCCCTCGGCCAGGCCCTTCTTGCCGTCATACATCAGCGCGTTCACGAACTTCGAAACGGTCTGGCTGTCGTACCGCGGATCCGGCGGAACCGGGCGGCGGACGGCGCGAGTGCGACGGCTCACTTCTTACCTCCGGCGGCGGCAGCCTTCGGACGCTTGGCGCCATACTTCGAGCGACTGCGACGGCGGTCGGCAACACCGGCCGAGTCGAGCGAGCCACGCACGATGTGATAGCGCACGCCCGGAAGATCCTTCACCCGGCCACCACGAATCAGGACGATCGAGTGCTCCTGGAGATTGTGCCCCTCGCCCGGGATGTAAGCGATGACCTCGAACCCGTTCGTAAGCCGGACCTTCGCAACCTTCCGGAGAGCCGAGTTCGGCTTCTTCGGCGTGGTGGTGTAAACACGAGTGCAAACACCCCGACGGAAAGGATTGCTATCAAGCGCCGGCGCCTTATCGGTGCGCGGTACGCTTTTCCGGCCGTGCCGGACGAGCTGATTGATGGTCGGCATATTCCCCTGTTCCACGATCCCAGGCGCCCTTTTTGGGCGCAGACCGCAGAAACTAGAGGGTCAGGGGCCGTAGGTCAAGACGCAGGGCCAGTTTCGAGCTCGCCCGCCCGCCCGCCGGAGTGCGTCCGCTCCGCCGTGCGTCGTCCTTGTTTGCGCGCGAGGCTGGGTTTGGCCTTCTTTCGAGCTATCGACACCAGCAATTCGCGGCTTCGGCATTCCTTCGGCTGCATCTGGTACCCTTCTGGAGAACGTGAATGGCTCCCTCCCTGCTCCTGCCCCACGCCTCGCGCCGCTTTGCGCTCACCGCGGCACTGCTCGCGACCGGATGCAGCGGCGACAATGGCCCCAGCGGGGACCAGCCGACGTCGATCGCCATCAGCGGGGGTAACGCCCAGGCGGTGCGCTACGGTACATCGGTCGCCACGCCTCCTTCCGTCGTCGTGACCAACGCGCAGGGTCCGATGGTGGGCGTGACCGTGACCTTCACGGTTACGGCCGGCGGCGGCACGGTCACCGGCGGCACCACCACCACGAACGCCCAGGGCATCGCGACCGTCGGCAGTTGGACGCTGGGGCCGACGCCGATCGTCAATACCCTCAAGGCGACTGCCGGCAACATCTCGGTCAATATCGATGCTACGGCGATCACGGGCCCGCCCTCGGCGATCTTCGTGCGATCGGGTGATGGGCAGACCTGGGTGCAGCTGAGCCTCGTGCCGGTACCACCCGCGGTAACGGTGACGGACGGGCAATTCCCGGTTCCGTCCGCGCATGTAGTGTTTGCCGTGGCCTCGGGCGGTGGGAGCGTGTCGGTCCCGGTGCAGACCACGAACGCCAGCGGCGTTGCCACGGTGGCCGGCTGGCGCATGGGCGCGGAAACGGCCAACACGATGACCGCCACCATCCAGAGCTCCTCGATCCCGCCCGTCACCTTCAGCGCCACCGCCCAGCCGCTGGTCATCTCGGCCGTCAACAAGATCGATGGCGACAACCAGACCGGCTTCGCCGGCAACTTCGCCGACCGGAAGGTCACGGTTTCGGTGCTGAACCAGTTCGGCCTGCCCACTGAGGGCGTGCCAGTCACCTTTGCCGTCACGAGCGGCGGCGGGACCATCTCCGGCAACACGACCACCACCGCCCTCAACGGTCAGGGGGTGCTCCCTTCCTGGCGCTACGGTGTGGCGGGTCCGCAATCCGTGGATGCCACCGCCGGTGCCGTGGCTCCTCTGACGTTCTCGGCCACGGCGGCGGCGGTGCCAATCTCAGACTTCCGGATCAACGTGTCATATCCGGTGGTGTCCGGTGTAACGCCGCCGGGCGATGCGGTAAAGGCTGTCTTTGCCGATGCCGTCGGGCGCTGGCAAGCACTCATCGTCGGCGGGTTGCCACCGATCGAGCTAACCGGCACAAATGTGATCGGCCCGGTCAGCATCAACACGGGCCCCCCCCCGGGCATCGGCACGGTTCCCTGCATTCCCCTGGTCGGCAACACCACGATCAAGGACGTCAACATCTACGTGTACATCCGCCCGATCGACGGCACGTCAGGGTCGAACATCCTCGGCCTCGCGACGCCCGTCTACGTACGAAGCGGAAGCCAGCTCCCCTTCGCCGGGTGCATGATCTTCGACAGCGCCAACATCGACGAGCTCCTCGCGAGCGGCGGGCTGTCCAAGGTCATCCTGCACGAGATGGCTCATGTGTTCGGGTTCGGCACCATCTGGGAGGATAAGAGACTGCTCATCGGCGCGTGCCCGACCTCATCCACGCCGTCGTTCAACGGACCGTCGTCACAGCAGGGGTTCCTCGCCGCCCTCGTGCCGGGCGGCATCTACACCGACCCGATCGTCCCGGTGGAGGGGGACGGAGCCTGTGGGGATGGCACCCGCGACGGGCACTGGAGCGAGTCGGTCCTCGGCAATGAACTCATGACCGGCTACCTGCAGTCGGGATCCAACCCGCTGAGTGCCATCACCAGCGCATCGCTGCGGGACATGGGCTACGTTGTGAACGATGTCCCCAGTGACGCCTACACCGTACCATCGGTGACCGCCGCGCTGCGTACCGGAACCGCCGCAGAAAAGTTGCATGAGCTGCACGTCGCGGTGCCGATCATCGTCACCGACACCCGCGGCCGGACGACGCAGGTCATCGATCGGTGACGGCGGCTCACCAGCGCAGGGAATGAAAAAGAAGGCGCCCGGGATCACTCCCGGGCGCCTTCTGATTGCGGTACTTCGGGCTGCTAGAGGTCCTCGTCGGCCAAGGCGCCCACCAGCGGGCCCGGACCCGGCACCGCCGGGACCTCCTCCACCGGAGGAGGCGGCGGCGGCGGCTCGTAGCCCGCCGGCGGCTCCAGTTCGATCTCGGCGTACCGGTAGATACCGGACCCGGCCGGGATCAGGTGCCCGATAATGATGTTCTCCTTGAGGCCGATGAGGTCGTCCTTGGCGCCACGGATGGCCGCATCGGTGAGCACCCGCGTGGTCTCCTGGAACGACGCCGCCGAGATGAACGACTGCGTCGTGAGGCTGGCCTTGGTGATGCCCAGGAGCACCGGCTCGGCCGCGGAGGCCTCGCCCTTCCGCTTCACCGTCCGCTCGTTGTCCTCGCGGAACGTGAGCTTGTCGACCGTCTCGCCTTCGAGGAAGTCGGTGTCGCCCGGATCGATGACGCGCACCTTCTGGAGCATCTGGCGCACGATCACGCCGATGTGCTTGTCGTTGATGCGCACGCCCTGCAGGCGGTACACCTCCTGCACCTCGTTCAGCAGGTATTCCTGCACGGCGCGCGGGCCCTTGATCCGCAGGATATCATGCGGGTTCACCGGGCCCTCGGTGAGCCGGTCGCCGGCGCGCACGCGGTCACCCTCGTGCACCCGGAGGTGCTTGCCGGCCGGCACTTCGTACAGTGCCGGCTCGACCGGCGTATCGCCCTCGGCCGCCGCAAAGACGAAGATCTCGCGCTTGCCGCGCTTGATGTCGCCGAACTTCACCACGCCATCCGTCTCCGCGATCGTCGCCGGATCCTTCGGGCGCCGGGCCTCGAACAGCTCCGCGATGCGCGGGAGGCCGCCGGTGATGTCACGCGTCTTGTACGCCTCGCGCGGGATCTTGGTGACGGTGACGCCCTTCTTCACCTTGACCGCCGGCGAGAGCCACACCGTCTTGTCCTTGCTTTCCTTCTTGCTCCGGCTGGGCCACGCCTCATTGATCGGCCGCTCGTCCACCTTGAACGACTTCGCCGCCCACGGGTTGGCCTCCGCCGGGAGATCGAATGCGCGCGACACCTGGTCGGTGGGCGAGCCGAAGATGATGCGGCTGCCCTCGGCCAGCGTGTACTCCTGCGGATCCTTCCGGTTCGGCGCGTAGACCAGCACCGACGGGTGCAGCTCCCGCTCCGGATCGGCGGTCACCACGAGGGAACGCAGGCCGGTGCCTTCGTCCAGCTCTTCGCGGAGCGTCACGCCAGGCACCAGGTCCTTCCACCGCATCTCGCCGTCGAGCTTGAGGATCGACGGGTTCGAGTACGGGTCCCACGTGTACAGGATGGACGCGCGCCGCTCGTTGTCGCCCTTCACGACGGCATCGCCCTCCTTCACCTGCAGGATCGCGCCTTCCGGCACGGGGTACCGGTTGAGCACGCGCTTGTGATCCTTCGGGTCGACGACGAGGATGCCTTCCTTGTTCTCGTCATCGGCCGACTCGTCCTCGCGGGTCAGCGCCACGCGCTGGATCGACTTGGTGCCGTCCTCGGACTCGACCGGCACGTCAGCCCACTCGAGGCCCTTGGTGTACTGCACGACGCCATCGGCCCGCGCCCGGCGCTCCGCCTCCTCCGCGATGCGGCTGGACGTGCCGCCGATGTGGAAGGTACGCAGCGTCAGCTGTGTGCCCGGCTCGCCGATCGACTGCGCGGCCAGGATGCCCACCGCCTCGCCCATGTCCACCATGTCCATGGTGGCCAGGTTGCGGCCGTAGCACATGCGGCAGATGCCCCGCTTGGACTCGCAGGTAAGCACCGAGCGGATCTTCACCTTCTCGATGCCACCTTCCTCGATGGCGATCGCCATTTCCTCGTCGATCAGCTGACCCGCCTGAACCAGGATGCGCGGATCGCTGTGCTCGTCGAGCTCGTGCGGATCGAGTACTTCCTCGGCGGCGACGCTGCCCAGGATGCGCTCACGCAGCGGCTCAATGATGTCCTCGCCTTCCTTCAGCGCCGAGATCTCGAGGCCCAGGACGGTGCCGCAGTCCTCTTCCGTGACCGTGACGTCCTGCGCCACGTCCACGAGGCGGCGGGTGAGGTAGCCGGCGTCCGCCGTCTTGAGGGCGGTGTCGGCCAGGCCCTTTCGCGCGCCGTGGGTCGAGATGAAGTACTCGAGCACCGTGAGGCCCTCACGGAAGTTCGACTTGATCGGGCTCTCGATGATTTCGCCGATGCCACCCGTGAGCTTCTTCTGCGGCTTGGCCATCAGGCCGCGCATGCCCGCGAGCTGCCGGATCTGGTCGCGTGAACCACGCGAGCCGGAATCGTACATCATGAACACCGGGTTGAAGCCGCCACGCGCCAGCCGCATGTGGTTCACCATCGCCTCGGCGACGTCGTTGTTCGCGTGGGTCCAGGCGTCGATGACCTTGTTGTACCGCTCACCGAACGTGATCTGGCCGGTGTTGTAGGCGCGCTGGAAGCGCTTGACGCGCTGGTCGGCATCGGCCAGGATCTCGGCCTTGTCCGCCGGGATCTCCAGGTCCTCGATGCCGATCGACACGCCACCGAAGGTCGCGAAGCGGAAGCCGAGCTCCTTGAGCCGGTCAAGGAACGTGACCGTCTCGGCGAGGCCCGCGCGACGATAGCTCTCCAGCACGAGGTTGGAGAGTTCCTTCTTCTTCATGAGCGCTTCACGGAAGCCGAGTTTCGCCACGACCTTCCGCGGCAGGATGCTGTTGAACATCACCCGGCCCACCGTGCTCCGCAGCCACCGCGCCTGCGGATCCTCGGCCTCGCGCGGCGGGACGTACCAGAACCAGATCGCACTGTGGTACGACACCGCACCGGTCAGGAGCGCCATCTCGATTTCGGCCAGGCTGCCGAAGTGCCGGGCGTCCTTCCACAGGTGCTGGAGCGCCTCGGCCTGCTTCGGACCACCGGCCTTGCGCAGCTCTTCCTCGTAGCCCGGGGGCAGCTTGGTGAGCCAGTAGCTGCCGAGCACCATGTCCTGGGACGGCTCCGCCACCGGGCGGCCGTCGGACGGCTTCAGGATGTTGTTTGACGAGATCATCAGCACGCGGGCCTCGATCTGCGCCTCGAACGACAGCGGCACGTGCACGGCCATCTGATCGCCGTCGAAGTCGGCGTTGAACGCGGCGCAGACGAGCGGATGGATCCGGATCGCCTTGCCCTCGACCAGCACCGGCTCGAACGCCTGGATGCCCAGGCGGTGCAGTGTCGGCGCGCGGTTGAGCAGCACCGGATGGTCCTGGATGATCTCCTCCAGGATCTCGTACACCTCCGGGCTCTCGCGCTCCACGATCTTCTTGGCGCGCTTCACCGTTTCGGCGATGCCCTTCTCCACCAGCTTGTGGATGATGAACGGCTTGAAGAGCTCCACCGCCATCGCCTTGGGCAGGCCGCACTGGTGCAGGCGCAGCTCCGGGCCGACCACGATGACCGAACGGCCGGAGTAGTCGACGCGCTTGCCGAGCAGGTTCTGCCGGAAGCGGCCCTGCTTGCCCTTGAGCATGTCACTCAGGGACTTGAGGGGGCGCTTGCCGCGGCCGCGGATTGCCTTCGAGCGGCGGCCGTTGTCGAACAAGGCGTCCACTGCCTCCTGGAGCATCCGCTTCTCGTTCCGGAGGATGACTTCCGGGGCGCGATGCTGGATCAGCTTCTGGAGCCGGTTGTTCCGGTTGATGACTCGCCGGTACAGGTCGTTCAGGTCGGACGTGGCGAAGCGCCCGCCGTCGAGCGGCACCAGCGGCCGCAGGTCGGGCGGGATGACCGGGACGACGTCCAGGATCATCCACTCCGGCTTGTTCGGCAGGTCGCCCGAATCGCCGGAGGTCAGGATCGCATCGACGATCTTGAGGCGCTTGAGCATCTGCTTCTTGCGGTGCTGGCTGGTCTCGTTCGCCACACCCGACCGAAGCTCCTCCGCCACCTTCTTCACGTCGATCTTGAGCATCAGCTTCCGGACCGCCGGGGCGCCGATGTCCGCCTCGAACGCGGTGTCGCCCTCGTCCCGCGCCTTGGCGCGGAGCGTCAGGTATTCATCCTCGTCGAGCAGCTGCCGGGGGTCCACTTCCTGCTTGCCTGGCTCGATGACGATGTAACTCGAGTAGTAGATGACGCGCTCCAGCTCGCGGAGCGTGATGTTGAGCAAGTTGCCCATCGGTGACGGCAAGGTCTTGAAGAACCAGATGTGCGCCACCGGCACGCTGAGCTCAATGTGGCCCATGCGCTCGCGCCGGACCTTCGAGAGCGTGACTTCCACGCCGCAGCGGTCGCAGATGACCCCGCGGTAGCGGATGCGCTTGTACTTGCCGCAATGGCACTCCCAGTCCTTGACCGGACCGAAGATGCGCTCACAGAACAGGCCGTCCTTCTCGGGCTTGAACGATCGGTAGTTGATCGTCTCGGGCTTGGTGACCTCGCCCCACGACCACCAGGCGCGCTGCCCCTGGAGCTCCAGGCGCTCGCGTTCCTTCGGATCGCGCGGGCCGCGGATTTCCTCCGGGCTCGCGATACGGATGCTGATGAAGTCGAACGCCGAGCTCTTCTGCTCGCGACCGCTGCGAAAATCGATCATGGGTGCCTCTTCCTATTCATCGCCGCTCTCGGTGGTACCGAGCGTAACCTTGAGCCCCAGGGCCTGCAGTTCCTTGACGAGCACGTTGAACGACTCGGGGATGCCGGGTTCCGGCAGGTTCTGCCCCTTCACGATGGCCTCATACACCCGGCTGCGGCCCGTGACGTCGTCCGACTTGACCGTGAGCATTTCCTGCAACGTGTGCGCAGCGCCGTACGCCTCGAGCGCCCACACTTCCATTTCACCGAACCGCTGGCCGCCGAACTGCGCCTTGCCGGCGAGCGGTTGCTGCGTCACCAGCGAGTACGGCCCGATCGACCGCGCGTGGATCTTGTCATCGACGAGGTGGCTCAGCTTCAGCATGTAGATCGAGCCGATCGTGACGTCGCCATCGAACTGCTGCCCGCTGCGGCCATCGCGCAGCCGTGCCTTGCCGGCCGGCGTGAGTCCCGCCACGCGCAGCAGTTCATCCGCCGCGGCATCGAGGCTCGCGTCCTTCGCGCCCTCGAGCAACGCCGCCAGGGCGGTGCGACCCACCGCCACCAGCGCCGCGGCCGGCGTCGCCTTGACCGCTTGCTCCAGTTCCTTGATCAGCCTGGCGTCGGCTTCGTGGGCCTGATGGTACGCCAGCTCGGCGGCCTTCTGGACCAGCTCGCGCTGGCCCAGTTCCCTCGCGGCGCCCTTCACGAACGCCAGCGTCGCCTCGCCCAGCTTCTTCGTCTCGGCCGACATCGCCTTGTCCAGGAGGTGCGACACG
>Ga0315297_10002669_pt1 | contig 11292 bp, 24 predicted proteins | sample YL17G15_0_MG_FD_203628 | JGI IMG/M metagenome (GOLD analysis project Ga0315297, IMG submission 203628) | Sediment microbial communities from Yellowstone Lake, YNP, Wyoming, USA - YL17G15_0 | ecosystem: Environmental > Aquatic > Freshwater > Lake > Sediment | place: USA: Wyoming | collected...
TCCGGCGGCTGGGCCTGAACGACGACAGCGACTCCCCGGGGCGGAAGTTCGTCCGCATCGAGGTCGAGGGCTTCGACCTGCGGCGGTTCCGGGTCGATGAGCAGGGCACGCTACCCGGCTGGTGGGACGACCGGGTCGCAGATGTCCGGGCGTGGCTGAGCGAGCACAAGGACGATATCATACAGGGCTGCAAGGCGTACGATGAGGCCTGCGCCACCACCAGCAAGGCGTACGATGAGGCCTGCGCCACCGCCCGCAAGGCGTACGATGAGGCCTGCGCCACCGCCGGCAAGGCGCACGCTGAGGTCCGCGCCATCGCGGCGAAGCCGCTGGCGCGGATAGGGTTCGTCGGTCCGGGGGGGTCCCGATGAGTCGATGGATATGCCCGTTCTGCCTCGAACGGTGCATCAAAGGCGACCGCAAGTATGGATTGGGTGACGTATGGGTCCATGATGATAGAACCGCCCCTAGTGATAAGAATATGCATGGACCAGTATTCATCGCGTCAAACTGCCCTAAACATGCATTCCTGCTCGTATGGGAGGTCTGACGATGAACCGTGAAACCTGCCGTGGGCCGCTAAGCTGCTTCATGGCCCACGAAGACGGCCCCGATGCGGATTGCGAGAACTGCCCCAGCTACCGGGGCCACAGGGTGTGGGATAGATGATTATAAAGGTTAATCCGGCTGAAGTGATAACCGTCCAGTGTGAAATAGAGTCTCACGTGAAAATCGTGCAGATTGTTATCAGGGCCGATGGCGTTTTGGAGGTACATTCATGACCGTCCTCTCCAAGGCCCTGACGGCCGAAACGCCCGAGGAACGGCTTTTAGCTCTCATCGAACAGTTCGGGTTTGAACCCGAGGGGGTCGGGTTCCTACCGGAATCTCTACGGATAACACTCATGGCTGAGTGGGGTCTCAACGAGCGAACCCTCTTCATCGCCGCCGGCCGTGGCGATCTGGCCGTCCAGGGTCTCCCGGCGCACTTCTCACAGTCTCCCGCCAACAGTGGCGTTGTCACACCATCAGCCGCGCAGACGGCGGGGCAGACCGGGCCGGAGCTTGTTTCACCTCCGGCCCCCAAAACGGACCTGACCCAGACCATGAGCATCGAAGAGCTGCTGGCCGTAATAAAGCCTCCCTACGGGCTCACGGATAGCCAATTCGCTGCTTGGAAGGGGTTAGGCAAGGGCAAGTACCCCGGCGTTCCATCGGCCCGTATAGAGGCGTTGAAGGCCCTGGGGCCGTCGGAGCGGTACTGGCTGGTCCACGCGAAGGAACGGGAGGTGCCGAAATGAGCCCCCACGGCGACCTAATCGCTTTCGGGCTCTGTCTCCTCGTTCTCGCCTTCCCGTTGGTCTGGTATCTGCTCTCGTTGATTGATGACGCCAACGAAGAGCGCAAGCGTCACAACGAGGCCGTCGAACTCCACAACTTCCGTATCCAACGAGCCCTCGCCCGGCTGCCAAGATGCCCGTATATGTCGAGGAGGCGGTCGTAATGGCACTCATAACAGCTCGAAAGATGGGTACTGCACAGTTCCCGGTATGCGATATCTGTCAAGGACCGCTCCGCCGGCCGTGCAGCCTCGGATATATAGGCGATGAGAAAGCGATGACGGTCTGTGTTTCTTGTTATCGGGTGGCTCTCTGCTTGGATCGCTTGCGACAGAAAGGCTTCGTTCAGACGGATGAGCGGGGGCGGTCGTGATGGCTGTTCGACATGACCGAGCGGAGAAGCGTTACAAGGATGAAATCGCAATACTGCTTAAACGGGCAACCGAGGCCGAGGCCCGGCTTGCGACGGCCATGAAGTACTGCCCGGCAAACTGCGACGACGGCTATACCGGCTGCAAGTCGCTCGACCGCATCGCCGAGCTCGAACAGGACTGGCGATTGCTCCGGGAGGCGCTCTGGGAGGCGCTCGAAGCTTGGCGTTCTCGGCTTCGCAAGCTTCGGGAGGCCCGGAAGCCATGACCAACCCATTCCCGCCAGCTGGCAATCTCTGGTCTTGCGACCGGTGCGGGCGACCCCAAGGCATCCTGCACCTGCTCCGAGGCCATTGGCTCTGCGACACGTGCATAGTGGAGGCGAAGCCGGGGGAACTATGAGTGAAGAGGATTACTGCGACTTCTGCGCCGATAAGGCCGCCCGGGAGTACCGGGCGTACCGGAAGCCCCGAACAGATGGTCTCTGCTGCTGGCGCCCCTGGCCCCGTGGAACGCCGGCCATCTGCGATACCTGCAAAGCGATATGCTGTAACTGCGGCCAGCGCCGGGGCTGCGCCGAACGGGAGGACTATTGATGGACGAAGGCTCCCCGACCGTAGAAGGCACCTATGAGCTTAAGTACATCTGCCGCGGCTGCAAAGACCCGATGATGAAGGGGCCGCCCTGCGTCACGTTCAACGCGCCGTGGTGCCCCCTCTATAACGGTCAGGCGCATTGGGATTTGGAGGTTGATTAAATGCCCGTAGCAAAATCCGGCTTCCCGGTCATGGAGATGAAAGCCCAGGTCCGGGCATGGTGCGCCGATTGCGCCCGGAAGGCGCCAGGATGCCGGCAGAAGTACAGATGCGAGATATGGGTCGTGGATATGTCAGTTTAGAGGGGGAATCGGAATGGGATGTCCGTACACTGACGAGCAACTACAATTCTGGGATGGGGTAACGAACCCGATGGGCGAAGCCTGCCATGATTGTGAGGATTACGATTGTGAGCATAACCCCAATCCTAATGGAGAGTTTGAACCGCCCGATGGATATGACGATAACTTTCAAGACCCAGATGTACCGGACGATACTCCAAGGGAGGACGAACAAAAGTCATAATTGCGAGGGGATGGGAAATGAAGACACAACGGCAGATATTGGAACGTGTCAAAGAGTTGATGACAACTCAGGCTGTCCACATCAAAAAGGGCAGGCTTGATGAGGCGTCGAATCTGGGCGGCATAATATATGGAATGTGCTGGTGCGTTCAGGACAATAAAGCCATCAGGCGAATACAAAAAGCTGTATGGAAGAAAACGGGGATTTCCAAATAGGGGACTTGATGGACATGGAAGAAATACCAATCGAAGAAATGGTGCGGAAGGCAAAGGAGCGCGGGGAGCCGTTGCAGTACCGGATGGATGACGACACCTTGATAGTGGTACTACCCTACCCAAAGCGAAAGTCCGTTTAGAGGGGTTGATAGACATGGACGTACCAGACTATAACGTAATGAAGAAGCGTAAGCAGCCCTGGGAACTACGGAAGCACAACCACAAGCCGGCCATAACCCGCCTCAGACGCGCCGGGACGGTCAGCTTCGACGATATGATGCGCCCGCTGTCGGAATATGTGACGGTCACGAAGAAGCCGAGGCGGAAGCGTGGCGCAGACCGACCTTAAAGCCTTGATAGCGGCCTCCGAAGGCTGGGGTATGGGCGAAATGGTCGTTTGCCTGGGCGCCGGCCGGCGGGAATGCACCGATTGCGCCAGGTCGAAAGTGCATCCCCGTAACGAATTCTGTCAGTTTGGTTGCAGGCTGGAGGGAAAGACCCGCACAGCTCGCGGATATATGCGACCGCGGAAGCATCGTTGCCAGCTGGCAAAGCTCGGCGCCGTACACGAATAACCGGGGTGTAACGGGCTACTTACGGGCTTTCAGGGCCGCTTTGACCTCCGGCCCGAACTTGTAGCCGAATATCGCCCCGACAATCGTAAGCATCCCGGCGAACAGGGGCCCGTCCGGCATGGTGTGGTAGCAGTAGATATTGCCCCATATATAGGTCATGTAGACACCGACCACGAAAGCCGTGCAAGCTATTGCGCCCTGGAGTTTCTCGTTCATATCACAATCCACCGTTCGCCTCGACCACGAAATAGTCGATTTCTTCCGGTTTACCCTCTTTGACGCCCGTTATCTTCACCGGGTCGTCCTTATCTTCATGCAGAAGCACCGTAGGCTTCACCGTGCGCTTAACGGTCTTGCAGACGGTCGCCCGTCCCTTTCCCTTGAGCTTCGCCTCTACAGCGTCCCTGTTGGCCTTTACGGGGCTCCCGAATGTGTATGCTGGCATTATGCGGTCACCGCCATGTTCCTGCTCTCTACGATGTCGTAGATGTCAATGTCAAACTGTGCGGAGACGGCCGCGCCGATATTGTCGGCGTAGATGACCTTCCGGAGCAGGGTAGCCGCCGCCGGGCTGTCCCCCACCGCCCCGGTCGCCCGAAGCGTCCCGTCAATGAACAGGGTCGGTATCCTCGTTGTGGCAACGAGCACCTCGAGGATGTGGTATTCCCCGGCCACGACGGCTATCGTGCTGTCGTCGTCAACGACGGCCCCTCCCGTCACCTGCCGGAGCAGGTAGTTCGGCCCCACGGCGTCGTCCTGGACACACAGGATGCCTTCGTTCACATACGGGAGGCTATTTGCGGCAACGGCGGCCGGTGCGTCGGTGACGCCCACGGCGAACCGGCAGTTGACTATCTGCTGCATGGCGAAACGGGAATAGATGCGATAGGCGTCCTGGGCGCTGTAGCTGTTCTGCCAGCCGTCAAGGACGCACGGCGTCACTGTGGCCGTGGAGTAGCGCCGGATGCCGCCACGGCCCGCCAGATACGCCGCCGCCGTCACGGTCTGGATGCGCCACTTGCTACCTACGGCCGCAGCCGCGGATTCGTCGAGAGTGATGAAGTCGGAACGGTCGTCGCCGGAGACCCCTTTTGCGAGGAGCCAGCCCTCATTAAGCTGCCCCGACGCCGATAAGGTCATTGCTATCGCGCCACAATAAACGCGTAAATTGCCATCAGCGCCGGATATTTCCAGAAGAGTTCCACCAGCGTTTACCCGCACACGAGCATTGGTTGGGTCGGAGAGAACGTTATAGGTCGTCCCGACTTGGACGGCATTCGTCGTGGGATTATAGGCCAGTGGCACATTTCCGACCCCTCCGGCGTCGTTGACGGCGGTCATGCCGTCCACATTGAGCTGTATCCCTCCGCCGGACGCGCCGACGAACCGGGTCCACCTTATTAGCCCGCCATGAGGCAAATCCAGATTGCTCAGCGTGAGCAGCCACGGGAAAGAGCAGGTGCACGGACAGGATTTCATGCTTTCACCTCTATATCGTCGGCTGGTACTGGAGCCCTATCGGGAGCTTCGTCGTCCATATCGCTTGAATGTTCTGGGCATTGACAGCATCACCGTTGACCGTATACTGGGCGCCCCAGAACTTCCCGCCGGCCGTCTCCCGGCTGGTATCTTCGGCGTCCAGGATGAATGTCTCCCCGGCATAGAGCCGTATCCGGCCGCCGGACGGGAACACGATATCGACGTATGCGCCGGCGACGATGGACCGATTCCGGAATACGCATGTATTCACGAATGAATCGAAATTGTGATATATCGGTACGTCCGTTGCTGGTTGCGTCCATTCTTCCGACCCGCTCATTTTGGCACCTCCATTGATGTCTTTCCTTTCGCTTTCGTCATCCAATCTATGAATACGATGCCTATGCCTACCACGATGATCAACAGGACCAACGGCCCCCAGGGTATCTTCCCGGGCGTATCGTCATGGAGCCCGAGATCGCCCGTGGTCTTCCAGATCTCGTATGCTTCATTGCCCTCCACCGCAGCAGCGTTCGTGGCGGCTGTCAGCCGGTCCGAATATGTGTACTGGAGACCGTTGAATCCGGCTGTATTCGGCTCCGCAAAGACGCGTACGATGCTGGTATCAGCGTCGCCCTCGACCTTGCCGGCATCGAGCGCGTCCTGGGCGCTCCCGAATACATAGTCCACGGACCGGATGTCGTATTCCTCACCATGCCCGGTCCAGAGCCGCGGGTCGCCCGTCTTATTCTCCCAGGTCCACTTGTAGCCTACGAGCCGGTATCGGAACGCCAACGTACCCGCTTCCCCGTAACCCTGACCGGCTTCGCCAGCCCCGCCCTGACCCTGATTACCACCGTATGTATCCCCACTGTATGCCATGTCACGGCCTCCGGGAAAGATAATAAAAAATCGCAATCGACGCTACGGATACTATCAGACCGACGACGCCCAGATACAGATTGATTCGCTCCTGCTCCTTCTGACGTTTCAGCGCTTCCGCCTGGTATCTCTGCTGCTCCGCATACTGCGCCGCAGAGGTCGCCTTGCCCTGCTCGGAGTAATAGACCGTGGCTACGGTGCCCGCAACTGCGGCCGCGGCCATGAGCCCGACAGCAATGCCTGTTGATACAGCAGCTATTGGAGACCCCTCCTATACGCCCAGTACAATACCACAATGATCGCAATACCGAGACCGAGGTACAGTAGCCAAGACCAGTCAAACGCCGGTATCGGCTTATTCGGGTCCGGAGTCCCGGCCGGAACGCTCCCATAGCGACCGTTTTTCTTGGTCACCTTGTCCGCGAAAATCTCAATGCTATGAGTCTCATCTACGATCTGGATGTTCACGACATCGGGCAGGGTGCTCGAATTCGCAATGATATAGGCATACGCAGCGTCCATCATCGATGTCAGACCTGGCCCAAACTCTAGGCCATTAAAATCCGCAGCGTCGTACTTGAGCGCCGCCCCGGTATTTGCGTCCGTGATAATCCACGCATAACGCGTCACTACTTCACCACCTTGACCGCGGGCTTAATCAACTTCCATGCAACCACGAATACGATTATACCCACGATTATTGCCAGCGCCCAGACTATCCATGTCGCTTGCTCCGCTGAGGCTCCGGCTGTGGTCAGCAGAGTGGTCAGTATCCGCGGCGCAAGATAGACGACGAGCCCTGCGGCCACAAAAGCCACGCCGAACGACGCAACTACCTGGACGGGCCGGGACTTCACGGCTGCTATGAAAGTCTCGAGGAATGCTCCGCCGGCCCGTCTGACGCCGGCTTCGGTCGGACCGATAACCCGCGGTACCTTTTCGCCCACCATCGTAGCTCCCAGCGGGGTAGCGACAACGACTTTGGATTCAACGGCGGCTGGAGGCCGTGGGGCTTCCGGGGAACCGGACCGTATCGGCTCCGTCCGGACCTCCTGTCCTCGCGCAACGTCTACGGTCGCTTTTGCTTCCACTCCGGGCTTGGCTGCATCTACGGCTGGTCCTGGCATGTCATCCTCTCCACCCCCGACTACAGCAGGGGAGAGGGGCCACTACGGCCCCGTTATCTCAGATTGAACCACGACTTGACGGGAGCTCCCATCCCGGTCCCGGCCGTCTGGGTCGCGCTCAGCGCCCGCGCCGGCTGCGCAAGGGCTACCTCGCCGCCGACCTGCGCGGTCGCCAACGGCTGCACAGACTGGTCCTTCGTGATCGCTCCGGATATGTAGATGTACCCGACACGGGTGAGCAGGTTGCCGAAGGTCGCCGTTGGCCCGTTGGTGATGGTCAGCTGGGTGGCATCGTTGTTGGCGACAGGCGTGTGCCTCCAGCCGAGCATGTGCCACGGAATGCCGTACGACGTCACGACGCCGCCGGCCCACAGGTGCCCGCCAGCGTAGCAGCGCTTGACCATGTACGCGCGTAGGTGCCTGGCCCACACATCGATGAGATAGTCATCGCCGTGCTGCAGCAGGACGTACGCCGGAGTGTACAGGAGATTGGTCACGACTGTCACCCGGTCGGTGATGGCCGTGTTCAGCGTCTCGCCCGTAAGGGCGAAGCCGGGCACGATGGGTATCTGCGGGCTGGTGAAGGCCGCACCGATACCTACGACGCCACCGACGCCCCATGGGCTGTCACGGAAGGCGAAGTAGCTCTTCGGCTGGCCTATCTCCACATCGAAGCAGAGATTCCCGGCCAACGCCGCGATGTTGCCCGAAATCTGGAGCAGTGTGCCCAGGTCTATCCGCATGGTCGCCATTTCGCCGGGGTCGAGAGACAGGGGGAGAACCCACGAGAACCCGTCATCGATGGAGCCTCCCGCGGTGTCCACCTTCGGTTCCCCGTTCCAGAACATGCGGTTGAACAGTTCCATCGTGCAGCCGTTCAGGTCCCAGATGGTCCCGCGCCGGTTGGTCTGGACGACGCACCGGGTTATGATGTTGGCGACGCCCCCGCTGGGGTCTATCGCGTGGACCCCGGTAGTGCCGTGGAAGTTGATTCCGACTGCTGTCGTCGGACCGACGATGGTCACGTAGTCCGACCCGCCCGTGACCCAGGGAATGACCTTGTTGACCCGGCGTATCCTCTTGTTGTAGAACTGATCAGGCATTTAAACACCTCCCGGAACATGGAAGATTTCCTCGACGACGCCACCGAGCCCGACGCCCATGAGGAGGCCGTTCCCGAAGGTCTGACCGCTCTTGAACCGGTAGAAGCCCCAGAGAGCCACGCCGGCCCAGATCGCCACGGAGATGAGCCACGGTATCCAATCCTTCCAGCTCACCTTGTCGGCCGGCCCAGCTCCGCTGCGGGCCGTCCCGGAGAATATCGATCCCGTCAGACCAGCCAGCCGGTCCGAGAGCTTGAGAAACATTCCATTCAACAGGTAGCCGATACCGAAACCGGCCGCCACGCCAGCGTATCCGAGCAGTTTTCCAGGCTGTATTGGACCTTCCATGACAATACCTCTAAACGTCCATTGTTTCCGCAATATTTATATCCCTGTAAATACTATATAGTATTATGAAGGAATTGACCGCCCCGGAACGGTTTGCGCTCGAAAAGTTCGGAGGCGTCCCCCGGCAACTGATCGATTGTATCGGGCGCTCGCAGATGGAATTATTCTTTGCTCATGACCTGCTCGCGTTGCTGGTCGAGCCCGTCGTCCACGAAAGACTCCACGCCGCCGCCCTCGAAAAATTCAAGGCCGCTCGCGCCAAAGCGCCCGAGATGGCCGATACCGCCGAAAAAGGCGAGTGCCTTTACAATATGCTGTGCTTCAAATTCATTCAGAGACGGGGCCGGGACGAATACGAACTTATAAAGAAAAAGAACTACCCGGAGCTGGTCTAATGTCGAAGAAAGGTTCCCGAACGGAATATTTCCGCGAATACAACCGCAAGCGCGCCGCCGCAAAGGCCGCCGCAAAGACCGTCACCGACGCCGGCGCAGAAGTACCGTCGCCCCCGCCGGAAGCTACCTCCGGGGAGATGGAGGACAAGACCGACCTGCTGGATCAGTTCGTCGAATCCATCGGCCCGAAGCCGAACCCGCGGCCCACGGAGCCCGAGGAGCCTTCCCAGGACGACGGAAAGAAGGACGTGCCGCCCGGTGTGCAGCCGGAAATGCCACGCGCCCCGATGGCCCTTCCACCGGCGATATGGCAGTTCGCCGACGCCCGTCTGCGCCAGTTTTTCGAAAAGGAGATCAAGGAGGATCCGGCGTCGGCGCCTACACCACTCGACAAGGAATCCGCCCGGTACCTTTCGGAAGCCCTCGGGGAAGGCATGGCCCACTCCAAGATGACCATGAACCCGTGGTACGGCTTCGGCATCATGGTATTCATGTGGGTACTCCCGTACCTCTTGCTTGCGTTCAAGAAGTTCGGCAAAAAGAAGAAGAAGGAGGTGAATGAATATGGACATGGACAGCCAGATGGACCAACAGTCCTCACCGTCCCCGTCCCCATCGTCCAGCCCCCCGCAGGACCAAACGCCTACGTCGGAGAGCCCGCCCCAGCCGGAGGAGACGCCGGAGCAATCGTCGGAGACCTCGCAACTCGCGACAGCAAATTGGCCGTCGCACATGACAATAGTGGGATTGCCCCGCACGGGGAAAACAACCCTAGCAGCCAAACTGTATGAATTGCTGAAGAAGAACAACGGCGTCGTATTCTGCAACCTCCAGGCAGAGTCCTACTTCAAGCACGAAATACCCGTGCGCCACGTGAATATCACCGCACTCCTTAAAGGTGAATCGTGTGTCTGGAACGCCGACCCCTGGGAGGTGAAACCGTTCCTTGTACGCATGTTTATGCACCAACGTGCGTCGAAAATACTACAGCCGGTGACGATATGCATCGATGAAGCGCACCTTGTTGCGCCCCGAGGGTGCTTCAACTTCCCAGAAGACTCCCATGTCAACGAGGACAACATCATCGGTGTCCTGTGCACCACGGGTCTGAAGTGGAATGTACGCATAGTGTGGATTTCCCAGCGCCCCCAGTTCGTGGATTCGGGCGTTTACCGGACCGCGCGGTATCATGTGTTCTTTACAGTCGATAACGCCGATTTGGATTATTTCCGTCAGCAGGGCTTGATTTTCACGAACCCGGATTGGCATGATTACGTGGTGATCCGTTCATGAGTTGCTATGAACGCATTCTTACAGAACTGACTACAGTCAGAATTTCAAGAAAATTGTTGGAAAAATACAGATTAACAAATGCGGTCTCCAAACCAGGGGAACGGATCAGCCTATCCCGGCTCCTGGAGGACGCCCTGCGGGCCGAACTGGCGCGGAGATACGATTCATCAAAGGAGGTATAGTATGCCAGGATTGTTTGAGGATTTGCTGGAAACGGACAAGCATACGGTTTTGACGCCACAGCCGGGCGGAAAGTACAAAGTCGAGCAAAAAAGGCTGTCTCGTAGCCAACTGGAAGCAAAACTGGAGGAATATGTCAATGCCTCCGCCGAGATCGCCGAGATGCTGGAATTTTTACTGAACAAGTTCGGCCTGCGCCGAGAGGACATGAAAGAACTCATGTCAATCGCGGCTCACGCAAATCTCTGACTATTCGGCGCATAACTTTGGTTGTGCGCCGTCAGACGGTCGCTACACAACGATAGCCTCTTTTCGTGGGGGGTATATATACTTTTGTCCAAAATGTCTATATAGCTTAAAGAAAACAGCCCGACGGGCCAACGCTCTGATATATTCCCGCTCCATAGCCGACCGCAATGCTGTGAGTTCTCGGCGGGGTTCGGCCAGATAATACGCCGCCTCGAAGAGTCCGAGACCACATCCCATACTCCCAACCCCTAGACCCAATGAACGTCGCTCAATCCTGTGCAATTCGTCCGATTGAGCCACGATATGTGGAGCCTCGATGTAAATCTCCTGCCTCGACAGCATTGTTGCCACTTCCCTGGTTCTCTCCACTAGCCCTCTAATTCCATCGTTAGCCGCCCTTGGATATATAGCCCAGGGGCGGCTAGTAGGCTTCCCCCGGGCGAACGGACTTTGCGGCTAAGGGTGTCCGTGCGACCAATCGACGACTGATCGGTGCCCTGAGTTCCGATTAGCTTCCCCCGCCGGCGGGATTGTGAGTGCCCCGGCCACTAAAACCGTCAGGGTGTCTCGTCGCTGACGGCCGACGCCGGTGTGCCACCAAGGCTCCGGAACGAT
>Ga0315297_10002670_pt1 | contig 11291 bp, 9 predicted proteins | sample YL17G15_0_MG_FD_203628 | JGI IMG/M metagenome (GOLD analysis project Ga0315297, IMG submission 203628) | Sediment microbial communities from Yellowstone Lake, YNP, Wyoming, USA - YL17G15_0 | ecosystem: Environmental > Aquatic > Freshwater > Lake > Sediment | place: USA: Wyoming | collected...
ACTGGAAGCGATGGGGGAACGTGGCAAGCAGTTCATCGGCCGTGGGATGACCTCCTCCCGCCTCTGTGGTGCCTTCTGCGACATCGCTTTAGGCTCATCGAAGTTGGGAGAGCCATTGCAGAACGGGGACTTGGCTTGAGGGTCCCGCTAGAGGCAGTGATTGGGCACCCGCCGTCAACGTATCTGGACGTGTCGGGTTGAGGCGGATACTCGTCGCGGTGGCCGACGCAAGCGTCAGTCGTCGCCCAGGAGAGCCCTGTGGGACTATACTCAATTCATCTGGGATCGCGTCGAAAGGAGGGAGCGATTGGATTGCCCCGGTGGCGTCATCGGCGGCAAGAACGGCAGCGAAGACGTCGCTGACTGGTTTGACCTGGAGGCCGATGGACCGTACGTGCTCGTTGCGGCGGACGTGAAGGCGGAGCATCGGTGCGCTTCTACCCCCGACCGGCAAGCGGGCGTCGGGACAGAAGGGCTCGATGCCGTTCGATCGTCCATTCCCGCCGCGACGCACGTCGACTGCTCCGTTCGCGTGCAGACTATGCATCGCGACACGAATCCCCGGCTTCACGCACCGCGCACCGCGTTGATGGTACACCGATGCGAGTGAGCATCGCTGTGCCGTCGCGGAATCACGGCCGGTTTCTGTGGCGGTGTCTGCAGAGCATCGCGACGCAGGATCATGCCGACTTCGAAGTACTGATCGCCGACGGCGGTTCCACCGATGACTCGTCGGAGATCATCGCGGGATTCGTGCGTCAGGACGGGCGGTTTCGGCTGGTGAGTACCTCTGACGCGGGCCAGGCAGACGCCGTGAATCGCGCGCTGCGCGAGGGGACTGGTGATATCGCCTGCTTTCTGAATGCCGACGATGAGTATCTTGAGCGGGACGTCTTGCGCCGCATTGTGAATGCGTTCGCCACACACCCGGACATCGACGTGGTGACGTGTGGTGGTTCTTACCTCGATGCGAACGGGCGGCGTTTGCGCCCGGTGCGGCTGCGCTACCATCCGCTTGACAAATTCGTCGGGATGAGGCGGCGCATTGCGGTGTTGCAGCCAGCCACGTTCTGGCGGCGCGCGATCACCGCGCGCTTCCCGTTTCGGGCGGACCTGCACTTCGCCTTCGACCATCTGTTCTTCTACCAGCTCCTTCTCGAGTATCGTTGGCTCGAGCTGCCGGATCGTATCGCGGGGTACCGCTTGCACGGGGCGAATAAGTCGCTGATGATTTCATCAGCGCGCGTCACCGAACTCGTGGAGCTCGAAGCTGTCAAGTATGGAGCCGGGACATTTCGGCCGGCGTATCTGCGCCTGGTCGCTCTAGTCACAGGATACGCAGACCACCTGCCTCGTGCGCTCCAAACCCCGGTGAAACGCCTCATTTATCTGATTGTGAACTCGCTCAGCTTTCTTACCGTCTACCGCTTGCCAGGGATCTGATGCCAGCGCTCGCGCGGTGGCGTCGATGAGCATTGTCTCGGCCGGCCGAACTACTTGGTTCCTCCTCACGCGCGCAGAGCGGCGTCAGGCGGTCGTCCTGCTCTCGCTCATGCTGACCGGCATGTCGTTTGAGGTTCTTGGCATTGGCTTGATCATCCCGGCAGTCGCGTTGCTGAGCGTCCCCGGCGCAGGCGCGACATTCCCGGCCGCAAAGAAGCTCGTGGACGTGATAGGGGGCCAGGGGGGGCACGTGCCCTTGCTGGCAGGCATGCTGATTCTGGTCGCGGTCTACGCGATGAAGGCCATGCTGCTGGCGTATCTGGCGCGGCGCCAGAGCCGATTCGCCTTCAGCGTTGGCGCGCGCCTCTCCCAGGACCTGTTCGCAACCTACCTGATGCAGCCGTACGCCTTCCATCTGCAACGCAACTCCGCGCAGTTGATTCGGAATGCGACCAACAGCGTGGACGCATTCACGTCTGGTGGGCTGATTTCGGGCATGATGTTTGCAACGGAGGGGCTCGTACTATTCGGCATTTGCGTTGCGCTTTTGATCATCGAACCACTCGGAGCGCTTGCCGCGTTCGCAGGGTTCGGAGCGGTCGGCTGGGGTTTGCACACCCTGGCGAGGGGCCGCATCCAGCTCGCCGGAGCCGCAGCCGAGTACCACGACGGCCTGCGGGTGCAGCACCTGCAGCAAGGCTTGGGTGGCGCAAAGGAGGCGAAGCTGCTCGGCCGTGAAGCCGAGTTCTTGCGACGGTACGATACGCACACGCTCGAGTCTGCGCGGGCGGGCGAACTGTATCATACGCTGCAACAGTTTCCGAGAATCATCCTGGAACTCTTCGCCGTTCTCATGATGGCGGGCTTGGTCGCAGCCTTGGTGGCCCAGGGCCGCGCACCCGCATCCATCGCAGTCACGCTGGCGTTGTTCGCCGCCGCCGCGGTTCGTCTCATTCCCTCGGTCAACCGTTTGCTGGCCGCGGTTCAAGGACTCGCGTACAGCGCGGCGGTGACGGAGACGCTTAGCGCCGAGCTGGGCTTGCGCAAGCCGATCGAGCGCGAGAGCGTTGCGGTTCGGTTGCCATTCGCGGAAGCGGTCATGGTGCGTGATGTGAGTTACACGTACCCCGGAGCGAGCGTGCCCGCGCTGAACGGCGTGTCTGTTACGATGGCACCGCACGAATCCATTGGATTTATCGGCCCGAGTGGTGCCGGCAAGAGCACGTTGGTCGACATCCTTCTCGGGCTCCTCACGCCGGACGAAGGTGAGGTGAGTGTGGATGGATACGACATTCAGCGGAGTCTCCGTGGGTGGCAAGAGCAGATCGGTTACGTGCCGCAGTCAATTCTCTTGACCGACGATACGCTGCGCTGCAACGTCGCGTTCGGCATCGCGCCTGAGCGGATCGACGACCGTAGCCTGTGGCGCGCGCTCGAGGCAGCTCAGTTGGCGGACTTCGTGAAGAGCCTGCCGCAGGGACTTGACACCTTTGTCGGTGAGCGCGGGGTCCGCCTCTCAGGGGGCCAGCGACAACGCGTCGGCATTGCGCGCGCGCTGTATCACGACCCGGCGGTACTCGTTCTCGACGAGGCAACCAGTGCGCTCGACTCGGCCATGGAAGCCGAGGTGATGAGTGCGGTGCGTGCCCTCCGCGGATTTCGAGCGGTGTTGATCGTCGCCCATCGCCTTAGCACCGTGGGATACTGCGACCGGGTGTACTGCCTCGACCACGGACGGATCGCGAAAGAGGGCGCACCTGATGACCTGCTGGTCACTGAGCCCAGCTAGTGGGACGCGATTGGCCGAGCAGCCTATCGATGTTCTGCCGAACGAACCGCGCCCAGTTGAAGGCGGCGCAGACGCGATACGGCCCATCGAAGTCCCGGAATCCTTCGAAGGATCGCACGGTATGCGCGCGTCCTGACGTGGTAGACGTGGATGTCTTCCCATCGGTCCGCAGCGACGTCGCGCTCGCGTCCCGTCGGATGGACCAGAGGGAAGGCAATAGCCTCCGCTGGGAGGCCGCCCCCTCCACCACCGTCGTCCTTCGTGTGCGTTGCGTCTTCGCCGAACCCGATGTTCTTCACGAGATTGCAGGATGGAACGATCGTCAGGGTGTCGCAGGCCCAACAAGAGAACCTCCACTGATAGTCCCACGTCACCGGACCCTCTGACGCACGAAGCTGGTCGAAGATCGCCGTCCAGCAATTGCGAAAGTCGCGATGTCCGTCACCAATGCGCAACAACCACGGGGAGTCTCTCAGCGCCGGCCATTGACGCAACTCGCGGTCTTGGTGCTGCTGCCAAGCTCGTCGCCACGTGGCCCAGCCCCAGATATGGACATTGCGACTGAAACGATAGCTCGCTGAATCGTGGCGGTCGCCATAGTGGCAACAATGGCCTGAAATCATCATCACTTTCGCTTCGCCACGATAGCGCTCAAGCAGTTCCTCGCAGAATCTGAAGAAGGTCTGATCGGGCAGACAATCATCCTCCAGAATGATCCCCTCGACTTCGCGGTCGAAGAACCAGTCCAAGCCCGTCTCAGGGCCGAACCGACATCCGAGATTCCTGGTCTGAAGGAGCGTCTGGATCTCGCACGGCCAGTCCACCGCCGTCGCGATTCGGCGAACTTCGGCGCAGAGCCCCGCGTCGCGCGGACAATCGGGGCGGGGGCCGTCCGCGGCGACATACAATCGGGGTGGGCGCGCCTTTCGGATCGCTTCGAACACCTGTCGCGTGGTGTCCGGCCGGTTGAACGCAAGAAGCAGGATCGCAGTGCGCATCAGCGACCGCGAAGCGTGTCGGGTGCCTTGCTGAGGCTTCGTCCAAGGCCCGACGTCCGGAAGCGGCGCAGGTACTTGGCAGACATCGCCAACTCGACACCCATGAACGAGCCGCTGAACAGCGAGGTCGGCTGATAGAACCGATAGGGTGTCCCATAGGTCAGGGCATAGTACCCATACGGCAGACACCGTTCGGCTGGTTTGGGCGGCAGCATCGGCTGATTCAGCAGCCCCAGTAACTCCTCCGCCGTCGCGGGCTCGTATACACAACCGAGCCCACCGTAGCTCGCGTCGCACAACAGGATGACCGGCTTGCCGAGGAATGCGGCCTCCACGCCCATGGTGGACCCATAGGTCAGGACCACGTCGGCTGACTCGGCGAGCGCATAGGAGTCGGTCTGGCTACCAGGAAGCACAACGGCAGCGTTGGCACCCGCCACGGTCCGCCAGTAGGTCTGCTCGGCGTCCGACTTGGCTTGCAGGGAAGGATGGAGCCTGATGATGAGTTCGGCATCGAGCTGGCGTCCGACCCATCTCACCAAGAACTCGATCGCGTGCCGCTGCGACTCAAAACACGAGTGTGGCACGACGTCCTCAACCAACGCCAGCTCGTCATCGTTTGAGTGAAAGTAGACATATCGACGAGGCTTGCGGCGTGCGGGGACGACCCCGGCCCGTTGATCGCCCGTGTAGCTCATCCAGCCGATGCCTTCGCCCTGCCGACGGAGCTTGAAGAATGCGCGGCCAACATCCTCTCGGTCGCGAGGTGCGCTCGCCCACACGTCCAGGATGCGTTGACGCTCGTCATCGATGCCATGAATCGGTGCGTCATAGACCATGTATCGCTGAAACGTCGCTCCGCGCTCGTGGAATAGGCACCGCACCTTCAGATGGCGCGCGGCCTCAGCGATTCCTTTGCTGCACGCGAAGCGACCGTTGAAAACCAGAACAGCCTGCGGCTGATGCCGCGCGATCAGCGCACACGCGGACTCGAATACCAGCGCGGAGGCTCTCAGATAACGAGCGACGAGCGTTTCGAACCTCGCGACATCGGGTGCCGGGTCTCCCGTCCTGGATATCAGCGAGGATGCAACCCCGAGCCCAAGCGAGCCGCCTTTGTACGACAATCTTCTGAGATCATCGATCGTCCCAACGTGTTGCGTCGCGAAATCGTTCACCGCCCGGCGTGCCGCGGCGGGCAATCGCGACGGGGTGATCGGAGTGACGCCCTGGGCCTGAAGTAGCGGCGCGAGACGCGCGACTTTATGCCGTGGACCAGCTACGAGCGTCAACGCGCGCCGCCAGAGCTGCCGGCGCTCGTCAGGATTGTCCAAAGGGACGAAAGCGAATCCGACGGAACGACCGGCCTGGGCCTCGGTGACGCAAATCTCGGCCGCCGTCTCGAGGTGTGGCGTCCACGAAAAGGCCTCGATCGCTAGGAGGTCCATGTGGATGCTCGTACGCATGGGGATCGAGCTGCAGCGGATTCCGCGGACACCATCACGGTCTATTGAAGCGGCTTCCAGCAGACAAAGCTGGTCGGATTGAATGCGCTGAGTCCAAAGCAGCGCTTTTGGCAATCGACAATCGTCAATCGCCCCTGACTTTGCCGGTCGGTGAGGACTGCAAGCAAATCCTCATTGTAACGGTTCTTTCGAGCGTACTTACGGCACAGGCGACTCATCAAGCTGTCATCCTCCCAGATTAGAGGCTCAAACTGCATCACGATCTGCGGCGGATTTGGCAGACCCAGGACGCGGTCCACGAAGACGGCGTCGGACAACTGAATCTGCTCAATCGAATGGCAGGTCATCAATGCGTAGCGTTGCAGGCATCGAGTCATCTGCCCGAGAGAGTCCGGGGCGCTGTAATCGAAATGGTAGAACTCCCCAGGGATCTGCAACCGCTCGGATATCTGGTTTCCGAGCAAGACAGCGTTCGCGCAGATGTCGCCACCGACGATCCGGTCCAAATCGAGGTAGGCATGCAGGTGAAAGAGATTGATTCCACTCCCACACCCCGGTTCAACCACGGTGCGAATGGAGGTGCCCGCCAGATGCCTGTCCAGCATCCTGACGATCATGTCCAGATGAAACATGCCGCCGAGGGTGATATCTCCGACCAGCATCTCATCCCCACAACTGAACAGATAGTTATCCTGGCTTGTACGGTAGACTGCCGTATTCGCCTCGACTCCCTCTGCGATGTGTCTTTGAACTCTGTAGTAGAATCTTAGGACGGCACCGGGATTGGCGCCCGTCTCCTTCAATGAGCTCGAGAACACCTTCCACAACTCCAGCAGTTGCTCGTACCATCCCTCATTGTATTCCTTGAGAATCTCATTGGCAGTTCGGTTGCTCTTCTGCCAAACATCGGACTCCATCAATCTTCCCGGCCACGGCGAAAACTCGGCGCTCTCCAGGAATGGAATTGTCCGCAACAGCGGACTTACAGGGATGCTGTGATCGACTTTCATGTCACTAATGGAGCGATATCTCGCTCCTTGCCGCGAGAGTTCCAATCAGAGAGCTGGTCTGACATTTTGAGACAGGTCATGCCGCGTCGACAAGTGGGAGTCCGTCAAATGGATGCACCTGCTGAGGTTGTGACCTTGGTCCGGAAGAGTCGGGCAGGTGTCCCTGACTCCTACACTCGCTCCAGCAATCCGTGCTTTCCCAGCCTCTCCGCGATCTCCGCGCACTCCATGATGTCCGCATCTGTCGTTTCTCCAGACAGACGGTGGGCCCGCTTGAGCTCCCCAACAAGATACGGTCACGCACCCGGTCGCTGATGTTGCATCGAGGACTGTGCAGACAAGCGCTTTGTCAGACGGGAGCCCGACCGCAATCGTAACCTCCTGTCGGCCAATGTCGCCTGCGACCGTGGCAGGGCTGTTTCTTCGTGAGAAACCCATCGAGTCTCAGAAAAGTGGCGTAGACCCGACAGCGCGCAAGGCCTCCATGTCGGTGGGGTGCGGCGCGGCGAGCGCGTTGCCCTCGTACGCGAAGACCGCGGCCGCCTGTTCGACGAACCGCCTGTGAGTGGTTCCGCCGGAAACGTCGCACTCTGTTCGCTCCTGCCACAATGGGGTATCTTCGCTGCAAAGAGCGGACCTGTCCACTTAACGCCCTCTCTCAATCCGTCACCGACTCCCGAGTCTCTGCGCAGGCTCTGAGCGAATGCTCGCGGAACATCGCCGGATCGAAGGCTGAAGCAGGCCGCAGGCGGGAGTGGGTGGCTTGGTTCCACGCCCTCTCTCCGGTGGTCTTGCTTGTGGATAGGCGGCCAGAAGACGTTGATGTACTGGCGGGACTTCGGTCGAAGCTCCGACGACTGCGTGCGAGGGAGAATCTCATGGAGTCAATCCTCGTGGTTGCTGCGCATCCGGACGACGAGGTCCTCGGCTGCGGTGGCACGATCGCCAAACTGGCTGACCTGGGTGCGACGATACACGTCGCCTTCCAGGCTGATGGTGTGTCTTCGCGAGGCGGTGGCAACATCGTGCTGGAGGAAGGGCGGCGAACCCGCAGCGCGGCAGCCAAGAGAGCTTGTGAGATCCTGGGTGTGAAATCCGTATCCTTCGCCGGCTTCCCCGACAATCGCATGGATACGGTGGCGCTGCTCGACATCGCCGAGGCGGCAGAAGAACTCATTGCTGAGCACCGACCGGACATCGTTCTCACGCATCACTCTGGTGACTTGAACATTGACCACCGTCTCATCCATGAAGCCGTTGTCATTGCCTGTCGACCCCTGTGCGGCCACCCGGTCAAGACCCTGCTAACGTTTGAGGTGCCGTCAACCACCGAGTGGCAACTTCCTGGAAGCGCACCGGGTTTCGCGCCGAACTGGTTTGTGGACATTGGAGAAACGCTCGACCGCAAGCTGGCCGCGCTGGATGTCTATGGCGCCGAACTGCGTGCCTGGCCCCATCCGCGTTCGCGGCAAGGTGTGGAGTATCTCGCCCGCTGGCGCGGTGCCACCGTTGGTGTGGATGCTGCCGAGGCGTTCATGTTGGGGAGGCAACTGGCATGAAGGTTGCCTTCCGGGTCGATTCCTCCACGTGCATGGGTACAGGTCACCTGACCCGCTGTCTGACGCTGGCAGAAACACTGCGCGAGCGCGATGTAGAGACACGCTTCATCTGCCGCGAGCACCCTGGCCACCTGATCGCTCTGCTCCACCAAAGGGCGATGCCAGTCACGCTGCTTCCCGCATCGAAGCCGGAGGACACTCCGCACGGAACAGGCTACTCCTCCTGGTTGGGTGCGACACCTTCGACCGATGCCGAGCAGACCATCGCCGCCCTGCAGGATGAGAGGCCGGACTGGCTGGTGGTCGATCACTACGGGATCGATCTCGCGTGGGAACAGCACCTGCGCCCGCGTGTCGCGCAGCTCATGGCGATCGACGACCTCGCCAACCGTGATCACGACTGTGATGTGCTGCTGGATCAGAACTACTCCTCAGAGGGGGAACGCCGTTACTCAGGGCGGGTGCCCGCGGGATGTCGTTGCCTGATCGGGCCGCGCTACGCGCTGCTCAGGCCTGAATATGCCGCATACCGTCAGACGTCGCAGGTGCGTTCTACAAGAAGAGTAGAGAACGTGCTGGTCTTCTTCGGAGCTGACTCCCAGAATGCCACCGAATTGGCGCTTGAGGCGCTGTCATTGCCGGAATTCCGCCACTTGACAGTTGACCTCGTCTTCGGCTCTGAAGTGCCCCGGCGGGAGACACTGGAAGCGCTGGTCGCCTCGCGCCCACTGACGACTCTGCACGGCCTGCGCCCGCAGCTAGCAGATCTGATGGCCAAAGCAGATCTGGCCATCGGTGGCTGCGGGGCGACAACGTGGGAGCGCATGTGTCTGGGCCTGCCCTCCATCGTGGTCAGCATGGCAGTGAATCAGCAGCCGGCAAGCGAGGCCCTCGCAGTCGCTGGGTTGATTCACTACGTGGGTGATGTCACCAGTCTCCGGTCCGCGCAGCTGGCCGACGCCCTTCGAGAAATGATTGCAGCGCCTCACCGCCTTTCGGCACTTTCGGCGAGCAACGGGTTCTTGGTGGATGGATTGGGTGCGTTGCGTGTCGCAGAGGTAATGGAGCCCACCCCCGCGGACCAGCTTGCGATGCGGCCAGCGAGTCAAGGTGACATAGAGCTCTATTTCAACTGGGCGAATGACCCGGAGGTGCGACGCCAGGCCACGTGCTCGGCGCCGATTGCTTGGAGTCGCCATCAAGAGTGGTTTGCGGACAAGCTTGCCGACCGATGCTCTCAGCTGTTTGTGCTGCTCGCCGGGGCCTTGCCGGTCGGCCAGATTCGGTATGATCGTAAGGGGGATCAAGCCCAGATCGACTATTCTCTGGATGTCCTGGTGCGTGGGCGCGGCTGGGGAGTATCACTCGTTTCAATGGGCAATGCGCTGGTCCAAGCCAGTGGACCTATTCAGCTCCGCGCAGAAGTCAAAGCCGGAAACCAGGCCTCCCGTTCGGTATTCGTGCGACTCGGCTTCGAACAGGCCTCGTCGACGCAGGCTGGGGAGGAGTACATTCATTTCACTCGTGATCCTGTCCGATGCGTCGGTCAAGGGTCCGACAGCGTCGCAAACGTGCTGACCGCAATCCACGCTGCGGGGCAGGTCGATGCTTGAGATCCGGCTCAATGGCCGGCCCGTCGGGCCCGACCATCCGCCGTACGTGATTGCCGAGGCCGGCATCAATCACAATGGCGAACCGGCGACGGCGCTGGAAATGGTCCGGGTCGCAAGAGACGCTGGTGCCGACGCGGTCAAGTTCCAGACTTTCAAGGCGGAAGAGCTCGTCGGCGATCCCGCGCTGACATACACCTATCGTTCGCAAGGCAAGGAAGTCACCGAGTCGATGCTGGACATGTTCCGGAGGTCGGAGCTGCCGCGCAGCACCTGGTTTGATATCAAAGCCGAGTGCGATCGACTGAAGATCACCTTCCTGTCCACGCCACAGAACGAGAGCGACCTCGAACTCCTCCTGGAAGTCGGAGTTCCGGCGGTCAAGGTAGGGTCCGACGATCTGACGAACCTGCCTCTGCTGCGGCGTCTCGCGGCCACCGGCCTGCCCGTCATCCTCTCTTGCGGCATGGCCGAACTCGAGGAGATCCGTCGATCGCTCGAGACGGTCGGTGCGCTGGCCGGTTACCCGACCGTTCTGCTGTTGTGCACCTCGGAGTACCCCACGCCCGCCGCAGACGTGAACCTGAGGAAGCTCACGACTCTTCGGGCCGCTTTCCCCGCGGTGATCGTCGGCTTCTCCGATCATACCCAGGGGCCGCTCGCGTCGTCACTGGCGACAGCCCTCGGCGCGGCGGTGCTCGAGAAGCACTTCACATTGGATCACGGCCTTCCTGGTCCGGACCACTGGTTCTCTGAGGACCCGGCGGGACTGGTGGACTGGGTCCGCGCGATCCGCACGGCGCACATCATGATGGGACAAGCCGGCGTCCGGCCGACGGCAGCCGAGCTCGAGATGCGGGTGATTGCCCGACGCAGCATCGTTGCCCTCCGCCCGATCGCCAGCGGCGAGATGTTCACCGCGGACAACATCGGACTGCGGCGACCAGGCACGGGACTCCCACCGGAGTCATTCGTAGCCGTGCTCGGTGGTACGGCTACCCGGAACCTGCGCAGCGGTGACTGGCTCAGGCTCGGAGATGTTGCTAAGTGATGTCCCGGGACTCGGCCCCCGGCTGTCTCAGGTTATACCCATGCACACCAGCAGTCGGCTGCGGCATGATCTGCCCTAGATGACAGAAATCAAGCGACGGAGATTGCACGTTCTGCTGACCTCGGTTGGCGGACTTGGTGTGCCGCATCTGATCGGCGCGTTGCGTCAACTGCCCGAGTTCGACCTCACGATCAGCGGGGTGGACACCCGACCTGATGCGGTGGGGGCGCACTTTGTTGACTACTTCGTGCGCGTTCCACCTGCCAACGCTCCGGAATACTCGGAGACGGTGTTGGAGGTTTGCCGGAAGAACAGTGTCGATCTCGTCATTCCGCTATCGGATCCGGAAGCTGTTGCGCTCTCTG
>Ga0315297_10002671_pt1 | contig 11291 bp, 10 predicted proteins | sample YL17G15_0_MG_FD_203628 | JGI IMG/M metagenome (GOLD analysis project Ga0315297, IMG submission 203628) | Sediment microbial communities from Yellowstone Lake, YNP, Wyoming, USA - YL17G15_0 | ecosystem: Environmental > Aquatic > Freshwater > Lake > Sediment | place: USA: Wyoming | collected...
CTGCCAAGTTGCGGTTTTCCGGCCGGCTTGCCGCTTCTTCATAAAGAAAAGCGGGGATGCCAAGCTCTTCCCCAACCATTTTGCCCAATTTCTTGGCTAATTCCACACATTCCTCCATTGAAACTCCGGAAACAGGAACAAAAGGAACAACATCGGTTGCCCCAATTCTGGGATGCTCCCCAACATGTTTTTCCATGTCAATTAGTTTTGTAGCAACTTTGATAGATTCGTAGACTGAAGCCAAAACAGCCTCCGGTTCCCCGACGATGGTAAAGAGACAACGGTTGTGATCTTTGTTTGATTCCAATTCAAAAACTTTGACCGATTTGACAGCTTTTGCGGCATCAAAAATCGCATTAATCACGTCAGAATCACGTCCTTCGCTGAAGTTTGGCACACACTCCACAATTTTGCTCATATGAAGATATTATATCTCATCTCTCCACACTTCTCCGATCGGATTCTAGAAAACCAGAAAGAGCCAGTCTGTTTTCTATCTCTCTCGATAAGTCAGCAAAAACAAGTTCCTTACTTTGATTTCCGTCTATAATAACCCACCTATTTGGTTCCTCCTTCGCCATTTTTAAATACCCCACCCTGACACGTTCATAAAATTCCGGCGGAAGAAGGTCCATTCTGTTTATTTCAGAACCGTTGGCTTTTTTCCTTTCGTCTCCGATTTTCGGATCAAGATCAATCAGAACTGTAAAATCCGGAGTAAGCCCACCGGTAGCATATTCAATCAACATTGAAATTTCCCGCATGTCTCTTTGGCGCCCATATCCTTGATACGCTTTAGTAGAATCAGAATAGCGGTCCGAAATTACGATTAATCCCTCTTCCAAAATGGGTAGAAGTGTCCGTTCGACAAATTGCGCCCTAGCGGCTTGATAAAGTAGCGTTTCCGTACGTGGATGCATGTCAACATTCTTCTTGTTATGTAATACTTCTCTGATCTGTTCCCCGATGAAGTTACCGCCCGGTTCACGAGTTGCATAAACCTTCAAACCTTTTTGGCGCAAGGATTCTACGATAGATGGAATCTGACAGGTTTTTCCACAACCTTCCCCTCCTTCTAAAGTAATAAAATAGCCCGAATATTTTTTCATGGCCGAAATTCTCAGTAATATTTTTTCGCCCCCGGCGTGCGATCAATAAAATGCGGGGTGTTTCTAAAAGAATTCGGTAAGATTAATTTTGCGCCGTCTGAACCCACACCATTTCTTTGATTCGCGTTTGATAAGTAATACATCAACCAATTTTTTGTATCTGTTATAGCATCCTCTTTTCCTTTTTCACTTTCAATTAAATCAAATTCATTGATATCAATTATGTGAACATGACTGCCTGGTTCTTTTATTTTTCGCTCTAACCATTTTTCATATTCCTTTATAATTAGCGGGAAATAATCCGGATGTTGTGTATGCATTAAAAGCTCCATTTTTCTACCTCTCTCCATGATCCTTTTGATAATTTCATCTTCGTCCCCCCGCATCGCTAAATGTATATCCGGTTCTATAGAACCCTCATACGCATTTTTATCAGCAGATAAATAGACTTTATGCAGATCGTCGGGAATCCAATGCATCATCCACTGAACTTTTTCAATAATTGAATTCATGTGTCTTCCAGCATCCGATACTACGGGTTTAATTTCCGCCAGAATGGGAGCTTTTCTGATTTGGACTGCATCGGTTGCTAAAAAAAACATCTGGCAATCGAAACTATAATCTGGCTTTTTAATATCATCGCTTGTATAAAAATTTTTAAGATATGGATTTTCCTCAAATTGCTCCTGAAACATTCCTATCCCCATACTCTTCGCAATAAGTTGGGTGAAAGTTGTTTTACCAATCCCCGGTGGCCCATCAACCTCTATAAAAGGATGCCTTGACTGTAATTTTTCTTTCTCATCTACATTTCTTTCCCGCATATTAAGTAGAAGTTTCTAATGTCAATTTTTCTTTGATTAACCTTTCTTTTGCTTTTTCAAATTCTTTAATAACCATCGGATTATCTGATCTTATGATCCTTCTTTCAAAAGGCATTTTTTCAACTTGAGAGACAAAGGTTGCAATTTCGTTTTTCCTTTCATAAGAGCCGTAAATATGAAAACTGTCCATCATCCCCACATACCTTCCCACCCCAATCTCTTTTCCCATTCTTTTGCCGATTTCTTCAGCAATATCTTTTTGAAGTTCGGTTAAGGCAAATGTATTCATAAATGCAGCTTTAAGGGCATCGTTGCTTCTCCAATGAGTATTCATTTCCAAAAGATATCCGCTTTCGTTCTTTGCCAACCTGCACCAAATTCTTTGCAAACACGGGGGCTCGGGATCGGGCTGATCGACCTGCGGAACCCATGTGATTGCCTGCGCCCTTCGGGAGTAAGGTGTTTGGGCAAGCTTGGTTATAAGCTTATCAACCTGGTTAACATTTGGAACTTCAACAGTGATTGACTGATTCCTTCTGGCATATTGTTTTTCCGCAAGTTTACTCATAAGTTTATCAAGCGTATTAATATATGGAACCTCAATTTTTTTACCTTTCAGGATCTCATCCCAACTGAAAAGTCCCGGCCAATTAAATAAACGGTCGTGATATGAATAACTCCAACCATGCCCCTTCCTGTTAACCCAGTGATCATGGACCCCATCCACCACTTCGGCAACGTAAACGGCTAAACCCTCAAAACTGTCAGGAATTGCTCTGTGAATTCTGGGTTCGGCAAACGGTTTTGCTACCGTCATCATCATGGTTACGTCCCTGCTTTCGGGATCTACGTCCTGGTCGTATTCCGTGGGGATGTGTGCGCCAAACTCATACGCTGCCAAAACAGCATTTTCCCAAGTTTCCGGAAGAGTATCTCCCCATACCGCAACTGTAGGAATTTCATTTGGTGCAAATGCTTCTTTTGGCGGAGAAAAAACCTTTCCTTCAAGGCGGTGTCTTATAATTTCATTCGACATTTGTCACACTTTTTAGCAGTAAGGTAAGTACCGTGTCAATACGCAAACTTTTTGAAAGTTACCGCTACATTTTGTGTATTTCCTTTTTAATATTTTCCTGATAAAAATAGCAAATGATAATTATCGGAATAACGGGAACTCTGGGAGCCGGAAAAGGAACGGTTGTTGATTTTTTGATTAAAGAGAAAGGGTTTAGACATTTCTCCGTCAGAGGTCTTCTTACAAAATTAATTAAAAAAGAAGGAAAGGTTGTCAACCGCGACTCTATGGTTGAAGTTGCGAATAAACTCCGGTCGGAACACGGACCGAGCTTTTTGGTAGAAGAATTATATAAAGAAGCCCGAAAATCAAAAGAAAACTGCATTATTGAAAGTATAAGAACTGAAGGAGAGATTGATTCTCTTAGGAAAAAAGGTAGGTTTTATTTAATCGCAATTGATGCGGATCCAAAGGTACGGTATAAAAGAATAACGTTACGCGGAAGTGAAACCGATGAGATTAGTTTTGAAAAATTTTTGGAAGACGAAAAACGAGAAATGAATTCTATGGATCCGACAAAGCAAAACCTGAGAAGATGTATGGAACTTGCGGATTATAAAATTCAAAATAACGGAACGTTGGAATCGCTGAATAAACAGGTTTCCGAAATTGTATATGAAATCGAAAAAGGCGGAAAAGAAAGAAAAAATTAAAATTACGGAAAAACATAAACGTCCGTCCTGGGACGATTATTTTATGGAAGTTGCGGACGCGATTTCTAAAAGGGCAACTTGCGACCGGGGCAAAAGCGGCTGCATAATTGCCAAAGATAAACAAATTCTGGCCACAGGCTACGTCGGCTCCCCTGCGGGGTTTCCTCATTGCGATGAAGCTGGGCATGACCTTAGAAAAAGTTTTAATGAAGAAGGTACTATAAGCCAACACTGTGTCCGGACGGTTCATGCCGAACAAAATGCTATTTGCCAAGCGGCAAAACGCGGAATCTCCATCGACGGATCAACGGTATATTGCAGGATGACCCCATGTAGAACCTGTGCCATGCTTCTTATTAACTGCGGTGTCAAACGTGTGTGTGCAGAGAGAAAATATCACTCAGGAAGCGAGTCGGAAAGAATGTTGAAAAAGGCAGGAATCAAACTGGAGTATAAATGTAAGGAAGTGGAAAAATACTCGGGGCAAAAAGGCTAATTTGAAGTTTCTTCTTTCTTGGGACTACGCCAGCTTGCGTATTTACATTCGGGGTACCGGCTGCAGCCAAAAAACTTTCTTCCCTTACCGGTTTTTTTAACTATCACCTCTCCGGTTTTGCAATCGGGGCATTTCATTCCGACCTTTTCCAAATATTTGTCGGTGTATTTACATTCAGGAAATTTCGAACAGGAAATAAATTTCCCAAATCTTCCCGTACGTATTACAAGCTCACCGGTTTCGCAATCCGGACATTTTTTACCAAGTTTCTCAACTTCAATTTTTACTCTTTTTGCATTTTTCTCAACACCTTTAAGTTTTTTCTCAAACGGACCGTAAAAATCTTTTATTTCTTTATTCCAAAGAAGTTTTCCGTCAGCAACTTTATCCAAACGGTCTTCCATGTCCGCCGTAAAGGCATATTCAAAAACATCGGAAAAATTTTCTATCAAAAAATCATTTACTGCTATTCCGATTGATGTCGGAGAAAACTTGCCTTCATTTTTTTCAACATAATTTCTGATTTGGATTGTTGAAATTGTGGGTGCATACGTTGAAGGGCGTCCAATTCCAAGTTTTTCCAAAGTTTTAATTAGGGACGCTTCATTAAATCTTGCGGGAGGTTGTGTGAATTTTTGTTCACTCCAATTTTTTATCAGGTCCAACTCTTCACCAACCGAAACCTCGGGAAGAACTATTGAGCCTTCGATATCCAGTTTCGCAGGAATAACCCGCCTCCAACCGTCAAATTTCATAACCTGGCCACTTGCGCGAAGCAGATAATCTCCCGCTGAAACATCAATCGTTGTCTCGTCGAAAACCGAGGCAGTCATTTGGCATGCTACAAATCTTGCCCAAATTAATTTATAAAGCGTTTCTTCGTCTTTGGCCCATTTGTCGTCGGTCAGTTCGAATTTATGATTTATGTTGGTCGGTCTAATTGCTTCGTGTGCTTCCTGAGCGCTTTTTGAATTGGTTTTATACAATTTTGGAGAATCCGGCAGATAATTTTTCCCGAATTCTTTTTCAATATATTTCCGAAGGGTCGCAACGGCAGGAATCGAAAGATTAAACGAATCGGTCCTGTGATAAGTAATAAGACCCTCTTCATAAAGTTTTTGTGCAATTGACATTGTGCGTTTTGAGGACCACCCGAAAATCCTTGCAGCCGCTTGGGTCATTGTCGAAGTTGTATATGGAGGAAAGGGACTTTTTGTGACCTCTCTTTTTCTTACATCGGAAACAGAATATTTGGCTTTTCCAAGCTCGCCTGTAATTTTATCAGCGGTTTCCTTGTTTTTTACCTCTTGATTAATTAACTGAACTGTAAAATCCTTAGATTTTTTTAGCTCCCTAACCGTCGAGAAAATTTCCCAATATTCTTGCGATTTAAAAGCCTCGATTTCGCGTTCCTTTTCAACAATCAAGCGCACCGCAACGGACTGGACCCTGCCGGCCGAAAGACCACGTCTTACTTTCTTCCAAAGAAGCGGGGAAAGTTTGTAACCCACAAGCCGGTCCAATACGCGTCTCGCGGTTTGGGCGTCCACCAGATTTTTATCTATTTCGCGGGGGGAAGTAATTGCTTCTTCAACCGCTTCTTTGGTGATTTCATGAAAAGCTACGCGTTTTGTCTTGTTACTTGCCTTTAATATCTCCGCAACGTGCTGGGCGATGGCTTCTCCTTCACGGTCAGGGTCTGTAGCCAAATATATTATTTTTGCTTTTTTTCCTTCTGCCTTGATTTTTTTTATTATTTCAAGATTTCTCGGAACCTCGACAAACTCCGGTTTAAAATCATGTTCGATATCTATCCCAAGTTGACTTTTGGGAAGATCTTTAAGATGACCCATTGTTGCCTCCACATCATATTTATCTCCCAGGAACTTTCCCAGAGTTTTTGCTTTTGTTGGAGATTCTACAATTATCAAATCCATATTATGTTTTTTTGCAAACTCCTTTCCCCATACTCTTTACTACCCCCTTCTTTTCCATGATTGTCAGTCTATCAGAAATTTCAGCGATTTTCCCACCCGATATTTTAACAAGCTCGTCAAGTATGTCTTTTGTTTCTGTGGCAACCATTGCACCGTTTTTAAGTAAAAAGTGCGGGGCTTTCGAAAGCAGCGATGTGATTTGTCCCGGAACGGCAAAAACCGTTTTCCCCTGTTCTGCCGCATGAGTGGCAGTAAGAAGTGTGCCACTTTTTTCTGCACCCTCGATAACAACAACGGCAGAGGAAAGACCTGAAACAATTCTGTTTCTTGCCGCAAAGTTTTCCGGAAAAGGAGGGTAACCCAATGGGTACTCGCTGATTATTGCTCCTTTTGCTTCAATAATGGCCTGCGACAGTCCAACGTTTTCTGGCGGATAAACGGTGTCTAATCCGTTTCCCAATACTGCTGCTGTTTTGCCTCCTGCCGCCAAACACGCACGGTGGGCGCAGGTATCAACGCCGCGGGCCAGTCCGGAAATAATTGTAACTCCAAAATCGGACAGCTCTCCGGAAAATTTTTCCGTAACCTCCCGTCCATAAGACGTCATTTTCCGGCTGCCAACTATTGCCACCGAAACGTTCCTGAGGCAATTCAGATCGCCTTTATAATATAATACCGATGGTGCACCCGTAAGTCCTTTTAAATTTGCCGGATAATTTTTATCCAAAATCGTAACTACCTTAATTTTTAGTTCACGTAGACGTTTAAAATATTTTTCAATATCAAATTCTTTTCTAAAATTATCAAAAGCAAAAACTTTTCCTTCCGGTAAACCGACTTCAATCAATTTTCCCTTGGGACTCTTCCAAATCTTTTCGGCTTTTTTAAAATAGGAGAGTAAAAGTTTAATTCTTGCGGGACCGAAATAATTAAAAGCATATATCGCAGTTAGATATTGTCTTTCGGTCATAATAATAACTATAACTAATATTTAGAAACTCTGCATATGAGGTTTATATAATTAGTTGCTTTGAGAAGTAAAGAAATAGTCTGCAATTTTTCTTGCAATAGGACCGGCAACACTTGAGCCCTCACCGCCTCTTTCGACAAGAACTGTTACGATAATTTGGGGGTTATCTATTGGCGCAAAAAAAGTAAACCACGCATGCGGAATTCCGTCGGTTCCAACCTCCGCTGTTCCGGTTTTACATGCAACGATCGTCCCACTATGTTTTTGGGGAAAATCAAAGAAAGTGAATGCGGTTCCACCTTCGGTACATGCCGCTTCCATGCCTTCCTTTATTAAATTAATGTTATTTTTGGAAACACTTACGTTTCTGCAATTTGGATTATTACCCAAATTAAATCTGGGTTTACATATTTTTCCACCGGTGGCAATTCCTGAAATGTAATTGTTTATTTCTATCGGAGTAACAGAAACGTCCCCTTGTCCTATTGCCATATGGTATGTATTTCCCAAAAACCACGCTTCCCGTTTTGTTTCCTCTTTCCATTCCGGAGTCGGAATAAGTCCGATGGTTTCTCCTGGAATATCTATTCCGGTAATGCTATCTAAACCAAAACTTTTCGCCCATTTGGCGATAGCATCCGGCCCAACCTTCTGACCTATTGTATAAAAAAAAGTATCGGTTGAACGGGCAATGGCACGAACCAAATCTACCAATCCTTCGGTTCTTCCGTACTGCGTAAAATACCAATTGGAATATGAATAATCATTAACTTTTATCACTCCTTGATCGTTATAGCGGAAATTTTTATCAATCACTCCTTCCTGTAAAGCCGCGAGAGTTACGATCGGTTTAAAAACCGAGCCGGGATGATATGTTCCGCTTATAACTCTGTTGAAAAACGGCAAATTCGGATCTTTCAATAAACCACTAACCTCCTGATTATTATTTTTATTTACAAAAAGGTTCGGGTCAAAACCGGGGTATGAATAAAAAGCCATAATTTGTCCCGACGCATCTGTAACAATTACTGCTCCTTTTTTTCCATCAATATATGAAGCAACTTCTTGTTGAAGTCCGTAATCAATTGTTGTTTTCAGGTCGCGCCCGGGGACCGGCTCGCGTCTTCCCAAAATTCTGATCTCGCTTCCCAGTGTGTTTATTTCGATAAGTTCTTCCCCTGGTATTCCAGATAAACTGCACTCATACGTTTGTTCTAAACCCGTTTTTCCGGTTAGCTCATCAGATTTTCTTGGACCTTTTTCCGGACAATCCGGATTGATTTTTTCCACTTCTTCAGGACTTACCTGAGCTAAATATCCAAGCGCATGGGAAAATTTCGTGCCAAGCACGTAAACTCTTTTGTAATCGATAATAAATTCTTCCGCTACCGCACCAGTCAGATCTTCCGTTACTTTAAAACTGCCGTCAGGTGCGAATTTTATCCTCTTTTTTATTTCAACGTTTGTTGCCAGTTCTTCCCCACCGCGGGCTAAAATTCTGCCTCGCGGTGCGGGGATTGTCACATGGCGAATTCTGTTTTCCTGAGAGAGAGTACGGTAATATCCGCCTTTAATAATCTGAACCTCAAAAAGTTTTGCAAAAAGAATTAAAAAAAGAAAAATCAAAATTCCTCTTAAAAACCACGAAAGCCAAGATTGGGATTTGGCGGCCGATAGAGAGTTCATTATTTGAATTATAGTCCCTTTGTCACTCTCATTTTTTTGAGAAGTCCATTATCCTCCAAGCAAACCCCGCAACCCCGGACCACACACGTCAAGGGATCCTCCGCAATCCAAACGGGCATCTTCGTAGCCTCTGCAATTACTTTATCTATTCCGAAAACGAGTGACCCTCCGCCCGCAAGAATAATCCCGCGCTCCATGATGTCACCCGTTAATTCCGGTGGGGTTTCTTCAAGTGTATCAACAACGTTTCCCACAATTTCTTGGACAATCGGGCCCAATGCTTCCTGGATTTCGGCGCCAGTAAGTTTTATGGATTTTGGAAGCCCGGCTTCCAAATCGCGGCCCCGCACAACTGTAAATTTATTTTCCTTGCCGGAATTTTCTTTAGAAAACGCAGCCGATCCGATTCCGATTTTAACTGCTTCGGCTGTTGGTTGCCCCAAAAGAAGCGAGTATTTAAGTCTGACATAATTAATAATTGCCTCGTCCATTTCGTCCCCCGCAATACGAACACTTCTACCAAGAACTATTCCGCCAAGTGAAATTACGGCAATTTCACTGGTTCCCCCTCCTATATCTACAACCAACGTTCCTTCCGGCCCTTCAATGGGAAGTCCCGCCCCAATTGCAGCAGCCATGGGTTCCTCAATCAAATTCGCCTCTCTCGCACCCGCATCAAGTGCGGCATCCGCCACAGCCCTTCGTTCAACTTCGGTTACTCCTGAGGGAATTCCGATTACGACTCTGGGACGTGGAATTTTTGGCATTGAACTTCCTGTTTCATGAATCTTTTTTATATAATACCTAAGCATTGCTGCGGTGGCATCAAAATCGGCAATAACACCGTCTCTTAAAGGACGAAGTACTTCAATGGTTGCGGGGGCTCTCCCCATCATTTTTTTAGCGGAAGTTCCAATTGCCAAAATTTCTTTTGATTTTCTATTTCTGGCTACTGCCGAAGGTTCTCGGATAACAATCCCTTTGCCCTTGACGTAAACTAAAGTATTGGCGGTCCCCAGATCTATTCCAACATCATGAGAGAAAAGTCCGAGGAATCTGTCGATAGGATTAATAAATCGCATATTAGGTGTTGCATCAGGAGTATACCTATTTGGCTAAAAGTTGCAAAGAGTATTTTAATAGCGTAAAACCAATGCTTAATAACAGCCGTGGAAACCAAAATAATTTAACCGGGTTATCAGGAATATAATTCCTCAAAGTAATAATATACAATTCTGCTATGGGAATACTAAGACTTTTATTCGCTCTCAGCGTCTTGATATTTCATTCAGGTCTTCTTTTTAATTACAATATTGCAAACCCAAGGATTGCGGTATTCTCCTTTTTTATCATTTCCGGTTTTTATATGGCATTGGTATTGGACAAAAAATACAAAACCAAAAACTCAAAATTTTTATTTTGGAGTAATAGAGCATTAAGAATCTTTCCAATATATTGGGTTACTTTAATCGTGTTGTTCGTTTTGATGTTGTTAAAATTCTATTTCCATATTGGAACAGCAGACAATGCTATTACCCATTACTTGACCTACGCTCCGAGGACTTCACTTTTAGGGTTTTATTTTGATCTATTAAATTTTGTTGTTAGAAATATCACCTTAATTATTAATATTGATTACATAAGGATAAACAACAGTGTCCCGGGATATTTATTAATTCCTCAGGCCTGGACGTTACAGGTGGAGTTGCTTTTTTATTTAGTTGTTCCATTCCTTGTCAAACTCTCAAATAAATTATTCATTTATCTAACCTTTTTTTACTTAGCTTTGTTTTTTGGATTTATTGCCCCTTTGCATTTGCTGCCACCCAGTTTAACTTTTACATTTTTAGACAATTTAATTTTCTTTCTTTTTGGAATAGCTTCTTACAAGTTTTTATATAAAAGCAAAGTTTTTAATTCGAAATTTGTTTCCTCTAAATCTTTAAATTTATTTTTTATTTCCTTTGTCCTTTATCTGCTTTTCTATAACTATTTACCATTCAAGATTTCCCTTACGTCTCTAAACTTGGATGATGTAATATACTTTTCCGCTTTTTCCTTTGTGCTTCCGTTTATATTTTTCCGAACCAGCCTAAGTAAAATTGATGCTTTTTTCGGCAAACTTTCTTATCCTGTTTACATTACCCATCTTCTATTAGTCAAATTGCTTTCAAATACAAAATTATTTTCCGGTGCTTCATCTCTCAAAACAATTATTGTTATTATTTCCACGCTTTTTATATCATACTTGGCAGTAAGACTCATCGATTTACCAATAGACCGATATAGACAAAGTAGATTAAAGACAAGATGAATTGCATTGGTCCGCTCGGTTGGTGCATGTTCTGCAAAAACCCGGTGGTGGATTTAAATTACGTTATTATTTGATACAATATTTCAATGAAGAAAACTATTTTCTGGCTTTTTGGAATTCTTCTCTTTCTGGTTCCGTTAATTCTGTGGCCTTTTACTTCTGAAGTTTTTGAATTTAACAAAATGGTTTTGGTCTATATCCTGACAATTTTGATTGCAGCAAGTTGG
>Ga0315297_10002674_pt1 | contig 11287 bp, 14 predicted proteins | sample YL17G15_0_MG_FD_203628 | JGI IMG/M metagenome (GOLD analysis project Ga0315297, IMG submission 203628) | Sediment microbial communities from Yellowstone Lake, YNP, Wyoming, USA - YL17G15_0 | ecosystem: Environmental > Aquatic > Freshwater > Lake > Sediment | place: USA: Wyoming | collected...
ACAGAGGGAATAGCAGAAGTTGTTTCCCCAGGAAACCACTTGCCACCGCCATTTCTTCAGAGGTCTCTATTAGTCAAACAATCCCTCGAAAACTCTGTAACGTTCTTGGGCATCACCCGTCTTCTACTTCAGACAGAACCGTTCCAAGCCATAACGTCGGGTCCCCTTCCCTTGGCCGGGAAGAGTGTCTGCCGGTGGGGTAAGCCCACCGGCAGACGCCTTTTTGCCCGGTGATGACCCTGCCTCTTCTATCACCGAGTTGCAGCAACACCCGGGCGTGGTATGCCCTCCAAAGTGAGGCCCTTCGCTGCGCTCAGGGTGACGGCGTGGTCTAGCGTCATTCTGAGCAAAGCGAAGGGGCTTGCTCTGAGCAATGCGCAGGGGCCTGCCCTGAGCGAAGCGAAGGGATGCGTCGCCACATCTTGGAGACGGGCCAGCCTAGGAGCTGGCCTCTGTTTTTGTTACGGCCTGGGGCGAAGCTTGGCGATCAAGAAGGCAGAGTGGACGGCGTCCAGATCGTCCATGAGGTGGGGCAGAAGGGGGTAGTAGCCAGCGAATGTCAGGCGCTCTACCCAAAGGCCTTGGTAGTGGCACAGTTCTGTCAAGCCCTGAAAGCTAAAGGCGAGCAGCCGGCTATCGCTCTCAGAGGGATGGCATATTGCCTGCTGCGGGTCGGCGGCGTTGTCTGCCAGGGCGTCGTTGGGTACGTGCGAGGGCGTGGCCTCCACCCCCAGCGCCAGGCAGAAGCGGTTATGCCAGCTAGCCAGGTTGTTGATGGAGAGAACAGCGTAGCCATCTGGCTGCAGCACCCGTTTGATCTCCTTGAGGAAGAGAGCGATGTTGGGCAAGCGCTCGATGATCTGGTCGGCGTGAACGATGTTGAAGAAACAGCTCTGGTAGGGCAGCGGATCGTTGAGGTCGCCCTCAGTGACGATGATCCCCCGATCAGCGGCCTCTTTGATGCGGTCCTTGACGCACTCGATGCCGTACGCCTCCGACACGCGGGCTCGGCAGGCAACCTGAGCGGTGAACTCGCCATCGCCGCAGCCGCAGTCCAGAAGGCGGCCGTGCGCGCGGGGCTCGATCACATCCAGGATCGCCCCCCTGCTGGCGCGCTCACTTTGCCTGGAGACTCTGCGGAGGCATGCTATTTCTTCCCTTCCTATGTGAGCAGCCAACGAAATCGCAGCCCCCCTTGTAGCATACCTCCGTCCAGGCAGAGACCGAGGTCACGATTGAGAGAATGCACTGCCTAATAGAAATGACGACAGGTTGGCCCTGCTTGTTACGACTGGAAGGTTAAAAGAGGCACAGTAGCTGTGTGATGAACAGAGCCAGGGTCGGCTGAGAGGGGTGATGAACGAGGCCGGCGCCCCCGGGGCCTAGACATCGCCCCTTAGGTCACCGTGAGGGTGACCCGCTGGGCGCAAAGAGGGCACTCGGCTGGGTCGTAGCTGGGCAGCTCGAGGGTTAGGCAGGCGAAAAAGGGCAGGCCGAAGTCTACGCGGCCGGCAGTGCGATCCACCAAGACAGCCACCCCGATGGGCTGGCCACCCTCGGCTCGCACCGCCTCCAGAACCTCGCGGATGCTGCTGCCGGTGGTAAGAACATCATCCACTACCAGGGCCCGCTCGCCCGGGGCCACCCGAAAGCCACGGCCGAAGCGCCGCCCCTCCTGCACCTTCTCGGCGAAGATGCCCCTGACGTCCAACTGGCGGGCTACCTCATAGCTGAGGATGATTCCGCCGGTGGTGGGTGCCGCCACCAGTTGCACCCCTTGGGGGCGAAAGTGATCGGCTATCAGGCGGCAGAGCCTCTCGGTGTGGAGCGGCTGTTCCAGAAGGCGAAACTTCTCTACATACAGAGGGGAATGGCGGCCGGAGGCCAGGAGGAAGTGGCCATCGAGGACGGCGCCCACCTGCCGAAGCAGGCTCTCGATCTCCTTCGCCATCAGTTCCCCGACTCATCGCTGGCGAAGGAGGCGGAGTGGTTAGGGGCAAGGCCCACGTCCGAGAGGGGCCAGTAGGAGAACCAGGTCTTGCCGATGATGCTTCCTTCTGGGATGACGCCGAACTGCCGCGAATCGCTGCTGTTGCTGCGGTGGTCGCCCAGGACGAAGTACTGACCCTCTTCGATGTACCAGGGGCCGCAGGGGCAGTTGGTGGCACCCTGCGTGTATGTCTCCTCCAAGGGTTCGTCGTTGATGTAGACTACGCTATCGCGGATCTCCACCTTATCCCCGGGCACGCCGACGATCCGCTTGATGAAGTCGCGACCTTCGTATCTGGGCGCCTCGAAGACCACCACATCACCCCGCTCGGGGCTGCCGAACAGATGGTGGGTGGAGTCGTCGCCAGCGTCGACGAAGGGGAGGAAGTCGAAGATGCCCAGGTCGAACTGGGCGTAGGCCAGCTTGTTGACAATGATGTACTGGCCGTTCTCCAAGCTGGGGAGCATGCTGCTCCCCTCCACCTTGAAGTTCTGGACAGTCGAGCGAACGGCCAGGAAGATGAGCACGGCCAGGAGGAGGGTCTCGACGACCTCCCGAAAGACGGTGAGGTAGCGCCGCCGTGGCCGCGGAGAAAGCACCTCCACCGCGGGCGCGGGTGGTGGTTCAAATGCCGGCTCTGGCTCCGGTCCTGGCTCTATCCACCGAGGTTCCCACTGCATAGCAACACCAAGAAGGGCTCAGGCGATCGCCCTCCCTAGAACCTTAGTATACCAAAAACAGATAACGCTGGCACTCCTTCAAAGGTGCCGCTGTCTCCTTTCGCCTTTCTGCTAGAATACCCCTGGGCCTGCCTAGGAGCAGGGCCCCGGCAGGGGAAGTCGATGGTTATCGCCGACGAAGAACAGCTCGTCCGGAGCAGCCAGAGGGGGGATCTGGACGCCTTCAACACGTTGGTGCAGGTCCACCAGCGCCAGGTCTACAACCTCTGTCTGCCGATGCTGGGCTCGGCGGCGGCCGAAGATGCGTCCCAGGAGACGTTCATTACTGCCTACCGTCGCCTCGGCAGCTTTCGAGGCGGCAACTTTCGGGCCTGGCTCCTGCGCATCGCCGCCAACATTTGCTGCGATGCCCTGCGCCACCGCCGCAGCCGGCCGGCAGCCTCACTCGAGGCGGCGCTGGAAGCAGGCTCGCGGGCGGATGTCCCCTCCCCCTTGGCCAACCCCGAGGAAGAGGCCCTGCGGCGGGAGCTGGGCCGGCACCTGCAACAAGGGCTGGCCACCCTGCCAGCGGAGCAGCGCCTGGCGATCATTCTCCGAGATATCCACGGCCTGAGCTACGAGGAACTGACAGAGGCCCTGGGCTGCTCCCTGGGCACCGTGAAGTCGCGCATTGCCCGTGGCCGGGCCAGGATGCGCGAATACTTGATGGCGCGACGGGAACTTCTGCCTCGCCAGTTTCGTCTTAAGCAGTGAGGACTAGTGATGCTGAAAGTCTTTCTGCAATTTCGCCATCGCCGCTTTCGTCGCGACCTCTCCGCCTACCTGGATGGCGTTCTCCCCCAGCGAGCGCGCCGCCGCCTGGAGGTCCATCTCGATTCCTGTCAGGCCTGCCACCAGGAGCTGACAGAGCTTCGGAGCACCGTCGAGGCGCTGGGCAGCCTGCCCATGGCCGAGGTGCCCCGCTCGTTCGCTCTGGCGGCCGCTCCCGTCGCGGAGGTACACCCGCGGCCAACGGCCAGGCGGCTGGAGTTCGGCCTGCGTCTGGCCACGGCAACTGCCGCCTTCGCCCTGACCTTGGTGCTGATCGGCGACTTCGCTGGTCTTCCCGGTGGCGGAGATAAAGAGGAGATGCGCGGGGGGTTCTTGTCTGCAGCCCAGGAGACGCCGGCAGCCATGGAAGCAGCGCCCGCCGCTCCCGACATCAAGAACATCCGGCCGGAGGAGCCTCTGTTCGGCCAGTATGGGCCGGACGGGGAAGTGTCGCCCATAGAGACGCCAGCAGCGGCGACAGAAGCGCCGCCTGTCGAGACACCAGCGGCGGAGGGGATGGTAGCAGTCGACGCGACGCCACCAGCGATAGCAGCGGCCCCTGCCGAGACGCCCGCAGCGGAGGAGACGCCGCCACCAATAGCAGCGGCGCCCGTCGAGACGCCTGCAGCGGTAGGAGCGACGCCTGCGGAGATACCAGGAGCCGAGGAGACGCCCGCAGCGGAGGAGACGCCGCCACCAATAGCAGCGGCGCCCGTCGAAACGCCCGCAGCGGTAGGAGCGACGCCTGTCGAAACGCTGGAACCCTACGGTACCTCAGAGACGTACCAAGAGGAGCCGCCAGCTGGCCCGGGCGTCTCAGAAGAGGAAGACGCGGAGAAGGCGGCAACAGAGGGGGCGGGGGGCGAAGAGGAAATCCAGTTCTATGCCGACGAGGCACAAGCCGTCGAGGAGGAGGGCGGCGGCCTCTCGCGGGAGGAGGCCGTGCGCTGGCTGGAGATCGGCCTGGGCGCCAGCGCAGGCGTTCTTGCGGCCGTATGGGCTCTTGCCCGCCTTCAGAGAAGCATCGGGAACCGACCGTAGCACAAAGGAGGCGATCATCATGAAGAAAGGGATAGGAGTCCTGCTGATAGCTGGCGCACTATTGTCCCTTGTTCTGCTCGCTGCCTGTGGTTCCGACTCATCGGCCTCGCCGGAGCAGTCGGCGCCTTCGACCTCGTCGGAGCCGTCGGCGGCGACGCATTCGCTGGCGTCCGCTAGCTCGGCCAACAGCTCAGAGCCGCAGGGCCTGAGCGTCAGCGGCGAGGGTCGGGCTTCGGCAGCGCCCGATGTGGCCGTGCTGGGCCTGGGCGTCTCGGCCAAGGCGTCCACCGTGGGCGCTGCCAATAGCCAGGCTCAGCAAGCTATGACCGCCCTGCTGGACTCCCTGGAGGCCAATGGCGTCCAGGAGAAGGACATCCAGACCACCAGCTTCGCCATCCAGCCGGAGTACGACTACCGCAACGATGAGCAGGTGCTGACAGGCTATCGGGTTAGCCACATGCTCCAGGTGAAGGTGCGGGACATCGACCGGGCTGGCGAGGTCATCGACGATGCCGTGCAGGCGGGCGGCGACCTGCTCCAGGTGCAAAGCATTTCCTTCATCATCGACGACACGACCGCCCTGAGCAGCCAGGCCCGCCAGAAGGCGATGGCCGACGCCCAGGCCAAGGCCGAGGAGCTGACCACTCTGGCCGGGGTGACCCTGGGCGATCCCACCTACATCACCGAATCCACCTCCACGCCCTACTCGCAGCCTTATGACTATCGCGTTATGGCCGACTCGGTGATGCCAGTTACCGAGATCAGCGCTGGCGAACTGGAGGTAGTGGTCTACGTCAACATTACCTACGGCATCGGCTAAGTATTCCAAAAGGAGGGACTTATGAAGACAAAGCTCACGCTAATGCCCTTCGCCTTGCTGGCGGCGGCATTGGTCGTCCTGGCTGTGGCCTGCGGCGGCGCAGAGGCCAAGGTGACTGTCGAAAAGGGCCTGGCGGCCGCCACCGGCCAGACGGGGGGAACGAGCCTCAGCGCACAACCAGCGGCGGCTGCTGCTGTCCCCTACATGGCGGCCATCGCCAGCAAAGAAGAGGCCACCCGCTCGTCCTACGCTGGGGCAGCCTACCCCGTCAGCAGCATGGTCCGCGGCGGGGGAGGCGGAGGTCTCTCGCTCGCACCCCAGCTCCAGGGTCAGGCGGGCCTCACCGTCCAAGGGTACGGCAGCGCTACCGCCCCCGCCGATGCTGCCAAGGTGCAGTTCTCGGTCTCGCTGATCTCCTCCGATGGCTCCTACCCGTACTACCCTAAGCCCGCCGTTCCGGAGGTGCAGCCGTCGGACTCAGGGGCGTCGCCCGGCGAGGCGGAACCGCTGGTCATACCGCCGACCCCGACGTCGTTGCCCGAGCTGACCGATGCGGATCTGGCGCCCCTGATCGATGCCATCAAGGCCCAGGGCGTGTCGGACGCCGACATCGAGGTCATCATCTACCCAACAGGTGGCTACTACAACTACTACGGCTCCGGCGGCGCTCGCGTGACGGTGACCCTGGACAACCCCGCCGATAGGGTGGGGCCCGTGGTGGACGCTGGAACGCAGGCCGTTAACGAAAGCGGAACTCTCATGCTCCAGAACACCAGCGTCCTCTACATGGTGGACGACTGCAGCGCCCTTCTGAGAGAGGCCCGCCGCGCGGCGGTGGAAGACGGCCGTGACAGCGGCGAGGGGCTGGCCGACGCCCTGGACGTGTCCCTGGGAGAGCTTCTGGCCGCCTCAGAGTACGCCTACAGCCCATTTGGGCCCTCGCCCTGCGATCCGGCCTTCAATACCTCTCCCTACGGATACGAGGGCATGTCCTACGATCCGGCGCTGCTGGCGGAGGTGCAGATCGTCTCCAACGTTGCCTTGACCTTCGCCATGAGCTAATCGAGCAGCGGGGCTGGGAGCAGCGGTTGGGCTCCCAGCCCCCGTTGCCGCTGGGGTCGAGCCGGTGCTAGAATGACGCCACCAAAGGCAGAGGTGGCGGGCTAGCGTTGGTTCTCAGCGATCGTACCATCCGTGAGGAGATAAGCCGGGGGCGGCTGGTGATCGACCCCCTGGGGGACGGTTGCATCCAGCCCTCCAGCATCGACCTGCACCTGGCGCCTCTCTTTCGCGTGTTTCGAGTCGGCATCCTGCCTCACCCCTATCTGGACGTCGCCCAACCCATGGAGGGGTTCACCGAGCTGGTGGAGGTGGCGAAGGATGAGCCCTTCATCATTCAGCCGGGAGAGTTCGTCCTGGCGGCAACCCTGGAGACGATAACCCTCCCCGATGACATCGTGGCGCGGGTGGACGGCAAGAGCTCGCTGGGTCGATTGGGCCTGCTCATCCACGCCACCGCCGGCTTTGTCGACCCGGGCTGGACGGGCAGGCTAACCCTGGAGCTATCGAACGTGGCCAAGATGCCTATCGCCGTCCGCCCCGACATGCGCATCTGTCAGATATCCTTCCTGCGCCTCAGCACCCCCGCCGAAAGGCTGTACGGCTCGCCCGAGCTGGGCAGCAAGTATCAGGGGCAAACGGAGCCCACCGCCAGCCGGGCCTACCAGGACTTCCCAATAAGAACGGACTGACCGACATGGACTACATGCAGCGGGCCCTGGCCCTGGCCGGCCAGGCCCTGGGGCGAGTCAGCCCCAATCCGGCGGTAGGCGCCGTCCTGGTGCGCGACGGGCGAGTGGTGGGCGAGGGCTTCACTCGCCCGCCGGGAGGGCCTCACGCCGAGGTGGTGGCCCTGGAGCAGGCGGGCGAGGCTGCTCTCGGCTCTACCCTGTACGCTAGCCTGGAGCCCTGCTGCCATCAGGGCCACACGCCACCCTGCACCAAGGCGATCATCGCCGCTGGCGTGGCCGAGGTGCACGTGGCGATCCTTGACCCCGACCCCAACGTGAACGGCCGCGGCCGCAGGGAGCTGGAGGCGGCGGGCATCGCTGTGCGAGTGGGCGAATGCGACCAGGAGGCACGCCGCCTGAACGAGGCCTACATCAAGCATCGTACCACCGGCCTCCCCTTCGTCATCACCAAGTTCGCCGCCAGCCTGGACGGTCGCATCGCTGCCGCCAGCGGCGATTCCCGCTGGATCAGCGGGCCCCAGAGCCGCCAGTGGGCACACGAGCAGCGAGCGACGCTGGATGCTATTATGGTGGGGGTGAACACCATCCTGGTGGATGACCCCCAGCTCACCGCTCGCCCCGACGGTCAGGAGAGCGAACGTCAGCCCCTGAGGGTGGTGGCCGACAGTCACGGCCGCACGCCAGCGAGCGCTCGCGTGCTTCAGGGGCCGGGGCGGTCGCTCATCGCCACCAGCGACCACTCCGATCCTTTCTGGCGACAGGCCATCGAGGCGACCGGGGCGGAGGTGCTGATGCTCCCGCGGGATGGCGATTCTCTCGACCTGGGGGCGCTGCTGAAGGCGCTGGCCGAACGGGGAGTCCTCTCCCTACTGGTGGAGGGAGGAGGCGTCCTCCTCGGCTCCCTCTTCGACCAGGGGCTGGCGGACAAGGTGCAGGCCATCATCGCCCCCCTGATCATCGGCGCTGCCGAGGCACCGGCGGCGGTGGCTGGCCGGGGAGCCCATCGGCTGGCCGACGCCTGGCGCCTGCGGGAGGTGGCGGTGGAGCGGCTGGGAGACGATATTCTTATCATCGGGTATCCGACGAAGAGGGGTGAGTAAGTGTTCACAGGCATCGTTGAGGAGGCAGGCACCATAAAGGAGGCGGAGCGGGGGCGATTGGTCATCGGCTGCAAGAAGGCTCTGGAGGGGACGCGCCTGGGCGACAGCATTGCCATCAACGGGGTGGACCTGACGGTGGCCCACATGGATGAGGATAGCTTCGCCTCCAACGTCATGCCGGAGACCTATCGCCGCAGCAACCTGGGCCAGTTGAAGCCGGGCGACCTGGTGAACCTGGAGCGGGCCCTCACCCTCAGCGACCGCCTGGGCGGCCATCTGGTGCGAGGAGTGGTGGAGGCCACCGGCACCCTCCTCTCCCTCACGCCCGAGGAGGACGCGATCATAGGCCGCTACGCCGCCCCGCCCGAGATCATGCGCTACGTCATTATCAAGGGGCCCATCGCCGTGGACGGCGCTAGCCTTACGGTGATAGACCGCGATGAGGGTTCGTTCGCTGTGTCACTGGTGCTCTACACCCAAGAGGTCACTAACCTGACTCGCAAGAAGCCTGGAGATACGGTAAACTTAGAGTCGGATATAATAGCTCGCTACGTGGAGCAATTACTCAAGGAGGCGAAGTCTGACTAGCGAAATAGATAGTGAGCAGGGCCCGACGGGAGGGGCGAGGGACAGGGCCATGGTAATGGCAACCGTTGAGGAGGCAATCCAGGAGTATCGGCAGGGGCGCTTCGTCATCATTGTCGATGACGCGGACAGGGAGAACGAAGGTGATCTTACCCTCCCCGCCCAGTTCGTGACGCCCGAGGCCGTCAACTTCATGACCAGATACGGCCGCGGCCTCGTCTGCGTCCCCATGACGGGCCAGCGACTGGACGAGTTGCGTGTCCCCATGATGGTGGGGGACAACAAGTCAGCCTTTGGCACCGCCTTCACCATTTCCGTGGAGGCCCGTGACGGCGTCAGCACTGGCATCTCAGCCCACGATCGGGCCCAGACGGTGCGCGTTCTCATCGACCCGGCCACCAGACCCGAAGACCTGGTGATGCCAGGCCACATGTTCCCCCTGCGCGCCCACGAAGGGGGCGTGCTGGTGCGAGCAGGCCAAACCGAGGCCGCCGTCGACCTGGCCCGTCAGGCTGACCTCTATCCGGCAGCGGTTCTGTGCGAGATCATGAAGGCCGACGGCACCATGGCTCGCCTGCCCGACCTCAAGCGGTTCGCTGCCCGCCACCGTCTGAAGATCCTCAGCGTCAACCAGCTTATCGCCTACCGCATCGGACGGGAGAGGCTGGTGCGCCGAGTGGCCGAGACCATGATACCCACCCGCTGGGGTGAGGTTCGCCTGATCGCCTACCGCAGCATCATAGACCCCGACGAGCACGCCGCCCTGGTGATGGGCGACGTTTCCACGTCGGAGCCGGTGCTGGTGCGCATGCACAGCCAATGCGTCACCGGCGACGTTTTCCACAGCCTGCGCTGCGACTGCGGCGAGCAGGTGGAGCTGGCCCTGGAACGCATCGCCGGGGAGGGAAGGGGAGTCTTCGTCTACATGCGCCAGGAAGGGCGGGGCATCGGCTTCTGCAACAAGATCCGTGCCTACGCTCTCCAGGACAAGCACGGCCTGGACACGGTGGAGGCCAACGAGGCCCTCGGCTTCCCCGCCGACCGTCGCGACTACGGCATCGGCATGCAGATCCTGGTAGACCTGGGGCTCAAGCAGATCCGCCTGCTCACCAATAACCCCTCGAAGCGGGCGGGCCTGGAGGGCTACGGCCTGGAGGTGGTAGAGCGAATTCCCATCATCGCTCAGCCGAACCCCCACAACATGCGCTACCTGGAGACCAAGCGCGATAAGTTGGGCCACTTGCTGGACATCGTGTCCTGACAGGAGGTATTCCTTGGCTGGCATGACCTTCGAAGGACATCTCCGAGGCGATGGCTTGAGTATAGTTATCGTCGTCTCGCGCTTCAACGATCTGATAACCCGCCAGCTCCTGGCTGGCGCCCAGGACGGCCTGAGGCGTCATGGCGTGGAGGCGGAGAGGGTGGATGTGGCCTGGGTGCCCGGCTCCTTCGAGATCCCCTTGGCCGCCCGCAAGCTCGCCGAGAGTGGCCGCTATCAGGCGGTGGTCTGTTTGGGGGCAGTCATCCGCGGCGAGACCCCTCACTTCGAGTACGTAGCAGGCCAGGTCAGCAGCGGCATCGCCCGGGCCGGCCTGGACACGGGCGTTCCCCTTATCTTCGGCATCATCACCGCCGACAGCCTGGAAGAAGCCCTGGAGCGATCGGGCGGGAAGATGGGCAACAAAGGCTACGACGCCGCAGTATCAGCCATCGAGATGGTCAACCTCATGCGAGGGATGGCTGGCGAGTAGGCGCTGCCTTAGGGCTTCGCTGGTGGAAGTGCCTGCCCGCCTGCCCGCGGGCGGGCTGCTTTTTGGTAGCCTTGATATCAGAGCAGACTGGCCAACGGCTCTGGCGGCTGGTGGCGCGCTGGGCGGCGAACGCTGGCGCCCTTTGGGTGGCCTCGCTGGTGATACGCGGGGTTGAGCTCGAGGGCTGGCAGGCGGTTCTAGCAGCGGCGGCCATCTTCACTGGGGTCGGCCTCATCGTTTGGCCGCTGTCCATCCGCCTGAGCTGTCCCCTACAGTGCCTGACCCTGGGACTTTTCACCTGGGTGGTGAGCGCCGCGATGTTGGCCCTCACTGCTTGGCTATCGGGCCAGTTCGCTGTCGGCTTCAGCGTGGACGGGCCAGCCGCCGCCTTCCTGGGGGCTCCTCTGGTGGGTATTATCAGCTTTGTGTTCGAGAGGGTGCTGCGATAGCTCCGCCGCTGTCTATTCGGTCACCCGATAGACGCTATCACCGCTGCGGCAGCGATCCTGCACCCTGATCCCCACCGAGTCCCCCGGGCCGGCCTCCTGGACGCTCTGGTGCTCGATCTGCATCGATTCCAGCACCTGCTGGAGGTCGGTGGTGTGGCCCTTGATGTGGATCCTGTCGCCCACCTCGAGGTGGCCGGTGAGGTCAATGCCCGCCACCTCTATGTGAGCGAAGTAGTCTCTTACCCGGCCGATCTCTTCTTCTTCAGCCATGGCAGCCTCCATTCCCCTGGCCAAGCATGCCCCTTTGGAG
>Ga0315297_10002675_pt1 | contig 11286 bp, 9 predicted proteins | sample YL17G15_0_MG_FD_203628 | JGI IMG/M metagenome (GOLD analysis project Ga0315297, IMG submission 203628) | Sediment microbial communities from Yellowstone Lake, YNP, Wyoming, USA - YL17G15_0 | ecosystem: Environmental > Aquatic > Freshwater > Lake > Sediment | place: USA: Wyoming | collected...
CCGGATCGGGGTCCGGGACAGGCACCGGAAGCCAGAGATTTCAACGCGTTACAAAAACACTGGACACCGGTTTTCACCGGTGTGACGACTTTTTACGAGAGCGTCAACAATAATTATATAAAAGGAGGTGTTTGTATGAAACTGGACATCAAAGGGTCGATACCGAAGAAAATCGATGTACTGGAGCTCTTTGCCCGGGACGGAATCCAAGCCATCGATACCTATCTGCCCGTCGAAACGAAAGTATGGTTCATCAATGAATTCATTGCCTGTGGATACAAGTACGTGGAGGCGACGAACTTCTCACATCCCCGGATTCTCGTCCAGTCACGGGACGCCGAGGAAGTCCTCGCCGGATTGAGGCGCGTGGAAGGCGTTCACTATAAGACTTACGGGATGACGGAAGCCGCGGCCAAACGCGCCGTGGCCGCCCGCGAGAAGGGGGGTTGCGTGGATTCCATGGCTCTCACCATCTCCGCAGCGGACCTCCATGGGAAGCGGAACTCCGGCCGGACGCGGGATGAATACAAGCCGGAGATCAAGCAGATGTTCAACATCCTCAAGGGCAGCGGCGTCAAGCTCGATATGGCCATTGCTGCCGTTTACGGGTCGCCCTGCGACGGTCCTGTTCCCCTCGAGAACACGATCGATCTGATAGAATGGGGCCTCGATCTCGGCATCCGCGACTTCACCCCCTGCGACACCACCGGCGAAAGCAATCCGGTGCGGAGTTACGAGTATATGGCGCGCCTGGTCGATAAGTTCGGCAAGTACGACGGCGAAGCCACATACCGCATTGCCCACTTCCACGATACCCGGGGCATGGGTCTTGCGAATACATTTGCGAGCGTCCTAGGCGGGGCCACACTCGTGGAGGCTTCGTTGGGCGCCCTCGGCGGCCAGCCGGCCTTCATCGTGGACAACTTTGCGGGGAAGGGCACGGGCCCAAACTACCTCGACGGCGTCGATGTCGGCAACTGCTCTTCGGAAGACATGCTGGTCATGCTCGATGAACTCGGCATCGAGACGGGGATCGATATCATGAGGATGCTGGCCCTGGGCCGCGTCCTGGAGCAGGTCCTGCGCAAGAAACTCCGACCCTTCACCACCAAGAACGGCCCGTGCACGCACGATGTCGTGCAATGGAACGACGGCAAGCAGGGTTACATGTTCGTGCCCCCATGGCAGGACGGCTATTTCTGCTATCCCAAGGACAAGAGCCAGCTGCGGTAGCACAGCCCGGCGTTTGTGGGAAATCATGGTGAGAATCGAAGAAATCGATGATCGAGTTGCGTCAGGCTTTTTCTCTTGACATTCGCTCGGCGCCAAAGATAATTTACTGACTAAACTCCCGACATTGTCAGGGGTAAAAGATTTCATCGGAAGGGAACTCGAAAGCCGGACATTCGTCTGGGGCAAATGCAAAGACGGCGAAGATAAGCACTGCCTTATCGAGCTTTTGGAAGAAGGGGAGGAGGGAGCGCCGCAGTAGGACAAGGGAAATCTTTATGGACGGCGCGATATCAATGAAACGTTGCGGACAAGGAGGAATAGCATGAGAGAAGTGGTTATTGTCAACGGTGCAAGGACGGCGGTGGGTAATTTTCTGGGAGCTTTAAAGGATATTCCTGCGGCCCAGTTAGGTGCGATCTGCATACGGGAATGTATGAAACGGGCCGGCCTGAAGCCCAAGGCAAGCTCCGGCATGACTGAATGCGCACCGACGAAACTCAAAGGGACAGAACTGATCGATCTGGAGAAAAAATACTGGAAGTGGGATGAATCCGCCCGGGAAATCGAAGTCGACGAAGTGATCATGGGCAACGTGCTCCAGGCAGGTCAGGGACAGAACCCTGCCCGCCAGGCAACCATCTATGCCGGCATGCCCAAGGAGACGCCGGCTTTCACCGTAAACAAAGTCTGCGCTTCGGGAATGAAGGCCATCGCTTTGGCCGCCCAATCCATCCAGACGGGAGATGCCGATGTTGTGATCGCCGGCGGCATGGAGAACATGAGCCTGGTCCCCTACACCTTGCCCAAATTGCGTGAAGGCGCAAGGATGTTCAACGCGGAAGCTGTTGACCTGATGGTTTACGACGGCCTCTGGGAGCTTTATGGCAACTATCATATGGGTGTGACGGCGGAAAATATCGTGGAGAAATACGGCATCAGCCGCGAGGACCAGGACAGGCTCGGTTTTGAGAGCCATCAGAGGGCAAGAGCCGCCATCGCCAGCGGCATTCTCAAGGCTGAAATTGTACCGGTTATCATTCCCTCCAAAAAAGGGGATATCGTATTCGAGGTGGATGAAAAGCCTATGGAGACGACCATGGAGAAGATGGCGAGTCTCAAACCCTTTTTCAAGAAGGACGGAACGGTGACCGCCGGCAATGCTTCGGGGATCAATGACGCAGGGGCGGCGCTTCTGTTGATGTCCAAGGAAAAAGCGGATGCCTATGGCCTCAAGCCGCTGGCTTACGTCAAGTCCTTTTCGGCCGGCGCCGTCGATCCGGCCTATATGGGATGCGGGGTGATTCCCGCCACGCGCCTTGCCCTCAAAAAAGCCGGCTGGACCATGGAAGAGATCGAATGCACCGAATTGAACGAGGCTTTTGCCTCCCAGGCCCTGGCTTGCATGCGGGAGCTGAAAATGGACTGGAACAAGGTGAACGTCAACGGCGGCGGGATTTCCATCGGCCATCCCATCGGCTGCACCGGCGCCCGGATCACCTACGCTCTGGCCATGGAAATGAATCGCAAGAACTACAGGAAGGGGCTTGCAACCCTGTGTATCGGCGGTGGAATGGGTTTTGCCATCACCCTGGAAAGAAAGTAGCCGCATCCGAACGCCGATCATAACCCGTATGGGACTGCGGCCATGACCCTTCCGCCGGCAGCGGGTTATATCGGCGTTTTTTTATGCGCCCGGGACAGGCTTGTTTTTCCGGGCCCTGAGAAAACGAAAACACCAACGGAAGCAAAGGGGGGTTTCGTATGAATTTAGCCGACGGCTTGAGAATCAGTTCCTGGAGATACCCGGATAAGGTGTGCGCTGTTTTCGAGGACAAACGGGTCACCTACAAAGAACTCAACACCAGGGCCAATCAACTGGCCCACGCGGTCCTGCAAAAAGGGTTCAAGCGGCAGGAAAAAATATCGATCATCATGTACAACAATATCGAGTTTCTGGAAATTTATCACGGACTGGCCCGTGCCAATGTCATTTCGGTTCCCATAAATTTCCGGCTCGTTCCGTCGGAAATGGAGTACGTGATCAACAATTCGGATTCGGTCGGTCTCTTCGTGGGTGTGGAACTTTTTGGAAATATCAATCCGGACCATCTCCCGAACGTCAAAAAAGAAAATATCATCGTCATCGGCCCCAGGGACCAGACGCCTGCAGGCTTTATGCATTACGAGGACTTCATTGCCGGAAAACCCGGATATGAACCCACCGATGTGGATCATAAGGAAGAGGATATTTTCTACTTCGGATACACTTCCGGAACCACGGGTTTTCCCAAAGGCGCCATGAATTCGATCCGCGGAACCCAGGACATCGTCAAAAATGTCTTTGTCCGTACGGCCAATCGACCCGATATCGATATGTCCCAGCGGGTGATGCTGGCCGTTATCCCCATATGCCACTCCAACAGCGTCTGGTCTACCCTGATCACCTTCTGGGTGGGAGGGACCAATATCATCTTTCCCTCGGGCAAATTCGACCCCGAGAAGATATTGTCGCTCATCCAGGATGAAAAGGTGACCACCAGTTCCATGGTTCCCACCATGATCACCCGGATACTGGAACTTCCCGATGAAGTCAAATCCAAGTACAAGCTCGATTCCCTCACTTCTCTGGGCAGTTCATCGGCTCCGCTGCTGACCAGAACCAAAGAAGAAGCCATCAAGTTCTTCAAAAAAGCCCGGTTCAGCGAGGGGTACGGCTCTACGGAAACCGGCGCCCTGACCACCCTGCGGTACAGGGACCAGACACGAAAAGTGCGCAGCATCGGGCAGCCGAACCCGGGCATCGAAATCAAACTTGTGGACGAAGAGGGCAACCCGATCACTCAACCGCACAAGCCCGGGGTGCTCTGGGCAAAGGCACGCTCCGCCTTCGTCGGCTACTACAAGGATCCGGAAAAAACCCGGCAGGCCATCGACGGCGAATGGGTGACCGCAGGAGATGTGGCCTTCTTCGACGAAGAAGGGTACTACTACTTGAGTGACCGCAAGCACGACATGATCATCTGCGGCGGTGAAAATGTCTATCCTGCGGAAATCGAGGAGACCATCTCGAAGCTGCCGCAGATTTCCGAAGTGGCGGTTTTCGGCATTCCCCATCCGGAGTGGGGAGAAGAGATCAAGGCCCTGGTGATTATCATGGAGGGGCAACACATCTGCGAACAGGAAATTCTCGATTACTGCAAGATGAACCTGGCCGGGTACAAGCGTCCACGCTCCGTAGAAATCGTCGAGGATTTCCCGCGCACCGCAACCGGCAAGGTTCTCAAACGGATTTTGCGGGAACCTTACTGGAAGGGGCAGGAGCGGAACATATAAACCGGCTGGTCCCCGGGGATCGAACCTCTCATACCGGCGGAAGGGCGAAAAGACGCCGAAGGGCGCCGTTGAAAGACACGCTCTTCCCCCGGTAACCCTGTTTTCCCGGCTCTCTTAGGCCAACCTTATCAAGCCCTTGGTGAATGTTTTGAACCACGGAAAGTCCAAGCTCTGGACGATGGTTTTTCTGTGCTTCCTGGCCAACATCCTCTGTTTTGTGGACCGGATCAACATTTCCATCGCAGCGCCTTTCATGATGGAAGCCTTCGGCTGGAGCAAAGCTGAGATGGGGGTCATCTTTTCGGCCTTTTTCGCCGGTTATGTCCTTTTCATGATCCCCTGTGGAGTGGCGGTGGACCGGCTTGGGGCGTACAGGAGCATGGCCGCCGGGATGGTATGGGGATCCCTGTTTACCTGCATCACTCCTTTTTTTTCCCGCATCGGATCGATTTCCCTATGCCGGTTTCTGGTCGGAATGGGACAGGGGTTCAATTTTCCTGCCGTCAATGATTGGATCGCCCGCCATGTGGGCGTCTCGGACCGTGCCAAGGTCCAGGGTTTTACCCTGTCGGGGATCATGCTGGCCTCGGTGATCGGCTTTCCTGCGGGTTCCTGGATTATACGGATGTGGGGATGGCCCGCAGTGTTCTATGTCTCCGGCGCAGCCGGGCTGGTCTGGACGCTTTTCTGGCTTCCCGCGGTCAGGGTGTTTTCCCTGAGCGAAAGGGAAACCTCCGGGTACGCGCGGAAACCGATCCCATGGAAGGCGTTGCTGGCTCACCCTTCGGCCCTGGGGCTTTCCCTTTCCTACTTTTGTCACGGCTATGCCGGTTACCTCTTCATGGCATGGCTGCCCACGTATTTGATGCAGGTCCATGGGTTTTCTCTTACCGGAATGGGTATCGGCGCGGCCCTTCCGGCGCTTGCCTCTTCCATTTTCATGAACTTGTCCGGGTGGCTCTCCGATTCCTTTGTCAAGCGCGGCAGAACCCGGGAGTTCAGCAGGAAAGGAATCCTTTACCTGGGCATGGGAGGATCCGGTGTTTTTTTGCTCGGCATGATCTGGGTGGAAAATCCTTATGCGGCCGTATGCCTTCTCACCCTGTCTTCCGCATCAATGGCCCTTTCCACTCCGGTCTACTGGACGCTTTGCGTTGACATGGCGCCCCGGCATGCGGTGATTCTCTCTTCCATCATGAATACTTCCGGAAATATAGCAGGGGTTGCCGCCCCTTTGTTGACCGGATGGATGGTCTATTACCTGGACGACTGGAATACCGCCATCGCGGTGGGCGCCGCATTTACATTTATCGGAGTAGGTATCGCTTTTAAGATGATCGGCTCTTCGGAGATCGAAGGGCTATAGGAGGCTATTGAAAGAGCCGCTGATCCAGGCTGTTCAAAAATGTCCGGATGCAAGGCCCTCGAAATCCTGAGCCGTGAGGCGTACTTGCTGGTACGTTAAACGGCGAAGGATGAGGGAAACGCAGCAGACGGGCGTTTTTCAACAGCCTGATAGGAGGCCCAGAGCGCTTCGAACCATCCTGCCGATGATAGCGCGCAGGGTGTCGATGGGAACCAGTTGGAATAAAGGCAGAGCGTGATACTTTTCGGCGATTTCATCTATTAGAAGTCCCAGATCCTGCAACTCTTCGTAACGGTTCCGTATACGCTCCCTCTGCTTCCGGGTGGCTTCCAGGCTCCTGGGGATGATCGACTCGGCGTCCTTTCCCGTCAGCACGCCGCCGTGCTCGTAGGCCACCATCCCTATGGCAAGCGGCTCGAGCTTTTCCAGGCTGGTAAGATAATCGTTGTAGTCGTGGTTTGCCGACACGGTGAGCTCCTGTCTTTCTTCATCCGGAAAGGGGACGGAGTCTGCCGGAAAAAACATTTCCAGTTCAGGAATGTAGGCGGCGAGGGAACATCGGGAATGACCCGGCGTTTGAAAAAATCGCAGTGTCAACCCCCCCAGGTCCAGATGATCCCCGTCGCCCACCGGATGCGCCACAGGAATCCGCTGAAAGTCAAGGGGGATGTCGTCGACGCTGTGGGGACGTTTTAGCGCATTCAGGGTCTGCCGGTTTACCGACCGCATCAGTTCGATCGCCTTGGGCTTATTCATGATGTGGGCCGCATAGGCCGATGCCACGATCTGAATATGCGGGTATTTTTTCATGATATAGGGGACCGCGCCGCAGTGGTCATAATGGGCATGGGACACCACAAGGTAGCGGATCTTCTCGCGGTCCACCCGATAGTGGTCCAGCTGGGATTCAAGCCGGGAAACCTCCCATGCCACTCCGCCGCCCACCATTGCATGTTGTTCTCCCATCACAAGGTACATGCAGATGTTTCGCGATCCCAGGAACAGGACCTGGGGGGTGATGAAACCGGGTTCTTGGATAATCATCGGAGCGCTTCGTTCCTTTAACCTTTTACAGAAATCCGGATCCTTTGCCCGGGTCGGGGGGGGCGTTCCCCCTTCTTCCGCACTATGGAATAGGATGCCTGCGCTGTCAATTCTTTTTGCGCCACAGGGTTAGCGAAACCCGAATGCCTGCGGAAAGCCGCCCTTATCTTGCCCAAAGGACCGCATTTTCAGATCGGCGCCCGTTCAATTTAAATCTTGACATCATCAGGGTAATCGTATTATTTGATGGCCTCGTAAAAAGTCAATATGCGGCGTTGCGCTGCATCTTTCGTCAACAAGATTAACCCTGCTGCCGGAGACTTATCGTACCTTAAGAATGAAAATCAAACAAAGCAAAAGGAGGAAGAAAAATGGAAATCAAGGGGTGTACTGCCATTGTCACCGGGGGCGCTTCCGGTCTGGGGGAGGCAACCGTTCGAATGCTGGTGGACCAGGGCGCAAGGGCCGCCATACTGGATTTTGATGAAAAAAGAGGGACCCAGTTGGCAGCGGAACTGGGCAGTCCGGTGATTTTTTGCAAAACCGACGTCACCGATGAAAAAGCCGTTCAGGAGGCCGTGGAAAAGACGGTTTCCGCCTTTGGCGGGATCCATATCGCCGTAAACTGCGCCGGGGTCGCAAACCCCGCAAAGGTCCTTTCGAAGCGCGGCCCCATTTCCATCGAAGAATTCAACCGTGTGGTACAGATCAATCTGATCGGCACCATGATTGTGATCAAGCATGCCGCCGACCAGATGGTGAAAAATACCCCCAATGAAGACGGTGAAAAGGGAGTGGTGATCAATACGGCCTCGGCGGCCGCCTTTGACGGCCAGATCGGCCAGGCGGCTTACAGTTCTTCCAAGGCTGCGGTGGTGGGTATGACCCTTCCCATTGCCCGCGAGTTTGCCGATTATGGCATCCGGGTAGTGACCATCGCCCCGGGTCTTTTCGACACCCCGATGCTGGCCGGTCTTCCGGAAAAGGCGAAAGAAGCGCTGGTCCTGATGGTGCCCTTCCCCAAACGGCTCGGAAGACCGCCGGAATATGCCATGCTGGCAAAGCAGATCATCGAAAACCCGCTTTTAAACGGAGAAACCATAAGGCTTGATCAGGCCATTCGAATGGCTGCAAAATAAACGGCCCCGGGCCAAAAGGAAGGATTTTAAAATGGAATACCAGACGATACTCTACGAAGTGGAAAATGGCGTCGCGCTGATCCGTTTGAACCGTCCCAAAAGTTTGAATGCACTGAACCACGAGCTGATCGGAGAACTGGGCGCTGTTTTTGACCGGATCGGTTCAGACGACGCCATCGGGGCCGTCATCGTCACCGGAAACGAAAAGGCCTTTGCGGCCGGCGCCGATATCAAGGAGATCGTTGACATCGCTTCTCCGGTTGCGGCTCACTCTTTTGTCTCTCGCATACACGTTGTATTCGATAAGATCGAAAGGCTGTCCAAGCCAGTGATTGCAGCGGTGAGTGGTTTTGCCCTTGGCGGCGGATGCGAGTTGGCCCTGGTCTGCGATATCCGTATCGCTTCGGAAAGCGCCGTATTCGGACTGCCTGAAATCAAAATCGGCGTGATCCCCGGAGGCGGGGGCACACAGCGGCTTCCAAGGCTCGTCGGTCTGGGAAGAGCCAAGGAACTTCTTTTCAGCGGCGATTCCATCGATGCCATGGAAGCATACCGGATCGGTCTTGCCAACAAGGTGGTGCCCGTGGATTCACTGATGAACGAAGCCCGGAAAACGGCGGAAAAGTTCATCGCCCGGCCGGGTTTTGCTTTACGGATCCTCAAGATGTTGGTCAACGACGGGATCAACATGGATTTACGCTCCGCTTTGGCGCACGAGCGCCGAAGCTTTGAGGTCCTATTTTCCACAGAAGACCGCATGGAAGGTCTGCAGGCCTTTATCGAAAAGAGGAAACCGATTTTCAAGGGAAAGTAAAATAAATCGAAAACGGCGCCGACATCGCAGAAAAACCCCGCATCTCCGACAGGAGAACGGGGTTTTTATTTCCCGGCAAGGACGTGTCAGAGGCTCAGGCTACCCTTTCCATCGGAATGTTTTCAATCGTAACCCCTTCTTCAATGTCGATCGAGTCGGCAATCCCGGATCACGATTCAGACATTGACAAACGCCCTTTTCGGCGTTAAGGTTCTTGAAACTTCGTTCAGGATCACGTTCTTCGCCCGTCGTTAAAAAAAGGAACCTTCGTTTCCGCTCGCCTTCCTCCAGCACGCACCCGTGGCGCACGCCCGAATCCTGAATTCCCGCAGATCAACCGAACGCGTAGAAGGAGCTTTTACATGCGGCCCATCGTCCGTTCACCGTTAAATTTCACAGCCGCGGAAAAACGCATGAGCACACTTTGCCGCCATGTGGTCGTCGATGTCGAAACCACAGGGCTTTCGCCGAGGCATGGCCACCGGGTCATCGAGATCGGTGCGGTTGCCGTCGAAGACGGCGCCGTCGTTGGGGAATTCACGACCCTGATCGACGCCGGAGTCCCGATTCCCCCGCCGTGCAGGCGATCCACGGCATCACCGACGAGATGCTCGCAGGCCAGCCGCCGCCGGAGGAAGTCCTGCCGCGCTTCAGCGCCTTCATCGCGGACAGCGTCCTGGTGGCCCACAACGCCGCCTTCGACATCCGCTTCCTCCGCCACGAGTTCGCCAGGCTGAAGATGGGCCTCCCCCACCGGCATGTCTGCACACTGGAGATGAGCCGCCTCCGCTTCCCCCGCCTGCCGGATCACACCCTGGAGACGGTCTACCTGCATCTGTTCCACGACGCCGCCTTCATCCGGCAGAACCACCGCGCCCTCGACGACGCGAGAATGACGGCGAAGATCTGGATGGCAATGGAGGGGAGATGAGACAGAGCTAGACCAGGGGATATCGCAAAATGCGATACCTGACATGAGGGTAGAATCCATCGAACGAAGATTTTGTGTACCGGTTGAAGAAGATGACTTCGACATTTTGAGGTTCCATTTCAGCACTTCAAGATACCTTTACCAAGATTCGCGTGAGGCGAAGCGTCATGGCAAAAAAACTCTCCTACGAACGCTATGCTTGGTTCCACGGCCGGGTGAAGTCCGGTGTCTTTCCGAACGCTACGCATCTTGCGGAGCGTTTCGAGATCTCCCGTAAACAGGCGCAACGCGACGTGGAGTTCATGCGAGAGCGCCTGGGCGCCCCTCTTCTCTATACTCCCGACCGCAGGGGCTACGGGTACGAGAATGGAAACTACGAACTGCCGCCCGTATGGCTGAAGGAAGAGGAACTGCAGGCCTTCTGCCTGGCCCTGCGGCTGTCCGCCGCCATCCCCGACCGTGAGCTGAAGAAGTCCCTGCAACGGCTCATGGAGAAGTTCCTCTCGCTCCGTTCCGCCGATGCCTCGCCCGGCTTCCGGGATGTGGAGGAGAAGGTGTCGGTGAAAAACGTGGCGTACTACCGGGTTCCGGAGCCCATCTTTCACGCCGTCGTCGCTGCCCTGTTCCGAGACCGCGCCCTGAAGATCACTTACCGCACACCGCACAAGAACGAGACGACGGAGCGTATCATCCGGCCGTTGCACCTTCTGTGTTACATGGGGAACTGGCACATGATCGCTTATTGCAGCCTCCGGGGGCAGGTGCGGGACTTCGCCCTTTCCCGCATTCGTGCCGTGCAGCTTTCCACCGAGCCCCTCGCCCTGCCGCCCGGCCTTCCCCCGATCAAGGAGTATATCCGCCGGAATTTTGGCGTCATCACCGGCGAGCACTCCACGGACGTGGTGTTGCGTTTCGCACCCGGCGTCTCCCCCTGGATCGCCGAACAGGAATGGCACGACACCCAGGAGGTTTCCGTCGCCGGTGACGGCAGCCTGCGCCTCCGGTTCCCCGTCTCCGGCTTCGGGGAAGTCGCCCGGGAGATCCTGAAGCATGGGGCCGCCGTCGAGGTGATCGAACCGAAGGAGCTCCGCGATACGATCCGGGAGGAAATCCGGAAGATGGGAACCCTTTACCGGTAGAGACACGAAAAAAATTACATTCGCCGGGTTGGTAGGACACGTTTTGGGGGACCAGGGGGTTTACAATGTATTCCATAAGGGGAAAACCGCCTTTTTACAACCGGGCAGATCAAAGGCATCACGGTGGAAATACGAAAATTGACCAACTTGAAATCACAAATTGAGCCTGTTCAATAATTCAGTTTTTTACCATGAAAACTGGCTATCTCATGACCCGTTTGCCGTTCAATACTGGTGTTCAATATTCAGAAGGAGCACAAAAGGGCTGAAATATAAGGGGAATATCG
>Ga0315297_10002676_pt1 | contig 11283 bp, 1 predicted proteins | sample YL17G15_0_MG_FD_203628 | JGI IMG/M metagenome (GOLD analysis project Ga0315297, IMG submission 203628) | Sediment microbial communities from Yellowstone Lake, YNP, Wyoming, USA - YL17G15_0 | ecosystem: Environmental > Aquatic > Freshwater > Lake > Sediment | place: USA: Wyoming | collected...
CACGTTATCAAGCACGTTGCCGGTCCCATTGATCGCCGTGCTTCCCGTAAGGGTCAGATTCTCGACATCGGCCCCGATCGTATAGGTCACCGAGCTTTGGACGGTGTCCATGCCTTCGTGCGCGTTCTCCGTCACCACGTCGCCCGCATTGTCCACGACATAGATATCGTTACCGGCGCCACCGGCCAGTGCGTCGGCGCCGGTGCACCCGTCCAACACGTTCGCAGCGCTGTTGCCAATCAACACGTTGTTGAGGCTATTGCCCGTGCCATTGGTCGCAGACGAGCCGGTGAGGGAGAGGTTGTCGAGATTTGATCCCAAGGTCCAGGTCACGGAACTTTGGACCGTATCCGTACCACTGTTGGCCGCTTCAACAACTGAATCGCCAGCCCCAACGTTGTAGGTGTCGTTCCCCGCTCCGCCGGTCAGCACGTTCGCCGCACTATTGCCAGTGAGCACATTGTTCAGCGCATTGCCTGTGCCATTCACCACTGCGGTGCCCGTCAGGGTTAGGTTCTCGACGTTGGCCCCGAGGGTCCAGGTGATCGCGGTCTGGACGGTATCGGTGCCCTCATTGAGTTGCTCGACGACGCTGTCACTGGCCCCGACCACATAGAGATCGTCGCCGGCCCCGCCGGTCAGGACGTTGGCCGCACTGTTGCCGGTGAGGGTGTTCGCCAAACTATTGCCGGTGCCGTTCACGGCCGCCGTGCCAGTGAGGGTCAGGTTCTCGACATTCGCGCCGAGGATAGAGGTGAGCGCACTTTGCACCGTGTCGGTGCCCTCGTTGAGCTGCTCCGTTACCACATCGCCGACGTTGTCGACGACATAGAGATCGTTCCCGGCCCCGCCCACCAGCGTATCGGCCCCAGCCCCACCATTGAGCGTATTGTTCCCGCTATTACCCGTGAGCACATTGTTCAGGGTATTGCCCGTGCCATTGATATTGGCTGAGCCGGTCAACGTGAGGTTCTCGACATTGGCGCCCAGCGTCCAGGTGCTGTCGCTTACGACGGTGTCGAGGCCTAGAGTGGCCGCCTCGACCACCGTGTCGCCCGTACTCACGACATAGGTATCGTTGCCCGCGCCGCCGGTGAGGGTATTGGCCGCGCTGTTGCCCGTGAGCACGTTGTCCAGCGCGTTGCCCGTGCCATTGATGGCAGCGGTCCCCGTAAAGGTCAGATTCTCAACATTCACGCCGAGAGTATAGGTGATGCTGCTCTGCACGCTGTCGATGCCGTTGTTCGCCAGCTCCGTCACTACATCACCGACATCATCAACCACGTACGTATCGTTGCCCGCACCGCCCACCAAGGTATCGGCGCCGGTGCCGCTGTCGAGCACATTGTTCCCGCTGTTGCCCGTCAGGACGTTGTTCAGCGCATTGCCGGTGCTGCTGAGATTCGCTGATCCAATGAGAGTGAGATTTTCGACATTCGCGCCCAGGGTATAGCTGACGGAACTTTGGACGGTGTCGATGCCTTCGTTCAGGTTCTCGGTGACTTGATCGCCCGGATCGTCCACCACGTAGGTGTCATCGCCGGTGCCTCCGACCAAAATGTCCGCGCCGACGCCGCCATCCAGGAGATCGTTGCCGCTCCCGCCGTTGAGCGCATCCGTGCCGGCCCCACCGAAAAGCGTATCGCTGCCGCCGTTGCCTTGGAGTAAGAGATTTGCCGTGGCATTCGTGCCGTTGAAGGTATCGTTGCCGTCCCCACCCATCGCGTCTTCGATGCTCGCTGCCGCAACATCGAGCGTCACCCCAGCCGATCCCGGGAGTACGGACACCGCATCATGCCCAAGCCCCCCACTGAGACTGGTATCGTCCGCATCGATGTAAAGAAGGTCGTCGCCATCCCCACCGCTGAGCACATCCGCCCCGAGTCCACCATTGAGGACATCGTTACCGGCATTGCCCGTCAGCGTATCGTTGCCATCCCCACCCGCCAGCACGTTGGCCGCACTATTGCCGGTGAGCACGTTAGCCAGGTCGTTGCCGGTCCCGTCGATGGCGCTCGTGCCCGTCAACGTCAGGTTCTCCACATTCGAGTTCAGGACATAGCTGACGGAACTCTGTACCGTATCGAACCCTTCATTGAGCTGTTCGATCACGACATCGCCCGCGTCTTCAACGACGTAGAGATCATTGCCGGTCCCGCCACTCATTGAGTCGGCCCCTGCTCCGCCATCCAGCACATCGTCGCCGGCGCCGGATTGCACGGTGTCATTGCCGGCCAAGCCGCTGATCCGATCGACCACATTCGTGCCGGTGATGGTATCGATGCCGGTTGTACCGGTAAGGTCGAAGCCACGAGCGAGCAGTTGGCTGTAGTTCAATGTCGTCCCATCGGCAAAGCGGAACGTTTCAATCGCATGCGTACCCAAGGCGTCATTCGGATCGAAGGAAGTCAGGTGAATCGCATCGCCGTTCGTCCCCACGCGAATCAGCAGCGAGCCGACGCCTAGGCTGAGATCGGTCGAACTGATCCCTGCTCCAAACTCCACCGTATTCCCTTCACCGAGCGTAGCGGTGTCGGCAATCGTATCGACCCCGTCGCCGACGTTGAAGCGGTAGGTGTCGTTCCCCGTGCCACCCATCAGCTGATCGTTGCCGAGGCCGCCGGTAATCGCATCGTTCCCCGCCCCAGTATCCACGACATCGTTGCCGCCCAGCGCATCGACCACATCGTTGCCCGAACCGGTCGTGATCGTATCGTCGCCATTCGTCGCAACGGGGCCGCCGAGCCCCAGCAGCGACGCCAAACTCGCCGTCGTCCCATCGGCAAACGCCAGCGTCTCGACCACCAATGAGCCGTTCGCGCCGGTCGGGTCGAAGTTCGTGAGCAACAATTGATCTGTCCCGCTGCTGCCGACTTGGATCCTAAGCGTACGTGCTACCTGATCATGGGTGAACGTCAGATCGTTCCGCATGATGCTAGCCCAAAATTGAATGCGGTTGCCCGCGCCCAGCAGGCTCGCATCCTGAATCGTGTCGAACCCATCACCACGATTAAATAGATAGGTGTCTTTGCCTGCGCCACCGATGAGAAGATCATTTCCTGGATTTGCAGGCTCCTCTCCTGGGTTGAAACTTGATGTGGAAACAGAGGGGCCGCCCCAGAGCGTATCGTCACCGCCTTCGCCCCTGAGAATGTTACCGGCGACGTTGCCCACAAGCACATTATGGAGATCATTGCCTACGCCCTGAATCGCCCATGGTGTCGTAACATACTTCTCCAGCAACGTCAGATTTTCGAGATTGTCACCTAGTGTGTAATCGACCGTACTTCTTACGGTATCGACACCTTCGCCCGCCAACTCAAACAGCACCTCCGCTGCATTGAAGAGGACATAGGTGTCGTTCCCCTGTCCGCCGACCAGTAAATCGTCCGGAGTATTAGGGAATTCTTCCTCGCGATTTCTGGAGGAAAAGTTGTTGCCGTTGAGGTCTAGGTAGCCAAACCCACGGGCATCGGGTACAAAGGGAATCAGCGTATCATCGCCTGCTCCGCCGATCAGAATGTCGCTCCCATTGTCCCCCACGAGATGGTTGTCCTGCTCGACGAGAAAAATCCCGCCGATGAGAACGTCGTCCCCCGACCCGCCGTCGAGAATATTGTCTCCCGTATTGCCAATGATGATGTTGTTCAGCTCATTGCCGGTTCCAGACACTGCATTTGGCAGAACTGGACTACCGCTTTCTGAAAGAATCAGATTCCTTTCGTTCGGACCAAGTGTGTAATCGAAGGAACTCTGAATCGTACCGATATCCCCCCCACCGGCCTCACTAGTAGGTGGGGCATTCCCAGCTGTGCCAGTAGGTGGGACTCCGTCTACCGCGCGAGCCCGCAGCTCAGCTTCGTTCCAGACCGTGCCATCGGCAAACCGAACTTGTTTCTGAGCGTATTCTGTCGGACCGAAGAAACTCGCCAGTGTGAGTTCGTCCGTCGTCCCATTGATCACCAAAACCAAGTCGCCAGGACGCTGATACACACTCACATCAGTAGGGGCGACATTAGAAGCGAATTGAACGGTATCGACCTCGCCGGCGACGCTGAAATCGAAAACGGTGTCCTGGCCGGATCCACGCGCGAAGAGATAGGTGTCAGCCCCGCCTAATCCCTGCAGAAAATCGTTCCCTGCGCCTCCATCCAATACGTTAGCCGAGTCATTTCCGGCAATCGTATTGGCCGACGCATTGCCGGTCCCATTGATGGCTCCCATTCCCGTCAACGTCAGGTTCTCGACATTGACCGATAGTTGATAGCTGGCGGCACTGAAAACGGAATCCGTGCCTTCGTTCGCCTGCTCGATGACAACATCACCAGCATTATCCACGAGATAGGTATCGTCGCCGGCACTGCCGATCATCGTATCGGCGCCGGCACTGCCGTCGAGAATATTGTTCTGGTTGGTACCGATCAGTGTATTCGCCAGAGAATTCCCCGTCCCGTTCGGACCGATTGGATTCCCTTGCGAATCAGTCGGGGTCATGCCCGGCAGGAAAAGCCCCTGCAGAGGATCGGCCACGGACACATTGATGAGCAGCGGATCGATCAGTTCCAATCGCTCGACATTGTCAGGCAACTGATAGCTTCGACTCGCGCGAACCGTATCGACACCGCCTCCCGGTGTTTCAACAATTACGTCAACATCGTCACTTGGCCCGACTACATAGGTATCATTGCCGAGACCACCGGCTAAGAGACTAATGGAGCCAGGGGCCGACATGACGTTATCGAGATCATTCCCTGTTCCGGTCAGCGAGCGACTCCCGGCGATGGTTAGATTTTCGAGATTCGCTCCCAGGGTCGTGCTGACCTCACTCATCACAGTGTCATTGCCTTCTCCGGTCAATTCCACCACCGTGTCACCCGTACCGACGACATAGGTGTCATTGCCCTGGCCACCGCTCAGCACATTGGCCGCACTGTTGCCCGCCAGCACATTATCAAGTGCGTTGCCGGTGCCATTGATGGTACTGGTGCCGGTCAAGGTGAGATTCTCAAGATTGCTTCCCAGCGTGTACGTAATCGAACTTTGGATGGTGTCTATCCCTTCGTCAAATGCCTCTATCACCACGTCACCAGATTCTCCAATGACATAGGTGTCATCCCCCGCACCGCCCGTGAGTTGGTCGGCGCCGGTCCCACCATCAAGCACATCGTTGCCTGCCAAACCAGATATCTGGTCGTTACCATCGAGTCCGACCAGTGCGTCATCACCACTGGTCCCTTGTAGGACGTCGCTCTGCTGAGTGCCCTGTATCACAGGGTTATCGAGGAATGCAGATGTCAAGACCGAGCCATCGCTAAACTGTATCTCTTCAATGCGAAATTTCGGCAGGAGAAAGTAGTGGGCGACCGTCAATTGATCGGCCCCTTGGTTGAGACGCAAGACCAGATCGTCTCCGCTTCGCGTTATAGCGACATCGCTTGACACGATCCCAGGAGCCAGTCGCACAATATCAGCCGTGCCCTGCTCGTCCAATATCCGATCGTGCCCGGAACCTGAGCCAAACACATAGGTGTCATTGCCGGACTCGCCCCTCAACTGATCATCTCCCGCACCACCGTCCAATAGGTCATCGCCGGCACCAGACCTGACCTGGTCATCACCCGCCCCAGCCGTGATGCGATCTGCGATGTTCGTCCCGATGACCATGTCGCTGTCTGCGGTCCCGACGAGATCAAACCCGCGACTGAGGAGTTGTTGATAGCTCAAGAGAGATCCATCCGCGAACTGAAACGAGTCGACGGCATGAGGCCCGAACACATCGTTGCGATCGAGATTCTTGAATTGGATCGCATCGGCGCCTGTGCCTGGCCGTATCACGAGTACATTGGCCTGCCCATGATCGAGATCATCCGCCACGCTGAGCGTCAGCATTGCGGAAGTAATACCGGGACCAAAGACCACCGTATTCTTTCCATCAGGCGTAGAGGAATCGACAATCAGATCGATGCCGTCCCCGGAGTTGAAGAAATAGGTATCTTCCGAGAGGCCACCAAATAGGGTGTCGTTCCCTAGCCCACCGGTGAGGCGGTTCGTCAGGTCGGTGCCGAATAGGACATCGACATTCCCCGTCCCGGAAATGTCGAAGCCTCGCGCGATCAGGTCCGCGTAGGTCAGAGTCGTCCCATCGGCAAACTGGAACTGTTCGATCGTCTGCGACCCAAACACGTCACCGACACCTCCGAGCAATATCCCGTCAAGACCGGCTCCGATCTTGACAAAAATTCTGCCGGAATCTGGCGTGAGCGTGACGGAGCTCGAAGCAATGCCGCTTCCGAACAGGATGGTATCGTTGCCCTGCCCTGAATCGGATACGTCATCCCTCCCATCCCCAATATTGAACTCATAAATATCGTTCCCTCCGCCCCCATCGAGCACGTCATTGCCCAGGCCACCAATGAGCCGATCATTGCCACCGACACCGGATTGTCCGGAGTCCCCATAAAGAAAATCATTCCCGCTCCCTCCAAAGAGGGTATCGTTGCCGGCTCCACCGACCAGAAAATCATCGTTCGCTCCCCCATCCAGCACATCGTTCCCGGGGGCCGTGGAATACACAAGGCCTTGGAGAAGCCCTGGGCCAAGCACATTCGGGCCCGGGAGCTGGTCTACAAAATAATAATCGTCTCCAAGGAGAATGTCCGTTCCAGCACCTCCACTCAGCGCATCGTCGCCACCCTGGCCATAAATCCTATCGTCTCCGGCTCCGCCGACCAGGACATCCTGGTCGGCAATATTCCATTCATAGTGATCCGTTCCTATCAAGATGTCGTGCCCATCCCCGCCCTCGAGCCGATCGTTCCCGCGCCCTCCAAAGAGGATATCGTCCCCCGCACCGCCATCCAGTGCATCATCACCCACCGCAGTGGTTTCAATAAGAAAGGAGATATCGCCCCACAGGCGATCGTTCCCTGTTCCTCCAAAGAGGGTGTCGTTGCCACTCCCTCCACTGGCAAAATCATCGCCCGCACCGGCATCGATGACGTCGTTCCCGAACACCGTTGCGGTCGGCCAGATGCGTTTATCGAAGTCCCCGAAAATGACATCGCCCCCCTCGCCCCCACCCATCACATCATCGCCACCCATACCATAGATAAAATCGTCCCCTCCACCCCCATCCAGCACATCGTTCCCTGCAATATTAATCAGATCACCATCCGCGGCAAGCAACGCCCCCTCACCATAGTCACCATACAGTTGATCATTCCCCATACCTCCCACCAACGTGTCATGGCCACCATCGCCATAGAGCAGGTCCGCCCCATCGCCGCCGTCTAGGAAGTCATCCTTTGCCCGCGTCGTATCGAAGACGAAGGGTGGAGGGGCGGGAAAGCCCTTGCCGCTATGCACAATATAGTCGCCGGCAAGGCGGTCATTTCCGTCCCCGCCAAGCAGAATGTCGGCCCCATAATCTCCCCAAAGAAAATCATCGCCGGCGCCCCCATCGAGGAGGTCGTCACCCCCTGGCGGCGAAAAATACGAGCCGAAGGTACCGGCATCCCCAAACAGCCGGTCGCTTCCGTCGCCACCATAAAGACGATCATGGCCGCCATCCCCCTCGATCTCATCATCGCCCCCCTGGCCCTCGACGACATCATCCCCGTCGGCTGCCTCAAACGGAATGGGGGTGGGCTCCTGGTTCAGAAAGTAGCTCCCGCCCAACATGGTATCGTTTCCGTCCCCGCCATAGAGGCGATCGTGGCCATAGCCTCCGGTAATCAACTCCCCGACGTTACTCCCATAGATCTGATCGTTCCCGCTCTTCAGCGCAAGTTCGCCATTGACCGACCCACCCTCAGACGCAAGCAAAATATAGTGATGGGCGTCATCTACCTCGGGGACGAGCGAGGTGATCGTCACAACAGGGCGCCCATCGTCAAAATTAATCGTGTTGTCGACGAGTGAGACCGTGGCTTCATGATGCTCGACGTGGGTCGCAGTGCCGGCGCTGTTGATGAGGACGGCGTTGAGTGACAGTACGGTGTTTGCTGAGACATCCGGCACGCGGAGGACAAAGAAGATCTGTTGCTGGCCCTCGGGCACGATAATGGTGACGGTGCCATTTTGCGGCGTGAGTTCCTGATCGTTACTCAAGACCGTCACGGTATTGGCCCCCAATCCGTTTAATCTCAGCTGTACGGACTGCCCGCCTGCCCCCGCGGCATAGGGAAGATAGGCCGTGAATACGTTCGCGCCGTCTTCGCGCACGGTGCCCGTCGCGACCGGCGCCGCTGCCGGATCGAACCCGGGCGTATTGAAGGGATTCGCCCCGATCCCCTGCTGCACCACCACGGTCTGGCCAGCCTGTTCAACGATAGCCTGGGCGCCTTCTATGGATGCCCGAACTGATGACGAGAGTCGTGGATCGCTCAGTTCTGCAGCATAGGCCTGATCGATCAGGTTTACATCGAGGTAGCTGAGAATTCTTCCGAGCTCGAACGAGCCAGCCACGCCCTGCAAGAAATCAGAGTAGGCTTTAGCAAAGCCCTGGGCGGTGTCTTGCGTGAAGCTGTTTAATTGCGCGACGAGCTGCCCCTTTTCCTCAGGCGTCACATCTTGGAGAACATCGATCCGATGATTGATCGCGGTCACGAGTTGCGTGGTCATTTCTGCTAACTGCGCCGGCGTTTGCCCAGTCGTGTTGGCATGCGCCCGTGCGAACGCTAAGGTATTGGGCAACCAATCAGTAGAACCTCCACTCAGCATCTGTGCAGCCAAGGCTTCAGGGTCAAGCCCTGATGGGAGACTAACCGTAAGCTCCGTCAGCTGCGGAGCCGCCCCCAGGCTGGCCATCAAGACCTCGAATTGCAGTTGCCGGGATGAACTATCAATCGAAGCTGGTGGCGTGACTGTAATATCGGGCCGTGCCCCCGCTCCAACATAATCGCCAATCGCCTGAAAAATGGTGGAAACTCCGCTCGCCGCTCCTTGCACTGCATCCGTAAAGACCGCTCCCAACGTGCTGAGAATTGCAATGGCTCCGGTCACAGGGCGGGTGGGGAGGAAGATCGCTCCCCAGTTGACGCCTTGCAGCTTCTGAAACCAGCTCTCACTGAGATCACCGGAATCATGCAGGCTGGTAATCAACGCCTGGGTCATTGTGTTCACACTGCTTACCGAACCGATAGTTAACCCTGCAGTGACCGCCGCGACGAGCCGAAATCGCGACTCGACCAATCCGAGATTTTTGTTATTGAGGAGGTTGCCAAACAGGGCGGCGACTTCTTGCACCGAATCCACATTGAGATAGGCGATCGGGCTAGTGCCAGGTGATACTTGAAACTCCAAAAGCGGCCCGGGCCGCAGATTCGCATAAAAGCCGGTCTCGATCCGGTGCGCATCCACAAGCCCATAGGCATAGGGTTGATTGGTGTAGGGATTGAGGTTGCCCGATTTGAAATCGAGCAAGAAGGTATCGCCACCCACATGGCCGCCACCAAGGCGCGAGACTAAGTCATTCGTCACATAGAAATGGCCGGAGAGGCCGAGGCCTTGCAGAACAGTGGGATCGTAGCTGACATGATCGGTCAGCCCTTTCAATCCGCCGAGCCCATTAAATGTGGTTAGGCTGACATTCTGCTTGTTGAAGTCGGCCAAGAACTCTGGGTCTAGCGTGTCCGTAGTCGTCAACTTTTTTTGGACCCACTCATAGGCAGCATATTGGGCAAGAGCGCCACCCATACTCTGACCGGTGAAGTGCACTTTGGTATCAGTGTTTATAAAGGCCGGGTCTCGAAGCAGTGCGAAAACTAGAGCGCGGCCTTCATTCCATTGATTCCACCCCAATGCGGTATTGCCGGTCCAATCGACCGGATCGGGTCCGTCAGTGCCACCGAATGCCACAATCACTTCATTGGTTGTTTCGTTTCGATACGCGACAAATTTGAACCCAATGGAATCAATGCGCGAATCACTGTCAATGCTTATCTTGTTGAATCCTGGCATTGTTGTATACATCGGCAAGATGTCGTAGGCAGGGGTATCTCGAAGCGGTACAAGCGTTGAAGGTGCGGCAAGTGCAGTAGTGAAGTAAGAGTCGTCGCTTGCAATCAGTGCAAGCTTCGCTAGCTCATTGAGCGTCTGAGATACAAACATGGTCAGACTCCTTTGCAAGTGTTAAAACGTGCAATGTAGTGCGATTAGCATTCGGACGACCGTCATGTGGCTCACGCACAAACGCGACCTTGCACCCATCAGGGGAAACATTCATGGCTTTAACAAATCCGCTCATGATCTGATGCGCCTTGTTTCCTTCAACCCAATATGCACCACGGTTTCCTGGGTCATCTTTTCTCTTCACATTAGTCACACCACCGACAGCAAAGACCCCTCTCTGCATCGGCAAGAAGTCGTACCACCCTCCCTCAATAGCAGGTAGATCGACTCTGGCAACATCATTACTTGGTTTGAACAGCCAATATCCTGTCGTGAATTCAGCATAGATGACATAGGCATCTAGGAATTCGACGAATCTAGAATCCCAGAGTCTATTGGTATTTGGGATTGGCAGAGCATGTCCATCTGTTTGTTCTTTCGGATACCAAACAATGTGGCTGGGCTCTTTTTCTGGCGATTGGGTCGATCTGGCTATGTAGCCGTGCTCCGGAAGAAGTGGAAAACCTCTCCCATTCCAGCGATAAGCCTTGCACGTGATCGGATGGTGCCTTACCCCTTCCTCCCACTCCGGTGGCTCGCCCTCCCAGGTTTCCTTCGAGTAATGAATATCAAGGTACGTCCGTTCTTGACCCATCGGTCCTTTCTTTGACGGCCCCTCGATGATGGAATAACCAATGTAGCCGTGGAAATAACAACCGAGGCTGGCATTCTTCACGTAGATGGATCTGCGATTTTCTCGCGTGTCCCAGATATAGATATTCTGCTCACGCCCATACCTTCCTTGTTTATCTATTTTTTCGAGGTTGATCTCATACCCCGTGAAGATCACGCGATCATTGTCGAGCCAATAGATTCGGTGCTGGCTGCTTGCTGGAAACCTCGAATCTTTGAGGACGAACAACTCCTGGTCAGCACAGACCGCCAACTGTGGGCTGACGAGCAGCAGTCCTAACAGGAGAATCAGACTGAACTTATGTGTCATAGGTTCCTCATTGATTCAGACCGCCCTCGCAATGGAAGTATTTGGGGGACCGAAACGGTGTCAGGAACAGTTTTCCATGAGTACTTTCCGGGGACGGCCTTCATTGCGTATCGTGGAGACGAGACCGAACCGCTCGATCGTCGCGGTCACCCATTCCAGTTCGCCGAATG
>Ga0315297_10002680_pt1 | contig 11272 bp, 7 predicted proteins | sample YL17G15_0_MG_FD_203628 | JGI IMG/M metagenome (GOLD analysis project Ga0315297, IMG submission 203628) | Sediment microbial communities from Yellowstone Lake, YNP, Wyoming, USA - YL17G15_0 | ecosystem: Environmental > Aquatic > Freshwater > Lake > Sediment | place: USA: Wyoming | collected...
ATGGCCGTCAACGGCTCGGCGGCCCGCTACTTCCTCTGGATGGCGGCGCTCCGGGCACTGCTGCGGCGCTGGCTCCCCGACCTGCCGCGTGACGCGCTCGGCCTCCTCGCCTCCGGCAGCGAGGGCGTGCTCTCGGCGGAGGCGGGGCGGCGCATCTGGATGCTCGCGCAGGAGGCGCGCCGCAGCGAGCCGGTGCGCGCGCTGCTCCTCGCGCATCCGCCCGAGGCCGCGCTGCCGCTCCTGCGCGCCACGCCCGACGCCGCCTCGTTCGTCGCGCATCTCGACGCCTTCCTCGCCACCTTCGGCCACCGCGCCCTCAAGGAGTTCGAGCTGCGCTCGCCACGCTGGGAGGAGGAGCCGGCACCGGTGCTGGGGATGGTGCGTAACTACCTGCTGGTGGAGAGCGACCCGGCCGAGCACGAGCGCCGCGTCGCGGAGCGGCGGGCGGAGTTGGAGCGGCGCATCGCCGAGGGGCTCGAGCGGCTTCCGTTCGAGCGCGCGCTGGGCCTTCGCGGGCGCCTCGTGCGCCATCTGACGGAGCGGGCGAAGGGCTTCGTGACGATGCGGGAGAACTCGCGCTTCTTCTGGATCATGGCGTCGCACATCACACGGAAGAAGATCCTCCGGCTCGAGGCGCGGCTCATGGCCGAGGGACGGCTCAGGTGCCGCGACGACATCTTCTACCTCGAGTGCGCCGAGATGGAGCAGCTCGAGCACGGCGCGCTGGGCTGGACCGACGTCGAGGAGCGCATCGCGGAGCGGCGGCGGGAGCACGTGCGGCTCTCGAAGATCACGCCGCCGAAGACGGTCGGCCTCGCGCTACCTCCTCGGCCGGCCGTCGTGGCCGTTGCCGCGGGGGACGCCACCGTGCTGCGGGGCCAGACGGCGAGTCCCGGCCGCTGCGAGGGAGTCGCACGCGTCATCCTCGACCCCGCGGTGGACGTGGAGCTGCGGCCGGGCGAAGTGCTCGTCGCGCCGTACACCGACCCCGCCTGGACGCCGCTCTTCCTCACCGCCGGCGCGGCCGTGGTGGAGGTGGGCAGCTTCCTCTCGCACGCGGGGACGGTGGCCCGCGAGTACGGCCTCCCCTGCGTGGTGGACGTGGAGGGCTGCACCACGCGCATCCGCACCGGCGACCGCTTGCTGGTGGACGGCGACGCCAGCACCGTCCGGGTGCTCGCGTGAGGGCCGGCGCGTGAGGCACATCCTGCTGAGCGCGCTGACGTTCCTGGCGGGGATCCTGCTGGGCATTCAGTTGCTGGCCGCGCTCTACGCGCCCGTCGACCTCTGGTACACGATCCGCACCGCGTGGCCCGTGGCGCTGCGGCGCGTTGTGGGCTGGAGCGCTGCGACGGTGGCGGCGCTCCTCCTGCTCCCGATGGGCGGTCTGCGCTGGGCACTGGTGGCGGGGATGGGACTGTATCTGGTCGTGCACGTGGGGATGTGGTTCTTGGCGAGCCGCATCTGCACCGAGACGCCGGGGCCGTCGCCGGTCGTGGAGTAGCGCCGCCGTCCCCGCGACGCAGCGCCCGGCGCGCCGGCTACTCCGGCCGATACCGCCTGATCAGCTGCGCCAGGATCTCGCGCTCGGTGAACGCGACCGGCTTCAGCTCGCCCCGCGCGAACATCGCCGCCTGATCGGTGTGGTGCGGCGACGCAGGATCATCGCTCTCGCCGTAGGCCAGGACCGAGTAGGCGCGCGGCCCGGCGGCGCCGAACTCCACGGCCAGCACCCAGGCGTCGCCGCGGACGCCGACCCACTTGCCGTCGGCCCCGCGCGCGAAGCCGATCACCCGGAAGCAGCCGAGTTCGCCGCCGCAGCCTCCGAGCGGGAGGTCCGCGTCGCCGAGCCGCAGCCGATGGACATCCCCCCACGCGACGTCCCAGCGGCCGAAATCCCGCTTCAGCTCTTCGATCGCCACGGTGAAGGCGGTGGCGGCCCGCGCGGGATCGGCGAGGCCCCGGGGCAACGCGACCGGGTCGGCGGCGGACCACGGCACGCGGAAGGCGCGCGCCCCGCGCGAGCGCGGGCCGGCCGTGTCGGCCGCGAGGTAGCGGCGCCACCAGGCCTCGAACAGCGTGCCGCCGCGCGAGTCGGGCGCCGTGGTGCCGTCCCAGCGCTCGATCAGCGCGATGGCCTCGGCGACTTCGCCCTCCGGGTTCGTGGCGCGCACCGCCGCCACGAGATCGTCCCTCACCCGCTCGGCCAGCAGCATCGTGTAGTCGTGCTTCAACCGGACCACATCCTCGAGGCTGACCCTGCGCCGGCTCGTGACCAGCCGCAGCGCGAGCTGGCTCCGCAGCCCCAGAGACGGCCGCGGGAAGTAGTCGGGCCAGCGCGTGGAGTCCAGCACCGCGTTGAGGTTCGTGAAGTGGTACGGATCGTTCTCGTTGTGGAGGTATCCCCCGCGCGGGTTCCGCAGCTGCGGCAGGGAGTCGAAGGGCCACAGCTCCGTCCACACGTCGGCCGAGGTCGCGGCCGGGACCGCGGCGGTGTCGCCGCCGGAGGGGCGCGGCAGCCGCGGGATCGTCGCGTTCCAGATATAGAAGATGTTGCCGTCCCTATCGGCATAGGTGAGGTTCTGCTCCACGTGGGCGCGCAGCCGCACCGCCGCCTGCCACTCGGCGAGGTTCCGCGCCTGCATCATCCGCAGGAACTGCTCCGTCTTCCGCGTCTCGCCCCACTCCGCCGAGCGCACCACGAAGATGCTGCGCGCGTCGCGGCCCACCACGGGGCCGAGGGGCGTGCGCTCGAACACCCGGGTCTCGGTGGCCAGCGAGTCGCCGCTCCTCCATTCGACGGTGACAGGGACCCGTTCGATCGGCACGACGCCGCCGTCGAAGCGGTAGTGGCCGGGCCGCGCCGAGTCGAGCGCGAGGGCATAGAACTCCTCGAGCTGGGCGTCGTTGTTCGTGGTCGCCCACCCCAGGGACGCGTTGAAGCCGCCGTTGAAGTAGAGCGGGAAGCCGATCCGGAAGTCGCCGTAGAAGTCGATCACCCCCGGAACCGTGATGTGCAGCTCGTAGTACCGGTTGTTCGTGCCGGGGCCCCAGGTCAGGTGCGGGTTCCGCATCAATATCGCGCGGCCCGAGGTGGTGCGGCTCGGCGCGAAAGCCCACGCGTTGGAGCCGACGTCCCGCTGCTCCCCCTCCTCGCCGGTCCGTCGCGCCGCGAGGCGGCGCCGGAAGGTGTTCACCGCCGGCTCGACGGTCTCGTCCACCCACAGCGCGGCCGCGTCGTGCGCGGTGAAGTCGCGTGGCGTCCAGGCGGGGAAGGCGTCGGCGTGGGTGGCCACGTAGCGGTTCACCGCCGCGGCCCAGCCGGCGTAGAGGTCGCGCGTGTCCTGCTGGAGCAGATGGAAGCGCTCCACCGCGAAGCGGTGCGTCTGTCGGAAGTGGAAGTCCGTCGCGATCGAATCGCGCCCGAAGTACTTGCCCAGCTCGCCCCGCCCGCGGAGGAGGTTGGCCACGACGCGGAAGCCGAAGTCCTCGAGCTGCGCCCAGGCCATCCCGTACCCGAGGGCGGCGAGGTCCTGGGCGAGGACGTGCGGGACGCCGTAGGCGGTGCGGCGGATCTCGACGCGGTCGGGGTACGGCGCGGGCGCCTGAGCGGCGGCCGGCGCGGCGGCGAGAAGGACGAAGGAGAAGGCGGCAGCGGCGGTCAGGTTTTGCATGGCGTAATCTGTCGCGGCCGTAGGTCGGGCGCGAGCGGGGCGGACCGGACGGACAGGCGGACACACGGACACGCGCACCGGCGGGCGCGGCCGACGCGGCACCCCCTGACACCGCGCGGGCCGCCTCTCCGTATCGAGGAGTGGACCAGTTGACACGCTCCCCGGCCCACCGAAGACGCGGAGTCGGTCCCATGCGCCGAGTCCTCACCGCCCTCTTGACCACCGCTGCGCTCTCGGTTCCTTCTCTTGCACAGGAGCCGACCCCCCGAGCCGTCCACCCCCAGGCCGGGCGATGGCGCACCCTCGCCGGCGAGCCGCGCGACGCTGCGGCGGCCGACACCCTCGTCGCCAGGCTGCTGGCCGAGCACCGGCTTGGGGCGATCTCCGTCGCCGTGGTGCAGGACGGCCGCCTCGCCTGGTCCGGCGTGGCGGGCGAGGTCGAGCCCGGCCGTCCCGCCGACACGAGCACCGTCTTCCGCGCCGCGTCACTGGGCAAGCCGGTCTTCGCGTACCTCGTCCTGCGACTGGTGGACGAGGGCGTCCTCGGCCTCGACAGCCCCATCGCCGACGTCATGCCGCGCCCGCTCGCGTCGTACGAGCACTACCGCGCGCTGGCGGCCGACCCGCGGCACCGGGCGCTCACCGTCCGTCGCATCCTCAGCCAGCAGAGCGGTCTACCCAACTGGCATCGTCAGGGGCCGGTGCAGCTCGTCGCGGAGCCGGGGACGCGGTTCGGCTACTCGGGCGAGGGCTACGCGCTGCTGCAGCTGGCCATCGAGGAGCGGACGGGGCGGGGGGTGAACGACCTGGCGCGTGAGCGAGTCTTCGAGCCGCTCGGCATGACGAACACCGGCTACCTCTGGGAGCGCCGCTTCGACGACCGTTTCGCGGTGGACCTCCATTCCGAACTGGGACCGCTCATTCGGCTGACGCGCGAGCGGGCCGTCGTGGCAGGCTCGCTGCTCACCAACGCGGCGGACTACGCGCGCTTCCTGCTGGCCGTGCTCGAGGGCCGCGGGCTCAGCGCGGCCACCCGCGCCGTGATGCTGGCGCCGCAGGTCGCCATCACCTCGCGGTCGCTCTTCAGCGAGCCGGGCACCGACAGCGGTGCCGCCCGCGCGCTGGGACTCTCGTGGACCGTGGGGTGGGGACGCATGGAGTCGGCGGCTGGGCCGGCGCTCTTCCACGTGGGCCGCGAGGAGGGGTGCGAGGGGTACGGAGTTGCCTTCCTCGAATCGCGGACGGCGGTCGTCACGCTGAGCGTGAGCCCGCTCGCGAGCACCTTCAGCGGGCCGCTGGTCGAGGCGTTGATCGGCGGGGGCTCGGAGCCCCTCGACTGGCTCGAGTACCGGCGGACCGCGGAGGCACCGCCGCGCCGGCGGCTGGCGCTGCTCGCGACCGTGATGCTGCTGGCGGGGGCGGCAGCCGTGGCCGGGACCCGCATCGCACGGACGCGGCGCATGGCCGGGGTCTGAGCGACGAGACCGGCAGCGGCGGTCGCCGCGCACCCGCGACGAGCGGAGGTCGCCCCTGAATAGGGACTGCCGCTGGAGGGATTGATCTCGGACCCGCCAGTCCGGGATGGAACGCTTCCTGCGGCGGTATCGGGCTGAACCCGCACCCCGAGACTCCCTATGGCACGCGCTCGTCGTCTCGCTCTCGTCGTCGGTCTCGCCCTCCTCGCGTGCGCCCGCGTCGGGTCCGCGCAGCTCCCCAGCACCAACCCCTTCGCGGCGCCGAGCACCCTGTTCTACCAGGCGCCGGACTTCACCCGCATCCGCAACGAGCACTTCCAGCCGGCCATCGAAGAGGGGATGCGCCTGCAGCTCGCCGAGGTGGGGGCCATCCTCCTCGACCCGGCGCCGCCGACGTTCGAGAACACCATCCTCCCGCTCGAGCGCGCGGGCCAGCTCCTCGGGCGCGTGCAGCGCGTCTTCGGCGCGCTCACCTCGTCGAACACGAACGACACCCTCCAGGCCATCCAGCGGGCCCTCGCGCCCCGGCTGGCGGCGCACCGCGACGCCATCTCCCTCAACGACTGCCTGTTCCGCCGGATCAAGAGCCTCTACGACCGGCGGGACAGCCTCGGCCTCGACTCGCTGCAGCGCCTGGTCGTGGAGCGCTACTACCGCGACTTCGTGCGCTCCGGCGCGCTCCTCACCGAGGCCGAGAAGACGCGGCTGCGGGCGCTGAACCGGGAGCAGGCGACGCTCACCAACGAGTTCAACCGGCGGCTGCTCGCGGCGACGCGGGCGGGCGGCGTGGTGGTGGAGGATTCGACGCAGCTCGCCGGTCTGAGCGGCGGCGAGATCGGCGGCGCCGCGACGGCCGCGGCCGCGCGCGGCCTCAGGGGCCGCTGGCTCCTGCCGCTCCAGAACACCACCCAGCAGCCGGCGCAGGCCTCGCTGCGGGACCGCGCCCTGCGGCAGCGGCTCTTCGAGGCGTCCACCCTGCGCGCCTCGCACGGCGACAGCAACGACACCCGCGGGATCATCCTGCGGCTCGCCCAGCTCCGCCCGGAGCGCGTGCAGCTGCTCGGCTATCCGACGTTCGCGGCCTTCGGCCTCGAGGAACAGATGGCGCGGACGCCGGAGAACGTGCTGCGGCTGCTGACGCAGCTCGCGACGCCGGCGGCCGCGAAGGCCCGGGGCGAGGCGGCGGCGATGCAGCGCCTCATCGACCGGCAGCGCGGCCGCTTCCAGCTCCAGCCGTGGGACTGGCAGTACTACTCCGAGCAGGTGCGGGTGGCGCAGTACGCCCTCGACGAGGAGCAGATCAAGCCGTACTTCGAGCTCGACCGCGTGCTGCGGGACGGCGTCTTCTACACGGCGGAGCGGCTCTTCGGCCTGACCTTCCGTGAGCGGCACGACCTCCCGGTCTACCACCCAGACGTGCGCGTCTTCGAGGTCTTCGACGCCGACACGTCGCTGGGCCTCTTCTACGCCGACTACTTCAAGCGCGACAACAAGCAGGGCGGCGCCTGGTCGAGCGGCTTCGTGGGCCGCAACGCGCTGCTGGGGACGCGGCCGGTCCTCATCAACAACTGCAACTACACCAAGCCCGCCGAGGGCCAGCCGGCGCTGCTCACGTGGGACAACGTGGAGACGATGTTCCACGAGTTCGGCCACGCGCTGAACGGCTTCCTGAACGCGGCGCCGTACCCGCGGCTGCAGGGGAACATGCCGCGGGACTTCGCCGAGGTGCCCTCGCAGTTCATGGAGCACTGGGCGCTGTACCCCGAGGTGTTCGCGCGATTCGCGCGGCACTACCGGACCGGGGCCCCGATCCCGCGGGACCTGGAGGCCAAGATCCGGCGCACGACCACCTTCAACCAGGGCTTCGTCACGACGGAATACCTGGCCGCGGCGTTCCTCGACATCGCCTGGCACACGCTGACGGTGAACGACCGGCCGACGGACGTGGACTCGTTCGACATCCAGGCGCTGCGGCGCTTCGGCGTGGACCTGCCGTGGGTGCCGCCGCGGTACCGGTCGCCCTACTTCTCGCACATCTGGGGTGGCGGCTACTCCGCGGGCTACTACGCGTACATCTGGAGCGAGGTCATCGACTCCGACGCGTACGCCTGGTTCCTCGAGAACGGCGGGCTGACGCGGCCCAACGGCCAGCGCTGGCGCGACATGATCCTCGGACGCACCGGTACCGGCGACATGGCCACGATCTACCGGCAGTTCCGCGGCCGCGACCCGGAGATCGGGCCGCTGCTCGCGAACCGGGGGCTGACGGGGGCCACGCGGTAGACTCCTGACCGCGGCGACGACTCCGACTGCAAGTGCGCAGCCCCGCTCCGACGACCCACCGTCGGGGCGGGGTTGCGACTCCAGCTTGGCACGGTGCGTGACGGCGGATAGTTTGGGACGGGCCGTACCTCCTCCATCCTCAGAGAACCTGCCATGACTCCTCCGCGTCGTCTCGCGATCGTCCTCGGCGTCGTCCTGCTCGGCTGCGGCCGCGGCGGGCCCGCTCCGTTCACCAGCGACAACCCCTTCGCCACGGCGAGCCCGCTGTTCGACCAGGCGCCGCCGTTCGACCGGATCCGGAACGCCGACTTCCAGCCGGCGATCGAGGAGGGGATGCGCCTGCAGCTCGTCGAGGTCGCGGCCATCGCGGCCGACACCGCGGCGCCGACCTTCGAGAACACCTTCATCGCCCTCGAGCGCTCCGGCACGCTGCTCCAGCGCGTCAACAACGTCTTCAGCGCACTCACCTCGGCGAACACCAACGACACGCTCCAGCAGGTGCAGGAGGCCGTGGCGCCCAAGCTCGCCGCGCACCGCGACGCCATCTTCCTCAACGACACGCTGTTCCAGCGGGTCCGGAGCGTCTACGACCGGCGGGCCGAGCTCGGCCTCGACTCGCTGCAGCGGTTCCTGGTGGAGCGCTACTACCGCGACTTCGTGCGGGCCGGCGCGCTGCTGCCCGACTCCGACAAGACGAGGCTGCGCGCGCTGAACCAGGAGGAGGCGACCCTCGAGACCGACTTCGAGCAGCGGCTGCTGGCCGCCACCAAGGCGGCCGCGATCGTGGTGGACGACTCGACCCAGCTCGACGGGCTGAGCGCCGGGGAGATCGGCGCCGCCGCGCAGGCCGCGACGGACCGCGGGCTCACCGGCAAGTGGCTGCTGGCGCTGCGGAACACGACGCAGCAGCCGGCGCAGGCCTCGCTCCGCAGCCGGGAGCTGCGCGAGCGCCTCTTCCGGGCGTCCACCACCCGGGCGATGCTCGGCGACAGCAACGACACCCGTGAGATAATCCTGCGCCTGGCCCAGCTCCGCCCGGAGCGCGCCCGGCTGCTCGGGTTCCCGTCGCTCGCCGCCTACGTCCTCGACGAGCAGATGGCGAAGACGCCGGAGAACGCGATCCGGCTGCTGACCGACCTCGCGACCCCCGCGACGGCCAAGGCCCGGGGCGAGGTCACGGCGATGCAGCGGGTAATCGACGCCCGGCCGGACGGCTTCGCGCTCGCGCCGTGGGACTGGCAGTACTACGCCGAGCAGGTGCGGGTGGCGCAGTACGCGCTCGACGAGGAGCAGATCAAGCCGTACTTCGAGATGGACCGCGTGCTGCGGGACGGCGTCTTCTACATGGCCAATCAGCTCTACGGCCTCGCCATCACCGAGCGCCGGGACCTGCCGGTCTATCATCCGGACGTGCGGGTGTACGAGGTGTTCGACGCCGACAGCTCGTCCATCGGCCTCTTCTACGCCGACTACTACAAGCGGGACAACAAGCAGGGCGGCGCCTGGTCGGGCAGCTTCGTGGACGGCTCGTCCCTGCTGGGCACCAGGCCGGTCATCTTCAACGTGTGCAACTTCACCAAGCCCGCCGCGGGCCAGCCGGCGCTGCTCAGCTGGGACGACGTGGAGACGATGTTCCACGAGTTCGGCCACGGACTGCACGGGCTGCTCAACGCCGTGCCGTATCCGCGGCTCGCGAACAACGTGCCGACCGACTTCGTGGAGGTCCCTTCGCAGTTCCACGAGCACTGGGCGCTGTACCCGTCGGTGTTCGCGCACTACGCCAGGCACTACCAGACCGGCGAACCGATGCCGCAGGCGCTGGTGCAGAAGATCACGCGGGCGAGGACCTTCAATCAGGGGTTCACCACGACGGAGTACGTCGCGGCGTCGCTGCTGGACCTGGCGTGGCACGCCCTGCCGGCCGGGGAGCGGCAGGCGAACGTGGACTCGTTCGAGGCGGCGGCGCTGCGGCGCTACCAGGTGGACCTGCCGGAGGTGCCGCCGCGGTACCGGACCAACTACTTCGCGCACATCTGGCAGAGCGGGTACTCGGCGACCTACTACGCCTACATCTGGAGCGAGGTGATCGACTCCGACGCGTACGCCTGGTTCCTGGGGCGCGGCGGCCTGACGCGCGCCAACGGCCAGCGCTTCCGCGACATGATACTCGCGCGCGCCGGCAGCGCCGACGCCGGCGCGATGTACCGCGCCTTCCGCGGCCGCGACGCGGTGGTGGGGCCGCTGCTCGAGAACCGCGGGCTGGTGGCGGGGCGCAGGGGCCGGTAAGCACAGAGTACCGTTCGGAAACGGCTCCGTGAGCGACAACAGGCTCCGATCCGGCGGCTCGATGCCGGGGCGGAGCTTGTGACGTCGGGACGGCGGGATTCGACGCGTCCGGCTGCAGGCGGGCCACCGCCTCAGCCCTTGCCGCCTCCAGCGCGGGCGTGCAAGCTAGGGGCAGCCGTGCGGCGCGCGCCGTGCGTACCCTGGACGCGGGGGATCCGTGCGATGCCGGCCAACCTCACACCCGCCTACCATCAGGCCGAGGCCAGGTTCCGAGGCGCGGTGACGCGAGAGGAGCGAATCGCGGCGCTCGAGGAGATGCTGCGCGTCCTCCCCAAGCACAAAGGCACCGACCACCTCCACGCCGACCTGCGCTCGCGCCTCTCCAAGCTGCGCCGCGAGCCGAAGCCCACCGCCGCCAAGGGGCACAGCCACCGGATCCCGAGGGAGGGCGCGGGACAGGTCGTGCTGGTCGGGTGCCCGAACGGCGGGAAGTCGAGCCTCGTCGCCACCCTGACCCACGCAACGCCCGCCATCGCGCCGTATCCGCTCACCACCCGGGAGGCGACGCCCGGGATGATGCCGTTCGAGGACATCGCCTTCCAGCTCGTGGACCTGCCGCCGCTCTGCCGCGAGCACGTGGAGCCCTGGGTCTACGATCTCGTGCGCGCGGCGGACCTCGTCTGGCTCGTCGTCCGCATCGAGGAGGCCTTGGATGGGCTCGACGTGGTGGCCGGGCTCCTCGCCAACAGGGGAATCGAGCTGCATCCGGCGGAGACCGCTGCGCCGGCTGCGACACGGCCCGGCTGGGCCTCGAAGCCCGTGCTGGTGGTGGTCACGGGGATGGACCGCTCGACGGCGGAGGACGATCTGGCCGCGCTGCGCGAGCTGCTGGAGATCCCGTGGCCCGTCGTGCCGGTCTCGGCCGTGACCCGCGGCGGATTCACCGAGCTCGGCAGGGAGACGTTCGCCGCGCTGGGCATCATACGGATCTACACCAAGGAGCCCGGCAAGGACCCGGACCGCGAGCGGCCCTTCACCCTCCCCCGCGGGTCCACCGTCCGCGATCTGGCCGCGACCATCCACCACGACATCGCCCGGCAGCTGCGGTACGCGCGGGTCTGGGGGCGGGGCGGCTTCGCCGGTCAGACGGTGGGGGACGCGCACGTCCTGGTCGAGGGGGACGTGGTCGAGATCCACGCGTGAGTCGGCACGCGCTTGAGGCTGCCCTAGATGCCGATGCCCCGGGTCACGAAGTTCCTCTTCGCGAGGAGGACCATGGCGTCCAGCCCCATCATCACGGCGCCCCACACGTTCAGGTGCCGCGGGAACAGCGGGAGGCCGTAGACCCAACAGAACGGCGGAGCCCGTTCCATGTCCCGAACGTTCTGTGACGACGACGGGGCCTGCACGTCGACCGGCATCCTCGGAAGCATCACGACAGCTCGGTACTGAACGCGTTCGCAGGACTGCCGCCGCGCGCCTACATCCCGAACCAGCGGGCCTTGCGGCTCGAGCCGAAGCGACGCTTGGCGGCGACGCCGTCGGGCGTGGCGC
>Ga0315297_10002681_pt1 | contig 11272 bp, 14 predicted proteins | sample YL17G15_0_MG_FD_203628 | JGI IMG/M metagenome (GOLD analysis project Ga0315297, IMG submission 203628) | Sediment microbial communities from Yellowstone Lake, YNP, Wyoming, USA - YL17G15_0 | ecosystem: Environmental > Aquatic > Freshwater > Lake > Sediment | place: USA: Wyoming | collected...
TTCAGTAGACATTTTATCAGCCTCCATACGACTAAATGAGCCCGACTTCCCTACATATAATAGTATATGCTAGGTCGGGTCTTTATAGGTAGTTGTATTATACTACCATTCTTACAAACTGGCGCCAAGAAATTCTGCAACCAGGTTCCGCAGAATGCCAGCCAGATTATCCTTGCCCACCTTGACCATCAGACTACGCTTCGGCAATGTACACGCCAGCCAGTTGGTTGGGTCCATGAAGTTCAGGAACACAGTTTGCAGTTGACCATCACGACGCTCCTGTATGACATCAGATTCGCGGATATCTTTAGGATGCTCGAACACAGCATCGGTTATCACGATATCCAATTTCACAGCACCAGGTGAACTGCTCTTTACTTCCCACTTCTCTAGGGCAGACAGGAGAGGAGCGATATACGTATCCTCGCCAGTGAAGATTCCCGTTCCATACCCACGCACCCAACGCTTGACAGCAGATGGTCTAACGAAATCGAATTCTCCGAAGAGAGACACTTCACTCCCTCCCCAACGATTGGGCACGACTTCGCTTACTGATTTGCCTTTGCCTTCCCACCCATCATCTGAGAAGGTGAAGAATGAGATGAAGATATCGTCGGGATATTCATCCTTGATAGCCTTCAGCGACATACATATCATAAGGAACGCATCGGCAGCAGACTGATGAACATCGTTGTAGTACATCGAGTTGCTCAGATCAAGACTGACAGATATCTGCAACTTGGAGTCCGTTGCTTTCTGAGTAGTATCTAGGAACCCGCCACTGCCATGATATGCATCCACGATATCTTCAATAGCATCACCATAGTCGTGAACAACATCGTGCTGAATGAACGCAGTGGTCGCGAGGTCGGAACGAATAGTGCCAGCAGTTGCCTCGATGATTGGCTGAACCGTATCGAATTCTGCCCTATCCACAATGGCAGCTTCGGCTTCACGCTGACGACGCTCCGCATCCCATCGTCCTTGCCTTTCTTCAGCTTCAGTCTTGCTAACCTGCTCCTTGCGAGCAGTCTCACGATTATATCCACTGATGAGCAGTACATAGAACTCAGTCCACGCTCCCTCGTTCTGATGCTTGAGCACCATCTTATGCGCACGAGTATCACGACCAGGATAGTATCCTGGATCAGAACCGTATGCGATATCCATTAGACCGAATCGCTCCACACTTTTCGTGAACAACATATAGTACTCCGCATCACTCCTGGTCATAAGCCACGAACGCTCACAGCCAGCAGCTTCCCAATTATCGTGGAACCAATCCCAGATATTCTTGGAATCGCCACGACCATGATCATCATAGTAATGATAACTTCCTCCATAATGACCACGACTACGACCAACACTTCTTTTGACATCACCACTTGGGGACATTTTATTCAGCCTCCTACTGTTGATATTGCGATTGACTGATTAGTGACTTTGCAGTGCCGACTTCGATGGGACTGTCTATCGAAGCAAGAACAGCAAGTTTGATTGCCTCCTCGGCATTGTGAGCTCCATCCTTCATGAGTTCTACCGCATCCATGAGACGACGCGACGTAATCTGATATCTGATAGTCCCACGCTCGTGAGCATCCCACATCAACATAGCGTACTTGACGAGGACGTCGTACTCCTGACCTTCTGGCATTCCGTGAGCTTGAAGAAGAGACTTCAGCGCATCCGCAGTCCAGAAGTCAATCTTAATGGAAAAGAATCTATCCTTGAAAGACTGAGGAAGAGGTTTAGTCCCGACAAGACCAGGATTGTATGATACGAACAGTCTGAAGTTCGGATGCACTGGATAAGACTTACCAGCGATATTGATAATGTAAGGAGGAGCGAGCTGCGCATTGATGAAGAGCAGAGCATCGGCGTCCGCAGCATTGACCTCGGTGATGAGAGCCCACCACCCATTCACGACAGCAGCAGCGTACTCAGCACATTCGAAGTATGAACGACCGTTGGAAATCTGCTGACCACCGACCAGGTCACGACGACGAAATCCAGCATCGCCACCGACCGTCACAAGGATTCTACCTTCCTGAGCAGCGAGCTCCTGTACAGCAGTATCCTTGCCGACCCCAGGAGGACCAGCCAACGATATGTGACGACCAGCATTCACCATCTTTTCCATATCGTTGAACCACCGTGGCTCACGAAATACATCACCCATTGATTCGATGGCAGGAGGAGATTGCGGCCACATGATATTGGAAGGCACAATCCTAGATTCAGGCTCATTAGCCTCCAACAATCCAGCGACATCAAGATGAATATCCGTTCCCACTGCCACAGGCATCGCAGGGAAGATGTTGATATAGTTTACACGAGTTCTTCTACCACGCCTCGTCTTGGTCGTGATGTTATCGAACATCCTACCCATCATACGCAGGAGCCAGCCAGAACGGTCTTTCCCACCAGCTTCCCGTATCTCAGTCTCCGTATGATACGCTCCATCCTGAACCAGACGAAGCACTCCATCTAGTTCTGAGTTCTTGCGCACACGCAGAATGAACTGGTCACGCTCGTCAACAACATTGAATTCCATTTCAGCCTCCATTTTATTCCTTATCCTAGCTTTGCATCCAGCTATCGTCATGACTTTCGGGTTCACCAGCATCATCATCGATGATGACTTCCACAGCTGCCTCTTCCTCTAACATCTTGACCCAGTTATCTATGGACTGGTCGTAACTCATCCACTCGTGCTCACCACCAGCCAAGATTTCCAAATGACTGATAATGTAAGCAGTCGCCCAACCAGCGTGAGCAGGGTCTTCGTTAGCGATATCCCTGAGCTGAGACGCGCACTCGTGCAGCAACTCTTGAACCTCGTTGAGACGGTCTATCAGTCCCTCGGTATGTTCACGAAACACTCGTAGATCATCTTCCGACATCGTAGCATCGGGGTCATCACCGTACACTTCTTCTAGATACCGATCTTCGTCCATATGCCTTTCCATGTTATTCAGCCTCCTTTGCTGACACACATACAGTGAACGCTCCAGAGTGAAGTCGTTCGACATAACCATACGCAACAATCATCGAAGGGACACGATAGAGCACCCCATTCTTGATGATGACACCATGCTCAAAGAGGAATTTCCTTGCCTGCCTCTTGGTCGCAACAGTCTTTCTGAAGATTTTGTTCTTAGACATTCCAGCCTCCGTTATTTCCACTCGCGATTGAACCGCTCTTCCAACGCAGACATTTCAGCACCGGATAGCAGAGCAATCTCTTTGGAGACACCAGCACTATGTTCGGTGTAGATGCGCAGAGCCTCGTCGAAATCTCCACCAGTCTCGTACCCCCATTCTATCAGTTCCGCAAAATTGAATTCTTGATTTGATTCTTGAGTAGTCATTTTCAGCCTCCTAGCTTTGACTCCGTTCTTTTTGATTTAATCATACCTCTAAATCGCTCAATGTAAAGGTCTTGGGAATATTGATACTGACTCTATTATTGCCCTCTACGAGCGTGATTTCATACATATATGCTGAACGGATATACGGATTACGTATCATGTAGGATACCGACTAGCTGTCTAGATGACACGAGTATCGCGCCATTCTTCAGAGCAATTTCCATTTTGTGTTGAGTTGTGAGATCGTAATGGGGATGACGATGATGATGCTGATACCAGCGACGCTTCAGACCAATCTTCTTGGCGAACGCATGAAGTTCGTCAACATTTTTGCACACAAGGTGAACATCGTCCGTGTAGACCATAGCCATATTATACTACTATCCAGGTGGGGAGGACGGCATGACCGTCCTCCCGATTGAATATCTACCGCACCATATGACCAGGATGCAATTTCTGATATGCCCTATTATCTAGCCTATCCATGAATTCAGCATCCGTCTCATTGATACGTTTGGTGAGAGATTCCACAGTGAAGCCTGAGCCTTCCTTGTACCAATCCGCACACTGCAGTTTTGAGATATCTCCCTGGTTGAACAATTCACTCACGAAAGTCCTGAATGTTACATCGATACTTTCTTGAGTGATAGGACGTTCGTCAGGCATTCCGACACACGTATCGTAACAAAATCTGACGAAATCGTCTTTCACCGTAGTCTTTGATACTGCGCACATTTTACTCAGCCTCCTTGACTGACTACCTAATCATACCTCTAATCCGCTGTATGTAAATGTCTTGCGAATATCAGTACCCACTCTATTAGTGCCCTCTACCAGCTGGATTTCCATACATATATGCCCAACGGATATACGGATTGATAGGCGACAATTTATTGCAGGCACGTTGTACAGCGTCCGCACAGATAATAGGCATATAATACTATTACTCCATTGTTAGCGTGACCCTGGTGCGAAGATTGTATTGTAATACTTCAAAATCCACAGAATCTGCTGGGTCGCCAGTGTTATATTTCCAAACCACGACTTCTTTGCCGATAGCGACAGCCCTGTCCATGAACATTTGCATACTATCGAATGCACCACGCTCCAACGCAACAATTATCTTACGAACATTCGTCGAATTCAATATGCGATATTGCTTTTCCTTGGTCATCTCCTTGCCTATCAATGCTATGGCATTGCTACCCACAGCCATAGCAGAGAACGCTCCCTCACAAACGACAATCTCATCATACATTTCCAATGCTTTGCCGTTGAATATGACAGACCTGGCAGTCGACTTAGGATTTATGTATCTCGGTTGCAACCAATCGAATATCGCTCTTCCCTGCCAATATCCATCTTCTATCGGCATGATAACTCTTAGAGGATATCTCGTCGACATGCCAAGATTGTATTTCTTGATGTGATAGTCTCCAAATCCCCTCTTCTCTATGTATCCTCTTATCGCTCCTGCTAACGGATTGGCATTTCCAACAAGCAATTCGAAGTCGTCTGGCAATCTCGCCAATGTTCCATTCTTTTCAAGGACATTTGTCTCATTGTGCAATTTCGCCAACATGGATTCTCCATCTGCCAATCTCGGCTTGTAATACAACTCGTTCATGGCACTGTAATATGACAACTTCGTGACATCCATCACGAATTGTATCCACGATGCCTTGTAGTCACATCTGAAACAATGCACAGCAGATTTCACAAGAGATACGACAAGATGTTTCTTAGTGTCACCACAAAATGGACAACCTACCGACACATCTGTTCTCTCAGCATTGTACCACACATTGTCGGGGAAATATCTATCTATGAATCCGTCGATTCTAAGCATCTACAACCTCCGTCGGCTCATTATATGCTAGACCAGTGGTCACGATTGCTTGCATTCCGCCATAGAATTTCGCTGCAAATGCTGCACCACTGACACCATCTCTTATCTTGGCTGTGAACAATCTACATCTACTAGAATCTTTCTCTTCTTTTGTTTGACAAATGGAAATAACGACATCGGCAATCGATACTTTGTTGATATCTTCCGCAATGTCTTCCATCGTGATTATCTCTTTGGAATGTGATGAACGTCTTGACTGAGAGGCTGTCCATAGAGGGCAATTGAATTCCTCCGCAAGATTCTTCAGAGAATTGTACACATCTGTCAGTTCGAATCTCCTGTCCGAATATTTTCTAGATGCTCTTATCAAATCCGCATAATCATCTATTATCAGATCTATTCGAAATCCGCTGTCCTGCAACTGACATAGCTTGGCATGTATATCTTTGACAGCCATACTGCTGACAGCTTTCTTCACATCTCTAGAACCAATGATTCTTATGTTGCCAGGCACGAGTTTGCGAGATGCTTCGAACAATTCATCGCTATACTTGTCTAGGTCTTCTCCTGCAGATGGAAATCTGAACATTGCTCGAGCAGCATATCGTTTCGCTGTCTGCGCAACACTCATCTCATGAGTGATATGGACGACATTCTTGCCAGAACCAATCGATGCAGCACCGAAACCGATGTTGATTAGAGACATGCTCTTTCCTCTGTGCTGTGGACCGAGCATGACACCCAATTCCTGTGGTGCAAGACCACCTTCTAGCACTCTATCTATGTGCAACCATCCAGTCCTGACTTTGTCACGCCAGTAGTCGTATAACCACATGTCTGTATCTCTATATGGGTCTAATCCAATAGATCCTATCTCAGAACCGACCTCCAACGCTTCTCTCATTCTGTCTACAATAAAAGATAAGTCTCCACTATTGATGTCATCGACAGATTGCAATATTGCCAATCTCACTGCTTGTTGTCTGGCAAATTCTATCGCTCTGTCGCCAGCCAATTGCAAATCATATTCCTCAGATGTGTCGAACACAGCATGAATGAGCTCAATACTCTCCGCAGAGGTAGATAACACCTCTAAATCATATGGGTCTGTCGGCAATCTGGAATATTCTTCGTGATATTTCTCGATAATGGAAACGAATTCTGCTTCTTCATCCGAAGGAAAGTATTCTGGCAATATGACATTGTTGTGAGAACTGTACCATACCTGGTCGAGCAAGCAAGCCAGAATCTTTAGTCTAAAAGTCCTGTCATACTCATATTTGCTTGGCATGTTTCATGATCTCTCTCACCAAATCTTGGTAATCTTTGGCATATTCTACATGATATTCAGCACACAACTCGTCGATGATTTCTCCTGAACACATCCTGTATCTCCCGTGGTCATACATTTCCAACCACGCTCTAGACAGCAATGGTCGCAATTCACTGACAACACCGTCTATATTCGTCATAACTTGCCCAGACATGTTTCTAGCAATTAGCATCTCTGCAACCATTCTTTCGGAATGTCTGAGTTCTGCATCTGGCGTGTCGATGAGCGATACGGTCTCGGATTTCCATATCTTTCCGAATTTTTGGAAGGCAAACTTTCCGCAGAATACTCCCACAGGTACGTAATCCATGTGGTGATCCTTGGTCCAGTACTGCAGTGCAGATAAGACTGTATAAGCATAATCCTTCGATGATGCTCCAATTTCTCGCAAATCATCTTCTAATACTCGAAACTTGGAGAAGTCCATTGTGCTTACCCAGACTTTCTTGCCGAATATCTTCTCGGTTGCTTTCGTGTAGTATAACACCAATTGCGGATAATCGTTAGATTTCATGCTTCACCACCTCGAAACCCTCTTCTATTAGAGTGTCAATCCTCTTCTCGGAATGTCTGAACAGATATATGTTCGTATCATCCAGAAAATCGAACACTTGCACAACATTATCATATGCTTTCTTGCGCAACCCACGACCAAGTCTCTGCAACAATTTGTTGCTGGAATTCCCGCCACATGCAATGATAAGTGTGCTTATGGAAGGAACATCGATTCCTTCGTCGAATATGGGAGTTGCTATGAACACACCGCCAGATTTCATTTTCTTGAGAATCTTCTGCCTGTATGCAGAATCGAACGAGCCATTCACGAACACAGACTTTGGTATCAATCTGTTGAGTATCTCTCCGTGCTCGATTCTCTCCACCAATATTAGCACTGTGCCAGCAGATGTGTTGGCAATCCTAGAAATCGCTCCATTCCTAGCATCATTATTCACTATCAGATTGTCATATGCATCTTGATAAGATGCTTCCCATTCATCAACACTAACACTCTCCATCGTGATGATATTGACTCTTGGCTTAGCACTGTATCCAGCATCCACCAGATATTTGTTGGAAATATCCACAACAATCTCACCTGTCAATGAGATCAATTTCAGGTCAGATAAGACATCATCCTTGAGAGGAGTACCAGAGAATCCATATCTGTATTCTCCAGGAATTTTGTACAACACATTCATCATCTGGTCAGAAGAAGTATGGTGACATTCGTCGACAATGACAATATCATTCTTGGTATTGGAAAAGTCATAATTCCTCTGACTTAGAGTCTGTACCATAGCGACAGTAATGTTTCCCTTCTCTTCCAAACCATCGCCAATTCTAGCAACATCTAATCCAGTACGATATGCTAATCTTTCCGCTGTCTGATAGAGCAATTCCTTCCTATGAACAACTATAATCGCATTCTTCCTGAGAGATTTCAATATTGCAGCGATGATTTCTGTCTTACCAGAATTCGTTGCCATCTTCGCCACACCACGTTTCGCATTCAACAATTTTATGGTAGCATCTACTTGGTAATCTCGCAAAGTTATGCCGTCCAACATGTTCTCATCGACATGCCAATTCATGACCTGCTGAAGTCCCATATCAGCATATTCTACTTTTATGTCTCTGTTCTTGAGCGCAAGTACAACTCTATCCAACAATCCTGTCGGGAATTTGGAGAATCCACCCATTAGACTAATGTATCCGTCCCACATGCCCATCTTGTACTTTCTCATGAACATGAAGCCAGAAGGTCTTGCTCTGCACACTTCCCGAATCACGGACAGTCCAGAGTAGTCTATTGGTTTCAATATCGTAGAATATATGTCGCCAACTTTGATTTTCATTTTTGCTCTCTTGAGACAGTCCTTGAGTTGTCGGTAATGCAGGATCGGTGACAACTCAAGGACTCAACTTGGCAGTCTAAATAAGATATTGACTGCTTAATTCACTAAACTTGGAAGCATCGTTAGAATTTCCCGCCGACTCCAACCTTTGCACGAGAGTCTGCCAACCATGCTTTGATTGCACCATTTGTTATCCCATATGGACTCCACAGTGCATTATCGCTCAGAGTCATGTCTGCTTTCCAACAGTTACACAAGTCCACCATCGCAGGAACTATGTCCTTCAACAGAGAATTGGCAAGAGATGCGGTCATCATTTCCGTGTAGATAGAAGGATGTATCCCAGACAAATAAGGAATTGTAGTCTTCTTAGGATGACAACATCCAGACTCACAAGAAATTGGAAATATCTTCACAACTGACAACTTATAATCCCTTATGAACTGACACCAATCAGTCACTGTAGTCGTGGTACAAGCACAAGAGTTCATGCACGTAACATCTGGACCATCGGAAGTATCTATGTAGCATCGCTTTATGTCGACACAATCTTCGAAATTGTCGTCGTCATCGTACTCTGGATAAGGCTCACAATTTCCATCGATTGTCAACAATTTGAGACGAGACCTGGGAATACATATTGTAGCGATTCCCCCATCGATAGTTATCTTAGAAGGATTGATCTCTATGCTTGTGTCAGGATGGAAAATACATATCTCATCAGGATCAGTGACATCTGTAGCAACATCGATTATAACTGGGTCTATGATTCCTGTATGCAGAGTGCTAAGAGTTAGCCTCCAACAAAGAGAGATATCAGATGAAGCATATGTGCCTATCTTGATGAGATACTTCCAGTTGAGGAAATACATGGCACTGCATTCATAATCTTTGAGTTCCAAATCATATTTCGGAGCAACATGATATCCCAATTCCCTCTCACGCATTTCCTCTGCCTGAGCAATAGCAATTGCCATAGCATCTCGGTCGGTCTGCTTCCATATGGCAGCACAGTCGTAACATCCTTCTTCATCTGGCTTGTTCAGACCATTGAATGCAGCAGGAGCAAGACGCATCAACTCCTGGTAACGGTCGAGCGTCAATCCCAACTGCACTTCTCCTAAAATATTGACTTCACATGTCATGTCATCCTCCTCATGGCAGTTTGATTATCACCAATCCTCTTGGCGAATCTATTCTGATATATTCACTGCTTCCACATGATTCCAACATCTCCGGTATCTTTTCTATATAATCTTGATGTGCCATGTCATGAACGATTATCATAGAATGTGGCGCCATGTAAGGACTGTAATATCTCACATCTATTTGTCTATCAGGTCCACCATCAACATATAACAAACCTATTGGCTTCGGAGGAACAAATGTACGAGAATCCATATTGAATATGTGTATATTATCATTAGATAACAATTTCATACAGCGTGTTGTAGCAATATTATACTTAACATGATCTATCTCTAATGACACAAATTCTCCATGTCCATTCTCGATGACAGCATTACCAATAAGTTCTGTTGTCTGTCCAGTATAACTGCCTATCTCTACAACAAATTCTGGTTGAGTTGCTGTAACCAATGCTGCAATTAATATAGAATTTTCAACTTCTGTGCCCCAAACATCTTCAGAATTCCACCATTCAGGATGTGGGCAAATGTCTGTTGGTGCAGTGACTTCAATTTCTTTCAACTTGTCCATCCATTCACAGGAGCGAACTTATCCACCAACCACGACATTGGGTGAATAGCCTTATCCCATTTGTCACTGAGTAATATATCACGTGCCATCTTCTTAGCATGAAAAGGATGTTTCCTATCTAATCGATATGGAAATCCAATGCCAGGTCTAGATAGATGAGCATACCATGTGTGATGATTTACCAATACACGCCCACCAGACAGCCAGGTCTTACACGCCACTTCTATTCCCTGAGACCCCCAGAAACCCCATTCTTCATCACATACATCCAACTCGAAATATTTATCCTTTGTCATCATCCAACACGATCCTGCCACGCTCATTGTCTCGGTCAATCCTGTCTCTGCCAATGCCTTCTTGTACTCGTCCCTATGTGTGTACTCGTCGAAGTTTTGCTGGCGCAGATTTCTGTCAAAATAATAGCTAGTTCTCTGCGATTGCATTTCCGAAATCCATACGATCTTGCGTCGTATATTCTCATTTCCACAATCAGGACATACAACAGGAGGTTCACACTGGTACATTTTCCAGCCACAGCGATAGCACTCCCAATCAAATGCCCACAGGCGATGCAAGATAGGAACCATCGTCACATCGGGAGTAATATCTTCAAGCATAACCCTGTCAAATCCCTGGGCAAATGCACAATGCGCATCCACCTTCATCACATACTTCCCTCTTGACGATCTGGCTGCCATATTCGTTGCTGCTCTCTGCCCAATTGGGTTTTGTAGGAATATCACATTCACTTGCTCATGCTGTGGAACAGGTGGATCAGCACGTGCTCCATCTAATACAACGATGACTTCAATGTTTGTCTCAGCGTGTTCGAGGATGTCCTGAATTGTGCGTGCCAGGAACATCTCGTTACGAGAAGGGATAAGAATGCTAAGATCTGTCATTCATCGCTCACTAATGAATAGAGCAAGGCATACATGATTCCAGTAACTCCAATAGAGGCTATACAATATGCTATGGCGACTGAAATCGAACGGTGACTTATGAGCAGATACAACAGAGACACAGCAATGGATATCCAAGTGCCAATACACCAAGGACATGAGAATAGCTTTACAAAGAATACTCTCTCATGTCCTTCTGAACCTACCAGAATATTCTTGAACTTCTGAAATAAGTCGAATGG
>Ga0315297_10002683_pt1 | contig 11271 bp, 18 predicted proteins | sample YL17G15_0_MG_FD_203628 | JGI IMG/M metagenome (GOLD analysis project Ga0315297, IMG submission 203628) | Sediment microbial communities from Yellowstone Lake, YNP, Wyoming, USA - YL17G15_0 | ecosystem: Environmental > Aquatic > Freshwater > Lake > Sediment | place: USA: Wyoming | collected...
GGCAAATGTCGGCCGTCCTCAAGTAGCCTATAAAGAAACGATTAAGCGCCTTGCCGAAGCAGAAGGAAAATATATTCGCCAGTCTGGCGGCCACGGTCAATATGGCCACGTTGTCTTAGAGGTTGAGCCAATGGAACGAGGCAAGGGCTTTGAATTTGTTGATGCTATAAAAGGAGGAATTATCCCTTCGGAATTTATTCCGGCCGTTAAAAAAGGCATTAAAGAAGCTATGGACAAAGGGGTTCTGGCCGGCTATCCTTTGGTAGACATGAAAGTAACTTTAAACGACGGTTCTTTCCATGAAGTAGATTCTTCGGAAGCAGCTTTTAAAATTGCTGGTTCGATGGCCCTTCAATCCGCATCTAGACTAGCAGGCTTAGTAATACTGGAGCCCGTTATGAAGATTGAAGTAATTGTTCCTCAAGAATTTTTAGGAGATGTAACCGGAGACCTAAATAGTAAACGAGCAAGAATTGAAAAAATGGGCGACCGTGTTAATATAAAATTAATCGATGCAAAAGTGCCGCTTTCAGAAATGTTTGGTTATGCTACCGAGCTCCGCTCGATAACCCAAGGACGAGGAACATTTACCATGGAATTCGACCATTATGCCGAGGTGCCAAATAATGTTGCTCAACAAATTATAGAGGGCAAAAAGAAATAATCCGCCAGGTGGCGGAAAAACACTTGACTAAATATTATTAATAAGCTAAACTATTTAATGAAGTTACCATCAACGAATAGCGAATCAGTACGAATTTACGAATTCGTAAAAGATGAGTGATTCGTTGATAATAAATTATGGCAGTAAAATTCGAAAGAACAAAACCGCATATCAATGTTGGAACCATTGGCCATGTTGACCACGGTAAAACAACTTTAACTGCGGCAATCTTAAAACGCCAATTAGAAAAAGGTTTCATTGCCTCAAAAAAAGGCGTCGACGATATTGATAATGCGCCCGAGGAAAAAGCGCGTGGAATTACCATTGCCCTTGCTCATGTTGAATATGAAACCGAAAAACGCCACTATGCCCATATTGATGCGCCTGGTCATGCCGATTATATCAAAAACATGATTACTGGCGCCGCTCAAATGGACGGCGCAATACTGGTGGTCTCGGCAGCTGACGGCCCAATGCCTCAAACGCGAGAACACATTTTGCTTGCCCGCCAAGTAGGCGTGCCTTTCATCGTCGTATTTTTAAACAAGGTTGATATGGTTGACGATCCAGAACTTATTGATTTGGTGGAAACCGAAATAAGAGAACTGCTCAGCAAATATGAATTTCCTGGCGATAAAACTCCCATAATCCGCGGCTCGGCATTAAAAGCCCTGGGAGGCTCGGAAGCAGACAATAAAGCCATAGATGAATTAATGAAAATGCTCGATGAATATATTCCCGAACCAAAACGCGAAACCGACAAACCATTCTTAATGCCTATTGAAGACATCTTCTCCATTGAAGGAAGAGGTACGGTAGTTACGGGAAAAATTGAAAGAGGAATTATAAAGCTTAACGATGAAATAGAAGTTATTGGCATAAAACCAACGCAAAAAACCGTAATTACCGGAATCGAAATGTTCAATAAGTCCTTAGACGAAGGACGAGCTGGTGACAATGCCGGTATTTTACTTCGAGGATTAAAGAAAGAAGATGTTGAAAGAGGACAAGTAATCGCCAAGCCGGGAAGTGTAACTCCTCATACCGAATTTGAAGGCGAGATTTATATTTTAACCAAAGAAGAAGGCGGCCGCCATACACCATTTTTTGCCGGTTATAAACCTCAGTTTTATATTCGCACCACCGACGTAACCGGGGATGTAACTCTGCCAGAGGGAACAGAAATGATAATGCCTGGCGATACCGTAAGTTTGAAAGTTAAGCTCATCGCGCCAGTGGCCCTCGAAGAAAAACAAAGATTTGCTATCCGAGAAGGCGGAAAAACTGTTGGCGCCGGAGCCGTAACTAAAATTATAAAATAGTTAAATCGGAATAATTGTTTAAAATTAAAATTATTATAAGTACCATTAAGTACCTAATCATTTTGCTACGATGACAAACAAGAAAGCTAGTGAAAACGAAACGGAGTCGAAATCAAGGCTTAGAATCAAAATAATGGCCTATGACCATAAAATTGCCGACCAGTCCGCAAAACAAATTATAGAAACTGCTCAGCGACAAGGAGCCGAGGTTGTGGGGCCAATCCCCTTGCCAACCCATATTCGCAAATATACTGTGAATAGGGATAGTTTTGTTCATAAAGACGCGAGAGAACAATTTGAAATGAGGGTTCATAAACGCTTAATTGATATTTATAATCCGAATTCCAGAATTATAGATGCAATGATAAACTTGAACTTGCCCTCCGGAGTGGATGTTGAGATTAAAATGTGAGATTCTTGAATAGTCATTATGGTATTTTATTTTAAGAATATCTAAAATTATTATTCTTTTGGAGCTAGCCGTATTCAAATACCGGGTTAGTCCCGGTATTTAATTTGTATACACATGATAAAATTTATTTTAGGAAAAAAATTGGGAATGAATCAGGTTTTTGATAAAGAAGGAAACGTTATTCCTGTAACGGTTATCGAGGCAGGGCCATGTTTTGTTACCCAGACAAAAAACCAAGAAAAAGATAGATATAATGCTGTTCAAATTGGTTTTGAAAAATTAAAAGATAAAAAAATTAAAAAACCCCAAAAAGACAGACCATATAGATATATAAAAGAATTTTTAAATGAGAATGGAGAGCATAAAATAGGAGATAAAATTACCGTTGATATTTTTAAAGAAGGAGATAAAGTTAAAATTTCCGGAACTTCCAAAGGAAGAGGATTCCAGGGAGTTGTTAAAAGATATGGTTGCAAAGGCGGGCCAGCCAGCCATGGCCACCGTCATGTTGCAAGAAGGGTCGGTTCAATCGGCTCAAGCTTTCCGGAAAGAGTCACGAAAGGCAGAAAAATGCCCGGGCAAACCGGCGCAGAAAGAGTTTCAATAAGCGGATTGAAGATTGTGAAAGTAGATGCGGAAAATAATTTATTGGCAGTTAACGGCGCGGTTCCCGGCCCCAATGGCGGCATGCTAGAAATTTCATCTAAATAAAGTATGTCTGATGTTTCGGTGACAATTTATAATACGGAAGGGAAAAAAGTCGGAACGGCAAAATTGCCTCCGGAGATTTTTGATGTAAAAATAAATCCCGATTTAATCCAGCAAGCTGTAATTACGCAGCGAGCAAACGCCCGCCAAATTTTAGCCCACGTTAAAGACCGAAGCGAAGTTAGAGGCGGCGGAAAAAAACCGTGGCGACAAAAAGGAACTGGTCAAGCCAGACACGGCTCTATCCGTTCTCCTTTATGGAAAGGCGGCGGCGTGACTTTCGGCCCAAGAAAAGAAAGAATTTTCGCGAAAAAAATTAACAAAAAAATGAAAAGAAAGGCCTTGTTTATGGTTTTGACTTCCAAAGTTGAAGACAATGAGTTAATATTATTAGACAAACTGGAATTAAAAGAACCAAAGACAAAATTGATGACAAAAGTATTGGAAAATATTTTTAAAGAAAACAGTAAAAGTGTTTTAGTGGTAATTCCCAAGAAAAATGAAAATATAATTAGGGCTACTAGAAATATTCCTAAGACAAAAATTCTTCGAGCCGACAGTTTAAATGTTTTAGATTTGTTATCGTTTAAATATTTATTAATGCCCGAAGATGCAATAAAAGTAATCGAAAAAACTTATGGCGCTGTTAAAACGGCTTAAATCAATATTTAAGAAATCGAAGAAGAAACCCGCCGCCAGCGCGAAGCGCAAGCAGGCGGGCCCGCCACAATCCAAAGGTTTGAGCGGGAAACCAATTAAAAAACCCGCTGTGAAACGAGGACATTTTGGAGAAGCTTATAAAATTTTGAAAGAACCTCATATTAGTGAAAAAGCCACGATTCTAACCGAGCAAAACAAATACATATTTAAAGTTTATCCTGATGCAAATAAGATTGAAACTAAAAAAGCCGTTGAAAACCTTTATGGGGTAAGGGTAAAAAATGTTAATATGATTAATATCCCAAAAAAGCGAAAAGTGATTCGGGGCATCAAAGGAACCAAATCAGGATATAAAAAAGCAATTGTAACTTTGGAAAAAGGATATAAAATAGAGTTATTACCTCACTAGTATGAAGTTTTTTAAACCTACAAGTCCAGGACGAAGACAAATGACCGGTATAGATTACAGGAAATTTTTAACTACCCATAAACCTTATAAACCCCTGCTTAGACCCCTGAAGAAAACAGGTGGCAGAAGCACCCAATCAGGCCGGATTACAACCAGGCATAAAGGCGGTGGCCATAAAAGAAAATACCGAATCATCGATTTTAAACAAAACAAATTTGATATTCCGGGAACGGTTAAAACTATCGAATATGATCCTAATCGATCCTCTTTTATTGCGCTTGTGGAGTATGAGGGCGGAGAAAAAAGATATGTTTTAGCCCCTCAAGATTTAAAAGTAGAAGATAAAATTATTACTGCCGAAAAAACTCCGATAAAACCGGGCAATAGAATGCTTGTAAAAAATATTCCGGTTGGCACTTTTGTTCACAATATCGAACTTATGCCCGGAAAAGGCGGGCAAATTGTGCGCTCGGCTGGTTCTTCGGCTCAAGTCACGGCTATGGAAGGAAAACATGTTCATCTCACTCTTCCATCCTCGGAAATCAGAACAGTTCCCGAAAATGCCATGGCCTCTATCGGCGCTATGAGTAATCCAGAACATAAATTTGTTGTTCTTGGTAAGGCCGGTCGTTCGCGTTGGAAAGGAATCAGACCAACCGTCAGGGGCTCGGCAATGAATCCCGTAGACCATCCTCATGGCGGTGGCGAAGGCAGGGCGCCCATTGGTCTTAAATGTCCTAAAACTCCTTGGGGCAAAAAAGCCCGTGGCGTTAAAACAAGAAAAAGAAAAAAATATTCTAATAAATTTATACTCAGAAGAAGAATTAAAAAATAATATGTCACGCAGTCTAAAAAAAGGGCCGTATATTGACGAAAAATTGTTAAAGAAAGTAAAAAAATTAAAACCGGGCGAAAAGGCCGTAATTAAAACTTGGGCCAGAGCTTCTACGATTTCACCAGAAATGATCGGTTTTACTTTTGGCGTACATAATGGTAAAATTCATGTTCCGGTTTTTATTACCGAAGATATGGTTGGCCATAAATTGGGAGAGTTTTCCCCAACAAGAAAATTTACCAGGCACGGAGGCAAGATGCAGCGAGAAATCGAACAAAAGACCCAAACAACACAACCAACAGAAGCTCCAAAACAAAAATAAATATGAAAGTAACTGCGAACTTAAATTATCTACGATTAGCGCCAAGAAAAGTCAGGTTAGTTGCTGGCTTAATTCGCGGCATGGACGCGAAAGAAGCGGAAATTCAATTAAAATTTCTCGGCAAACGAGCAGCTGATCCAATTTTGAAGCTTTTGAAATCGGCAATCAGCAATGCCTCTCATGATTTTAATATTGAAAAAGACAATCTATTTGTTTCCGAGATTCAAGTTAATGAAGGCAAGCCTTTCAAGCGTTGGCGAGCCAGAGCAATGGGCAGGGCTTATCCGATTACCAAAAGAACCAGCCATATAAAATTAGTCGTGGAAACAAAAACAGAAGTAAAGGTGAAAAAAACCAAAAAAACTAAACCGGAAATTGTTAAATTAAAAGAGGGCGCCACCCCCAAAGGGGGCGAGCCTCGCCCAGAAGTTTCTGGGCGGGAAGAAAACAAACCGATTCCAAAACCAAAACCGATACCACCTCAAAGACCATATTCCACAACTCCAAAATCCAAGATAAGATTCTTTAGCCGTCAAACATTCGGGAATATAAAAAAAGCATTTAGACGTAAAGCTTTTTAAAATATATGGGACACAAAGTTCATCCTACGGGCTTCCGCTTGGGATATACTACCAACTGGAAATCTTCATGGTTTAGCAGAAAAAAATATAAAGAATTTCTAAAGCAAGATTATTACTTGCGGGAATTTATTTTAAACAAGTTAAAACAAGCGGCGGTTGAAGGAGTTGAGATCAAGCGCTCGGCCAATTCACTTACTATTGTAATCCGCGCTGCCAGACCGGGAATTATTATCAGTCGAGGAGGAAGCGGAATTTCAGAACTGAAAAAAGAAATAATGAGTAAAATTTTAAAAGACCAAACCAAAGGATTAAACATAAAAATAGATATTGAAGAACTTAAAAAGCCCGAAACCTATGCCAGAATTATAGCGTTAAATGTCGCCGAGCAATTAGAAGGGAGAAGGCCCTTTAGAAGAGTAATAAAACAGACCCTGGAAAAAACCATGCAAAATTCTGAAGTCCAAGGCGCTAAAATTTACATCTCTGGCAGGCTTGGAGGATCAGAAATGGCAAGAGACGAATGGTTGAAAATCGGAAAAATGCCTCTTCAAACTTTAAGAGCAAATATTGATTATGCCCAAATAAATGCCCATACCACCTATGGAATAATCGGGGTAAAGGTCTGGATTTACAAAGGGGAAAAATTCGAGTAAAATTATGTTTCAGCCTAAAAAAGTAAAACATCGAAAATGGCAAAAAGGTATATCGCGAACAGTAGTGGCAAAAGCAGGAACAACCCTAAGCTTCGGCAGTTTTGGCTTAAAAGCAGAAGGAAACGCCTGGTTAACGGCCAGACAACTTGAAGCTGCACGTAGAGCCATGACGCGCTATATCCAAAGAGGAGGAAAAATCTGGATTAGAGTTTTTCCTGATAAACCAAGAACATTTAAGGGCACAGAGATAGGAATGGGTGGCGGAAAAGGAAGCGTAGACCATTATGTCGCGTCCGTAAAACCAGGCAGAATACTTTTTGAAATGGATGGCGTTTCCGAAAACATTGCCAAAGAAGCAATGCGGCTAGCAAGCTTTAAATTGCCAATAAAAACAAGATTTGTAAAAAGATAAAATGAAAATAAAAGAATTACGACAAAAAACAGAAAAAGAACTTCAACATAATCTTATAACGCTAAGAGATAAATTGCGCGAATTTAGATTTAATTTGGCAGGAGGCAAGGTGAAAAACATTCGAGAAATTAGACAAACAAAACAAGATATTGCTAGAATATTAACACTTCTAAAAGAACATGGAAAAGAAAATAAATAAAAAAACTTTGAGGGGAGTCGTGATTTCAGATAAAATGGATAAAACCATTGTGGTTTTGGTAGAGCGGCTTAAAAAACATCCTCTTTATAAAAAATATTATCGGGTTCAAAAAAAATATAAAGCCCATAATCCAGAAAATAAATATCATATTGGTGATAAAGTTATAATTCAAGAATGCAGGCCAATAAGTAAAGAAAAAAGATGGGTAGCACTTTAAATAAATATGATTCAAAATGGTACAAAATTAAAAGTCGCTGATAACACCGGAGCAAAACTTATCCAGGTGATTAAGGTTTTGGGCGGAACAAGAAGGCGCTATGCCCAAATTGGCGACATTGTTACTGCTTCGGTTAAAATAGCAGAACCAAGAAAAATAGTTAAAAAGAAAGATATTGTTAAAGCAGTGATTGTCAGACAAAAAAAACAACTGAGGCGGCCCGACGGTTCTTATATCCGCTTTGATGAAAATGCAGCAGTTATTTTGGAAGGACTTGAACCAAAAGGAGGAAGAATTTTCGGCCCGGTGCCAAAAGAATTAAAAGACAAAGGATTTACAAAAATAGTATCTTTAGCACCAGAAGTATTATGAACACCGAATCTCCAAAACTAGGACAATCACAAGAACAACCAAAAAAAGAATTTGAAATTAATTATGATCCCTTTGACCCAGAAGCTGAATTAAAAAATCTTAGGCATGGCGACAAAGAAACAAGAGATAAAAAATTAAAAAAATATAAAGAAGAACTAATCAAGCAAAAAGAAGGCATCTCGGAAATTCAAATAGATTTAGAAAAACAAATTCGAAAAAATCCAGAATTAATCCCGGAAGAATTAATGAAAACAGTTTTTGCCAAAGCTCCTCAATATCGCCTTTCGGAAAATCAACTGAATCTCTTTAAAGAAACTTTAAATAAATATACTGAAAAACATCAAGCAATTCGTAGGGCAAGAAAAGAATATCCCGACGACAAAGAACTTTTTAAAGCTTGTTTTGGAAAATATCCGGAAGGAAAAATAAAAATTATAGAAACTCCGATAATGCTTTTTTTCCGTTGCTACAACCTGAAAGATTATGCCTGGATTCGTGGAGAAAAATTTCTGGACCCGGAAAACAAACAAGATCTCACAGAAGAAGAAATAAAATCAACCAATAAGAGCGCTGGAATATGTATTTATCAGTGCCTAATTCCTGAACTAAAAAATGCCGTCACAGCTCAAAATGTAAGCTCCAACAAAAAATTAGCGCTCTTTTCCGCTGCTAAAGAGACAAAAAGAACCCTGGAGCACGAGGAACAACATGCTATTCAGGATCTGTTTTGGGAAAAATCGCCAAAAATTACAGAAGACACCATAAAGTTCGTTCTAGAGCAATCGCCAAAATATTTAGGCAGATACCTACGACGGTATAGACGAATGTACGAAGAACGCGCTAAAAATGAAATTTTGGCATTCTATAAAGAAGGTGATTTTTCTTTAGTAGAGATTACCGCAAGGCTCACTCTATCCGACGCAAAAGGCAGTTATTATGACTTCAACAAACATAATGAACAATTGATTAAAGAGTCTTTAAAAGATTGGCTTACGCCGGAAGTTCTTGAGAAAAATAAAGAAGAAATTGAAAAAATATTTAAACAAGTTTTCATTGACGAGTATAAAGATAGTATACTCCATGCCACTGTCGCTATCGAGGCGCTGGAAGACTTGGGTAAAAGTAAAAAAGAAATTATTTCGCTTTTAATCACCGAGCCCTTGAGCAGCTGGTGGAAATTAGCTAAAAGAATTTATAAACAAAAACATGAAAATAAAAACAGGTGATACGGTTTTAATCACTAGCGGAAAAGATAAAGGAAAAAAAGGTAAAATCAGAAAAGTTCTCCCAAAAGAGAATAGAATTATTATTGACGGAATTAATCTCAGGAAAAAAAATGTAAGGGCCAAACGCGAAGGAGAAAAAGGACAAATAGTAGAAATTGCCGCTCCAATAAGTGCCTCGAGCGTAAAAATGATTTGTTCAAAATGCAAACAGCCCACAAGAGTTGGATATAGAATTATTGATAAGAATAAATATAGAATATGCAAAAAGTGTAATCAAGAATTATAAATATGTTACTGGAAAAATACAACAAAGAAGTTATTCCTCAAATGAAAGAAAAATTTGGCTATAAAAACAGCATGGCTGTTCCTAGAATTGTAAAAGTTGTGATTAATACTGGTATAGGCAAAGCAATCAAGGAAGAAAAACTTCAGGAATCGATTGCGAATGAATTGGCTAAAATCACGGGCCAAAAACCGGTCCCCACTTTGGCAAAAGGAGCAATCTCCGAATTTAAAATTAGAAAAGGCATGGCCGTGGGTTTAAAAGTAACCTTAAGAGGAAAAAGAATGTATGATTTTTTGGAAAGACTAATCGGAGCAACCATTCCAAGAATCAGAGACTTTAGGGGATTGCCGGTGAAATCAATTGACAATGGCGGCAATTTCAATATTGGAATAAAAGAACACATTGTTTTTCCCGAAATTGCCCACGAAGAAATAAAATTTATTCTTAGCCTGGAAGCAACTATTGTCACCAGCGCAAAAAAACGAGAAGAAGCAATAGAATTATTTAAATTATTAGGATTTCCAATCAAAATTTAAGTAAATAAAATATGGCCAAGACGTCTCAAATCGCAAGAGCAAAGAAAAAACCAAAGTTTTCTACCCGAAAAATTAGAAGATGTTTTCGCTGTGGCCGAAGACGCGGCTATATGCGCGATTTTGATTTGTGCAGAATTTGCTTCAGAGAGTTGGCTAACCGCGGCGAAATACCCGGAGTTAAAAAAAGCAGCTGGTAAAACCAATAAAAATATGACAGATCCAATAAGCGACATGTTAACTCGAATAAGAAACGCCCAGGCAGTAGGACGCGATACTGTTATTGTTCCATCTTCTAAAATCAAACTTTCCATAGCCGAAATTTTGGCAAAAGAAGGATTTATTAAAAGCATTAACAAGCAAGGTCGCGGAATCGATAAAACCATAGAAATAAATTTACTATACGAAGACAAAAAGCATGATATGCCCAGAATAAAAGAGCTGCGCCGAATTAGTAAACCCGGAAAAAGAGAATACATTAAAGCAAAAGATGTTAGGTCGGTTTTAGGGGGAAGGGGCATCTTAGTTATCTCTACTTCAAAAGGATTAATGGTTGGAATGGAGGCAAAAAAGAAAAAACTAGGAGGAGAAGTGCTCTGTGAAATTTGGTAAATTATGTCACACATTGGCAAAAAATTAATTAAAATTCCCGAAGGAATCGAGATAAAACTCGAGAATGATTTTATAATTATAAAAGGCCCGAAAGGAGAAATTAAAAATAGGCTACGACCGGAAATTAAAGTTGAAATAGAAAACAAGGAAATAAAATTAAAGCCCGTAATTTTTCATAAAGAAAGCAAGGCTCTCTGGGGAACGTACCGCTCGCTTATTGCAAATATGGTTGAAGGCGCTACCAAGGGATTTAGCAAATCTCTTGAGCTAGTGGGAGTTGGCTACCGAGCCAATCTTGAAGGAAAAGACCTGATTTTGAGTCTTGGCTATTCTCATCTAATAAAAATAAAAGCGCCAGCTGGAATTGATTTTAAGGTCGAAAAAAATACCATAACTGTTTCTGGCATAGATAAACAATTGGTTGGCCAGATTGCCGCTGAAATTAGAGAAAAACGTAAACCAGAACCCTATAAAGGAAAAGGCGTACGCTATAAAGGAGAAATAATCAAAAGAAAAGCAGGGAAAAAAGCAGCAGGAACAGAATAAAATTAAAAATTTATGTTTAATAAACAATTAATGCGCCAAAAGCGCCATAAAAGAGTTAGAGCAAAAATTCAAGGCACAAAAGAAATGCCGCGCTTGTGTGTTTTTCGTTCAAACAAGCATCTATATGCCCAGTTGATTGACGATACATCGGGAAAAACCATTATTTCTGCAAGCGACATTAAACTAAAAGGCAAAAAAAAATTAAAAGGAAAAACGCAAGTTGCCCATGAAATTGGCAAATTAATTGCCAAAAATGCTTTGGAAAAAAATATCGAAAAAATAATTTTCGACCGGGCTGGCTA
>Ga0315297_10002684_pt1 | contig 11270 bp, 8 predicted proteins | sample YL17G15_0_MG_FD_203628 | JGI IMG/M metagenome (GOLD analysis project Ga0315297, IMG submission 203628) | Sediment microbial communities from Yellowstone Lake, YNP, Wyoming, USA - YL17G15_0 | ecosystem: Environmental > Aquatic > Freshwater > Lake > Sediment | place: USA: Wyoming | collected...
GAACTGGATCGTTTTTCCCAGCCCCATGTCATCGGCCAGACAAGCCCCGAGGCCCATCTTCGTCAGGAAGTGCAGCCAGCCGACGCCCTCGCGCTGATACGGCCTGAGCACGGTACGGAGTTCATTGCCCGGATCGGAAGCCTGCAGCCGTTTCGGATCCCGCAGGGCCTCCAGTACGGCGGCAAGACCGCGGCCGGCTTGGACGCCAAACCATTCGGGGGCGTCGGGAGAGGCCTCCTCGGGCCGATCCGGGCCCTCTGTTCCCGCAAGCAGCCGCATCGCCTGCAGAAAAGTCAGCCCGTCACTGCCGGCGTCCCGTTCGACACGCTTCCAATGGGCCATGAGCTCGGACAGCCGCCGGGAGTCCACCTCGACCCATTTCCCGCGCAGGGAGACGAGCCCGGAGGAGGACGCGACGAGCGTCTTCCACTCCTCCTCAGTCAAGGCATTCCCGTCGAGAGAGGCGCGAATGGAAAAATCGAGCAACGAGTCGAGTCCCAGCACGACACCTTTTTTCTCGCCGATGGTCACGCTGACCTGCGGCCGCGGCGGGCGGCCTTCCTTCCACCAGTCGGGCACGCGAACGATGATCCCGCTCGCTTCAAAAAGAGGGATCTCCTTCAAGAAGTCGTAGGCCTCCCGCGGCGTCCAGGCCTGCGGCCGGTAGACCTCTCCGGTTTCGGTCAAGCGGCGGATGAGCGGGCTTTTATCAGCCGCAGCCTGTACCGGAGAAAGAAGCCGGAGGAGGGCGTTCCGGTTGTTCCCGCCCGCGTATTCCTGAAGGGCGCGGCCGAGCGGAATGTATTGCGGCCTGGATTGGTCGGACAGCCGCCCGGTGTACGTGGCCATGAAGGCGAAGGGGCGGTCGGGGTTGCGTTTGTTTTCAGCGAGATGAAACGTGACCCGGCCGACCAGCCGCCAGTTCGGGTCGCGGTCCTTCAGCCATCCGGCGGGCCCGTCCGGATACGCGGCGGCCTCCCGGCGGGCTCGGACGTCAAGGGACTCCCACAGGCGACTCAAACCCTCGGGCGTAAGGTATTCGAGACCCTTCATCGGGGGGACGCGCTCGGCGAGAGTACGCCAATAATCCGCTTCGGGTTCTTGAACCCGGGCCGCAGGATCCGTCTCCAAGCCCGGGGTGTGGCAGAGGGCCGTCAGATATTCGCGGGCGAAATCACGCCAAAAATCGAGGACCGCGGAAGGCCCGACGCCCCATTTCTCGTCGGCGAGCTCCAGCAAGCCAAGGGAGGGATCCTCGCCCCACAACCGGCAGAGGCGTCGGACCTGCGGCGACCCGCACGGAATGTCGGGCGGATCGAGATACAAACGGCCGGAAGGCGACAGCACGACCTCGGGCACATCCCGGGCGGGAGCAGGCTCAACAGAAGCGCCGGTGGTCATCTCGACAGGGGATACTATGCCCTCTCAAGGAATTGTCAAGCTGTGGCAATCTCACTTGTTCTCAGTATCCACGACGGAGAAGGCTCGTCTTGCCCTACAAATCATTGACACCTCTATTATTGTAGGGTAAGATAATCGCATGGAAGACCTCAAGGACACGCTTCGCGAGAACATGGAATTCATGCGCGAGCAGGAACGGACGATCTCCGCGCGGCTGGCCGTGCTCCCCAAGGGATGCATACGAACAAAAAAGATCGGCTCCGAGGTTTATTATTATCTCTTGTATCGAAAAGGTCGTTCTGTCAAAACGGATTATCTCGGGAAGGACGTCGATCCTCAACTGCGGGACGGACTCGAGGAAAGAAAGCGCTTGGAAAAGGAATTGAGCCGCGTTCGGGAAGGATTGAGACTTCTGAGGTCGCGCCGAAATAAGGAAACGGACCTGACGGAACCTTTAAGAGAGATTCTGCGCAAAATGACGGAAGAGAAAATGTGGGAGGCCGGCCTGGAAATCATCGGCAGCTGGTGTTTTCTTCTCTATCAAAAGTACCTGCCGATAGAGAAATATCCATTGAAAACGGACGACCTGGACATTCTTGTTCCCAGGCCATTCAAAGGAAAAGCCTTCGACTTCGCGGCGTTTTTACGGCACCTCGGATTCAGCCAGCATTTCCACCCGGACGGCTCTCATTACTTTTCCGGGATGGGAATGAAAGTCGAGTTTTTAACAAAGGAAGGGAGGAAACGAACGGAGGCCTTACGACCATTTAAGGAGATGGCCATCACCCCTCAAGAATTGAGGTATCTCGAAATCCTGTTCGCCGACCCGATCGTATTGAAGGTGGCCAGGGGAATAAAGGCTAAAGTGCCCGCTCCGGCCGCTTTCCTTCTGCACAAGCTGATCATTTCCACGCGTCCTGAGCGAAGAAAGAAGAAGGAAAAGGATATTCGCCAAGCGATCTATACCGCGAGGTATGCTCTGACCGATCAAACCGAAACAGCCAGGTTGCACCGCCTCGGGAGAAGCTTGCCGGGAAAATGGAGGGCCCGGATCGGAAGAGCCCTGCGGGATGCCCAAAGCATCGTTCCGCTGGAACAGGGGGTCATCCTCCGGTTGAAAGATATCTTAGCTGCGAATACCCTACAATCCGAATAATTCAAATCATTGTAGGGTAATTGTTTTCTCATTTACGGTGAAAGACAACGCGATCCCTGAACAATCCCCAACGGGCTAAATCGCGGACATGTAGATGTGTTTTTTCCCGGCATATTATTCATCATGGTCTCGCAGGAACGTCAGATGGCTGCCAGACAGTTGAGTACTTTTGCTCGAATGACGATAGATTCTCAGTCTCTATAGATCTCTCGCCTATTCCCGATCTTATAGACCTCGACAATACGCCGAGAATCGTCAACCGCATAGACAATACGGTCATCCCCCTGCCTTAACCTAAATCTGTCCTTCCCGGAGAGTTTTCGGCACAGCCTCGTTGACGAGTTCGGAGACCGAGCATTCCGTTTCGGCCACTTTGACCCGCAGGGCTCGATGGTATCCGGGTCGAAGATAAACCGTAACGCGCTTGCTGGCTTTTTCCATGTTTTTGCACCTCGCTACATGAGGACATTATAACGTTATGACGTCAAGTGCAAATGTGCGGGCTCAAATTACCCTGTTGAGTCCCTTGGCCGGCTTCCGACTGCAACCCTTCGCCAAGAACACTATTAAAAGCTCTTATTTTCGGTGACGGTTAACGCAATCCCTAAATGAGCTAAATCGGGACATATACTCGTTACGTGTCCCCGATTAAATAATTGTCATCGCGAGGAGCGAAGCGACATGGCGATCTCGGCCTTGTTGATGACCTTGAGGTTCGGGACCTGCCCCCCTTCGGACACCTCGATGACCTGTAAAAGCCCGCGCTCGAGCGCCTCTTTGAGGGTCAGATAGTCCGGCCCCCCGTCCGGCGGAACGCTCAGTAGAGCTTCGCTTACTGCGCCACGCTAAAACTAAAAGCGCGCCGAGATTACTTCGCCGCGCGGGTCCCGGAGATAGGCGATTCACGGAGCATCGTGGCCAGGCCGAGGCAAGCGACTGTAAGGAGGGCCAGAGCGACGAGCGGCGCCGTCATCGCCCCCGTCGCTTTCGACTTGAGGCCGTCCATCGCGAATATGAAGATGATCCCGGAGACTTGGCCGATGACGAGCAGCAAGCTGTTGGACGTACCCTCCGGGGCCGGAGACGTGATTTCGGCGCCGTACTGAAAGCCGAGCGGCCCGGCGCTGAGGAGGAAAAAGCCGAAAACGAATCCCGAGACAAGCAACAAACCGTATCCCGTCGCGAACGTCATGCCCACCAATCCCGGAATGAGCCCCGCCAGGGCGATCACGAGGAACGGCTTGCGGCGACGCAGCTTATCCGAGAGCATCGGCATGACTACGGCCCCTCCGATGCCGCCGATGAGCATCAGGCCGCCGAGCCAACCGGCTTGGGTGATCGTGAAGCCGCGCGGCCGGACGATATCTTCGATCCAGGTGGATACGCCGTTGAACATCCCCAGGCCGATGAAGAACAGGACGAGAAGAAGGATGAAGTCGCGCCGGCGGAGCATGGTTTTCAGTCCTTCGAACATGAGGACGCGCTCATCCCGGCCGGCCGGGGTGGGCGGATGTTCCCGGGCGACGACTAGGAAAATGGCGGCCGCGACCGCCGCCGCGATCCCGTACAGGAGGAGCGTTCGGGGCAGGCCGTTGCGGACGACGAGGGCCGGGGTGAGAATCATGGCCGCAAGGGGACCAAGATAGAGGGCCAGCGCGCCGATTCCCGAGGCCGTCCCGCGTTCGCTTGGCGGAAACCATCGCACCGCGATTTTCGTGATCGCGCCGATGATGAACGGCTGGCCGGCGGCGAGTCCGACCTGAGCGACGAGGACGATGGTGAAATTCGCGGCGAATACGCCGCGCATGAGCGCGAACACGGCCGTCAGGATGGCCCCGAATCTGACGGCCGCGCTGAATCCCAGGGTATCGATCATCCAGGCCGCCGGAAGAAAGAGGACGACGTAGACGATCATAAAGCTCATCGACAGAAGGCCGATCATCAGGTCGGACTTGTGATAGAACTCGGCCGCGGCGCGCGTGATCGGGGCGAAGGTGATCCAGAGCACCTGGGTCATGGACGCGATGAGGACGAACGCAGCGAGAATGATCCACCGGTAGCCGTACACGCGGAGTTCTCCGTTGTTCATAAATGACCTCCTCATTTCAGTGCATAACGCGTCGTTTTATATTTTCCAATGACTCTTGGCTATTTCTTCTCCCCATGCTCGCGGGGCGCATATTCCCCGGCTTGCGTAATCACCTCTTGGTAGGGGCTGGTCCAACTCTTCATAAAAATCCGCGAGAGGGCGCCGGCGAGGTTCGGACTCGTGCCGACAATGCCCAGGTTGCGGGAAGCGTAAAAATAATTCTTCTCGCAATTGCTCGTCCCGAGCCAAAATCTCACGCCGTCGGCGACAATGTATTTGCAGTGCTCCACGCGCGCGAAGGGGATATATCCGCCCGACCAATCCGGGATGGCCGTGAAAGCGACTTCGATGTTTGTTATGCTTGCCAGATCCTTGAGCGCCGGCACAGCGGGGGTTCCCTTCTCCCAATCCGACACAATCATTCGAACCTTGACCCCGCGCTTCGCGGCTCGCCGGAGGGCATCATCAATCGCCGCGTACCTGCCGCCCTGCCGATCGGCGGGGGAATAGGAAAGAAACTGCAGTGAAAGGGATTGCCGTGCGCCATCGATCAACTCGACGATGGCCCGTTCATCCCACAGCGTGGGATCGGGAATATAGCCGAGAGGACTGAAGGTGGGAAAAATAACCGCGGCATCTCCCGCAGCGTTCTTGACTCGGATGGGGGTCCGATACGCTTTCTTTGTCAGGGGGAAGGCCTTGATCGCTTCAGGCGGAAGAGACGCAAGCTGCCAGTCAAGGTTGAAAATATCTCCATAAGCAGCCGCGATTTGGTTGTCGTTGATGCGAAGTCCGAGCTCGTGGATGTGCTCCAAAGCCCGCCAATCAAAATTCTGGCTGCCGACAAAGACCTCCTTGCCGTCGACGATGAAATACTTGGCGTGCTGCATTCCCCCCGCGATCGCGCCAAAATCGATGCGGCGCACTTCGACATTCCGGTGCTGCGAAAGCCTGTCGACGCTCTCCGGATAGGTCCGGTACATCCGCGCATCCACCATGACCCGGACCTTTACGCCGCGGCCCGCCGCCGAATAGATCGCGGCGAGAACATCCTCAAGCATTTTCCGCGGCTCATTGGAGATGTAGTACTCTTCAAGATCGAGCGTTTTGAGCGCTTTTCCGATCATCTCGAGCCACACCTCCCGCGTGTTGCGGATCTCGGGATTATCCAAAGACGTGCCCACGGGAATGCTCTCGACGATTTCAATGTCCGGGGCCGGCGGGGCGGGACCGATGATTTGGGGAACAAGCAACAGCAGCGCAAGAATAAGTTTCTTCATAAGGAAGGCCTCAATTGACTTGCCAGCATATATTACCACCGGTAGAGTGAGTTTTCGAGCTCGGGTTGGTGAAGCATACCCTTAACAGACGGAGACAGCTCTTCAAATCGGCGACAGTTAACTCAATCCCTAAATGAGCTAAATCGGGACATATGCTCGTTACGTGTCCCCGATTAAAGAATTGTCATCGCGAGGAACGAAGCGACGTGGCGATCCGGCCCTTTGGGTCGTCCCGAGTCTTTCGAGGGATCTCATCCGCCTACGCCAATTCTATACTATCCTAAATCCCCTCCTCCGGCTCACTCCCGCCATATTGCCCGCGATTTCGGCCTCGGTCGCCCTAAAAAAGGCCATATGCACGACATGGCCGCCCACAGCCAGGGCCGAACGGATTTATTCATTTTTGTCGTTAATCTTCTATTCCCTCAGTTGCCCCTCACGAGCGCTTCTTGTATCATAAAGGCCTGATGTCCCAGAAGACCGGCCGGAACGATCCTTGTCCCTGCGGCAGCGGCATAAAGTTCAAGAAGTGCTGCGGCCGGGATAGCCCCGTCCGCAATACTTACCTCCCTGAAGACCAGAAAACCGGAACTCCCATGGACGATTATTTCGCTTTGCTTCCCTTCCTTGCCCTCCATGAACAGAAGATTATCCAATTCGACCAGGACGGGCCCGAGCTTAAAAAAGCAAGGAATCGTTACGAGAAGCGCTACCGTCCCGGCGAGGACGGCGGCCTCCTAGACAGCCATTTCATAAGCTGGCTTTATGTCGATCTGCGCTTCGGCAAAAGCCGAAGAACAATCGTCGAGCGCGTCCTCGACGACCCGCTGACCGCCAAACTGTTCAACCCCGGCCCCGCCTTCCTCCGCCACATGGCCGAAAGCTATGCCACGTTCTACGAGGTCATTGACGAAAGCCCCGACGTCCTCCGTCTCGATGAGCTCGGAACCGGCAGGCTTTGGAGCGTTCATTTTTACCGCAAGCTCTTCGAAGTCCCGCCCGGGAGGGGCGAAATCTGGTACACGCGTCTCGTCGGCCCTCCCGAAAAAGCCTTGTGCTACACGACCCCCTTCGTTTTCGAGCCGGAAACCCGCGCCCATTTCAAGCGCGGCGTCGACCAGCATGTCGACGATTTTCTCAAGAATCCGCTTTCCATCGGCGTGCCCGCCGACCGCCTGTTCGCCGAATCCCAAAAGCAGTCGGCCCTCTTCTGGGCTGAGTACATCCACTTCAGCGGCAGTGCCCCTGCCGCGATGCTTTCCTCCGCTCCCAGCGAACGGCCCAGCTCCCCCCTGCCGCACATCGTCAACACGGATAAGGACGACATCGTCTTCACGGAGACGCACTTCCGGGTCAAGGACGAGCCGGCAGTCCGCCGGAGACTCGCCAGAATCAAGTCCTTCGTCTATAACGAAAAGGACGATTCCTGGACCTGGTTGAAGGCCCCGAGCCGTACGTTCCCCGACGATCCGCGCACATCACTCGGCCATTTCCGCTTCCTGGACGGCCGGCTCGTCGCCGAGACAAACTCCCGGGAACGGGCCCTCCGTTTGGAGGCCAAGCTCAAGGGCTTTTTCTCCGGCCTCATTGTCCTCGAGAAGACGCTCTACCGCCAAATGGATGATCCGCCTCGGCTGTCGCCGGAGGAAATGGAGAAGCTCCGCAAGGAAAACGAAGAGCTCAACGCCCGTCCGGAAGTCCGGGAAGCGCTCCGTCAATATCTGGAGAAGCATTATTGACCTCTAGATAAGCAATGGAACAACACTCCTTATTTTGCTATACTTGGGATTATGAGACCAAAAGGATCTGCTGCGACACTGGAGTACAGACGCCGGCAAGCTGTGCAACTGTTCAAGGCCGGCAAAAAAGTTTCGGATGTGGCTCGCTGGCTCGGAACCGCAAAGAGTTCTGTTTCTCGGTGGTTGTCCACTTACAAAAAGAAAGGCCTGCGAGGCTTGAAGCCCAAACCTGTGCCCGGACGCCCTTGCAAACTTCACCGGCATCAAAAGCCCCAATTGCTCCGATTGCTCTTGCGTGGAGCATCGGCCGCCGGATACTCTACGGACCTTTGGACAACCCAACGGATTGCCGAAATTATCTGGAAACATTTCCGTATCCGGTACGACCGCGATCATATCGGCCCGTTGCTAAGAAGCCTCGGATGGAGTTGGCAGAAGCCGGAACGGCGGGCTTCGGAAAGGGACGAGGAATATATCGAAAACTGGAAAAGGCACAAATGGCCGCATATAAAAAAAAGCCCAAATACTTGGCGCCCATCTCGTTTTCCTCGATGAAAGCGGGTTTCTTCTTATTCCCAACGTCCGTAAGACATGGGCTCCGGTGGGAAAGACCCCTCTGCTTCGGCATAGCTACCGCAGGGATAAAATATCCGCGATATCCGGCATTACTGTTTCCCCCAAACGCAAACGCTTGGGCCTCCATATCCGTTTCCACGCCTCCAACATCACGAACGTGGAAGTTTTGCAATTCCTCCGCTTGCTCCTGCGGCATCTGCGAGGCCATATCGTACTCTTGTGGGATGGCGGCAAAATTCACCGGCACGAGAAAGTGAAAGACTTTATCCGGAAGAAATCCCGCTTGCATGTTTATCGGCTCCCCGCCTATGCTCCGCAACTCAATCCTGATGAGTTTGTATGGACCAAGGCCAAAAACGATTTATCCAATAGTGCGCCTAAAGATGCCGATGATCTTGGAAAACTCTTACGCTGCTCTATCCACCGAATTAAAGGGTCCCAACGATTATTGTGGTCTTGCATCGAGGCATCTGAGCTACCTTGGAGATTTTGATAATGTTCCATTACTTATCTAGAGGTCAATATTACATTAGCCGCGTTGAATCTTGATTTTCTGTGCATTCATCCATTCCGCGACGGAAACGGGCGTGTGTCCCGACTTCTGCTGTTGCTGACCTGCTACCAGATGGGCATTGAAGTCGGCCGGTACATCAGCTTGGAACGTTTGCTCGAGGAGAACAAGGAGAGATATTATGAGACCCTTCTTCAGAGCTCCCAAGGCTGGCATGAAGGCAAGCACAATCCTTGGCCATACATCGGCTATTTTCTCTTTATCATCAAGAAGGCATATGACGAGTTCGAGCAGAGATCTGGAAATGTAACCGCTGCGCGAGGAGAAAAATCGGAATTGGTCATCCAGGCCATCAAAAAGCATACCGTCGCATTTCGCCTTGTGGACATCGAGAGGGAATGTCCCGGCGTCGGACGCGACTGGATTCGGGCCATCCTCTTCGGTCTTAAGGAAAAAGGATTGGTTGCATGCTCCGGCAAAGGGAAAGCGGCTCGCTGGCAATATTCGGGCGACTGAGTGTACTACACTTGATTGAGTGTATTATTGAGTGTACTGATTTGGAATGGCAGGATAACGCGATTGACCGAATGGCTGCCCCAAAAGAGGCGTCGCCTTCACCCTCGAATCAGTTAGGCCGATAAAATGTCGTGCGTCCGAAGCAGGTTGGATTTGACCTTCAGGCCATACGGACAGGCGCTCTGGCACGGCGCCGGGCAACCGGCGCAGTTCAGCGGCTTGCGCTCCGCCTCGAGCTCCGCGTAATAATCGACCGCCTGTCGTTCCATGCCGTAATGTTCGTAGTACATGGCGAAGCGCAGGACATCGTTGACCGCGACCTGGTGAGGGCAGGCCGAAAGACATTCCCGGCAGCTTACCCGGCAATAGACATCGCCTACTTCCTGCTGATATACGGCGAGCGTCTGGAGCGCCGCGCGGTCCAGGGGCTGTCCGGACGCGGCCACATACTCTTCGACGTGGGAATAGCTGCTCATGGTCGGGATGCAGGTGTCGAAATCCGGATTGCTCAAGACCCAGCGGATGGCGGCCTGGGAATAGCTTGTCTGCTGGTTGACCATGGGCTTCAAGTTGCCCTGCATTCCGCCGGCGAAGATCTTCATGGCCACGGTCCCGATGCCCTTCTGCCGGACGGCCTTGACCAGAGGCTCGATCTCTTTGCCTTCCATATGGTTGTACATGACCAGGACGACCTGGGCGAAGTCCGTGTCGAGGGCCTGTTTCAGCGTCTGCTTGGCGTTATGGGTCGAAAATCCCGTGAAGCGGACCTTGCCGTCCTTTTTGAGTTGGGCGTAGGCGGACATCAGCTCCTGGTTGTTGAGGGCGAGCGACAGATCATCGACATTGTGGATCATAGCCACGTCGATGCGGTCGGTCTGGAGGCGCTTGAGGCTGGCCTCGACCCGCTGGATGAAGGCGTCCTTCTCGATCTTTTGGCGGAAGTTCTGGCCGTGCTTGGTAGTGATGATGACCTTGTCGCGGACCTCTTTGAGGCCTTGTCCGACGTAGGTCTCACCCTTCATCCGCAGATAGCTCTCGGCCGTGTCGAAATAGGTGACGCCGCATTCGCAGGCGTAGCGGAGCACGTTGGGCTCGAAGAGGGAGATCGCGCCGAAGCTGACGTCCGGGACCTTAAGCCCGGTCTTGCCGAGGTCCCTGTATTTCCTGATTTTCGGCGTCGCGGCTTCCTGGGGTCCTGAAGCGCGATGGAGCGGCTTCGCTCCGAGATGTTTAGAAACGCCGAGACCGAACAGGCCCGACGTCATGGCCGTGACGAAATTCCGTCGATTCATGCGTGACATAAGTACTCCCTTCTTTATTTTCTTTCGATCTCGATGGGGTCTAAGAGTTGGAGGGTGGAGGCCAGGGACGACATGTCCATGGCCACGAACTGGAGGACGTACGTTTCGCCGCCCCGTGGAGCGGGCGACAGGATCCTCGCCCCTTTGGCCAGCTCGCTCTGCGGGGGCATCTCGTTGGCCGCCGCGTAGAAGACGATGCCGGCGGTGAAGCCGGTCCGGCGCGGCGTGTCGCTCGTCAGCGTCAGCTTATCGCCGCTTTTCAAGCCCGCTTTCTCGATATCGGCCTTCGTCCAGTTGGTCACGATAGTCAGGCCGTTGGGCGCGGCGTTGAAATCCAGGACGTTCCCCTTGAGCCGGCCCGGAGCGGCCGCCACGGCGCCGGCGTTAACGTCGGTCTTGGCAAAGAAGTCCGCGGCGAGAGGCTGGTTGAACTTGACCTCACTGATCTCGATTAACGTGCCGCGAGTCCCGACCTGGGAACTGAACCAGGACAGCGGGATTTTTAGGCCCTCGACCTCCTCAAACGGAGCGAAGTCGTAATTGACTTCGTATTTATCGCCTTCCGGGGTCGCGCCCTGGAACACCAGCCGCTTGAGATGGAAATCATCGGCCCGGACGAAAAGATCGACCTTGAGAGGATCGGATTTCGTCGTCAGGTGGTAGAGTTTTTCCGGACCGAAGGTCTTCAAGCCATTGAAAAC
>Ga0315297_10002685_pt1 | contig 11270 bp, 8 predicted proteins | sample YL17G15_0_MG_FD_203628 | JGI IMG/M metagenome (GOLD analysis project Ga0315297, IMG submission 203628) | Sediment microbial communities from Yellowstone Lake, YNP, Wyoming, USA - YL17G15_0 | ecosystem: Environmental > Aquatic > Freshwater > Lake > Sediment | place: USA: Wyoming | collected...
GGCTGTTAAGGTTTGAGCGGCCCTTTACTGCGCCGGTCAAATCAGCCGGGTCGACGAGCTCAACACCCTGCTTATGCAAGGTGTTCAAGTCGCCAAGGACTTCACTTCCTTTCAAACTTTCAATCAACTGAACCTGCTTGCCTGCTTCCTCAGAAACATTTTTCTTGACCCTTTCAAGGACTTCAGCAGGAGGAATCGCAATATACTTGATTGGCTTGCCGAGCTTCATCACAACAAATCCCTTCCTCTCAAGGCTCTCCAAAACGTCATAAGAACGCGATCTTGGCACGTTTGCAATGTCAGAAAGTTCTCCTGCGGTTGCAACACCACGGGAAAGAAGTGCGGTCCACAATTTTGCTTCGTAGCTGTTCAGTCCGAAATCCTTGAGTTTATTCAAAAAATCCCTTTGAACTATCATTTTTGAGAGCCCCCTTGGTTAATTATTTGTGGTTCCATTCTTTGATTTGTTACTCCTGAGTAGGAGTGTGCGCTATATAAAGCTTTTGATTTTTTAGTATCGAGGAGTAGCAACAATTAAGACGGCGAAGGGTGACCCCATCAGTTCCTTTGGAAAGCATCATTTTTATCGTCGAATGTGTGTTTTATTTGTTTATAATAGGTATATTGTAGTAGTTATTTTTAAATATGTGTTTTTGAGTTGTTTTTAAACACATTATTATTTATTATATAGAAAGATATTAATTAATATATAAAACCTCGCTTCACGAACAAATACTACATAATATACATATTTTACTATACAATACATACATACAACACAACCAATACTTCCATTTCTCCATAAGAAACGATGGGGTGTGATATACAGTCTGCCCAAAAGAAAAGTATAAATACCTGCGTTTCACTTGGAACTTCGAGATGCAGGAAAAGGGGTTGGTAGATTTTTTTGAGAAGTACTTGGACAGAAAATCAATGTTCAAGAACAAGGCAGTTCTTCAGTCAAATTTCAATCCTGACACAATACCACACAGGGAAGCACAGATTAACGGCCTGGCTACAATCCTGGCTCCGAGCCTGCGCGGTGAAAAACCATCCAATGTTTTCATTTATGGCAAGACAGGAACAGGAAAAACGCTTGTTGCACAGCACACCGTTGAAAACCTGGCAAAAGTAGCCTCAGGCAGGGAAGTCCCAATAGTGCCTGTTTACATAAACTGCAAGATGAAGAAAGTCGCAGACACCCAGTACAGGCTCATAGCCCACATCACGAGGGAAAAATTCAATGCAAACCTGCCGATAACAGGGCTTCCAACAGAGGAAATTTATGCGGCCTTCCTAAGGGCTGTTGACACAAAGAAGCAAATCATCCTCCTTGTCCTTGACGAAATTGACCAGCTGATGGACAAAGAGGGCGACGACATGCTTTACAATCTCACAAGAATCAACACAGAACTCAAGAAAGCCCAGATTTCAATCATCGGAATTTCAAACAACACCAATTTCATAAACGTGCTTGACCCAAGAGTCAAGAGCTCATTGTCACAGGAAGAGCTTTTCTTCCCGCCGTATAATGCCCTGCAGCTTCAGGACATACTCAAGCAGCGCGCAGAAGAGGCATTTGTCCACGGAGCGATAACTCCTGGGCTGATAGAAAAATGCGCAGCATTCGCAGCACGAGACCACGGCGACGCAAGGCGCGCCATAGAGCTTCTCAGGGTTGCGGCAGAGCTCTCTGAACGCGCAGGCCTGTCAAAAGTCACAACAGATCACCTTGACCACGCAGAGCACAAGATAGAAACAGACAGGATTTTTGAGATTATCAAGACCCAGCCCCAGCAATATCAGGCTGCACTCTACTCAATTTACTCAATTTGTTCAAAGAAAAAAGAACAGGTCTTCACCGGGGAGGTGTATGACCTTTACCAGTCGCTCTGCAGCAGGGTCGGCCTAAGGCCGCTTACCCAACGCAGAATCTCGGACATCATCGGCGAGCTTGACATGCTTGGCATCATAAACGCCAAGGTCATCTCAAAGGGACGCTATGGGAGGACAAGGGAAATCTCGGTTTCAACAAATGACGAGCTAACCCCCCAAATCCTTCAGACTCTCGCCGAAGAGTTCGCGCTGACATCCCCAAATGAATCCTGACACAGACACACAAAAAAAGGAAATTGTAAAATATCTCCTAAGCCAGCAAGTGCTCGTCAAGCCAGAGCTTCTAGCATCCTTGTCACAGCCTGAATTTGTAGAGGTTATGCACCAGCAGGTTTTGCAGGGAGTGCCGGCAAGCCTGATATTGCAAAAAATGTCAGGCCAGGAAGTCTCAATGACTGCCTCAGGAACGCAGCTTCAAACAATAGTACCGCCCCAGACAGCGGCGCCAGAATCATACCTTTCACGGGTAAAGGTTGTGTTTCAGTACCAGGAAAAGCCGCAAAAGCTCTCCCCCCAGCACTTTGTCGGCTACTTTAATGCACGATACAAGGCAATAGAAAAAATGCTCCACCAAAGGTCAGAGCTCCAAAACCTGACATCAATAGGAAGGCTGAACAACAAAAAAGACAGGGAAACAGTGTCAATAATAGGAATTGTGGCTGACAAGCAGACAACAAAGAAAGAAAACCTGGTGCTTTTGCTCGAAGACCCAAGCGGAAGGATAAAAGTGATTGTGAGCAAAAACAAGCAGGATACCTATGAAGCAGCCAAAGACATAGTGCCTGACGAAGTTATCGGCATAGTGGGCTCAACAGGAAACAATGTTGTCTTCGCAAACAATGTTGTCATTCCAGACATACCGCTCACAGGCGAACTAAAGAAGTCTCCTGACGAGGCATACGTGGCAGTGCTTTCCTGCGTCCATGTCGGCTCAACACTGTTTCTGAAAGAATCATTTGACAAGTTCATCAGGTGGCTCAGGGGAGAAACAGGAACTGAAGAGCAAAAGGCAATCGCAAGCAAAGTCGGATATGTAATAATCGCAGGAGACCTTGTTGACGGCATTGGAATCTACCAAAACCAGGAAAAAGAGCTTGAAATCCTTGACATCTACGAGCAGTACAAGGAAGCCGCAAGGCTTTTGAAGCAGATTCCGGCGCACATCCCAATAATAATCTGCCCGGGAAACCACGACGCAGGCAGAATCTCAGAGCCTCAGCCGCCGCTTTCAAGGAATTATGCAAAAGCGCTTTACGAACTGCCAAATGCAATAATGCTAGGAAACCCCTGCATAATAAACATCCACGGCTCGCAGATATTTCCCGGATTTGATGTCCTTATCTATCACGGCTACAGCTTTGACGACTATGGGGAGATAGTGCCCAGCATAAAGAACTCTGCAAAGAACATTTCTGACAGGACACCTGCGATAATGAAGTTTTTGCTGCAAAGAAGGCACCTCGCTCCGACACATTCATCAACACTTTACTTCCCAGACCCTGAAAAAGACCCGCTTGTGCTGGAAAAAGTGCCTGACATTTTCATCGGAGGCCACATCCACAAGAGCAATGCGGCAAGCTACCGCGGAGTCAGCATTATCTCGTGCAGCTGCTTCCAGGCAAAAACGCCATTTCAGGAAAAAATGGGGCACGAGCCAGACCCGGGAAGAGTTCCTATAATCAACCTTCAGACAAGGGCAGTAAAGATGATGAGGTTCTAAAAAATGACAGAAGTCAAGGTACAATGCAGCCCTGCAATGATGAAGTACTTTGAAGGCATACAAAAAGAGGTTGACGCAGCGCACAAGCTCGCATCAAAGGCAAGGGCAAAAGGCTATGACCCTGACACAACAGTGGAAATCAAGCTCGCTGCAAACATGGCAGAGCGAGTCGTCGGGTTAATCAGCGTCATAGCGCCGCAAATTGCAAATTCAGGAGTTGTTGAAAGAATTATCGAGCTGGAAAAACAATACGGCTCACTTGACTGGAGAGTAGGGCTTTCCATAGCAGGAGAGATTGCCCAGCAAAAATTCTGCAAGTTCAAGGACCAGAAAGAGGCAATTGACGTCGGAATCAGGACAGGATTTGCATACGTTACTGTCGGAGTTGTCTCATCGCCTCTTGACGGGCTTGTGGGCATTGACATAAAGAAAAGAATGGACGGCAGGGGCGAGTATTTCTGCGTCAATATGGCAGGACCGATAAGAAACGCAGGAGGAACAGCAGCAACAGTGTGCCTTGTAATCGCAGACTATGTCAGGAACATGTTCCATTATGATGTCTATGACGCCCAGGAGCTTGAAATCAAGCGCACTTACACTGAAATGACAGACTACCGCGAGCGCGTGGCGCCAAGGCAGTACTTTCCGGCATATGAGGAAATAGATTTTCTGATGAAACATATGCCGATTGAGGTTGGCGGCGAGCCTTCTGAAAAATTCGAAGTCTCCAATTACAAGGACCTGCCAAGGATTCCGACAAACCTCATCAGAAGCGGATTCTGCCTTATGATGACAGAATGCATCCCGCTCAAGGCGCCAAAAATCTGGGGAAAGCTCAATGTCTGGGGAAAGGACTTCAACATAGAGCACTGGAACTTCCTTGAGGAATACCTGAAAATTCAGAAAGCTGTGAAAGCAAAAGGGGCTGTCAAGAAGGAAAGCTCAAGCAAGCTCTCCCCTGACTTCAGCTACATCGCAGACCTTGTCGCAGGCAGGCCTGTCTTTGCACACCCGCTCAGGGCAGGCGGATTCAGGCTGAGATACGGCAGGAGCAGGATGTCAGGATACTCAACAGACTGCGTGCATCCTGCAACAATGCTGATAACAACAAACTATCTCGCAACAGGGACACAGCTGAAGACAGAAAGGCCAAAGAAAGGGACCGCAATCACAGCCTGCGACACAATTGACGGCCCAATAGTCAAGCTCACAGACGGCTCTGTCGTGCAGGTGCAGAGCATGAACGCTTACAAGGCAGTGCAGGGCAAAATTGTTGAAATACTTTTCCTTGGCGACATCCTTGTCAATTACGGAGACTTCCTCAACCGCAACCACATGCTCATCCCGCCAGGCTACTGCCCTGAATGGTGGATGCGCGAGCTTGAAAAAGCAGCAACAGCAAAGCACAATGAGGTTTCTGCAGAAAAAATCGCTGCAGAAGCAGGGGTTCCGGCTGAATTAATGCAGGCAGTAATCAATGACCCGCTTCTCACAACCCCGCCGGCGCATGACGCTGTAAAGCTCAGCACAACATTCGGAATCCCGCTCCACTCGGCATACACTTATTACTGGAGCACAATCAATCCAGAACAGCTGAGGGCAGTTGTCCAGTGGATGGACAAAAAAACAGTCCACATGCGGGAAGACGGCAAGACAGTTGCAAAGCTCGTTCTTCCAAAACAGGATGAGCCAAAAAGGGCGCTTGAGCTCGCAGGAGTGCCCCATCAAGTCGTGCTTAACGAAAACATTGTCATCGAATCAGACCACGCGCAGGCAATCCTCACAACATTCGGCTGGCCTGCGAAAAACACAACAACACTGCTGGACATAATTGACAGGCATCCTGACAAAAACGCGCTTGAGCTGGTAAACCTTTTCTCAGCAGTGCCGATACGCGACAAGGCAGGCACTTTCATCGGCGCGAGAATGGGCAGGCCTGAAAAAGCAAAGATGAGAAAGCTAACAGGCTCGCCGCACTGCCTTTTCCCTGTTGGGGATGAAGGGGGCAAATTTAGAAGCTTCCAGAGCGCAGTGGAAAAAGGGGTTATAACAGCAGAATTCCCAAGATACGAATGTGCCGGATGCAACAGGACAACAGTCCTGCCTGTCTGCGAGAACTGTGACAAGCCTGCGAAAAAGACCTGGCTTTGCAAGGGCTGCAATGCCTGGATTCACGAGGCGATATGCCCCAAGCACGGCGAAACAACGCCGTTTCATGAGATTGCAATTGACGCAAAGCAGTACTTCAGCAAGGCAGCGGAAAAAGTGGGAATGAGGACGCATCCCGAACTGATAAAAGGCGTAAAGGGAACAAGCAACAGGGAGCACATCCCCGAGCACCTTGCAAAGGGAATGCTCAGGTCAAAGCATGAAGTCGCTGTCAACAAGGACGGCACAATACGCTATGACATGACCCAGCTTCCTGTGACACATTTCAAGCCAAAAGAAATCGGCACCGGCATTGACCGGCTCAAAGAGCTCGGCTATGACAAGGATATCAAGGGAAAGCCGCTTGAGAATCCGGAACAGGTGCTTGAACTGAAGCCGCAGGACATAATTTTGCCTGACTGCGATGTCTCGCCTGACGAAGGAGCCAGCGCGGTGCTGATGCGGGTTGCCAATTTTATCGACGATGAACTCACAAACCTTTACGGAGTCCAGCCGTTTTACAACTTCCAGAAGCCAGAAGACCTTGTCGGCCACCTCGCTGTCGGGCTGGCGCCGCACACATCAGCAGGAATGGTGTGCAGGATTATCGGATTCAGCAAGACGCAGGGGTTTTTCGCCCACCCATACCTTCACGCAGCCACAAGAAGGGACTGTGACGGAGATGAAGCCTGTGTCATACTGCTGATGGATGCATTCCTGAACTTTTCCAAAAAGTACTTGCCAAGCTCAAGGGGCTCAACAATGGACGCGCCCCTTGTGCTGACATCAATCCTTGCTCCTGCAGAGGTTGACGACATGGTTTTTGACATAGACATTGTCTGGCAGTATCCCATTGAGCTGTACGAAATGGCAATGCAGTACAAGATGCCATGGGAAATCAAGCTCAAGCAAATCAAGGGCATGCTGAACAAGCCGGAACAGTATGAGGGGTTTGGCTTTACCCACGATTTCACAGACATGAACGAGACAGTAAGGTGCTCTGCATACAAGACTTTGCCGTCCATGGAAGAAAAGCTCAGGGGACAGATGGAGCTCGCTGAGAAATTAAGGGCTGTTGACATGTCAGATGTTGCAAGGCTCGTGATTGAAAAGCACTTTTTGAAAGACACAAAAGGAAACCTTCGCAAGTTCGGGATGCAGGAATTCAGGTGTGTCGCCTGCAATGAGAAATTTAGGAGGCCTCCGCTTGTCGGCAAATGCACAGCCTGCGGAGGAAAAATACTTTTCACAATATCAGAAGGCTCTGTCATAAAGTATTTACAGCCCACAATCTCGCTCGCCAAGAAATACAATGTTTCAGCATATCTGCAGCAGGCAATTGAGCTCCTGCAGTTCAGGGTTGAAGGCGTGTTCGGAAAGGAAAAAGACAAACAAATGGGTCTTGGAGCCTGGTTCGGATAGAATTATTCGTGGCTTACGATAGCCTGCGCGTGCGGTATGCCTGCGATTGTTATAACGTGGTCCTGGGTGATGACTTCTTCCTGAAGCCCAATCTTGACAGCATTGGGGCCCACAAGGTTTACAATGTCTGCATTGCGGATAATATCGCCCACTTCCTTGTCAGTCCTTTCCTCGCCCTTGTAGAAGTCCCCTGAGAGGTCAAGCTGGCGCTCTCCCTCTTCAAACTTCCTTCCAACTAGGTCAGAGTCGCAGACTGCAACAACAGCCCTGTTCTCACGCTTATGTATTTTAACAATCATCGTGAAATTAAATTTTTGACTTCACCGGCTGCTTGTATCCGCACGCATTGCACTTCAGGAAGGCAAATTCTCCCTCCATTATGATGTCAGTGTCAGGCTTGCCGTCCTGCGGGCAAAGCACGAACTCATATGCGTACTCGCGGATTTTCTCATTTATCCTTGTTGCCGGAACCTTTGTTCCAAGCACAAGCAGCCCTGAGCGCAATACATCGCCAGGTGTAGCCAATTCCTTGAGAATGAACTTGAGCAGGTGCTCAACAGGCCTTCTGAGTGTGCCTGCTATCTGGGCAAAGTTACTGATTACTGTCTTGTTGCCCTGCATGTGGCCCTTTACTTTTGGGATTTCAAAGCGTTCGCGCTCCACGACAGAAGCAGGCAAGCGCTCCCTGGCCCTCTCTAGCAATTGCTCATATTCCATACCTTCGATAATCCGTTCTTGGTTTATAAAACTGTGTGTTTTGCCCGAGCAAAAGGTATTTATACCCTTTTGCCGCCTTCGTGCACAATGGTACTTGAATCCCTGCTTAACCCATTGCGCGCAGAGCGCCAGCCTTGGGTGCTTATTTTGCTGGGATTTCTTTATTCATCGCTTGGCATGTTCCTCAGCCTGTGGATATTTGAGGAGCAGGCAAGCATAGTGATGGTATTCCTCACGGTGATGGCTGCATTGCCGCTGATGTACCAGACCCTGCGCCTTGAAGAGGAAAAAGATATAATGGAAACCAAGGAACGCACGCTTCTCAAGGAGCACGCAAAGGCAATCACATTCTTCCTCACATTGTTCCTTGGGTTTGTTGTAGGGTTTTCAGCATGGTATGTCATACTGCCGAATGCGCTGTCGCAGCAGCTGTTCATGACCCAGACGCACACAATATCAAACCTGAACCAGGCAGTCACAGGCGCTGTTGCGCAAATCGGGCTGATGAACAAGATATTCCTCAATAATGTCAAGGTAATGATATTCTGCATCCTGTTCTCATTCATTTACGGCTCAGGCGCAATATTCATCCTCACCTGGAACGCGAGCGTCATCGGCGCTGCAATCGGAAACTTCATCAGGGGCCACCTATCGCAGGCAGCTGACACGGTCGGGCTGACAAAAGCAGCAGAATACCTCCACGGAAGTGCGCTGAGCATATTGCGCTATGCAATTCACGGGGTTCCTGAAATTGCAGCGTACTTTATCGCAGGCCTTGCAGGAGGAATAATGTCAGTGGCGATAATACGGCATGATTTTGGCACAACAAACTTTGAGAAAGTGCTCCTCGATGCCTCTGACCTGATACTAATCGCGATTTTCGTGCTTTTTGTGGCGGCATTGCTCGAAGTTTTTGTGACGCCTGCATTCTTCATTTAAATTACTCAAGAACTTTCAGCTTTCCAGGGCTGACTTCAAAAACATCCCCGCTCTGAAGGAGGAACTGGATTGCCTTTTCCGCATTGCTTGCGCCCACCTGCTCGATAACAGCATCAACATCTGCCCCTGCGCCTGTGTCAAGCGAGCGTATTGCATTCATCACTGTCTCGCTCAGCCCAAATGAGTCATCAACAGCCTCTTCTGTAACAGTGTTTGGAGCCGGCTGAACAGGGGCTGCAGCGCCTTCTATTGGGGGAGTGGCAGAAAGCTCAAGCTTGCGCACTTCAATCCAGCCAAGGTCAGGAACTTTGCGGACAATTTCAGGAAGGACATACATTTCAGCGCCAAACTGCCTTGGCCTGCCGATTACAAGCACAACATCGCCAATCTGGACAGCAGCCATCTGCTGGCTTGGCTCAAAAGCCCTGACACTTATCCTGCCAGAGCCGTCATCAACCACGATTGTGGGCAGGCCCTCTGAGCTTGCAGAGACAGCGACACCGAGAATGTTGACTCTTGCAGCAGCAGAATTGTCTTTCAGGATAATATGGTTTGGCTTGAAGCCCTCTTCCTTGATATAGGTGCCTGCAAGAATGTCCCTTATCCACAGCTTCCGCGCAACCTGGCGCTTCTGTTGTTCTTCAGCCATATCCCCCGCACACACTTTATGGCTGCATTTTAAATAGATTTGTATCCGGCAAAGTTTATATAGTCTCACTCGCAAGTTTGGTGTGAAAAAGATGGTGAACTCAAGCCTTAATGAATATGTCCGGGCGCAGCTGCAGCACGGCTATCAGCCAATGGCAATACGCACAGCGCTGTTGCAGGCAGGCTACAACCCGCAGGACATTGACTTTGCACTGCGCATGGCAGCACAGCCATCCCGCAGGATTGAGATAAGCGGAAGAAACCTGGCAATCGCGCTCGTCGGAATACTCGCAATAGCCCTGCTTGTGTTCGCAGGATTTATCCTGTTCACGCCAGCTGCCAAGGACATCCAGCTCTCATTGCGCATTGGACAGACAGAGTTGAATCCAGGAGGAGACCTTTCAGTTACAGCAACGCTTTCATCAGCGCAAAAGCGCACAGTCCCTGTTGAGCTCTCTTATGTTGTTGTGGAAAAGTTCACGCGCAAGACAATTACAAGCAGAAGTGACAGCATTGACCTTGGGCTTAACGCAATTAACACGCAAAACATCCCGCTTCCGGAAGCAATTTCTCCAGGAGATTATGAAGTCAGGCTCACTGCAAAATACGAGAGCCTGTCAAGGATACAAAGCGCATCATTCACAGTCCAGCAGCCTGTGGTTGAGGAAGTGCAGCCGCAGGTCACAGAGGAGCTGAAGCCAATTGAGGCGCCAACAGAAGAGGAAACACCAGAATGCCCGCCAAGCTGTGATGACCTTAACCCTGCGACAGATGACAGCTGCGTGCGCGGCGCCTGTGTGCACGTGATGAAGAAAAACTTCTGCGGCAATGGCGAATGCGAAGAAGGGGAAAACAAGCTGCTCTGCCCTGCAGACTGCGGAGCAGTGCAGGACAAAGAGGCTGTAAAGCAGGAAGCGATTAATAGGGCAATGAGCGACCCTGAAAAAGCAGCAATGCTTTGCAGCGGGCTCATAATCCCCGAGGCTGCAGACCCTTGCTTTGCAGCAATAGCAAATGCAAGCAAGAAGAGCGCATTGTGCCTTAACATACAGGATTTGAGGGCGCGCGACAACTGTTTGATGGAATTCGCGTTTAGCGGCGATTACACAGTCTGCGACCAGCTAAATAACGGCTATTTCATAACAAGCTGTCAAAGCCTTGCAAGGTTCTCATCATTCCCCACAACACAGGAAGAGATTGACCAGGAGATAAAACAGGCAAGCGAGTCAGCAGAGATACCTGCTGGATAAACTCATTCTTTCTTTATTGTTACACCCCTGACAACCAATGAGTAAAGTTCCCTGTCCAAACCGCTGCCTTTTCCAAATACCTGCCTGATTTCCTCATTTCCCAGCTGGGCAAGATGAAAAATAAGGGCGTAGTGGTTGCTGGCTTCCAGCAATACTGTTGTTGGCAGCAGCCCCACTGCCATTGTATTATTGCCTTTTACATTTAACTTTGCAAGCTTCTGCCCTGCGAGGCGTTCAATGGTTTTTTCAAGAGGCCGGGCGCCCTTTATGGGGAAAGAATCATCAATTTTGAATATAGAGCCAGGTAATTCTGTGCGGTAAATGCTTATATAACCAAAACCGCTTTCCTCTCCGATTTTCTTCCGAGTCTTTGGATCATAAATAGTTTGCACGCTTCCGATACTGTGGTATGCGCGGTCAAGCTCTATTCTCATGTCTTCAAGTTGTATGCTTGCGTGCAAAGGAAGGAAGGTGTTTTTTGCCTCAAGCCCAAATATTTTGGCGCTGGAGATTGTTTTGTCTTTCAAACC
>Ga0315297_10002686_pt1 | contig 11268 bp, 5 predicted proteins | sample YL17G15_0_MG_FD_203628 | JGI IMG/M metagenome (GOLD analysis project Ga0315297, IMG submission 203628) | Sediment microbial communities from Yellowstone Lake, YNP, Wyoming, USA - YL17G15_0 | ecosystem: Environmental > Aquatic > Freshwater > Lake > Sediment | place: USA: Wyoming | collected...
GGTCTTTGCCCGGGCGTTCGGCCACTGTACGACTACGCTGCCGGCCCACACCAATATCTTCCTCGGGACGACACCTCTCTATCACGGTGTCCACGACAACGCCAATTTCGTCGTCGGGGAGGAGTTCGTGACGCTGGCCGAGCACCTCAAGGGTTCGGGGTACTCGACGGCGGCCTTCATCGGCGGATTCCCCCTCGAATCCCGGTTCGGACTCGACCAGGGTTTCGACACGTACGACGACCGTCTCGACCGGACGGGCCCGACGCCGGGCGACAGCTGGACCAAGCGGGCGGAGGCCGTGATCGCGAGTGCGCTCGCTTGGCTCGAAGGCCGGAAATCCCCCTGGTTCGTGTGGGTCCATCTGTGGGACCCGCACGAGCCCTACTCGCCGCCGGAGCCATATAAAACACGGTTCGCGGACCACCCTTATGACGGGGAAGTGGCCTACGTCGACGCCGCGCTCGGAGAGCTCTTCGGGTATCTCGATCGAACCGGCCTCGACCGTTCGTCGCTCGTCCTCCTGACCGGAGACCACGGCGAATCGCTGGGTGAGCACGGCGAGACGACGCACGGCTTCCTGGCCTCGAACGCGACGCTCTGGATCCCACTAATCATCGCCCGGCCCGGGCTGGCCCACAGGGTCGTCGGCGCCCCCGTCTCGCACATGGACATCTTCCCGACGGTCTGCGAGCTCCTGGGTGTCAAAATACCCGACCAAGTCCAGGGGATACCGCTCGTCGGGGCCATGAAGGGGGGGCCGGCGGGGACGCGGCCCATCTATTTCGAATCGCTCACCCCCTTTTACAGCATGGGCTGGGCGCCGGTCACGGGTTTCATCGACGGCGACGAGAAATTCATCGATTCTCCCGTCCCGGAAATCTACGATCTGGAAAAGGACTCTGCCGAGGCCGCGAATATCGCGGGCTCGGCCACTGTGAAGACGAAAAGGAAGGAGCTCGGAGCGCTCATCCGCTCTCTCTCGTCGGGGACGGCGAAAAACGCCGCGCGCGGCTCGGACCGGGAGACGGTCGACAGACTCCGGAGCCTCGGCTATGCGGCCGCGTCCCCCGGCGGCGGGAGATCGGACCGGACGACGTTCGGCCCGGAAGACGATGTCAAGGCCCTCCTGCCGTTTTATAACAGGGCCATGGCCGCCCTGAGCCGCTATGAGGCGGGCAACGCCGGGGAGGCCATCGAGGAGGCCAAGGCCGTCATCGGCGCCAGGAAAAACATCAGCACGGCCTACCTCAATCTGGCCCACTTCTACAAGGAGGAGGGCCGGCCGGTGGAGGCTGCCGCGGTCCTCAAGCAGGGACTCGAGGCCCTGCCCGGCAACTACTATATCTTTCTCGAATACGTCACATGCTTGTACGAAGTCGCCGACTTCGACACGGCGATCGGCGTATTCGAAGGCCGGCGGCCGCCCCAGGTCGAATTCGATCCGCTCGTCTGGAATTATGTCGGGCTCTCCTGGTTGAAAAAGGGGGACGAAAAGAAGGCCCGGAGTTGTTTCGAGAAGGCCCTCGCCATCGACAACGATTCGTCCATATCGTGGTACAACCTGGGCAATCTCGACTATTTCCTCTTTCAGTCGACCGGAGACGGCTCGCGCCTCGACCCAGCCGCCGGGAGCCTGAGGAAAGCGGTCGCCCTGGACCCGACGAACGGCCCGGCCCGATACGTCCTGGGCGCGACGCTTTATCAGTTGGGGGATTATCCGGGGGCGGTCGCGGATCTGGAAGGGGCCTTGGCGCTCGATCCCGGTATTCCCGAGGCCCTCTATTATCTGGGCCTGGCCTATCTTCGGGCTGGCGATGTTCCGAAGGCCTGCGCCAGATTGAGAGAGTACCGGGAAACGGCGCATTTCAGCGCCCTGTCCGCCGGGGAGAAGGAGGCCGTCGACGGCCTCATCTCCCGTTTTTGCAAACGGGACAAGGCGTCATAAGGTCCGAGGAGCTATTTGCCAAGGCTTTCGAGGAGAGACTTGACGAGGGGCTGGTCGGCCCGGATAAGAAGGGAGCGGGAGAGGATCTCGCGGGCCTTGTCCTTCCTGCCCATTTCGAGATAGACGCTGCCCAGGAAGTTGAGGACCTCGACCGACTCGGCGGTGAGCTCGGCGGCCTTCTCGAGATATTGGGCCGTCCGCTCAAGGTCCTTCCGTCCGTAATAAATGCTGCCGAGAACAGTTAAAAGCTCGCCGTCGTTCACGCCCTCTTCCGCCAGGGGCAGAAGGAGATCGAGGGCCGGGCCATCGTTCCCCTCGATGGCGTGGCATTTGGCCAGGAGGACCTTGGCCGGTAGGTAGCCGGGAGCCGTGCTCAGCGCGATCCCAAAGAACCGGCGGGCCTCGGCGAAGTCCCGGCGGAAGAACGACTGGCGCCCGAGCTCCGTATAGCGGGACTCCGGCGAAGGGCGGTAATCCTGCTCGAAGGAAAATGAGCCCGGCAGCCTGGGGGCCGATGAGACGGTGAAGGGGGTGGAACTTTCGAGGATTGGCGTCCCGCTAAGCGCGTCCTCGACACGGACAAACAGGACATGAACTCCATCCGCGAGTCCCTTCGGCGAAAAGACCTTATTGACCGGAAGGAACCGTTCGCCGGCCGGAAGGGAAAGGGTCTCTCCGTCCGACCTGACCCGGGCCTGGCGTGCGTCGCGGATGGCGTACTCGACGCGATAGTCGCCGGAATCGGCAGTCTGCCGGTAGATCTCGAAATACAGGAAGATGTTCTCCTCGGGGCCGAAGACGCCGTCCATCCTCGGGATCACTTTGCTTTTTCCGAAGGTGAAAGGCATCCTCGCGGCGTCGGCCTTCCCGGTTTCGGCCGCCGCTTCAAGGGAAAGGGGAACGATCCGTCCGGCTAGGAGCAGCGGCGTCGAGCGGCCGGTCGGCGGCAGAGAGACGGGGAGGTCCTTTTCCCCGACTCGGCTGCTGACGTAATCCCGGAGGAGGATGTTGACGGTGTATTCCCCGGGGACAAGGAGCTGGGAGAAAGCGTAGCTGAGGCCGTAGCCCTTCTTGGCCTGCATTTCGGACTCGGTGAGCTCGAGGCTGAGCTGGTCGTTGAACTGGGCGACGACATTCCGTCCGCGGTCGCGGACGGTCACGAAGACGTCGGCGCGGCCGTAGAGCTTCTCTCCGGACCTCTCGAAGGTCAGGTCCGCCGGAGAAACGCTGAGGGCGGCGTCGTAGTAAAAGTTGCCCCGCCCATCCTCGGAGTAGAAACCGTCGGCGTCAAAGGGCAGCTTCTCGAGTGAGACTGTGGTCGTCACCCGGGGCTTATCGGAGGGACGCAGGACGTCGAAGGCCGCCGGGTCCCTGAGGGTGGCCAAGATCCGCTCGGATTCAAGCTGGTCCGTGCCGGCCGTGACGCTCTGAGTGGCCATGAGGAAATCGATGCCCATGTAGCTGCGGATGAGGTTCCGGAGCTCCGAGTCGTAGCCATATCCGGAGTCGTAGTGACGCTGGGGGATGAGGTACTCGAGGCCGTCGAAGAGCGGGCTGTAGAGCCGAAATTGCCCGACGCCCCACTGCTTGAAGAATAGCAGTCGCAGCGAGTTCGGGAATCCGGGAAGGCTCAGGTTCGTGTAGTTCCAGACCTCGCAGGGGAAGACGATCTTGCCCGAGGTCTCGTTGTCGATCGCGTTCGGGGGGCCGAGGAGGATGAAGATCCGGCCACGGTCGGTGTGGACACCGTACTTGCTTTTTGCCTCGTCCAAGCGGCGGTAGTGCTCGTCCTTGAACTCGTTGGCCGCGGTCACGGGGAGATTGTCGCGCCGGGCCCAAAAGGCGTTGATGAACGTATTCCGCTCGCTGTCGGTCTTCAAGGAGAGGAAAAGCTTTTTTTCCTCCCCTGTGATGAGATAATTGACCTCGTCCTTGAGCCAGATATCGAAGGTTTTGTCGAGCTTGGGCGCTTTCTGAGAGTTCGCCGGTATGGCCGCTGTTGCCAGACCGAACAGGGCCAGCAGGATGACGGCGCAGGGACGGAGCCTTCTCATTGGAAATTCCAGATTATTCTCAATTCAAGAAAAACTCAAGGGGGGATCCCGGAGGATCCCCCCTTGAACAGCTTCGACTTAGAATCTGAAGCGGAGGCCGAACTGGGCTTCGAGGGGCATGGTCGTATACGTGGGCAGTCCGTAGGTCTCGGGGGTGTCCACGTCCCCTTGATAGCCGCGGAGGTTGACCGTATTGAAAGCGTTGAAGACCTCGCCGATGAGCTCGATCTCCATACGGTCCGAGAACCGGAAGAACTTGGAAAGCCGGAAATCGAGCTGGGTGAAGTTGTCACCCTCGCGTCCATACATCCGGTGCGGGATGCCCGCCGGCAGGTCGCTGTAGCCGTCGTCGTTCGGATCGGAACTGTCGTAGATGTTGTACGGCCTGGGCGTGTTGAACCGGAACATGGCCGCGAACTGGACGCCGAAGGGCAGTTCGAAAATGCCGCTGGCGAACAGCCGGTGCCGCTCGTCCGTGTCGATCGGCCCCCATTCCCGGGCCGCGTTGGGCTCGTTCTCGACATAGCAAGTGACGCCCCAGCCGTCGGTGCCCCGATAGTTGACCGTGCTCTGGCCGCCGGAAAAGGAGTAGTTGATCCTCAGCTCGAACTTATGGCTGAACCTCTTCCTGGCCGAGATGTACAGCCCGTCGAAATGGCCTTTGCCGACGAACCGCGGCGCCCAGATCGTCTGCGAATAATCACCGGAATCGCCGGAGAGCGTGTAGGTGTCCGTTTCCGAATGGTAGCGGTTATACTCGTCGCCCTTCCCCAGTCCCCTCGTTTCCGTGTGGACGTAATTGACGTCGACGGCGAAATCGGGCGCGATCTGCTGGGAGAAACCGAGGTTGAAGTGGTGGGTGTACGGATACTGGAATTCCGGACCGATGGCATCGGTGGGGAGGCCGGGCGTGATCTGGTTTGTCGGCAAGTTGGTCGGATTGGCGTAGCTGTTGGGATACCAGAATTCTGCGGGATTAAGCGGATCTAGGATGCCGGCCGTCCGGCGGTTATAAAAATCCTGGCTCCACGGATCGGCCAAGAGATAGGCGGACGCGTACATGAAGGTCTCGGCGTAGAGCTGGTCATAGAAGATGCCATAGCCGCCGCGGACAACGGTCTTGCCGTTCCCGAACATGTCGTAGGCAAAACCGAGCCGCGGGGCGAGGTTGTTTCCGTCACGCCGGAGGCCTGGATTCTGGAAGCCGGGAATATAGTTGGCCAGGAACTGGACAGACGCCAGGCCGCTCTGGTCGAACTCGAGGCCGGTGTTGTAGTCGTAGCGAAGGCCGAGGTTTAATGTCAGCCGGTCGGTGATCCGCCAGTCGTCCTGGACGAACAGGCCTATCGAGTGATACCTGTTGTTCGAGAATCGCCACGGATCTCCCGAGTAGTGTTCGACCTGGCGGATCGGCGAGTCCATCGTGTAGTAGCCGCTGACGTGCCGGTAGTAATAGCTTTCGCCATAGGTGTAAAGCAGGTCCAGGCGCGGCATGTAGTAGTAGTCGATGCCCGTCTTGAAGTCGTGGGTCCCGCCCCAATCCTCGACGTGCCACGACAGGTCGTTACGGAATTGGTATTTGGTCTGTCGCGTCTCCTGGGGCATGTTCCGCGCTTGGCCGAAGCCGCCGATGCTGAAATAATGCGTCGGCTCGGTCGAATTCGGGTCCGACCGGTTATCGAAATACTGGTAGACGGCCCGGGCCTCGTTGAGGAGGTTCGGTTTGACGATCCAGGTGTGCGCCAGCATCAGGTTGTGGTTGATGTTCTTCGACGAATAGCCGTTCGAAAGGGCGTACTCGCCGCCGACGCCGAGGTTCTCGGTCTTGTCGAACTGGTATCCGTAGCGAAGCTTCAGGCTGTGGCGGGAGTTGATCTGGTGCGTCAGGTTGAAGGTTAGGAGGTTCTGTGCGAACGGCTGTTCGAACAACCCCTTTTCGTCATTCCAGACATCCGCCCCGAGCATGTCCACTCGGGTATAATTCTTTTCCTGGACCCGTTCGAAAGCCAGGAAAAAATGTGTCCGGTCCTTGACGATGGGACCGCCGATGGACGCGCCGACGTTGTAACGCTTGAACGTCGGCTTCTCGTATGCATCCCCGAGCTCGTCCCTAAGCAGTTTGTCGTAATAGCTCAGGCTGCGGAAGCTGTCGTCCCGCAGGAAGCCGAAGACGCTGCCGTGGAGCTCGTTCGTGCCCGACTTGGTCAGGACGGTGACGATCGTCCCTTGCGATTTTCCGTATTCGGCCTTGAACTGGTTGGTGGCGATCGAGAACTCCTCGACGCCTTCGGTGGTGAAGATCTGGACCGGGCCGCCGACCATGTTGTCTTTGCTGTCGGCGCCGTCGATCGAGTAATAGACCGCGCGGCCGCGGAATCCGCCGACGCTGAAGTGCGACATGGCGTTCTTGGTCGGGTCGTAGGACCCCATCTCCGTCGTGCCCGGCGCGAGAAGGGCCAGGTTGGCGAACTGACGCGTCAGGAGCGGCAGGCTGTCCACCTCCCTGGTCGTGACGACCGTCGAGACCTCGGCCTTGGTGGCCTCGATGAGAGGCAGTTCGGCGACGACGGTGACCTCCTCCTCGACAGTGGCCTGCTCCATGTCCGCGTTCAGGACCTTGGTTTCATTGACGAATAATTCCAGTCCCGTCACGATCTTGGTCTTGAACCCGGAGAGCTTGAATGTGATGTTGTAGAGGGACGGCGCCAGGGCCGAGATGCGATACCGGCCGAGAGGGCCCGCGACGGCCGTCCTGGTGATGCCGGTCTTGGTGTCCTTAGCCGCGACCTCGACGCCCGGGAGCGCGTTCCCCTGTCCGTCCTTGACGATCCCCTCGAGGTTGGCGCTGGCCTGCTGGGCCCGGGCGACGGTGAAGACGCCGACGACGAGAAGCGCGAGACAAATAGCGCAGAATTTCTTCAACTTTTCCTCCCTGCTTGAACCTATCAAAAAGCGATTATCGAACGGATCCCCCTTTCCAAGTTCCGGCGCGGCGCGTCATCTCTCACCTCCCTCCGTTGTCATTTCTTTTCCAAGGCCTTCAGCTGTTCGATGAGGCCCTTGACTCTCTCGATCTCCTTGGCATCCTGGATGAGCGCGATGTACCTTTCATAAACGGCCACGGCCTTGGCATAGGCGGCGGTCTGGGTGTAAGCGATCCCGAGCGAGTAGAAGGTGAAGGGCTGGGCGGGGTCGAGCACGGACGCCTTCTCCAAACTCTCGACGGCCTTGGCCCCTTCGCCGGCGTTGAGGTAGAGCAGGCCGAGGGCCGAGAACAGGCGGGCGTTTTCCGGGTGGATGCGGATCGCCTCTTCGAAGATAGGAATGGCCTCGTCTGTTTTTTTCAGCTTGCCATAGGCGTTGGCCATGTTCGTGTAGGCGTCGAAGAAATCCGGCTTGAGCCGGACGGCCTCCTTGAAGGAGGCGATAGCCTCTTCGTAGCGCTGGAGGTTGTAAGCGCAATTGCCGAGGTTGAAGTGGATGGCCCCCAGGTTCGGATTGGCAGCCAAGATGTCCTTATAGGCGGCCGCCGCCTCTTCGTAGCGGCCTCCCTTGAAAAGCTCGTTGGCCCGGATGTTGGCGTCCTCCCATTCCGGCTTGACCGCCTGCTTGACCTCGGGGGCGAGCACGGCGTCGAAGACGCTGTTCTGGCCGGGGGCGATCGAGACCCGGCCCTCGAGTAGTTGGAAGCCGGGCTTTTCCAACTTCAACCTGTATTCGGCCGGGGAAATGCCCATCAGGAAGTAATTCCCCTTGCGGTCGGTCTTCATGACATAGGTTTGGCCGCGGGAGGGATCGACGAGCGTGATCTTGACGTCCGCGACCGGCTTCCCGCCGGGGTCGGCCACCTTGCCCTTGATCGTCCCGACCGCCCCCATTGACGAAAGTGCCGGCGCGGGGACTGACAGGAACAGAGCTGTGATGACGGCGGGAACCGCGAGTCTCTTCAAGTCGATTTCCTCTGATTAATACTAAAAACTTAACTCTTTGCGCCCCCCCCTGTCAAGGCCTTGATTTTATCACGATCCCCGCGAGCGCACTCTCTTCCGGGACCGGCTTGATCAGACCTGTTGAACAAGCGAGGCTCACGCTTTGGAATCGGGCGGGATTTCCATTATATTACTCTGGATCAATCGTCGCGGAAGGTTTTAAGTCATGAAAAGATACTTGCTGATGCTTGCCGCTCTGTGTTTGTTGCTCGCGGCCTGCGATCGGGCGGAAAAAGTCGAGTCTCCACCCGGGCTTAGGACTGAGCTGACCCGGACGGAGCTCTTGGACAAGATCAAGGGCGGCTGGGCCGGGCAGGTCATCGGCTGTACGTTCGGGGGCCCGACCGAGTTCCGGTACCAGGGCGCCATGATCCAGGACCACCAGACCATCCCGTGGGACGACTCGCTCGTCGCCCTGAGGTTCGAAAAGTCCCCCGGACTCTACGACGACGTTTATATGGACCTGACCTTCGTCGACGTCATGGCACGGGAAGGCATCGACGCGTCGGCGGCGAGCCATGCCAGGGCCTTCGCCCACGCCGGCTACCCGCTCTGGCACGCCAACCAGGCCGCCCGTTACAACATCCTGAACGGGATCCTGCCCCCGGCGTCGGGCTACTGGCTGAACACGCCTCATGCCGACGACATCGATTTCCAGATCGAGGCCGACTTCGCCGGGCTGATGAGCCCGGGGATGGTCAACGCGGGGGCGGAGGTCTGCGACCGGGTTGGCCACATCATGAACTACGGCGACGGCTGGTACGGCGGCGTTTACATCGCGGCCATGTACAGCCTGGCCTTCGTCAGCGGCGACGTCGAATACGTGGTCGAGGAGGGGTTGAAGGTCCTGCCGCCGGAATCCGGTTTCGCCCGGTGCATCCGGGACGTCATCGACTGCTACCGCGCCGACCCGGACGACTGGAAAAAAGCATGGTTCGAGGTGGAACGAAAATGGGCCCAGGATGTCGGCTGCCCGGATTTCGTTTTCCACCCCGGCAACATCGACGCCCGCGTCAACGGGGCCTACGTGGTCATCGGTTTATTGTACGGCCGCGGCGATTTCGGCAGGACGCTTCAGATCGCCACCCGGTGCGGCCAGGATTCCGATTGCAACCCGGCTAGCGCCGGCGGCATCCTCGGCACCATGCTCGGGTACGACCGGATTCCGGCGGTTTGGAGAGACCCGGTCAAGCCCATCGAAGACAAGCCCTTCGCTTACACCACAATGTCGCTCAACAAGGTCTACGAAACCGGATTCAGCCACGCCCTGGAGATGATTCGCAAGAATGGCGGGACTGTCGACGGGGACAAGGTTCGTCTGCCTTTCCAGGCGATCAAGCCCGTTTCGCTCGAGGTGAGCTTCGCCGGATGCTATCCGGTCGAGCGGAAGAGACTGGGCATCAAGCTCGAAACTTCGGCGGAAGTCAACTTCGAGGGTACGGGCTATGTCCTGACCGGCCAGCCTTCGAAAATGGATGAAACCGGCACGGATCCGTATGTTTACCGGATTCAGCTCAGCCTTGACGACCGGCCGCCGGCCGTCATTGGCATGCCCGTCGACGACCTCGTCCGGAAGCTGGAAATCTCCTGGGCCTATCTTCTCCGCGCCGGGAAACACACGATCAGGCTTAGAGTCCTGAACCCCAGGCCGGGTGAATATATCCGGGTCGACGACCTGATCACCTACAGCGATAAGCCGGTCGAGCGGGCCTACTGAAGCTCCACGGACTTACGTCCGTGGGATCTCTTGAACTGCAGGCGTTGGAGCGCCTGTCCCCGAAGCGGGGGATTCGCTATTCCTCCATGGGCTTACGTCCGTGGAATCCTGCGAAGGGGATTGACGGGCACCCAATTCCGCGGCCCGGGGCTGCTCCTTCGTCAGACGTTATCGCCGCGAACTAGCCGGGCGGCCTCTGGCCCTTCCGGCGCGGGGCGGGGCGCGGGGGAGTGATTGGGCCGTCTGCGACAATCCTGATCGAGGTTCCGTCGGGGACATGTTCGTAGAGCTCGCGGATATCCGGGTTGAAAAGGGCGATGCACCCTTCCGTCCAGTCCTGGAACTCCTTGACAGTCGCGGGGTCGGTGTCGCCGACCCGAAGCCCGCTTCGGAGCCGGCCCGGATTTTCCCTGTGAGACGCGGCGAGTTCCGCCGCGTATTCCGGGGGCTGACCGTGGACGAGAAGGTCGCCCCCAAGCCTCGTGTGCTGGGGCGGGCAGCGGCCTTCCTTGAGGGCTCCCGCCACTTCTTCGAATTCCCGGGGAGTGATCAGTCCTTCCTTGAGACTCCGGCGCGCGTCCGCCAGGTTCGGATAGGAGATCCAGAGGGCTAGGTAGTATGTGCTTCCCGTATGGCCGCAGATGAAGTAGTCCCCCTCCGGGGTACTCCGGTCTCCCTGACGCATCTTGGCGCCATGCGGCACGATGCCCAGCTGGACCCTGTAGGCCTTCACCATCCGCCGCCCGACCCAAAGCTCGAGGCGCCGTTGGGCTTTGATGGCCAGCAGCCGGGCCCCCTTGAGCTTTCCGTTCTCCCGGCGGAGGCGGTATTCTCCGACGAGATCCGCGAGAGAACGCTCGGGTCCGTAGAGGGCCGGCTCATATAGGGCGATGGTGATGTTCCAAGGCCCGACGCGCTCGGAGGCCGTGCCCGGCGTGGGCCGTGTCCTCGGCCTCCCCGGGCCCGCGGCGCAGGCGGCCCAGACGAGCGCCAGCGCCGCCATTACGGCGAGTTTGTATCTCGGGTACTTCCCCCTGCTCTCCATCATGACTCGATTATAGCTGACGCCCGAGGCACCGGCAAGGCGGGATCCCGGGGGAACGCCGATGTTCGGGTCGACGAGGCCTACGCGATCATCGGCCTGCCTTCTGGGCATCCTTGACGTCACTTCAAGCCTGAATTACAATCCCCCCGATGTCCGGATGGGAGGACATAAGCCCGGATCCTAGGAGGACTGAGATGAAGTCAATGACGTGGAATCGGAGGACATTCCTACGCACGGTCGGCGCTTTCGGAACGGCCGCTTTAGCGTTCGATCCGAAACACCTCGCGCGAGTCGAGGCCGCGGGCCAGTCGGTCGCGAACATGACGCCCGAGGAAGTGGCCAAAGACGAGTTCTACTGGAGGGAGATCCAGCTGGCCTTCAAGCTGGACCGCTCGCTCATCAATCTCAATAACGGCTTTACCTGCCCCATGCCGCGGGTCGCGCTCGATTCGGTCTTCCGCTACATGGAGATGATCAACATGCTGCCCGTTCATTACCAGGGCATGGTCGCGGGGAAC
>Ga0315297_10002688_pt1 | contig 11264 bp, 10 predicted proteins | sample YL17G15_0_MG_FD_203628 | JGI IMG/M metagenome (GOLD analysis project Ga0315297, IMG submission 203628) | Sediment microbial communities from Yellowstone Lake, YNP, Wyoming, USA - YL17G15_0 | ecosystem: Environmental > Aquatic > Freshwater > Lake > Sediment | place: USA: Wyoming | collected...
ACTCATGCCGAGACAGGCACCGGTGCCTTCCCCCAGACGAAGATCGAGATCGAACAGCGGCTTCAATCCAAGATGATCCAGTATCGCCTGATGGCCTCGTTCGACGGACCGATGGGACGCAATGAGATAGTCTTTGCAGCGCGGTTGCAGACCCACGGCAATCAATGCGGCCGCGCCGGCGATGAATCCGTCCAACACCACCGGAATGCGAGCCGCCGCCGCGCCAAGCATCAGTCCGGCCAACCCGCCGATTTCCAGCCCACCCACTTTGGCGAGCACCTCCATCGCATTCGTGGAATCGAGTCGATGGATAGCGAGCGCACGCTGGATCACGTCGATCTTACGGGCATGACTGGCGTCGTCAATCCCCGTTCCTCGTCCTGTCACCTCGGAGACCGGTCGGCCCGTCATCATAGCGGTAATCGCCGAACTGGCGGTCGTGTTGCCAATCCCCATCTCCCCGGTCCCGATCAAGCCGATGTCCTGCTGAGCAGCCTCGGTGGCCAGCTCGATCCCTACTTGAAGCGCTTGCTCCGCCTGCGTGGGACTCATCGCTGGTTCCAGCAGCAGATTCTTCGTTCCGGGCATGACCTTCTTATGAATGAGTCCTGGAGCCGCTTCAAAGTCGAAGGCCACACCGATATCCACGACACGAACTTCGATGCCGACATGGCGCGCCAGCACATTGACGCCCGCGCCACCGCGTAGGAAGTTCAAGACCATCTGAGGAGTCACCGCGGAGGGATAGGCGCTCACCCCTTCTACCGTCACACCGTGATCGGCGGCGAAAGTAAAGACCGCTCCGCGCGGGACCTTCGGCTTCATCTCACCCGTGATCATGACGTAGCGCGCAGCCAATTCCTCAAGCCGGCCCAGGCTGCCGATCGGCTTCGTCAATCGATCGAGGCGCGCTTGTGCCTGCGCCAAGAGACGAGGGTCGGTCGGCTGAATCCGCTCGATGGTTTCCTGAGACAACATCCTGGCACTCCTCTTACTTCAATCGCAGCGGAAGGCCGCTGATCGTCAGGTAGACTTCATCTGCTTCTGCTGCCACCTGTTGATTGACCCGTCCAGCCAGATCTCGAAATGCCCGAACAGTCTTCGTCGCCGGCACAAGCCCCAGCCCCAATTCATTGCTCACGATCACGACACGGGCCTTCGTCGCTCGAACGGCGTGAAGCAGATCTGCCGTGGCTTTAGAAATGGCCACATCGCGCAGGCGCCGCCCCTGCAAATTACTCAACCATAACGTGAGGCAATCAAGCACAATCGTTTGATAATTATGGCCATTACCACTGAACCACTCAGCAATATCCGCAGGAACTTCCGCCGTTTCCCAGTCAGACGAGCGCGTGGCCTGATGCCGCTCAATCCTCGCCTTCATCTCCAAATCCAGCGCCTGGCCTGTCGCCACGAAGGCTCTCGGTCCTACCTGACCTGCTAGATCAAGCGCTGCCTGGCTCTTGCCAGACGCCGCACCGCCCAATACAAGAATGAGCCGTGACTCCCTCCGTCGCTTCCCTGTCACTGATCACCCATCACTCGTCACTCCTCACTTTCCTGTGTCACGTTGCCAGAGGAATTCCGGTTCCCCTTGGGTCTTGGCTGCCCAGCGTGCCAGGACAAACAGGGCATCGCTCAGACGATTCACGAACTTAATATTCACCGCATCGACCGGCTCTTCCCGCGAGAGATGCACGCAGATCCGCTCAGCCCGGCGGCAGACCGTTCTCGCCTGATGCAAAAATCCCGATACCTTTCCTCCGCCCGGCAGAATGAATTCTTTGAGCGGAGCCAGATCTTTTTGGCAACGATCGATGATCTTCTCCAGCTTTGTCACGTCTTTCCCCGTCACCTGCGGCATGTTCTTGAACTCTTGGCCAGGCATTGTCGCGAGAATCCCGCCAAGATCAAACAGTTTATTCTGGATCCATTGGAGATCCTCTTCGAGTTGCTCCGCCTGCGCATGACTCCCGACCATCTCGGCATTCATCACCCGCACCACCCCGACCACCGCATTCAGCTCATCGAGGGTGCCGTAGGCCTCGACTCGAAGACTGTCCTTCCACACCTGCTGCCCTCCGGCCAGCCTTGTTTTTCCCGCGTCTCCCGTTCTCGTGTAGACCTTCGTGATGCGCATCGCCATTTCTCCTATCGCCCTGTAACTTCTTTCCCCACGATTCGTAGTGAATGAGTTGGTCAACCGAAATCCTGGCTCGCCACCCTGCCGTCTCCAAGTCCGGCTGTGTCGCAAAGTCGGAGACGTAGCCGAGGCAAAGATAGGCCAATACTATGACCGGCCTGGGGATACCGAGCACCTGTTTCAAGGCTCCATGGTCCAGAATACTGACCCATCCAACCCCGATGCCTTCCGCGCGTGCGGCCAGCCAGAGATTTTGAATGGCGCAGCACGTACTATACAGATCCGTATCGCGCACCGTGGAACGCCCCAGCACATGACGTCCACCCCGCTGACGGCTACAGGTCACACCAATATTGACCGGCGCTTCCTCGATTCCTTCGAGCTTCAGGGTCCGGTAGAGAGTCGCGCGAGCGCCTTCATAGCGCATGGCCGCCTGAGCATTCGTTTTCTGAAAGAGTTGCTTCACGGCGCGCTTCGTCGCGCGTTGGCGGATGACCACAAAATCCCACGGCTGCATGAACCCGACAGACCCGGCATGATGCGCCGCGGTCAAAATCCTCGCAAGAACTTCGTCCGCGATCGGCGTTCGCAAAAAATTGCGGCGGACATCCCGCCGCTCGAAAATCACCCGGTAGACGGCCGCCCGCTCATGATCGGAAAACTGCCCATTACCGGGAATCAGGATGTCAGGCTGCCGACTCATACCACGCTCCCTGAGCAGAGGCTCACACTGACTGTCATGGGCTGTGCCTCACTCGGCACCGGTCGGACTCACCGGCTTGATGGGAAATCCCTCGAGTACACCAGTACTGACCATCTTCAAGCAGGCAGGACAGAGGCAATCTTGAAAACGAGCGGTAATCCAGTCCATCTGCTGCTCGGTAATCCCCACTTGCCCACACCAGCAGCCGTATTGACCACATTCAAAGGTCTGCTTGCATTGTTCGCACGTTTTGGTGACCGGCCCTCTCATCGACTTAGAACTCCACTCCCTGCTGCGCCTTGACTCCTTTTCGGAACGGATGCTTCACCTGCTTCATCTCCGTGACGAGATCGGCTTCATCGATCAGCGCGTCTTTGGCGCCGCGACCGGTGATCACCACATGCTGCATGGGAGGCCGGCCGCGGAGAACCGGCAACACATCTTCGAGTCGGACATAGTCGTGCTGTAGGGCGATATTGAATTCATCGAGAATGACCATCGCATAGGAGGGATCGCGAAGAAACCCGCAGACCGTAGCCCAGGCCTCTTGGGCAAACTTCGTATCCCGCTCCCGATCTTGGGTTTCCCAGGTGTACCCTTCGCCCATGCGAAGAAAGGTGACGCGATCGCCAAAAGACTTGAGCGCCCGTTCCTCTGCCGTATCGATCGCGCCCTTGATGAACTGCACCACCGCGACCTTCAGGCCATGGCCCAGACACCGTAAGGCCATCCCCAGAGCTGCCGTGGTCTTCCCCTTGCCGGCGCCCGTATAGACAATCAGCAAGCCTTTCTCTTCTTGTGCTGCCTCAATGCGCCGATCCACCGATGCCTTCAACCGTGCCATCTTCGCTTTGTGTTCGTCCCGCTCCGTCACTGTATCCCTCCTGGGCTCACCGACAATCGAGGAGCAGTCCGCCGCACTGACGACACCAGATATTTCGCAATCTGCGGCTGGCTGGCAAAATGCAGATGGGTATAGAGCGCCAGCGTGTTGCCCACAACAAGCCCATCTGAGCCCTTCGACTCCCCCCGCGCATCACGGAGCGCACAGGCATAGTCGAGCCTTCCCTTTGGAACCAGCGTGGAGTAATGAAACTCATGCCCACGCGCGGTGGTGCCAGCAGCACCGAGTATGCAGCCTTGCGAAACCTCCATCGTCCTGTACCCCAAGGTCAGACCTGGCTTTCGCATGACGGCTTCAGCGGGAAACAGCCCGACCATCTCATGCGATGTGCCGGCGAAGTCGCGGATGGCTTGCGTGAGATACATCATCCCCCCGCATTCTGCGTAGATCGTTCCACCCCGCTCAGCAAATTGCCGGATGGCCGCTCGCATGGTGACATTCCCAGCCAACCGCTCACCATACAGTTCCGGATAGCCCCCGCCAAGGTACAACATATCCACATCCGGCAACACCTGATCATTCATGGGCGAAAACTTCACCAATTCCGCCCCCTCTGCTTCAAGCAGCTCAAGATTGTCGGGATAGTAAAAGCAAAAGGCCTGATCGAACGCGACTCCCACTTTAACCGTAAGGCGTGAGGCGTCAGGCGTCAGGCGAGGGGCAGCAATCTCATCACCCCTCACGCCTAACCCCTTGCCCCTTACGTCTTCCGGGGCCGACCTCGCCAATGCCTCGATTCGATCCAGATCGACCGTTTCTTCTGCTGCCTTCGCGAGCAGGCCGTAGAGTTCGCCTGTCCCCTGTTCCATCGCCGTCACGAGCCCGAGATGGCGATCGAAGATCGTCACTGCCGGGTCCGGTCGCAAATACCCTACCGCCACTACATCGGTTTCTTGCTCCACTGCTTCTTTGAGCAACTTGTAGTGCCCTTCGCTGCTGACCCGATTGAACATGACACCCGCCACTCGTAGCGCCGGATCGAACTTCGCATAGCCCGACACCATAGCGGCAGCAGAGCGGGCCATGGCGCTCCCATCAATGACGAGCAGCACCGGCGCATCCAATTGCTTTGCCAATTCAGCCGTACTCCCGATCTCGTTCACCGGCGAACTGCCGTCAAACAGGCCCATCATTCCTTCGATGATGGAGATATCCGCGTCGGCAGCGGCCCGGGTAAAGATGTCGCGATTGACCGCCTCCCCCAACATCCAGCCATCCAGATTACGAGACGGACGACCGGTCGCTGCGCCGTGATGGCCAGGATCGATGAAGTCCGGCCCGGCTTTGAATGGCTGGACCTGGCGGCCCCGAGCTGCCAGGGCCGCCAGGATCGCCAAGGTGACTGTCGTTTTACCGACTCCGCTGTGGGTACCCGCTATGGCCAAACGGGGAAATCTCATTTTCCTCGTACATGCTTTAGTATGTGAACTTCACGCCACCATAGACCGACCGGATCGGTGTGCCAAAGTAGAGAATCTCCTCATATTTTTCGTTCAAGAGATTATCAACCCGGCCGAAAGCCTGCCAATTTTTCGTGACATCATAGGTCGCTGACGCATTGACGACTCCAAAGGATCCTTGCCGTTGGCTCGGCGTGTTATCTGCATTGTTGTTGCGCGCCCCCACGAATCGATAATCCACGTTGATTCGGGCAGCATCGATCGGCTGATAGGTGACGCCAAGGGTCGCCTGATCGTAGGGCCATCGAGGAAGCCTGGTGTTTTCAGGACGACCTGGCAGCCCATACGCTCGTGTCACCGTCATGGTGTATTGCCCCCGGAAATCGAGCCCTTTCACGAGTTCATACTTGAAACTCAACTCCCATCCTTCTGTCTTTGCCGATGCAATATTGATGGGACAGAAGCCGAAAGAGGAGGCCGGGCAATTGGGACTGGGGACCGACAGAAACGTGATCAAATTATCGAAATGATTCCAGAAATACCCGACACTCAGTTTCAGCTTGTCCTGCAACAGACTCTGATCGACTCCCACATCTGCACTCTTGCTCTTTTCCGGCTGGAGATTCGGATTCCCGAACCCTTGAAAGAAGAGATCGTTCAGCGTGGGAGCCTTGAACCCAGTCCCATAGCTCGCCCGAATCTTCGTGCCTGCTTCATTGTGTAAGTAACCGCCAGTCAGGCGATAGGTGGTCGCATCTCCAAAGACATTATAACTATCCTGGCGAACCCCGCTCGTAAACATGAAGCGATCAAACAGATTGACTTGAGCCTGCGCAAACCCGGCATTCGACGTGATCAGCTTATTGGGCGACGCAGATCCGAAAAATCCCGATGCATCGCCTTGCTCTTGACGAAATTGATAGCCGGCCGTGAGAAGAAGCTCCTTCCTCACTTGAAAATTGTGCTGCCATTCCAGCCGCTGGTTGAGGGTGTCTAGATTGCTCGAAAATGGCGTGAAACACGTGTTTGGATTGGATAAGAAGCAATTGGGGTTGCCGGTAATGTTCTGCCCTGTGTTGACATTGTATCCGGCCGTTCCGCCTTGGCTGATTGATTGTTCATTCGCCTGGGCCAGCGTGAGTCTCTGGTTCCACCACGAGGTAATCGGCTGGTCGTACGTACCACTGATAATCAGATTCCGATTTGTCGATTTTGCACCAAACACGTCTGCCGGCGCACCGCTATCTGCAAACCCGTCGAAGTTGAGATCAGAGTTATACCAGCGAAGATTGAACTCCAGGCGCCCGTCCTTCGGCAATGAGATACCGAGCTTTCCTGAGGCTTGCCAGTTATGAAACCCGTCTCGCTCGTATGCTCCGCGTCGGTAATTGATCGCGGAAAAGCTGCTGGTGTCCCAGCGAGATAGCGAGGCAGAAAAGTCAACGGGCCCCTTGGCACCGGACGCCTGCACACCTTCACGGATCGAGGCAAAGGAACCATATTCAACGAACGCATTTGACGTGAACTTGTCGACTCCTCTCTTGGTATAGATATTGATGACTCCGCCCATGGCATCTGACCCGTACAGCATGCTCTGGGCTCCGCGAACAATTTCAATGCGATCGATATTTTCCGTCGTCAGATTCGCAAAGTCATAGGTACCGGTCGTCGGACTGTTCACGATCACACCATCGATCAACACCATGGTATGCTTTGCAGCGGCTCCGCGCATTTTCACAGAGGCTTCCGTGCCAGGACCACCGCTTGACGTGGCAAACACGCCCTCTGCAAGACGCAATGCATCGATAACTGTTTTGATTTTCTTTCTCTCAAGTTCTTCTCCGGTAATGACCTCGACCGCACTCGTAACGTGACTGATCGGAAGGGGCGTCTTGGTCGCGCTGATAACCACTTCCCTGGTTTCAAGGATTGGTTCCGTTTCGGCGGGCTCTTCACCATAGGCTGTCATAGACCATATGACGGGAAAACTAAGGAACGCGCACAAGGAGAACAAGACGGATCGATACCGGTTACCGGACTGCATACCAAACCTCCCTTTGACTCGAAGGGCTGTGTAGAAACATTCGTCAGCTGGGTTTCCTGACTCGCGGATCGTCGCCTTCTTCCGCCTTCCCAGCGGATCAGTCACTGGTCAATGGTCATTGGTCAATGGGATAGTTCTTCCCCGATTGACCGTTGACGATTGACTAATGACCTCCCCACCAGTGGCTTATCTGGAAGAACACTCCCCGCTTACAGTGGCGGCACCGTGATGGTTTTGCACCATCTTCCCCGTCGCTGATGATTTCTCTCTGCGCTCTCCTCCTGGTTGAATAACAACATGCCCTGAACAATAGACGAGAGGATCGGGCACGAACCCTTCCCGTTACAAGTGATCTCTGACATTCTTTGTTGAAATATAACTGGGCATGGTCACCCTGGGTACGCCCGACTCTGGATGACGATCGATCAAAACGTCACATCCATAAACGGCTCGCAAGACATCGGCATCAATCACGTCATGCGGCGGGCCGAGGCGGAAGAGCGATCCGGCCTTCAGCATCAGAATTCGATCGCAGTATTGGCTCGCAAGATTCAGGTCGTGGGAGACGAGCACCACGGTCAAGCCACGTTCCTCTTTCAGCCGGCGCACAATCGCGCAGATTTCAATCTGGTGCTGGAGATCGAGAAACGCGGTGGGCTCATCCAGCAAGAGGACTTGGGGCGCTTGCGCCAAGGCCCGGGCAATCATGCAGCGCTGGCGTTCACCGCCCGAGAGATCCATCACCGAACGACCGGCCAGGTGGGTGAGATCCGTAGACTGCATGGCCTGTTCGGCAATCGACACATCCTCGGCGCTTTCCCAGCCAAATCCTGCACTCCACTTCGCCCCATGATGATGCGGATACCGGCCCATCAGGACCGTTTCCATCACGGTAAAGGAAAAGACCTGGGGGCTCTCTTGCGGCACAAAAGCCACAGTCCTTGCCACCTCAGCTTGCGGCATCGTGCCAAGATCGCGCCCGAACAAAGCCATGTCACCTGCGTGCGGTCGCAAGACTTTCGCCAGCAGTTTGAGTAACGAGGTCTTCCCTGACCCGTTCGGGCCCACGATGCCCAGAATCTCTCCAGCATCGACATCGAACGTCAGTCCGTCGAGAACCCAGTTGGCGGCTCCTCGACTCTGAGGATGATAATGAAATCGCAGGGCTCGCACTTGATAGGCCCTGCGTGCCGCAACGACCCCGGGTCCCGTCGCCTTGTCGATCATCAAATGTGCGTGCTCTGGAGACAGGCTCATGCGAACCGATCCTTCCTCCACACCAGGAGGTAGATAAAGAACGGTCCACCTGCCAGCGCAGTGACGATCCCCACAGGAATTTCTGTCGGTGTGAGCAGCGTACGTGCCAAGGTATCGGCGATGACGAGATACATTCCACCAATGCACGCCGATGCCGGCAAGAGCAGCCGGTGGTCCGCCCCGAGGAGAAACCGGACGGCGTGCGGGATGACCATCCCAACGAACCCGATCATGCCACTCACCGACACCACTGCGCCGGTGATCAGGGCCGAGAGCACATAGACCACTCGCTTGACATGCTCTGTGTCGATTCCCAGCGAACGCGCAGACTCTTCGCCCAACGTCAACACATTCAGCCGGCGTGCCTGCTTGAGCAACAGGAAAAGACCGCCCAGCAGATAGCAGGCCAATACGGCTAACGCCGGATACGACGGTGCAGTCAACGTTCCCATCAGCCAGGTCATCGTCCCGACGGAGCGGTTCGGTTCCATGATGGAGGTCACGAACATGATCATCGCCGAAAAGATCGCATTGAGAATCACGCCTGCTAGCAGGAGTGCGTGGATGGGCAACCGGCCATAAGAAACCGCCATGCGATAGACCACCACTAACGACAGCAACCCTCCGGCAAATCCACAGAGCGGTAACACGGAAAAGGCCACCACCGTGGTGCCGATCCCCAGAAGGATGGCGAGGGCGACGCCCAATGCCGCACCGCTCGACACCCCGAGCACATAGGGATCGGCTAAGGGGTTCCGCAACAGCGCCTGCAGCACGACACCGACGGACGCCAAGCACGCGCCCACAAGAAACCCCAACAACACACGCGGGAGCCTCACCTGGATGAGGATCACGCCGGTTGTTCCGATGTGGTCACTTTCAACTGTCCCTTCACGCAGAACCTGCCCCACAATGTCGATGATCTGAGTGAGCCCAATCCATTGCGTCCCGAACTGTAAACAGATCAAGAGAAGCGCGACGGACATCGCCATAAGCGGCGCCATCACGGCGCTCCAGCGCCTGGCGGTGAGCACAGATCCACTGGCCATCCGAGCCCTGCCTAGGACAGGAGATGTACCCAAACCTGCCGCCGCATTCGCTTGTTCGGTTTGGACGGACGCACGTGACGGATCGGTGCTGAGATTCATACTGCTCACGGCGCGACACTCGCAGTGAACGCTTCAGGGTGGATGATCCGAGCCAATGTCTCCAACCCCTCGACGATCCGCGGCCCGGGACGATTCAGCACATCGGCGGAAATTTGGTGCAGCCGTCCCTGCTTGACCGCCGACAACGAGGTCCATCGCAGCCATTGTTGTTGCTCACTGAGTGGAATGCCTTCGGCCTTTCCGATGGGAAAGATAATGATCTCGGGGTCTTCCTTGAGCACGGCTTCCATGCTGAAATGCGGGTAGGGCACCGTCGTCTGCGACGCGATATTGGAACCGCCGGCCACAGTGATGACTTGATCAAGATAACTGCCCGGCCCGACGGTAATCAGCGGCTGGCTGTTCAACACGTAGAGCACACGAACCCGCGCCACCGTTTCCATTTTGCTCCGGATCGCGGCGATGCGTTGCCGCATCGCCATGGCAACCCCATCGGCGGAGGAGGATCGATTGAGGATGCGACCGACGGTTTGAATCCGACTGGGAATTTCCTCGAACGATTCCGGGTCGACCACAAAGGTCGGAATTTTCAATTGCTCAAGTTTGGCCAACAGGTCGGCTCGGAGAAAGGCACGTGGGGCCAACACCAGGTCCGGCTCCAACATGACGATGGCTTCAATATTCGGCTGGGCATACCCGATTTTCGGTTTCTGCTGGGCCGCCGGCGGGTAATCGCAAAACTCGGTGACGCCGACAATCTCGTCATTTAACCCAATGGCAAAAAGAATTTCAGTGATACTAGGCGCAAGCGAGACGATTCTCGTGGGTGCCTTGGCCAAATACAGCTTGCGACCGAGATCGTCAACGAAAGTCCGCGGGGTAATATTGGCCATGAAGGGCATGCCCGTGAGGATGCCCTGCTGTCGACGTGTCATGTCCGCCTCATCGGCTTGTGCAAAAAAACCGTCACTCCACGCCCCGGCAGCAGAGACCGCAAAGAGTATGGCAGCCACGGCCCAGCGGATAGAGTGACGACTTCGGGTGCGCAAATAAAAAAATCCCCAAGGCCTCGACAGACCCTGAGGATTGCTCCCGCAACTCATCCTCGCCAATTCCCCAGCCCACGAGGGAATGTCGGTCTTGGGAACCTACCAGAGGATCGCCATTCTGCTGCGGCGAACGATCTCGGACCCTCTGCCGCGTTCTCGGCGTGAAACCATCCTCAACGTATTGCAGAGAATACGCGTTCGGTCGTTATCACGCCTGCGGCCTTGCCTCTGATCCGATCTCCTTCGTCACACGACGAAGGGATCCTCTGGCAGGCTCCCCTTCCTGGCAGGTCTTCTGGCTCATGGTTCACCCTACTCCCCGCGCCTTCCCATCTGAAGACGTCAATCGTGAAGCGTTATTCGTTACTCGCAAGAACTTATCTGGCGTTTAACGTTTCACGATTCACGTTTAACGTCTCAAAGACAGTGGCATTCACGGGTTTCGTCCCCATTTACAGCGGCGGGACCGCGAGGGATTTGCACCCTCTTCCCTAACCCAGGAGTCACAATGTGGAGGGCACTCTAGGAGACAAAGAAGAAGCTTGTCAAGCTCATTCATGAACAGCGGGCATCTGCGCCACCCAGCCGACCTAACCGCCGCTAACTTATCAAGGTGGCAGGATGCTCGAACTGGTTTGTTTTGTTTATCTGGTTG
>Ga0315297_10002693_pt1 | contig 11249 bp, 9 predicted proteins | sample YL17G15_0_MG_FD_203628 | JGI IMG/M metagenome (GOLD analysis project Ga0315297, IMG submission 203628) | Sediment microbial communities from Yellowstone Lake, YNP, Wyoming, USA - YL17G15_0 | ecosystem: Environmental > Aquatic > Freshwater > Lake > Sediment | place: USA: Wyoming | collected...
TCCACATCATTGGCATAGCTCAGGGTCTTACAGGCCTCCGCCAGCGGGAACCAGTCGACGCTATCGTACTCCCAGTCGTGGTCCGCAGGGCTGCCGCCAGTGGCGACCATCAGATAGTAATGGACGAACTTGTGGTAGCGCACACCCTCGCGGGCGAACCAGTACTCGATGGTGCCGATCTTGGTCTCGATGGCGACCTGCAGGCCTGTCTCCTCCCTCACCTCGCGTACAGCCGCTTCCTCCAGGCTCTCGTTGGCATCGGGCGTTCCCTTGGGAAGGCCCCATATGCCCTCGCTCGTGCGGCCGCAGAGCACCACCTCGACACCCTCTCGCCCTCGCCGATAGACCACGCCTCCGGCCGAGACAGCCCGCTCTATCGGCAACTTCTTGGACGATGCGCCTTTGGCCATCTGGAGTTAAAGGCTAAATGAGCCCAGGGTCCTCGGCGGAATCCACCAGCGAGAGGGCTTCTTGAACCGCCTCCCTCATGCTGTGTGAGGGATGATCTAGATAGCGCGTGAGGGCAGACCTGGCCTGGCGGCCGCCGATCTCCCCCAGAGCAGCGATGGTAACCTCTCTCACCTCGACGTCCTCGTCTTCCAAAAGGGGAATCAGATGGACGACCGCCGCCTCCTCGGCCAGCGAGCCACAGGCCAGAGCCGCTTCATAACGCATCTCGGGGTCATCGCTCTTGAGCTCCTGGAAGAGGATGGGCCGCCAGGAGGGGTCGCAGTTGTGCCCCATGGCATGGACGCCGCTTATCCTAAGGCGATGGCTGTCGCTCTTGTAGGCGCTGTAGATAGCCCGCCGAATCCAGGGCAGGCTACAGGCACCGATGGCCTCCAGGGCCCTGCCCCGCACCTCCAGTTCCTCGTCGCTATTGCTGATGGCCCGGCGCAGGACCTGCTCCACCTGGCGAAAGTAGCGGTCGGGCAGGGAGCCGAACTCCCACTGAAGAACGAAGCGGCCAAGAGCCAGGGCCGCTTCCGCTCTCACCGCCGCATTGTCATCCGACTGGAGAAGGCCGATGAGCGGTTTGATGACGTCGCGATGCTCATACTCCCACAGGCCGCGAATGGCAAACGCCCTCACCTGGGGGTCAGAGTCGCAAAGGCAGACCAGAAATATGGCGTCGAAGTTGAGATCTACGTTATCTTCGGCCAACTCCACTAGCTGCTGCATCACCTGGCGACGGCGCTCGGTCTGAAGTTGAGGCCAGGCATCCAAGAAGGCCTTCTCCTGCTCGTCGGCCAAGTGAGAGAGGTACACCAGCCTGCTCACCTTTAGCGGCTGGCCTTCGTCCTTCAGCTCGGCCAGATACTCCTGAAAGGTCGCCATCTCCCCGATTACATTCTACGAAATGGCCACAGCCTTTGTAGAGGCCTCTGAAGGTGTCTTTCTCCCCCTTGACCTATCTTGGGCTCCGTGCCAGCGAGCAGTCGCCGAATGTTCTCCCGATGCCGGAATAGAACCAGGGCCGATGCAATGCCGCCGAATATGGCGAAAGCGTAGGGGACGATGCCCGCCAGTGCCAGCCCCAAGAAGGCAGCTCCCCCCATGAGAACGGTGATCACCGACATGAGAGACATATAGCGAAAGACCAGAACGATGGCCACCGCCACCGCCAGCAGACCGGGGACACTCAAGGGGAAGAAGAGCATGGCGGCGAAGGCCCCGTAGGTTGCCGCCACCCCCTTGCCCCCCCTGAACCCGAGGTACGCCGGCCAATCATGGCCAATGATAGCTGCCACCCCCGCCACCGCCTGCAGGTTGTGGGCCGTGTTCGCCCCCACGTAGGGCTCAAAGATGTACCAGGTGGCGAGGACGGTCACATACGCCTTGAGGATGTCGGCCACAAGAACCAAGAGGGCCGGCCAAAGCCCCAGGCTGCGCAGGACATTGGTGGTGCCCGTCGCGCCGCTCCCGTAATCGCGAACATCGATGCCCCGCATGAGCTTTCCCGCCAGCCAGCCGCTGGGAATGGACCCGATTAAGTAGCTCGCTACAGCCACAACAACGTATTGCCAGGCCATCCCCTAGACCTCGCCCCGACCGCGAAAGATCAGTTTTACAGCCGTTCCCTGGAAGCCAAAGGCCTTGCGGATGAAGTTCTCCAGATAGCGCCGATAGGAAAAGTGGAGGAGGGAGGGGTCGTTAACAAAGAACACAAAGGTGGGCGGCCGCGTCTGGGCCTGGGTCACGTAGAGCAATTTCAGCCGCTGTCCCTGCACGGAGGGTGGGCCATGGGCAGCCACAGCCTTGCGCATGACGACGTTCAGCTCAGCGGTAGCCACCCGCTGGCCGCGGGTCACCCCCACCGCCAGGGCCGCAGCGAGCAGCGCATCGATGCCAGTGCCCTCCTTGGCCGAAATGAAGCGCAGGGGGGCCCAGGGCAGGAAGCGCAGACGGGCGCGAGCCACTTTGACGAAGGCTGCCCGCGTCTCGCCGTCGTCGGGCATGAGGTCCCACTTATTGATGGCTACTACCAGGCCCTTGACGGCCTCAGCTACATAGCCAGCGATATGGGTATCCTGGGCGGTGATCCCGTCGCTCGCATCGGTCACCAGAAGGGCAACATCGCTCCTATCGATGGCCTCCTGGGCCCGCAGAACGCTGTGCTTCTCCACGCCAACCTGAATGTGCCCACGACGACGGATGCCAGCAGTATCGATGAGCACCAGGTCTTGCTCCTGATAGCGGAAAGTTATGTCTATAGCGTCGCGGGTGGTTCCCGCCTCCTCGCTGACGATCACCCTCTCCTGGCCCAGAATAGCGTTCAGAAGCAGGGACTTGCCGACATTCGGTCGGCCGATAATGGCCAAACGCAGACCAGCGGGGACGGCTGCCGCTGCCCCGACAGGAAGAAGCAGAACCAGCCGATCCATCAGCTCGGCCAAGCCCAGGCCGTGGTAGGCGCTCACGGGGATGGGGTCGCCCAGGGCCAGCTCGTAGAACTGTACTGCCTCCTGCCGACGAGCCTCGTTGTCAGCCTTGTTGGCTGCCAGAACCAGGGGCTTGCCTGCCCGCCGCAGGAGGTCGGCGATCTCTAGGTCGGTGGCGGTGAAGCCATCGCGGGCGTCCACCACCAGGACGATGACATCAGCCTCGGCCAGGGCCACCTCCACCTGTCGCTTCACCAGAGGGGTGTAGCCCTCCTCGCCGCTAGGGTCGAGGCCACCGGTATCGATCAGGGTGAAGGCCCGCTCCCCCCACTCGACATCGGCGTAGAGGCGGTCGCGGGTGGTGCCTGGGATGTCCTCCACCAGGGACTTGCGGGAGCCGATGAGTCTGTTGAATAGGGCTGATTTGCCGACATTGGGACGGCCAACGATGGCTACAAGCGGCTTCTTGCTCGTTGTAGGCCCATCCCTCTGGGTAGGCTCCTCGGTCAGGGGACTAACCTCCCTCATGGCGCTGGCTCCAGCACGACCTCAACCGAGGCGGGCGATATGTTGGCCACCTTCAGCTCAGCCGGCGCCGCCACCTTCGGCTCCAACCGGTAGGTGCCAGCACCCAAGCCCGATAGGTCAACGCTCGCCGTCACCTGGTCGGACGAGACGTTTCGCAACGTCGGCAGCCCACCCTGGAGGGTCACCTCCACCAGGGGGGTGACGCTCACCACCCGCAGGTCGCTGGCCAGCCCCGTCCATTGGGGTGCCACTCCGAAGATGGCCTCGCCCTCAGCGGCAGCGATGCGTATCCGCACGGAGATGGCAGTCGACCCGCTTATGCTGAGCCCTGAAGGCAGCCCGACCAGGTTGACGATGCGCCTTATGTCGCTGGTGGCGCCCGTGATATCGATATCATCGGTCACCACAAAACTGGTGACGTTCAGAAGATCCAGGGGGCCCAGCAGGGTTACACTGGTCGGTTCTACCTCCACCGCCGTCACGTTGTAGCCGGCGGCCGGGCTGCCCTGCAGGGAGGGGCTGACCACCACCAAGCGACTGAAGCGCTTTTGCGCCACCGTTATCTCAACGTCGACGCTGCTGGGATCGAGGGTTACCCCCTCAACAATGAAGCCGCCATCGTCGCGGGGCACCAGGGGATAGGCCTGCCGCACATCAGTCACCGCCCCCGACACGTCCACAGTGGCCACAGCGACTGACACGCGGCTCACCAGCTCCTCGGGGCCAGAGATCACCACCTGACTAGGATCGATGGTGGGTGCAGAAGGCTCGTACCCCATGGGAGGCGCGCCCACCACGTCTATCGACACTGGCACGACCTGGCTGACGAGAGGCTTCAGCTCGACATGCACGGTGCCAGGCGGCCCTTCCGACGAGGGCAACGTCGGTATGACCTCGATTATCCGCAGATCGCTCCGCTCACCCAGCGGCTCGACTTGTGCCTCCACATCCTGGCCACCTACCTGCGCTCCGAGCAGGTTCACGGTGGCTTTGAAGTCGCTAGCTGTGAGCTGCTCCCACAGGTCTTCACTTGCCTCGATACGCAGGGCTGCGTCGCCCAGAGGGCCGCCGAGAGTCAGGCCTTCGGGCATGTTGACCGGCACCAGCGGGACGTTAAAGGGAAGGACCCCTGTCCTCGTGGGATGCCCAGTGTCGGTGATGAACATCCAGACGCCGAATGCCAGAGCCACCGACAGGACAGCAAGACCGAAGTTGTGCCTGACCGACCTGGCGGCCATCATAACCACGGCTCGACTGCGCCTGAGAAACTCCCACAGCAGACGCACGGATGCAGCCATCTCACACTGTCGTCAGAATAGACGGCTGAAAATGGCTCTACCGCTCATCGCCAGAACCGCCCCAGGCCACGGGGGACGGCACGCTCCCGCTCCCAGGCGGCGCTGAACAGGCTTCGGAGGATAGCCCGAAGGCGTGGCTCTTCCAGTCGGGAGATCATCCGTCCGTTGGCCGCTACCGAGATCTCGCCGCTTTCCTCAGAGACAACGACGCACACAGCATCCGTCCGTTCGCTGAGACCCAGGGCCGCCCGGTGACGGGTGCCCATGTGACCACGGTCCACCTTGTCCGAGAGGGGAAGAGTACAGCCGGCAGCTACCACCCGATCGCCTCGGAGGATCACCGCACCGTCGTGAAGAGGCGAGTTGGGATAGAAGAGGCCCTCAAGGAGCTCCACGGAGGGTGTAGCATCAAGCCGCACGCCTGTATCGGCGTAGTCCTCCAGCCCCGTCTCCCGCTCCAGCACCATCAGAGCGCCGTGGCGGCGCTGGGAGAGATTCTCCGAGGCTTCGATCACGGCGTCGAGAACGCTATCGTAGGCGGGAAACAGCGCCCGCCCCAAGCGACCGGTCCGCCCTACCCGCTCCAGGAAGCGCCGGATCTCCGGCTGGAAGATGATGGGGATGGCGATCAGCAAGGCCGGGAAGGAGTTGCGGACGAGCCAGCCCAGCACTGTAAGCTCGAAAACCCTCACCAGAACGAAGGCCACTGCCAGGAGGATGACAATACCCCGCGCCAGATAGACGGCGGTGGTTCCCCGCATGAGCAGAAGAATGAGATAAACGATGGCAGCGATGATCAGGATGTCAACAACACTGGCCGGCCCGAACTGGCCTAGAGCGTCCTCGATCCTGTTGATGAAGCCACCCATGTTCCTTAAGCCCCCTCTCCGCCCAGAATAAGGGACAGAACGGCTTTTTGGGCGTGCAGCCTGTTCTCCGCCTGGTCAAAGATCGCCGATTGAGGCCCCTCGATCACCTCATCCGCTATCTCCTCACCGCGATGCGCAGGCAGATCATGCATCACGATGGCATCAGGCGAGGCCAGGGCCAGCAGTTCGGCATTCACCTGATAGCCGCTGAAAGCCCGCTGCCGCTCGGCCTGCTCTCTTTCCTGGCCCATGCTCGCCCAGACATCAGTATAGACTACATCGGCACCGCTAACCGCCTCCTGGGGCGACTCGACACAGACAACTGCCGCCCCCGAAGCAGCGGCCAAATTCTTCGCCTTGTCCACCAGGTCTGCAGATATGCCATAGCCCTGGGGCGAGGCAATCCGAAAGTCCATTCCTGCCAAGGCCGACCCCAGCATGAGCGAGCGGGCAACATTATTGCCATCGCCCACAAAGGAGAGGACGAGGCCCCGCCAGCGGCCCTTCTTCTCGTAGATGGTCAGGAGATCAGCCAGGGCCTGGCAGGGGTGCTCGCCATCGGAGAGGGCATTTATCACCGGCACGTCGGCCCAGCGAGCCAGTTCTTCCACTGTTTCATGCTTGAAGGTACGAGCGGCGATGGCGTCCACGTAGCGACTGAGAACCCGCGCCACGTCTGCCACAGGCTCTCGCTCACCCAGGCCTACCTCGGCTGGTGATAGATAGACGGCATGGCCGCCCAGCTGGTGCATCGCCACGTCGAAGCTCACCCGCGTGCGCAGGGATGGCTTCTCGAACAGGAGGGCCAGGGTCTTCCCCTTCAGCACGGACGACGGGCGGCCACTCTTCATTATGAGGGCCGTGTTGACCACCCGCTGGATGTCCTGCGGGGACATATCAGCAATAGATATGAGGTCGCGTCCGTGCAATACCCAGAGCCCCTCCTATCCTCGTATAGCTAGTATAGCATGGACTACAAATCTTTCAATTCGAGCACCGCTGCGGCCATTGCCCGATCGCCTGCAAGCAGAGTGGCCGTCAGTGAGTGCCCCAAGCGATTCGTCGCCGTTGATACGCCGCGGTCAAGGCCTGGGCGAGGGTTGACTTTGAGTGCCACCAGTCTACAATGATGGCAGACTCACACACGAGAGAGAAAGGATGCGACCCATGCGGCACGTACTCTTGGCCCGCAAGCGTAGCAGTCTCCTAGCCACTTTGCTTCTGGCATGCCTGGTCACTATCCCTTTGACATTAGCCTGCGGAGGTGAAGACGAGGAGGCTACCACTGCCACCCCCACTCCCACCGTCACTGGCACCGCCACACCAGCGGGTACGCCCACCCCGGTGGCAGCGGTACCGGGCATCACCGACAAAGAGATAATCCTCGGTCAGCACGCCATGCTTGGCGGCACCTTCGGAGCGGTCTATTCCATGCTTCCTCAGACGCAGCTAGCCTACTTCAAGTACATCAACGAGACCCAGGGGGGCGTCTGCGGTCGCCAGATCGTCCTAAAGGTAGAGGACAACGGCAACGACCCCGCAAAGGGTCTTGAGGTGACCCGCAAGCTGCTGGAGAAGGACCAGGTATTCGCCATTTTCGGAGCGGTGGGCGACCTGCCCCATTCGTCCGTTGAGCCCTACCTCAACGAGCAAGGCGTGCCTGACCTGTTCGTCACGGGGGGAGCGCACAACTATGGTGCCGAGCCTGATAAGTACCCCTGGACGGTTGGCGGCGTGCCCGACTACCGCACGGAGGGGACCTTCTTTGGCCGGTACATCTCCGAGAATCTGCCGGGTAAGAAGGTGGGCGTCCTCTACGAGAACCAGTATCTCGGCTGGGATGGCCTGGAAGGGGTGAAGAACGGCCTCGACCCCGAAAAGAACGAGCTAGTCTCCGAGCAGAGCTATGAGGCCTCTGCCGTCGATATCCGTTCCCAAATGATGAACATTAAGAACGCTGGGGCTGAGGTGGTCATCCTCTACACGACGCCCGGTTTCACCGCTCAGGCTATCAGGGGGGCCGACCAGATGGGCTGGCATCCCCAATTCATGGCCAGCTACACCAATTCCGACCCGATCCTGTTTCAGTTTGTCCCGGCTGAACTGGCAGAGGGCCTGATCTCATTCAACGCCTTCAAGCCGCCGGATGACACCGACGACCCGGCGATAGCCAAGCACCATGAGATCATGCAAAACTATGATGGCCCAACCCCTGGCGTTTTCACCGTCTATGCCCAGTTGACAGCGGAGCTAATGGTCGAGGCCCTCAGCCGAACCTGCGACAATCTGACCCGACAGGGCGTGATGGATGCCGTCGAGTCCCTAAGGGACTACCGTAGTGATCTGCTGCTGGAGGGTGTGACCATCACCTTGAGCGACACCGACCACTATACCCTCCAGTCCGGCTCTATGGAGCATGTCGTGCTGGAGGACGGCAAGGGCAAGTGGGAGTACTTCGGCCCAGTGTACACGTTCGATTAGTGGCGTGCTCCGGCGAGCGCCAGCGCGTATCAAGGACGCGGTCCTTCTTCCCGTAGAGGAATAGCCCCATAGGCTGGTCCTCAAGGCCAGATTCTCACTCAATGGCTGCGATGTTGCGGCCTGTCTCGACGTCGTGCCTCACCTTCGCCCTCCGGCCCACCATCTCCTCCCGGGTCATCCAGCGCAGAAGCTCTGGGTCCGGCTCCGTATTGGCGATGAACCTGCCCCCGTCTTCCAAGCGACCGATCACTACGGCGAACTCCGGCTCACCAGCTCGATCGAAGACGACCGTATACGTTTCCACCGCCCCAACTCCCTGCGGCGCCTCCACCAGCGTCGGGTGGGGCATGGCGTCCAGCTCCGCCTGATCCTGCGGCGAGTCGGCCCTCCTCCACTCGCGCTTTGGCGGCATCCCGCTGTAGATGCCCTGAGCATGCTTGGTAACATACCAGCCCATGGCGGACACCAGGGCCTTGTGCTGGGGCTCCCCGCGCAGCCGCTCCACCATGGCGCATATGGCGTGCAGGCTGTAGTTGTTGCCGGGGCCCCCGAAGTACGGGAGGCCTCCCGCCAGGGTGATGGGACGTGGATCATCCTCGACGATCCCCAGCATGTCCAGAGCGAGCTCCACCGCACACGGGAAGCAACTGTAGAGGTCGAACCAGTCGATCTCATCGATGCCAAGGCCGGCCATCTCCAGAGCCCTTCTCCCAACCAGAGCCATGGCCGGCGAGCTGTAGTAGTTAAGCCGCTCGCTGAGATACCAGAGGTCGTTGGCATCGGCGCATCCCCAGATGTACACCCACTTCTCCTTGGGGATGCCCAGTTCCTGGGCTGTGCCCACGCTGGTCATGATCACGGCCGCCGCCTGGTCTACCTCCATGATAGCGTTCATGTACTTTGGGTAGGGAAAGCAGATCATCCGGTTCTCGGCCGTGACCGTCCCGATCTCCTCCGCCGTCTTCCCATCGCGGAACCAGGCAAACGGATTGTCCTTGGCCACCCCGGCAAGGCGCGTGCACAAGGCCGACAGCCGCTGCTGGTGGTCGGCGATGGACCCTCCCTTGTGGGCGCGAATCGCGTTCTCGAACAGGGGGTAGATCCGCAACGGCACATTGGCACCGTGGCGCATCTCGATTTCGCTGCTGCCCGGTCGGGCATCTCCGGCCATAGCGTCGGGAGCTGACCAGCGCCCTCCGTGCCGCCAACGCCGCTGGCCGCTCGCCCTCAGCCTCGCCACCGAGCGCATCGCCTCCGCTCCTGCTACCAGGCCAAGACGAGCCTCCCCGCGGGCGATGCGCTCCGCTGTGCGGTTGATCAACCACTGCGGCGCCGTGGCACCAACGGTCGTGTAGCACTTATCGCTCGGGTGGGCACCGACCGCCTCGGCCAGCAGGCCGGGGGCATCCCCATAGGACCAGGAGAGAATATTGGCCACCCCAACTGAATCCAACCGCCCCAGAAGCCCCTTGCACCGAGCATCCTCCTCGGCCTCCCTTGCCACTTTCGCCATCATCTCCAGCGGCTCGAGAGCGTCGTCCACGTCATCGGAGCGATTGGTGTACTGGGCCGCTCCGACGATGATGGGCAGCTGGCGTTCGTTCATTGGAGTTTCACAAGGCTTCCCGGCAGCAAGGTACCGCTTGAAGGTGGCGAGAAGGCATCAGGGGGATGCTTCGCCTTGCGCTACCTATTCGACTGGCTCAAGAGGCAACCGGCTTGAAGTGCTGGATGTCCAGAATAGAGCCCTTGCGCTGTGGTCGCGGTCGAAAGACCGCCACCACCGGCAAGCCGATGTCCACGTCCTCGGCCCGGACCCCACCCAATCTGTGCGCTAGAAGGCGGCGGCCCCCGCTTCATCTCTTGCTGGCCCTGGCAAGAGAGCGCGCCATTCTGTCCAGCTTGAAGATGGTGACAAACTCTTGGTTCTTGCTAATCCACAGCTTTTTCATGATCACGGCGTCGGTGATGGCGCCCCTATACGCTAAGCCGTCTAGAAGTACTCTCGGGTCTTCACAGACCATCACGAAGTCGGGGGAGGTGAGCTCCCCCTGCCGTAGCCTTATGTCTCCGTCGTTGATAAGGATGCCGAACTCCCCTCCCACGGTCTTGACCTGGATGTCCCGCTTCCAGTCGGCGATGTCTCGCTTGGCGCGCTCAGTCCGGTTCATCGCCTCGATCACAGAGGCTATCTCCCTGACAGAATCCTCGTAGATGGCCACTTGCTCCTTCGAGGCTTTGGGCAGCTGGGGAATCACTGGTGCTTCCCAGTTGATGTCAGATTCCTGGAGGCCTTCTTTCTCCACCTGCTCCGGCGTGAGTTCACAAGTGGGGACGCAGAAGATATCTGATGCTTCGCCGATGCGATCGTCCCGAAAGACGACTTTGACCTCGGTGTCCTTCCTAATCAGTCCCGGCACCAGTATGCCGGTTGTCGTGTAGACGTTGACGCTTAGGGCAGTGTCAGCCCCGTTCAGGATCACCCGGCCGCGACCGAAGGGCGCCATACGCTGAAATAAGGAGGTAGCGAAATAGGTGATGGGTGGTGTGCTGTTCATTACCCCCACCTGCTGCACCTCCACCAGCTCAGTGGGAGCGAACTCGCAGTCGGGACAATGGGTCAGGAAGGGGGGCACTCGTACTAACCCGCATCTGGTGCACCTGCATCCGAGGATCCTCTTCTCATCCCGCAAAGCGAAGAAGTAGGGAGACAACTCCCCCTTGCTGCGCTGATAGAAAGTGAACATGGCATCGTTGGCTACCAGATAATCCTTCCCGTCGATGGTCACAGTCCGCGACCCCGCCTCAGGTATAATCTCGGTGGGTATAACCTTGGCGCTAGCTTTTTGCACTGTCACGATTAGCCCCCTTCAGTCCCTCTAGTCGTGCTCCAGAACCAGACAGGCGGTGTACTGGGAGACGGTGCTCCCTGTGCCGTGCACCAGAGCGGTCTTAAGCTTCCTTTGGATTAGCTCGTTCCTGGCCGACCAGGCGGACATGATGTTGCTGGCTCCAACGGCATGACCGCAATAGACGAGCCCCCCGCAGGGGTTCACCACGTACTTACCTCCTGGTGTCATAAGCCCCTCCTCGATGAGAGCGTCAGCCCTGCCCAGGGGCACCAGCCCGAACTCGGCGCAGCTTATCTCCAATTGGTGTACGAAGGCATCGTGAAGTTCAACCAGCTCAAT
>Ga0315297_10002694_pt1 | contig 11247 bp, 4 predicted proteins | sample YL17G15_0_MG_FD_203628 | JGI IMG/M metagenome (GOLD analysis project Ga0315297, IMG submission 203628) | Sediment microbial communities from Yellowstone Lake, YNP, Wyoming, USA - YL17G15_0 | ecosystem: Environmental > Aquatic > Freshwater > Lake > Sediment | place: USA: Wyoming | collected...
ACAGGCGAAGGTGATGTAAACCTCGTCGGCTGGACGGGTGCCTATGATGCCAGCGGCAGTGACGGTGGAGTAGTTGGCGGGTTTTGCTGGGTCTGGCACAAGGGTAATTGCGGCAACATCATCTACACGCATGAGTACACTGTGGACACGTCGACTTATTCAAATATAGTTTTTGGATTTGACCTCCGCAGGCATTCATACTACAGCACGACACCAGAGGTCAGCATTGCTGTAGAAGTTGGAGGTACGTGGTATGTTTCCAAAACGGTCTCTGTTGAAACTACCATGACATTTCAGGGCAAAACGCTTGCTTATAATCCTTCGAAGGATAATTGGGATACACTCAACATCGCTTCGCTCAGCAGAGGCACAACTGCCGCCTCTAACCTGTCAGGCAATATCACTGGCTTTGGTCTGTACTCAAACAGCCGGAATGTCGGCTCAGATTGCACCGCTGAGTGTGACAATTTCACCATCACCGGCTCAATGACTCACAAGTCAGCAGATTTCAACGGTGACGGAGTTGTCGATTTCCGTGACTATGCGGCTATGGCCGACGCCTGGCTGACCGAAGCAGGTTCGCCGGATTATAACGAGGTGTATGACCTCTATGATGATAATGTTATTGATATAGCTGACCTTGCCGTTTTCTCACAAAATTGGCTGCTGGGTTCAAAATATCGATACATTCCTGTGGAAACAAGCAGGGAGAAAAATAATTTTAACACCGATTGGAAATTTTATAAGGGCAGCCCGAGCGCTGCATTTGAACATGTTACCATGAACGAAGTTGGCACTACGCAGGGCTTCAATAACTGGTACTTTGCCACCAGCACCACCGCTACCGGCCCGCGTAATGCTTTGATGAGTTTATTCGGAACCACATGGAGATACATAAGCACTTCTACTTGTTATATTTATGACGGCCGTCCTAATACATCTTCACCGCCTCACAGATACAGAATAGATTTGAGCTGTGACAGCAATTCAACAGGTCCGCTGCCCAGACTTGAATGGGTATCGCCCCACGCTAATAATTCCAAAGTAGCTATTAGCGGCGCTGTTATGCCATACTGCAGTGTCAGCGGCCAAAAGGCAAGAATCCTGCAAAACGGCTCGCTTATCTGGGAAAGCTCCGCGCTGGATGCATGGAGCTGCCAGTATTTTGAAGTTGATATCGCAGACCTCAATAGCTGTGATATTATTACTTTTATGCCGTCCGCCCGTGCAGCCAATCTCAACTTTAGATGGATGTATCTGACCATTACAGAAAGCGGCGGCGATTCTAATGTCCCTGCGCAAAGCGCGTTCGATGACTCAGCGTGGCAAACCATTAATCTGCCTCACAGCACCGTAGTAGATAGTTTGTGGCCTGACTGGCCGACTTTCAGTTATAAAGGCCTGAACTGGTACCGAAAACATTTCAACATCGATGACAGGTTCATCGGCAAAAAGATATTTCTCGAACTTGAGGCGGGTAGTGTCGTCACACAAATCTGGCTTAACGGCACTCTAATGACATTCAACAATAGTGGCCAGACGACTCATTTTGGGGCACATCTTCCCATTGTGGCAGACGTAACCGATTACATCAATTTTGGCCAAGTTCCAAATGTGATAGCTGTAAGGAACGATAATACATGGGACAGTGAAATACCCGGCGTTAGTGAGTACGGAGGTCTTTACAGGGATATCTGGCTGCATATAACCGACAAACTCCATGTTACCGATGCCGTCAATGCCAATATGGTTGGAGGCGGCGGTATATTTGTTACATATCCTTTTGTAAGCGCCTCGCAGGCCCGCGTGCAGGTGAAGACCCATGTCAAAAACGAGTATGCAGCAGCCAAAAGTTGTACAGTTAAAACGTACATAGTTGATACCAACAATATGGTTGTCGCACAAAGCTCGGACAATAACAATATCTCTGCGGGTTCCGATTGTACGTTTACCCAATTGATTACGGTGCTTGCCCCGCACCTCTGGCATCCGAGTCATCCATATCTTTACACTGTTTACACAGAAGTTTATGATGGAGTTAATCCCGTAGACAGTTACAAAACACGGATAGGCCTCAGATCGGTGGAATTTACAACATCAGGCGGCTTTAAGATTAACGGTGAGACTGTCAGATTCAGGGGAGCAAACCGATGCCAGGATTATCCTTACATTGGTTTTGCAATGGGCAATTTAGGACAACGTCAGGATGCCAAACTTCTTAAAGAGGCCGGATTTGAGTACGTACGAGCAGAACATGAACCTATGGATCCGGCTTTTATGGATGCCTGTGATGAGCTTGGCATCATGGTCCTGGCCTGTATTCCTGGGTCATTACATTTCGGAGGCGAGCTTTTTGCGCAGCGTTCTTACCAGACCAGCAGAGATTTAATACGTCGCGACAGAAATCATCCCTGTGTTATTGCATGGGAGTTATCTATAAACGAGACATGGTGGGATGACCCGAACTTTAGTCAGACAACGGTGAATATTGGTCATGCGGAGTATCCAGGTTCTTATATAGGCGGCTACAAAGACAGCGGGGCATGGGGAACCCCTGCTATTTATGATATATCTATAACAGGCGGGCCTGGTTTTTCCGTCGAAACCTATAATGGCACTCTGCCGGTTATTCAGCATGAGTATGGCCACTGGGAATACGGAGGATTGGGAAGCACAAGCGATGTCCATCGCGGTGATGGGCAAGCTGCTATGCTCGAGCAGGCCACAAACCATCAGCATAGTACACATGTGAAGTACAGCTATCCGCTTTCCAAAATGGCTGGAGCAGGGGTGTTCTGTTTTGCCGATTATCTCGCTTATCCATCAGGAATTGTAGATAAGTTCCGTCTGCCAAAATTATCGTACTATTTCTGGCAAAGCCAACGTGACCCAAATGTGGATTTATCTTATCTTGGTATTAATTCGGGTCCGATGGTGTATATAGCCAATTGCTGGACTTCCGCATCTTCTGCTAACGTAAAAGTTTATAGTAATTGTGAACAGGTAAGATTGTACATAAATGGTGTTCTCGCTGCCACTCAGACGCCGGATGCAATGGAAAATTCGCAAACTATATATCGCGCCCCGTTTGAAAATACAGGTATATGGCACCCGCCGTTTACGTTTACAGGACTGACTTGGCAAGCGGGAGAATTAAAGGCCGAAGGTTATATCAATGGTCAATTGGCCGCGACTCATCTTGTCAGAACACCGGCCAGTGCGGCATCACTTGATATCCGTTTCGATTTGAGCAATCTTAAGGTTGGTGGCGACATTACATTTGTGTATGTGTCGGTTTTAGACGCCAACGGGACGGTAGTACCAAATGCCTCAAACCTGATTTCACTCAATATTGTCAGCGGCCCGGCTACGTTGACCAGTCCTGGCACGGTTTCGTCTGAAGCCGGTATCGCCACCTTCCTGCTCCGTTCTACCATTACACCGGGTTTGATTACGGTACAGGCAACAGCTTCGGGATTGACTACAGGCAATGCCTCGATTACATCAGAATAAAGGACAGGGTCGCTATGATATATGAGCTAAGCGTAGAAGAAACGAAAAATGATAAGAACAATGGACAAGACGGTCACATACCCTGCTTTTGTGCTGTTACTTGCAGGGCTAAGCATTACGGCGAGGAACGGCGTCTGTGCCGAATTTATAAGGGGGGCCGACATCTCCATACAAACAAAACAGGAAACAGACGGGATCAAATATAACGAGTATGGCGTGCAAAAGGACGTGCTGACCATTTTCAAAAACCACGACCTCAGCTGGATTCGTATCCGGATTTTTAACAACCCGAGCGGTTCGGAATACGGCGTATGCCAGAACCTCAACTATGTGACTGCTCTTGGCGCCCGTGTCAAGGCCGAGGGATTCAAATTCCTGCTGGATTTCCATTACTCGGATACATGGGCCGATCCCGGGCATCAGACCAAACCCGCAGCGTGGAGCAGCTTGAGTCAATCGGCACTTGTGACCGCTATTCACGACTACACGCGGGACGTCATTTCGCACCTGCGTGATAACAATGCTATGCCGGATATGGTCCAGATTGGCAATGAAATCAATGGCGGTATGCTCTGGACGAACGGAAAGGTCATTAGCGGTTATACAAACTGGGCAAATCTTGCCGCTCTTATCAACTCTGCCAGAGCCGGCGTGGACGACGGCAGAGGGTCCGAACCTATGCCGAAAATTGTTATTCATGTTGCTTATGTTAAATCTGGCGGCGGCATATCGAGCACCCAGTGGTTCTTTGATAACCTCATAGCATACGGCGCGCAATTCGACGTCATAGGCCAATCTTTCTACCCGGAGTGGCATGGCGACCTCAATGATCTGACAATGAACCTGAATTTTCTGGCTGGACGCTATTCTCAGGATATTCTTGTTGCGGAGGCCGGTGAGTATTACACCGGCAGCACGGGAAAAACCCCTGAAAACCAGAAGGCATATCTGGACGGACTAATCCAGAGAGTTCAAGCCACGCCCGGTGGAAAAGGAATAGGCGTGTTCTACTGGGAGCCGACGTGGGTCTGGAATTCGGGAGCCGGCTACAGGGCATTGTTCCAGCCGATTTCCGGTAACTGGAGAAACGTCAATATGCTTATGGGCATGGAGGCCTTTGACAAAATATACGGAGATATTACAGGTAACGGTATAGTTGATTTTGAGGACCTCCACGACTTTTGTGGACTTTGGTTGAAAGACGATTGTGCCGCAACGGCTGGATTGGATTTGGATGGTGATTGTGTAATCACTTTCTATGAATTCTCTGCGCTGGCCCGGAATTGGCTTGAACGTGAATAGACTCCTCCGCTCGACAACTACGCCGGGTTTGATTACCGTACAGGCAACTGCTTCGGGATTGACAAGCGACACTTCTAGTATTACCAGTCAATATAACGAGGCGTGTTTTTCAAGAAAGGTGGTTAAGCTGATGAGAATCGGTGCAGGAATATCACATACATCGAGTATGGTCGTGTGTTTGATAGCCCTTTGTTTGACAGTGACTCAGACCATAGCAGCGAGCGAGTCAACGGGAGACGCCAACGACGAAAGAAGTGTGGTTGCCGCTACATATAGTTTGGACGCTCGTCAGGTCTCTCGCAAATTATTGTCCGGGCATCTCAAGATGGGAGGAACAAATCCTCAGGGCCAGGAAATCAATGCTAATAATCTCTATTTCACGATAGCCGGCCAGCCGATCCTGCCTATAATGGGCGAAATGCACTTCTCAAGGTACCCTCGTCAATTCTGGGAAGAATCCATTTTGAAGATGAAAGCAAATGGCATCGATATCATTGCCACTTATGTCTTTTGGATTTATCACGAGGAAGTTGAAGGAAAGTTTGACTGGTCTGGAAATAACGATTTACGGCATTTTGTTGAACTTTGCGCCAAACATAATATTTATGTTTTTCTCAGAATCGGGCCCTGGGCTCACGGTGAATGCCGCAACGGCGGCTTCCCGGACTGGCTGGAGGAAAAATGTGCCGCTCGAAGCAATGACCCAAAGTATCTTGCCTACGCACAGCGGCTGTACGAGCAGATATTCAAACAGGTTGACGGTTTTCAATACAAGCAAGGCGGCCCCATTATAGGCCTTCAGCTTGAAAATGAATTTATGCACGCCGGCGGCGGCACAGGCGGGCAGGAACATATGATGAATCTTAAACGCATAGCGAAAGAAACAGGATTCGATGTCCCTCTTTATACGGCTACCGGCTGGGGAGGCACGCCCATTCCACAGGACGAGTTCATACCTGTCCAGTCGGGCTACCCGGTGGCGCCATGGACCGAACACACTCAGCGATTACCTGCAAGTCAGCACTTTATTTTCAGCAGGATTTTCGACGACCCTACGGTTGGTTCCGACCTTGCTTCCAAGAAAAAAGACGACCCCCATGTTTACGAAAGCTCGTATGCCGCTAAAAACTATGATGAGACCAGATACCCGCTGGCTACAGCCGAACTTGCCGGCGGTATTATGGACACTTACCACCGAAGGCCCCTCATCACCTCGCCGGATGTTGTCAACCTGGCGATGACCAAGCTTGGCTCCGGCGCAAATCTCATCGGACATTATATGTTCCACGGAGGTTCTCACCGAGTAGGTTTATGCGGCACACTGGAAGAGCAAGGAGCGCTTAAGTATCCGAAGATTTCTTATGACTTTCAGGCGCCTGTTCGCGAATTCGGACAAATCAACGATTCTTATCATGACTTCAGAATTCTACATCTCTTTGTGCATGATTTCGCCGGGAAATTGACGCCGACGTTGACGGTTTTGCCCGCTAAGCCGCCGGCCGGTCCAGATGACACAACAACACTGCGATATTGTGCGAGAGTAAAAGACGATGCCGGTTTTCTGTTTGTGAATAACTACCAGATTCGCGCCAAGATGCAGGATTTTAACAATATCAAAATTGAACTGGCGCTTAACAAAGAGAATTTAACCTTCCCCATGGAACCATTTACAGTTAAAAGCGGGGTATCCTTTATCTGGCCTTTTAATCTTGAGCTTGATGGCGCGTTGCTGAAATACGCCACTGCTCAGCCAATCTGCAGGATCGAGGATTATAATAATATCTGCTATTTCTTTTTTGCTACGCCAGGAATCGAACCCGAGTATTTATTTGACCGGTCAACAATTAAAGGCATAAATGGTCTCAATGGCAAGGCAATTGACGAGGCCGGTCAGGCACACATCACTAATCTCATTCCCGGCACAAAATGCATCATATCGCTTCAGAGTTCTGCCGGAAAGAAAATTAAAGTTGTAACTTTGACTTCCAGTCAGGCCAGAACATTATGGAAAGGCCAGGTATGGGGGCGGACAAGAGCATTTCTGACAAACTCCAATCTGCTTTTTGAACCCGCACAGCTTGATGTTTATGGAACAGACGCCGAGAACCTTTCCTTTTCTGTTTTTCCGAGTGCGGACGTCAACCTTTTTGACGGCTCAAGCAAATTACCAGGCCAGCCAGATGGCGTCTTTACGCGATATCTTTTGAAGCGTGAAAGAAAAGATATAAAGATAAAGGTAACTAACCTCGGCTGGAAATACGGCTTCCCAGAATGGTCATTATGGATTCCTGAAGACACGATGAAAGGCGTAAACGATGTTTTACTGAGAATCGATTATTCAGGGGATAGCGCAGAAGCTTACCTGAACAGGGGTTGGTTCAGGAAAGAACAGAACACTCTCTCTGATAACTTCTACAACGGCCTGCCGTGGGAAATCGGCCTTAAACGCTTCGCTCCTCAAATTCTTGGAAATAAATTAGAGATACGAATTGTGCCTTTGTATGAACACGCTGCAATCTACTTGGAAAAGTGGCCTGAATTCAAGAACGGGTTGGCCGCTGAAATTAAGAATGTCGAGGCGGTTCCCGAATACAAGGCGACCATTACAGAAAGCCCAAAGTGACAATGTAGTATGTTTCTTATTAAGGTTGTTGTAACCAGGGGTTTTTAAAAATGAGCAATAAAAAATTTATACTAATTATTTGGCTTGTATCTGCCTGTGTTTTCCATATTACATGCGCAAATTCACTTTGCCAGGAGAACAGTAAACCAGCAGACCGTATAGCTTATGTTGACGGCAGCGGTGTAATGCGATGGAAAGATACCAACGACGAAATCGCTTTGTTCGGAGTGAATTACTGCCTCCCATCGGCATACAGTTATCGTGCTATCGGATACGTGGGGGCTGACCACAAAAAGACAATCGACGCTGATGTTTCTCATTTTGCCCGTATGGGTCTGGACGGTGTGCGTCTGTCCTTCTGGGGCGACTGGGAAAACAGCGACCGCCAGGGCAACCTCATCGACAACGAGCATTTGGAGCTTCTGGACTATGTCATCTATAAGGCCAAAATGCGAGGCATCTATATGCTCCTCACGCCAATCGTCCTGTACAGCCCTGTTTGGCCCGAACCGGAAGAGCTTAACAAGAATCAGGGTTTCCCGAAATTTTACACCAAGGCGGAGATGGGGACAAATCCTGATGCTGTCAAGGCACAGCAAAATTATCTCAGTCAGGTAATGAACCACGTAAATCGTTACACTTCAGCGGCCTACAAAGATGAACCCGCGATACTTTGCGTTGAATTGATTAACGAACCCTATCACCATCCGGACAAGGACCCGGTAGGATATATCAACGCGCTGGTCAAGGCCGTGCGGGATACCGGGTGCAAAAAACCGCTCTTTCATAATGTGAGCCAGAATATGAAGATTGCTTCGGCGATACGTGATTCTAACGCAGATGGCGCAAGTTTCGCCTGGTATCCCACAGGTCTGGTTAACGGCAGGTCTCTGCAGAGTAACTTTTTGCCGCGTATAGATGACTATCAGGAGATGCGGATTTCTGCTCTCGAACGAAAAGCAAAGATTGTTTATGAGTTCGACGCACCCGACGTGGCTGGTTCTTTTATGTATCCGGCTATGGCTCGAACATTTCGCGTAGGGGGCATTCAGTTTGCCGCAATGTTCACGTATGACCCCCTGGCAATAGCGTCTCGCAATCTTGAGTTTCAGACACATTACCTGAATTTGGCTTATAGTCCTCATAAAGCGGCCAGTTTCATTATAGCGGCCAGGGCCTTTCATCTTTTGCCGCGATTAAAATCATACGGCAAGTATCCTGAGAATACCAACTTCGGTCCATTCCGTGTCAGCTATGAACAGGACCTCAGCGAAATGATTACCCAGAGCGAATTCCTCTATTCAAACGACACGCGGACAAAACCTCCAAATCCGGCATTACTCGAAAGGATAATCGGATGCGGTTCTTCGCCGGTTATTGAATACGATGGCACAGGTCTCTATTTTCTCGAAAAGATGAAACCGGGTGCGTGGAGACTTGAGGTTTATCCCGATGCGGTGTGGGTTAATGATCCCTTTGGTAAGCCGAGTCGTGACAGGGAGGTATCGCGGTTAATATGGCGCAAGCGAGAGATGAAAATCAACCTGCCCGACCTCGGCAGTGTTTTCTCTGTATCTCCAATCGACAAAGGTAACACCTGTATGAGCACCGCTAAAGCGGGCGAATTCACAGTCAGCCCCGGTGTGTATATTCTCAATCGCGCCGACTTGAATGCACCTCAACTTGATGCGTCACTGTCTTTCGGACAGGTTTCTCTCGGCGAGTTTATGGTTCCTTCCAGCCAGAAGATGCCTGTTGTGGTTTCACACGAGGCGCCTCGGGAAATCGTGGAGGGAAGACCTTTTACGGTTAAGGCCCGGGTTGTATCAGACAGCGAGGCCAATAAGGTTATACTTTATGTGCGGTCAGCAGGGGGAAAATATTTCTCGGCATTTCCCATGCAATCCAACAAATCGTATGAGTATGTAGCCGATATTCCTCGCGAGAAAATCAAGTCAGGAATCCTTGAATACGCCATTTCAGTTCTGACTGCAGAAGGAGTCCGCACGTTCCCTTCAAACTCAGCACACGAGCCAAATGACCTCGGTGAGGTTACATCTGAAGCTGTCATTATCTATGATGCTAAAGTCGGAAATGTTCAGCCAAAGATGCAAAACTGGTTTTGTAAAGACCCCTCGGCAGAACTCGTGGAAGCCAACGATGGAGTTTCTGCGTTGAGAGTCACAACATCAGGGTTTGGACAAAACGGTTCTGTTGCCGTTGATGTCCCTGTGCAGCCAAATATAAAACACGACAGCGATGGCAAATCTTACTATTGTGAAGCGATTGTTACTGTGCGGGCTCGCGCATTATCTGAACACACTACAAAAATTAATATGACTCTTGTCGACAAATTCTCAACATCATACCCTGTAGAGATTCCGCTTGGCCTGACATGGAGCGAGCACAAATTTCATATTCGGGATATCTGTGTTGCCAACCTGGATTCCATCCGCCTTAATTTTGGAGCATGGTTGTTCCCGGAACACGGAGATGCCCGGCACGGTTTTGAGATAGAGCGCATTACAGCACAACCATCTCCAAACCTGTGGCAGGTACCGGTTGTAAGCCAGGACTCAGCCGTGGCCCTGTTTAACGCGGATAGAGATGAGGAAGTTTTGTTTTTCCCGAACAGTGAGCACGGTCTAAAGTTCAGGAAAAGTTTTGTGCCCGGCATAACCCTTGGACGCAAAGCTCTTCGTATTGACGTTCCTGATTTTAAGGCCTATCCGCAGGATGTTTCGTTCCGAGTCGTTCTTGGCAGTGAAATCGATAATAGAAGAGCTGACCTGGATTCCTTTGATATTCTGCGATTGCAGGTTCGTGCCGGCCAAGAGCAGACACGAAATCTCGCGTTGGCCCTAATAGAGCAGAATGGAGCAGTATGGGGAACAAATGTTGAACTAACGACAAAATGGCAGCAAATAGAGATTCCTTTGAGTAAATTACGTCCAATGGTCGTAACATATCTCCCTCGTCCTTATCCGACTATTTTCAACTACTGGGACCAGGGCTCTGAAACCAGCACGAACAAGCTTAATATAAAGCAACTTGAGGCGTGCCAGATATCTTTTGGTGCACGCCTTTTACCCACCCATACTGCAGATGCACATTCAATCGAGGTCCAATGCCTGATGCTTGATAAATCCAACAAATCAATATCACAATAATACTGAGGAAAGCACGGCGAAGAATATGTCCCATCTCTTTAGTTGCCTGCTTTTCAAAATTGGAGATTGGGAGTAGTTGACGGTTGTTTTGGTTCGCAATACTCTACGTTTGAGGGCAACTTCAAGGACAACTTCAAGGGCAATTTTATCTATGCTTGAACAAGCAACGTACAATTGACCCACATGTTCTTACAACGGCGAACGGATATATAATCCGTTTGCACCCACAGCAGCTAATGTATGTTCAATCCGATGGCGGCTTTCCCAGTAAGTCCGCTATAAATTCAAAAGTATGACATGCTTATTATGAGATATGGTGCCGTTTGTGCACTTTTAAAAATATATTTCTTAACCTCCTATATTCGAGCATAAGAAAACTTAAATACTCCTGCCACGTTATCATTTCAAAATGACACCAAAAGAAGAACATACCGAAGAAGAATGTAAGTACCTGAACAGCCTTGAAGAGATCTGCGAAAACACCCGTGCCATCCGCCGGGTCGTCAACAGAATCTTAGATCATTTGCATGAATATGCAGGTGACGATGATGACAACAACAATGATAACGACCCCGACAGCATTTCATGGCGAGACCTCGACAACGGGGATGATATGTATATGTAGTCGAAACATTTTTA
>Ga0315297_10002695_pt1 | contig 11245 bp, 9 predicted proteins | sample YL17G15_0_MG_FD_203628 | JGI IMG/M metagenome (GOLD analysis project Ga0315297, IMG submission 203628) | Sediment microbial communities from Yellowstone Lake, YNP, Wyoming, USA - YL17G15_0 | ecosystem: Environmental > Aquatic > Freshwater > Lake > Sediment | place: USA: Wyoming | collected...
GCACTATCGTGCGGAAAGGCACTCATTCACGAATTTCCCGTCCCGTGAATGCAATGACACCATCTCGAAATTCCTTATCGCGCGCAATACGGACTTATACCTACGCTGGCGGCTCGAAAATGAAAATGCGCCGGCCTCGTGGCCGGCGCTTCGGGTCGAAAAATGAGTTGGGTCTAGTGAGAGTGAACGAGGTCGCCGGCCCGGACTTCGCGGCTTGCCTTCAGCGTAAGGGCGAAGCTCAGGCGCTCATAGGTCCCGAAGACCATGCACAGGCCGATGCGCTCGTTGGGCAGCCACGCCGTGCGGCTGACCGCCTGGTCGGCCTTGTCCTGTACCTCTTCTCCGGGCTCCCAGATCGCGAGCACATGCCCTGGCTTGAGGCCGTCGCGCGAGCCGCGATTGATGACCACGACGTCGTACAGCCCCGTGATCGTGCGCTCGTAGTCCATGGTGACCGACATGATCGTGCCGTCGATTGCGGTTGCTGGCGCGTGCGGTATGAAACTTGTCTTCTCCTCGGAAGCGACCGGCAACAGGATGTCGCCCTCGGTCGTTTCGATCGCGGACTTGACGATCATGAATGTGGCGGGATCTCCCGCTTGCCTGAAATCGGCCTGACCCGTGAACAGGCCCTCGTAGCCCAGCAGGTCGCCGTTATCCGGATCCCTCAACTCGTCGCCGACGCGATAGATGCTGTAGCGGCCGCCGGGCGTGGAATCGTTGAACTTGCGAACATAGATTTCGTGGCCTTCTGCCGCCATCAGGCGCTGATCGCGTCCGCGCACGACGTAGGGTGCGTCCCTGACCTGTTCCTTGGCCAATACATTGGGTCGCGCCATGAATGCCGAGACCTTATCGTAGGGAATGGCGTAAATCGCCTCCGATAGCGGATTTTCGCGGACGCGCGGCGACATCCGAATCGGCCCGCCAGTCTCGACCGTGACCCGCGGCTGACCTTCAACCCAGGTCAACGCGAGCACGTCGCCCGGATAGATCAGGTGCGGATTGGCTACTTGCGGATTGATGTGCCAGATTTCCGGCCAGTACCAGGGATCGGTCAGGAACTTGGCCGAGATGTCCCACAACGTGTCGTCTTTCTGGACCGTGTAGCGCTCGGGCGCGTCGGGCGCGACCGTGATGACGCTACGGTCGATGCCCTGCTGCTGGCCGGTGTCGCCACCGGCCGGAAAGGCAATCGACAACGCGAGCGCCATGAGCGCGGCGCTGGCCAGGCTGATGACGGGGCTGCGGGACGGGGATTTGCCAGGCGATGCCATGCGAGTTGCTCCCTCACTGCCAGGGCGGCCCGAACGATCGTATACTTCCGGGTCACCAAACACGCATAAGTCTATGCTTCGACGAACTTTAACAGCATTCCCCAGTCAGTTACACGCACCCACGGCCCCACCCACATGACGCGCCTCACAATCCTGGAGTATCCAGACCCCCGATTGCGTACCCGGGCGGTTCCGGTCGGCTCCGTGGACGCCCCATTGCGTGAACTGATCGACGACATGCTGGAGACCATGTACGCCGCAAATGGCATTGGGCTGGCTGCGACCCAGGTCGATGTGCACCAGCGGCTCCTGGTCGCCGATGTCTCCGAGGGGCGCAATGACCCGCGCGTTTTCATCAACCCGGAGATCCTCGGCAAGGGTGGCACGAAGACGTCGCAGGAGGGTTGCCTGTCGGTTCCCGGTTATTACGACGAAGTCGAGCGCGCCGAGAGCGTGCGTGTGCGCGCGGTCGGGCGCAATGGCAAGCCATTCGAGGTCGAGCTCGACGGCCTGCTCGCGATCTGCGTCCAGCACGAAATCGATCATCTCGACGGTAAGCTGTTCGTGGACTACCTGTCAGAGATGAAGCGCCAGCGCGTCCGCAGGAAGCTGGAAAAAGATCGCCGCCTGCGCGCGGAGGGCGGGACTCTGGCGCCTGCCCGCGCACCGGCAATCTGACCGGTTGACTGCCGTGGACACGAGCCTGGCGGCTGCATTCGCCGGAACCCCCTCATTCGCATTGCCGGCGCTCGATGCCATCGCAGCATCGCGCCACCGCCTGGTCGTCGTCTACACGCAGCCTGACCGGCCCGCCGGGCGCGGCCGTGAACTCGCCGCAAGTCCCATCAAGGAACGTGCGCTGTCCCTGGGCGTGCCGATCGAGCAGCCGGAGTCGCTGCGTGATCCCGGGGCACCGGCTCACCTTTCCGGTCATTCGCCGGATGTCATGGTGGTCGTCGCCTACGGGCTCCTGTTGCCGCAGGCGGTTCTCGACGTACCGCGTCTTGGTTGCCTGAACATCCACGCTTCATTGTTGCCGCGCTGGCGTGGCGCGGCACCGGTTGCGCGCGCAATCGAGGCGGGCGACAGGACGACCGGTGTCTGCATCATGCGCATGGAAGCGGGGCTCGACACCGGGCCGGTCATGCTGCGCCAGGAACTCGCCATTGCACCGCGGGAAACGGCGGGCGAGCTCGAGGCACGCCTCGCGGCGCAGGGCGCCGGGATGATCGTCACCGCGCTCGATGCGCTCGCCGAGGGCCGTGCGTCCTTCGAGCCGCAGGATCCTGCGCTCGCGACCTACGCGCGCAAGCTGCAGAAACCGGAAGCGCGGATTGCCTGGCAGGAGCGGGCGGAAGTGATCGAACGCCGGGTCCGCGCGCAGGTTCCCTGGCCGGTCGCCGAGACACGGCTCGAGGGCCTGCAACTGCGAATCTGGCAGGCACGTGTCGTCGCGGCGCCTGCGGGTCCGCGGCCGGGCACGATCCTCGCCGCGGGGCCGGCGGGCGTAGTCGTGATGACGGGCGCGGATGCACTCGCGATCGAGCGTCTGCAATTGCCGGGTCGCCGCCCAGTGACCGCGGCGGATTTCGCAAACACGCGCGGCTACGTCGGCCTGGTGCTGGTCTGAGCGCGGGGGCTGCAGCGGAAATCCGCGCCGCCGCGGCCCGTGTCGTCGCTGCGGTTGCCGGGCAAGGGCGCCGGCTCGAGTCTGCGCTCGCCGATGCGCTGCCTGCGCAGACCCAACGTCCTGCGATCCAGTCGCTGTCATTCGGTACCGTGCGCTGGTACTTCGAGCTCGCCGCCTGCCTCAGTCTGATGCTCGATCGGCCGGAGGCCACGCTCGATCCCGAGATTCGCGCGCTCGCACTGGTGGGGCTCTTCCAGCTGGCGCATGGCGCGACACCGCCGCACGCAGCGGTCGCGGAAACCGTCGAAGCGACGCGCGTGCTCGGGCGGCCGCGCGCGGCGGGTTTTGTCAATGCGCTGTTGCGACGCTTCCAGCGCGAGGGCGCGGCGATCATGAGCAGGGCGCATGAGAGGCCGGAAGCGCGGCACGCGCATCCGGCGTGGCTTCTCGATGCGTTCGCGCGCGATTGGCCGGAGTTGTGGCCGGTCCTGGCGACGGCCGGCAACACCGAGCCACCGATGTGGTTGCGCGTCAATCGCAGGCAGGCGAGCCGCGACGAATATCGCGCGAGACTTGCCGCGGCCGGCATCGCCACCGAGAGTTCTGCATTCGCCCCGGAAGCGCTCAGGCTCTCCGAGCCCGTGAATGTCGGCGAATTGCCGGGCTTCGCCGAAGGCGCGGTGTCGGTGCAGGACGCGGCTGCGCAGCTCGCGCCCTACTGGCTCGCGGCTGGCAGTGGCATGCGCGTGCTGGACGCCTGCGCAGCACCGGGCGGAAAGGCCTGCCACATCCTCGAGCTCGAGCCCGGCATCGCGGAACTCGTTGCACTTGATGTCGATCCGGCGCGTTGCGCGCGCATCGCGGACAATCTTTCACGCCTGCGGCTTGCCGCGAAGATCGTCACCGGAGACGCAGCGAATGCCGCCTGGTGGGACGGCAGGCCCTTTGACCGGATCCTGCTGGATGTGCCCTGCTCGGGCACCGGCGTAATTCGGCGCCACCCCGACATCAAGCTGCTGCGCCGGCCGGACGACATCCCGCGGTTCGCGACTACGCAACTCGCGCTGTTGCGCTCGGTCTATGCCTTGCTCGCACCACGGGGCCGGTTGCTGTACGCAAGCTGTTCGGTGCTGCGGGCGGAAAATGCGGCCGTGGTCGGCGAATTCCTGGCGGCCGAGGCCACGGCTTTGGATGCGACCGAATCTGCTAGGCTTTTGCTGCCGGGCGTCGCGCCGGTGCAGGGCCCGGGGCCGGGCTGTGCGCTGCCCTGCGGCGCGGCCGACGCCGATGGCTTCTATTACGCCTGCCTCGAGAAGCGGGCCTGAGGGACCGGCGTGCATTTGACGCGATGGCGACATCCCGGACTGGTCTTCATCGCGGCGATGCTGTTCGCGACGTTGGCCCTCTGCGCATCGGCGGCCGACGACGGCCGCTTCGAGATCCGCAACGCCTATGTGGAGGTCGTGGGGGACGCCTGGCAGCTCGATGTGCAGCTCGACTTCGGGCTGTCCGAGTCGGCGCGGCAGGCCTTCGACGAGGGCGTGCCCCTCACGCTCTCGCTGGAGGCCGAGGCAACGACGGCACGGCGCTTCCTTCCTGACGAGACAGTCGTATCGCTGACACGGCGATGGCAACTGGCGTACGACGCGATTTCGGATCGCTATGTCGTCACCGATCCGCTGAGCGGCGAGCACTCGAGCCACGCTTCGCGCGAAGAAGCACTCGCCGCGCTTGCGCGAATCAGTGCGCTGCCGTTCGCTGATACGACTCAATTGCCGCCGGACATCCGTTTCGAGATGCGCGTGCGCGCATCGGTCGAGATCGGCGAACTGCCCGCCGCGGTCAAGATGTTGTTGTTCTGGAAGAGTTGGTCGCGCAGCACCGACTGGTACATCTGGAGCGTGCGGCCATGACGCAGCGCTGGCTACCGGTCGCGGTCGGCGTTGGCATCGTGGTCTGGGTCGTGGCGCTCGGACTGCTCGCGGTCACGGCGGAAGGCTCACAACGCTTTGGCCAGCTGCAGCCGTGGATTCTCCTGATCAATATCGTGGGCGTCGTCGTGCTGCTGGCGCTGATCGGCAGCGGGCTGACCGATTTCATCCGCGACTGGCGCCGGCACGTGCCCGGCTCGCGACTGCGCGGACGGACAATCTTGATGTTCGGCGGGCTTGCGGTCGTGCCGGTCCTGCTCGTGTTCGCATTCTCCGTATTGTTCCTGACCCGCGGCATCGACAGCTGGTTCCATGCGGAAGTGCGCGAAGGCCTGACGGATGCGCTCGGCCTGTCGCGCGCGGCACTCGACCTGCGCATGCGCGAAATCCTTGAGCGCACGGAGCGCATAGCGGACGACCTGTCGGACCTGCGTGGCAGGAGCCTGTACGCCGCCCTCGACGATCACCTGCGCCTGGCCGGCGCCGACGAGCTGATCGTCACGAGTGCGGGCGGCCAGCCCGAGGCTTACAGCACCGCGGGCATGCAGCATGGATTGCCGGGCGTGCCGCCCGAGGAACTGCTGCTGCAGGTCCGCCAGGGCCGCCCCTTTGTGAGCATCGAGCCGGCGGCCGGTGGTGGTTACCTGATCCGCGCCGCGACACGCATCGGCGCGGCTCAGAGCCTGCAGGGCTCGCGCCTGCTGGTCGCGACCTACCCGGTGCCGCAGCGCCTAGCCGATCTCGCGGCGACGGTGCAGCGCGCCTACCAGGAATACGGCCGCCTGTCGTTCCTGCGCGAGCCACTTAAGCTCAGTTTCGTGCTGACCCTGTCGCTCGTGTTGTTAATGGCCTTGCTGGCGGCATTGTACGGCGCCCTTTATTTCTCGCAGCAACTGGTGCGGCCGGTGCAGGACCTGATCGCCGGAACGCGCGCCGTCGCCAAAGGCGATTTCGACACGCGCCTGTCGAAGCCGTCGCACGACGAGATCGGCTATCTCGTCACGTCGTTCAACGACATGACCATGAAGCTCGCGCGCGCCCGCGAGGAGGCCGAACGCAGCAAGGCCACAGTCGAGGGCGAGCGTGCCGCGCTCGCCGTGATTCTCGCGCGCCTGACAAGCGGCGTGATCTCGCTGGAACCGGACCTGCGCGTGCGCGTGGCCAACCACGCGGCCGGCAACATCCTCGGCGTCGATTTCGAACAGGCAGTCGGCCAGCCGCTGGCGGAACTCGCCGCCCGCCACCCGCTGCTCGGACAGCTGCACGCCACCATGCAACGGCATCTCGACGCCGGTGAAAGCGAGTGGCGCGAGCAGGTAACGCTGAAGGTCGAAGCCGGGCGCCGCGAACTGGTCTGTGCCTGCACGGCGCTGCCGGGCGAGGCCGGCGTCACCAGCGGCCTGGTGCTCGTGTTCGACGAAGTCACCCAGCTGCTGCAGGCGCAGCGGCAAGCGGCCTGGGGCGAGGTGGCGCGCCGTCTCGCGCACGAGATCAGGAACCCGCTGACGCCGATCCAGCTTTCGGCCGAGCGCATGCGGCGCAAGCTATTCAAAGGCCTCGCGCCGGCGGAGGCGGAACTGCTGGACCGCTCGACCCAGACGATCGTGCAGCAGGTCGAGGCGATGAAGCAGATGGTGGCCGCCTTCAGCGAGTACGCGAGAGCGCCGGAGATGCAGCTGAGCGAATTTGACGTAAATGCACTGATTCACCAGGTCTCGGACCTGTACCACGCGCAGGATCCGCGTGTCGCATTCGGCCTGTCGCTGGACCCGCGCGCGGCCATGCTCGAGGCGGATCCGGGCCGGGTCCGGCAGCTCCTGAATAACCTGCTGACCAATTCGGTCGAGGCGCTCGACGGGCGGGATAATCCTGTCATCATGATCGAGACGAAGCGCGTTGGTGACCAGATCGTGCTGACCGTGATCGACAATGGGCCCGGATTTCAGGGCGGCCTGATCGAACAGGCCTTCGATCCCTATGTAACCAGCAAGCCGAAGGGAACCGGGCTCGGTCTTGCGATCGTGCGCCGCATAGTCGAGGAGCACGGTGGCCAGGTCGAGCTGGAGAACGCGCCTGAAGGGGGCGCGCGAATCAGCATTACATTGCCGGCTTCGAGGAGAGAGCGAGCATGAGTTCGTCAAGAATTCTCGTCGTTGACGACGAGGCCGACATCCGCGGGCTGCTGAGTGAAATTCTCGCGGAGGAGGGCTATGAAGTCGAGGCAGCGCCCGATGCCGCGAGCGCGATGCGCGCCTGCGCGCGCCAGGCGCCCGACCTCGTGTTGCTCGACATCTGGATGCCGGACATGGACGGCATCACGTTGCTGCGCGAGTGGTCAGAGAAGAATTTGCTCAGGTTCCCGGTCGTCATGCTGTCCGGGCATGGCACGGTCGAGACCGCGGTCGAGGCCACGCGGCTCGGTGCATTCGATTTCATCGAGAAGCCGCTGTCGATTGCCAAGCTGCTGCATACGGTCGAGCGCGCGCTCGAAGCCGGGCGCCGGCGCCGGCAGGCGCAGCGGACGCTGATTCCACCGCTGGTCGCGCCGGTCGGCAAGAGCCGCTTGATGCATCGCCTGCGCGAGCAGGTGCAGCAGGTCGCGGCCCACGACGCACCGGTGCTGCTGGTCGGCGAGGCAGGCACCGGCCGTGAGGCATTTGCGCGCTACCTTCACTCGCTGAGTCCACGCGCGACGGCTCCATTCATCGCCGTGACCTGCGCGAGTCTCGACGACAATACCGCCGCTGCAAGACTCCGCGGCGTCGAGGCCGACGGGAAGATAGAGGCAGGCTTTTACGAGCAGGCGGAGGGCGGCACGCTGTTCTTCGGCGGACTCGAGGACCTGTCCGCCGGCGCACAGCGCATGCTGCTCGCGGATCTGGATCAGGGAAGCTGGCAGCACGAGGGCGGCGGCCGCCGCGTGCCGATGGGCGCGCGCCTTACCGCAGCCGCAAAGCCTGGCCATGACAGTGCTGCGAGCGGCCTGCGCCGCGACCTGCTGGCGCACCTCGAGGTGATCACGATCCGCGTGCCGCCGCTTCGCGAATACGCGGAGGACGTGCCGGACCTGCTGCGCCACTACGTCGATCGCCTGGTCGACGAGGAAGGCATGCCACTCCGCCGCTTCAGCGTCGCGGCGCAGAACCGGCTGCGCAATTATCCGTGGCCCGGCAATGTACGTGAGCTGCGCAATCTGGTGCAGCGCGTGCTGATCATCGGTGGCCCTGAGGAAATCGGGCTCGACGAGATCGAGCAGCAGCTGGCGCTGCAGCAGGCCCCGGGCGAGCCACTCGTGAAGCAGGACCTGCTCGCACTGCCGCTGCGCGAGGCGCGCGAGCAATTCGAGCGCGCCTACCTGCTGCAGCAACTGATGCTATGCAATGGCAAGGTCGGATTGCTCGCAAAGCGGGTCGGCATGGAGCGCACGCACCTCTACCGCAAGCTGCGCTCGCTGGGCGTCGATTTCCGCCAGATCACCGAGGACTAGTCGCCGACGCGGATCACCAGCACGTCGATGTCCGCCTCGCGCAGGCGGTCGCGGATGCGGTTGAGTTCCTTCAGGTCGGTGATTGGGCCAATCCGCACGCGGTGCCAGGTATCGCTGTCCACCGAGACCCGCTGCACCTTCGACTCGATGCCCTGCAGCGCGAGCTGGGCGCGCACACGGTCGGCCTCATTGAACTCGCGGTACGAGCCGGCCTGCAGCACGTAGGAGCCAGCTTTCTCGACCGGCGCGGCCGGCAGGTCGCGGCGCACGGCGGCTTCCTTTTCCGGCACGACGACCTCGAAATTCGGCAGCATCTCGTAGAAATCGTAGCGTTCGGGCGGCTCATCCCCGGTCGATTCGCGCGTCGACGCCGGTTCCAGCGCCGGCTCGCTATTCTGCGATGCTGATCGCGGGTCGAAGAGGTACAGCGCGAGTCCCACGCCGAAACCCGCGATGAATCCGAGCAGCAGGCCGGTCCAGCCCGAGAACGGTTCGCGCCGCGCCCGGCTCCGCTTGTAATCGCGCGACACCATTACATGGACTCCGGCGCCGAGACGCCGAGCAGGTCGAGTGCATTCCTGATCACCTGCCGTGCAGCGACGATCACGGCGAGCCGAGCATTGCGCAGTGCATCATCAGCGACGATGAATGGCAGCGCGCTGTAATAGGCGTGAAATGCGGCCGCGAGTTCGCGCAGGTAATGCACGACGATGTGCGGCGCGCGAAGCTCCGCTGCCTGCCGGACGATTTCGGGCCAGCGCGTGATCTCGCGTATCATCTCGCGCTCCTGCACATTGTCGAGGAGCGAATTCGACGCGAGCCCCGCTTCACGATCGAATGGCAGGCCGCGTTCGGCGGCCTGCTTCAGCACGCTCGCGATGCGTGCGTGGGCGTACTGGACGTAGTAGACCGGATTGTCGTTGCTCTGCTTCTTCGCGAGCTCGAGGTCGAAGTCCAGCGGCTGGTCGTTCGAGCGCATCACGTAGATGAACCGCGCAGCGTCGTTGCCGACTTCGTTGCGCAGGTCGCGGAGCGTCACAAACTGCGCCTCGCGCTTGCCCATCGCCACTTTCTCGCCGCCCTTGAACAGCGTGACGAACTGGACCATCGGCACCTGCAGCGACTCGGGGGGCTCGCCCATCGCGGCGAGGCCGGCGCGCACGCGTGCCACGTAGCCGTGGTGATCGGCGCCGAGGATCGTCACCAGCAGTTCGAATCCGCGTTCCCGCTTGTCGAGGTGATAGGCGATATCGGAGGCGAAATAGGTCTTCTGCCCGTTCGCGCGGATTACGACGCGGTCCTTCTCGTCGCCGAAGGCCGTGGCGCGAAACCACACCGCGCCTTCCTGCTCGAAAACGTGGCCGTGCGCGCGCAGTCGCTGGAGCGCGCGGTCGATCGGGCCGCCGTCCCGGCCGTCGCCGAGATCCTGCTCGGAATACCAGCGGTCGAAGCGGACGCCGAAGCCCTCCAGATCGTCGCGGATGTCCGCCAGGATCTCATCAAGGCCCGCATCGAAGACCGTGCGAAAGCCCGCGGCCAGCAACTCTTTCGCGCGCGCGATGACGGCGTCGATGTACTGGTCCTTGTCGCCGCCATCTGGTTCGTCGGCCGGCAGGCCCGCGAGCACGGATTTGGCAGGCTTGTGGAAGGCGTCGCCGTGCCTGCCATGCAGCGCGGCGGCGATCGGCCGGACGTACTCGCCGCGGTAGCCATTCGCCGGAAACCGGATCGTCTCGCCGCACAACTCCAGATAGCGCAGCCAGACGCTCGCCGCGAGGATGTCCATCTGCCGGCCCGCGTCATTGACGTAGTACTCGCGGTGCACGGACCAGCCGTCTGCCTCGAGCAGGTTGGCGACGCTCGCGCCGTAGGCGGCGTGCCGCCCGTGGCCAACGTGCAGCGGCCCGGTCGGGTTGGCGGAGACGAACTCAACGATGGCACGCCGTCCGGCGCCGCTCATGCCCCGGCCGTAAGTACGCCCGGCCGCGTGCACGCGCAGAAGCTCCGCCTGCCAGGCTGCGGGTGTCATGAAGAAATTGATGAAGCCGGGTCCGGCGATCTCGGTCTTCTCGATCAGGTCGTTCTTCGGCAGCGCCGCGACGATCTGTTGCGCCAGTGCGCGCGGGTTGGCGCGCAGGCTGCGCGCCAGGCGCATTGCAATGCTGCAGGCGAAGTCGCCGTGCGCGGTGTCGCGGCTGCGCTCCACTTCAGGCGCAGGCGGCGGTGCGCCGCCCAATGTCCCGGGCGGCAGCGCCGCGAGCGCATCTGAAACCAGCTTTTCGATGAGGCTTTTCAAGCGCGCGAGAGTCCAGGATCCTCTGATTTACCCGCGCAAGGGCGCGACCGAGTGCGATTTTCGTTTCTGGCAAGAAGCGAGGAGCGAAGTGTATCAGGTGATACATGAGCGACGAGCGACGCAGCCAGGGACGAAAATCGCCCGGTCCCGAAGGGTTACGCGCGGGCCTTGACGGCACTTCGTTGCTCGCCTCGCCCATAGTCCCTGCTATCGGACTTAGGCTCGCGCCTTGTGCCGCCAAGGCGCGCGCGTAACGCGCTCCATGCGCGGATAAATCAGAGGATCCTAGTCAACCTCAATCGGATCGACGTCCACGGACCAGCGCAGACCCCGCGACATGTGCAATTCCTCGACGCGAGCGAGCCACTTGGAGAGGAATCGCTGCAGCGTCGCGCGGGCCGGTGATTCGAGCAGCAATTGCGCGCGATAGCGGCCGGCGCGCCGCTCCATCGAGGCGGGCGCAGGGCCGAGCAGGCGCAGGCCTTTGCGCTCTTCTGGCGCCAGCGCCTGCGCTTCACGTAGGAATCCGTGCACCTCGTCGCGCGTCGGGCCATCGGCGCGTAGCAGCGCGAGATGCGACCAGGGCGGCCAGCCGGCGGCACGGCGCTCTTCCAGCGCGCGTAT
>Ga0315297_10002698_pt1 | contig 11242 bp, 6 predicted proteins | sample YL17G15_0_MG_FD_203628 | JGI IMG/M metagenome (GOLD analysis project Ga0315297, IMG submission 203628) | Sediment microbial communities from Yellowstone Lake, YNP, Wyoming, USA - YL17G15_0 | ecosystem: Environmental > Aquatic > Freshwater > Lake > Sediment | place: USA: Wyoming | collected...
TGAGGGCTGGCATAACGCACGAAAATTAGTGGACCGTTGGGGGCATCCAGGTCGAGGTGATTCGGACTAAGTGCCAGGCACTCGTTCTTTTTAATCCCTGTTTCGAGCAGCAAGGCAAGTAGGGCATAATAACGTGCATCGGGTTGCGATGCTTGCCTGTATTTTGTTGCCATATCCAACACAGACTGTGCTTCTTCAGGGGAGAGAACTTGAGGCAGTGGGCTGATCACTGATTGCTGCAGCACTTTTTCTGCAGGGTCGACGAGGACAACCCCATATTTGACCAGCCAACGGAAAAATGCTTTTATGGAAGTGATACGCCTGGCCAACGTTTTTGGGCTGCAAGGGACACCGCGTTGTTTCTGCATCCATTCAAGGAAATTATTCAATTCATTGGTTGTGATTGCTCCCAGAGGGCGATCTGGCGGAAGGTAACTTGCCAGAAGGAGGACATCCGCTGTGAAAGCTTTTACTGTGTGAGGTGATTTTCCCTGGTCGGTCAGGTAGATACGCCAGGAGTTTATGGCGGGGACGAGTGGCGTTCGTACATTAATATGAGAAGGGATTTTGGTATCTGGTGGCATAAGTACTCCATATTGGATTGCGTATAGAATATTCGTATAGTCGTCTTTACGTAGTTTAGCGTATTTTCATTGGATTGTCAACAAGATGAGGTTTATTTAATCCTAAATGCATTCAGATATAAATAAAAAGTGCGAGCCAGGCTGCTCGCACATAATTTATCTCGAAACATTGATTATCCCGCAAGACCTAACTCGGGGGCGATGCTACGCATTGACAGGATCACATTCCCTACATGCTCCCAAAGTTCAATTTCAAATTCCTGAGCAGCTTTGGCTATTTCTTCCCGGTTTGCACCGGCTGCAAATGCGCGGTCTTTCCACTTCTTTTTAACCGAACTCGCTTCAAGGTCTGATAAAGAACGGGAAGGTCGCACAAGCGCAACTGCAGTGATCAAACCAGTGATTTCATCGCAGGCATATAAGGCCTTTTCCATGCGTGTTTGTCTTGGAATCCCGGCGTGATCAGCATGACTCAGCACTGCCCGCACGATTTCCTCAGGAACCCCTCTCTCCCGCAGGATTGGAGCCCCTGCCAAAGGATGCTTTTCCAAGGTGGGGTGTATCTCCCAGTCGAAGTCATGTAATAAGCCAGTGATACCCCATGTATCCTGATCTTCACCAAAATTTGCAGCATAAAAACGCATGGCGGCTTCAACAGCCAGCATATGCTTCACCAGATTTTCATTTTTTACATATTCACGGACGATATCTAAAGCTGAATTACGGTCCATATAATCACCTCTTGAATAGGAATAAAATCTCTGACTCTACTATTATTCCTCAAGAATTTTTATTTGAGGAAATTGGTATTTTCTCTATTTCATCCACGTTAGCTATTTTACATTAATAACAATTGATTTGCCATGATGATGGCTGTCAAATCACCCGAGTATATTCTGTTTACAATATAATTTGTTTTTTTTTGAATTATATGATATAATATTAACGAAATATTAATCATTGGCTGGTTTTTGACACATTGGGCTAACTTTATTCAGGGTGATGGAGAATGAGGCATGCAAAAAACAGCAATTTCCACAGTTAATAACCATATTTCGGAAAAATACAGCTTCTAAACTTGCCACGGGCTAAACTTTGGCAAGTTTTTTCTTTGTGTATGCATTGAATCCTATTTCTAAGTTCTAGTATTGCAATTTATATTACATTGGAGGTATGCTTATGCGGGGAATTATTGGAGTGAGCTTAAGATTTCAATTCCTGGTAATTACGATTGCTGTGGTAATAATAGCTTTTGGTATAACCCAGCTCTCTGAAATGCCAGTAGATATTCTACCCGAGTTTTCGGTTCCCTATGTAGAAATTCAAACCGAAGCCCTTGGACTTTCTGCAAAGGAAATGGAACAGATGATCACCGTGCCAATGGAGCAGGATCTGCTTGCCGGCGTTGCGTGGCTTGATGTTGTCCGGTCTGAAACTGTTCCTGGATTATCATCAGTACTCATCTACTTCGAACCGGGAACAGACCTCTATAAAGCGCGGCAAATGGTGGCTGAGCGTTTAGCTCAAGCAGCAGTCGGCTTACCGAATGTATCGAAACCACCAACAATGATGCAGCCTCTCTCATCGGCAAGTCGGTTCATGATCGTTGGGCTTTCCTCTGATGAACTGTCATTAATAGATATGTCGGTACTTGCTCGTTGGACAATTGCACCTCGTTTGATGGGTGTACCGGGCGTTGCTAGCGTAGCTATCTGGGGTCAACGGGACCGTCAATTGCAGGTACTTGTCGATCCGGAGCGGTTGATGAATCAGGATATTTCATTGGAACAGGTCATTCAAACTACTGGGAATGCATTATGGGTGTCTCCATTGAGTTATTTAGAAGCATCTTCACCCGGCACGGGTGGATTCATAGATACACCTAATCAAAGACTTGTACTCTGGCATGTGTTGCCTATCTCATCACCTGAAGATCTGGCTCGAGTGCCGATCGAGGGTGCGAATGGATTGACCCTGGGTGATGTAGCCGAGGTGGCTGAAGACCATCAGCTGCTGATTGGTGATGCAGTCATTAACGATAATCCAAATCTCCTATTGGTTATTGAAAAACTGCCAGAAATAAACATTCTTGAAGTAACCCAAGGGTTGGAATCAGCCTTAGATGCTTTACAGCCTGGTCTTCCAGGGATGGAATTCGACGCAACACTATTCCGACCAGCAACATTCATTGAGATGGCAATAACTAATCTCACTCGTACGCTCTTAATCGCAGCCGTGCTCATGGTTGTAATCATGGGTGCATTTCTTTATAACTGGAGGACTGCACTAATCAGTTTGGTGGTGATCTTTATTTCTCTTGTGACCACATTAGTTGTACTCTATTTAAGGGGGTCATCAATAAATGTAATGGTCCTGGCGGGACTGGTGATTGCATTCGGGGTCATTGTTGACGATGGGATTGTCGACATCGAGCATATAGTCCGGCGTTTACGTCAAAATCACCAAGAAGGAAGCCCGAAATCGGTAGAAAGAGTGATTCAGGATGCATTGGCTGAGACGCGCTATGCTATCTTTTTTGCGACAATGATTATCCTGCTGGCATTATTACCAGTCTTCTTCATGGAAGGTATTTCAGGAGCGTTAATGCAGCCGATGGTTATCTCATATGCACTGGCAGTTCTTGCAGGGATGGTTGTGGCACTTACACTTACGCCAGCTTTGAGTTTGTTCTTGTTGTCCAACACGCGGTCAGTTGAACACGAATTCCCGCTTATCCCAGTATTACAACGTGGTTATGAACGAACCCTTGCACGGATCATCAAGAATCCGTCATTAGCTGGCGGTGCCATCATAATCCTGGCTGTGATAGGTATTATAGCTGTGCCATTCATTAAACAGGATCAATTGCTTCCTTTGTTCCAAGAACCATACCTCACGATCCAGATAGAAAGTGCACCAGCTACCTCCCTGCCAGAAATGAATCGGATCATATCTCGCATCAGCAGTGAGATACGGACCATTCCAGGGGTTCAAAATATTGGCAGCCACATTGGCCGGGCTGTGTTTGGGGATCAGGTAGTTGGTATTAATTCTGCAGAGCTGTGGGTCAGTCTTGATCCAAATGCTGACGACAAAGAAATAGCTAATACCGTTCAGGAGGTAATTGAAGGGTACCCAGGTGTGTCAAGTATTGCGGGAACATATTTACAGCAGATACTCAAACAATCTCAAATGTATACAACCGAGGGCATCACCTTACGCGTATATGGTGATGATTTGGAAATCCTGAGTCAAGAAGCAGAAAAGCTGAGGCAAAATATTACTGGAATAAACGGTATCGATGATTTATATATCTCCCTCCCAACTGAGGAACCTACCCTGGAAATCGAGGTGGATCTTAACGTTGCCCAAAAATATGGAATTAAACCCGGTGATGTTCGTCGGACTGTAGCAACTCTGATTTCCGGCCTGGTGGTTGGCAGCCTCTTTGAGGAACAGAAGGTGTTTGACGTTGTCGTGTGGGGTGTTCCTGAAATACGAGATAGTATAACCAAGATTAAGGATTTACTCATCCAAACACCAGACGGAGGTAGAGTGCGATTAGGAGAGGTTGCTGATGTCAGTATCGTAGCGTCTCCCAATGTTATCCGCCATGAATCTGTTTCACCTTACCTTGATATAAATATCATTGTTAAAGGGCGGAACACGAACGATGTAATTCGCGACATCAATGATATCGTAAAGAATGTTAGTTTCCCATTAGAGTATCATGCTGAGGTGATCAGTGATTATGTAGCACAACAGGAAATCCAACAACATATTTTACTTGCTGGGATTGTAGCAATAATCGGAATTTTCCTTCTTCTTCAGGCATTTTCTAAAAGTTGGCGTCTTGCATTGGTAGTATTCATGACCATGCTTGCTGCCCTCGGGGGTGGAATGCTTGCGGTGCTCCTCAGTAATGGTGCATTTTCATTAATTTCACTTTTTGGATTATTTGCAGTATTGGGAATAGGAGTACGGAACAGCATTATGTTGATTAATTATTATCAGTATCTTGAAGTCGAGGAAGGCTGTTCGTTTGGTAAAGAGCTTGTTTTACGAGGATCAAAAGAACAAATTGCCCCGATTCTACTAACTACCTTAACCACGGGACTGGTTCTACTGGTCTTTGTAATCTTCGGAAATATTTCCGGTCAGGAGATTATATATCAGCTGGCAATCGTCATTCTAAGTGGTTTAGTTACCTCAACCTTACTAAATTTGTTCGCGTTACCTGCATTGTACTTGCGATTTGGACCCAGTAGAGAACCTGACTTAGGCCTCAATGGCGATATTTAGGAAGAAAAACATAAAACTTTATAATTCTGGATCGGGCATATAAGAAAAATATATGGATCAAAGAAATGATTCCAATACATTGATATCCAAGCCCGAGATTCTGGTCGCAGAGGATCTGTGGAAGTCTTACGGCTCACGGAAAGCTCTCCAAGGATTATCTTTCTCCATGCAGGCAGGGCGTGTTTTAGGTTTCCTGGGTCCAAATGGAGCTGGGAAAACAACATCCATTCGAATCCTTACAACGATCATGGAGCCAGAATCGGGTCACTTTATAATTGACGGTATTGGTTCTGAACATCCAGATGAAATTCGCCAAAGAATAGGAGTACTTCCTGAAAATCTTGGATTTCCAAGACAGATGACCGGGATCGAATATTTGACATACTTCGGCCAGCTTTATGGGAGAACAGCTATCGAAGCCAGAGATTATGGAAATAAACTTTTAGAGGATGTAGGATTACAACATAGGGGAAAATCACTGATCGGTAGTTACAGTCATGGGATGAGACAAAGAATTGGAATCGCACGTGCCCTTGTGAACCAGCCTGTGGTCGTATTTCTGGATGAACCCACTTTGGGATTGGACCCAAGAGGTCAACGGGAATTACTTGATTTGATAAAGCGTATCGCGCGAGAGCAAAGTGCTGGTGTAGTTTTATGCAGCCACCTCTTATCGGAAGTTGAAGGTGTTTGTGATGATGTGGTCATTCTTAATCTCGGTCAAATTGTTGCGAAGGGCACTGTAGCTGAGGTCATCGGACAGGTTCAGAAAAATGTCCTGCTAAATTATGCTCTACGTATTCAAATCCATCCTCACGATGTCAATAAGGCACAAGAAGCATTAAAAACAATCCCAAGTATATTGAGTGTTGATCCGATCAATGAGACGGAAGGATTGTTACGGATAAGAATAGCGGAACCCATTGATAGTAAGATAGCGGACCCTTACCTAATCAACAACAAAGTCTTGAGCGCGCTTATTCATGCAAAAATACCCATCCTTAGGTTTGAAGCTGAAGGAGGCAAGTTACAAGATGTTTTTCTTCAGCTCACAGAGGATACTGTCAAATGATAAGGCGACGATACGGTGTAAAGCTCGCAAAATTCTGTTATCAGGGTGGTCTGACATTAAAGCAGGGGTTATCCTACATCGGGGTCTGTCTTCAGCAGATATCGTATTGATGGGTGACAGCCCATCAATAACATTATTCATCATTCTAGTATAAGGAAGTAAGTATATGAACAAAACTATTAATAAGTTGGATGCAGAGGATGGTCTATCCAAGCTACCAATCCGAGCAACACCAACTTGGTGGCTGATGTTTACGCGGGAGCTCACTGATCTTTGGATTGGAGGAAAAGCTCTTGTTCTCATCTTCATATACACGGTTTTTCTGGGGGTCATAACCTATGTTATTGCAAGCAACAGTGAATTGAGTTTAATTCCTCCAAAGGAAATGGTCTATGAAACGATCAAGAATGTAATGGCAGTCAGCCTATTTATCGGACTGATTATCGGAGCAGACAGCTTAAGTGGTGAGCGAGAACGAGCAACACTTGAGTCTATCCTTTTAACACCGACGAGTCGGAGGCAGATTGTTGTTGGAAAGTTTTTAGCTGCCATAACATTCTGGCCGGCAGCTTTTGTAATTGCAATACCAACTTTTAAAATCCTTTCACAGGGTGACGAAATTTTCGGGCAAGGTCTATTTTGGGGAGGCTTGTTGGGGACTATTCTGGTTCTTGCCTATGTGGGGATCGGGATGTTGGTAAGTTTTTGGTCGAATAGTAATAAAACCAGTTATTTCGTGAGCTTAGGTATTTACATTCTCTTCCTCGTTCCAGCCCAATTACCTGGAAAAGCCCAGGTTGGTGTAATGGGTCAATTCCTCCAATGGGTGAATCCATTAGCAGCTGTTAATCATTTTCTTTCAAAACATCTTGTGAATAATATTGCTCTGGCTGAATTTTGGGTATGGCTTGAGGCACCTGTTATTGTTACATGCATCATTCTTGGGGTATTGTTTATTTATGCTGCTCCTAGTCTTCGGCTTGAGAATGGAAGAGAAAACTCATTTTGGAAGCGCATAAGCCGTTCGATTGGCATAGGACTGATCATTTCTCTTTTGATTATTATAAATGCAACGCCAGCGGAAGCGCGGTTTGTAGAAATGGCTTCTGAATCGAATATACAAATTACTATTGATATGGAATATATAACGGTGAAGGCAAGTGACTCGATTTTCTTCAATACGACGGTGACAAATATTGGTACGGGCGAGTCACTGCCGTTGATCGTAGCAATGAATATAATAAATCTCGATGCACAGGGGGAAATTGTTGATCCCGAGGATTGGTCACCACAACGCACACAATATATTGAGCTCCTGTCACCAGGTGATTCCATTACTTTAAATTGGAGGGTTAATGCCATCCTGGATGGAGATTATATGATCTATATGACTGTCATTCCCCAACCAGAAGGACAGAATGCTACAAGTCAACCAATTGCCAGCTCGGGTATTCATCTCACAGTAACTCCGTTTACTCAACTAAACCCCGGAGGTGTGCTTCCCATCGCTATAGGAGCGCCAATATTAATTCTATTAATAATATATTTCGTTAATCGCCGTAGACGGAAACAGATAGATGCAGACGGAGCATAGTGTATTTTATTAAGATCATTTATATAAACTGGAGGATGCACATGAGAACTGGTCATCAGTGGATTGCTATATTTCTGATCATTGCCTTTCTACAAGTCTCGGCTTGTACGCAGACGCAAGTTGTAGGAGAGAAAATCATGCCTGTCCAGCTTGCGACAATTGAAGGAACGGATCTGAAATATCTCGTATTAACAGAGAAGGCAGCTGAACGGATTGACATTCAGACAACCCCAGTAAAAGAAGAATTGGTGAATGGGATCAATCGAATTATCGTTCCTTATGCTGCGGTAATATATGACCTGCATGGCGAGACCTGGTTATATACAAATCCCGAACCTCTCACCTTCGTTCGTGCAATCATCATAATAGATTCAATAGAAGGGGATAAAGCAATTCTTGTTGAAGGCCCTTCTTTAGGAACTGAGGTTGTAACGGTTGGTGTAGCCGAGTTGTTTGGGGCTGAAACAGGGGTATCAAAATAACTGCATAGGGAGGCGCCCAATGCGCTGGATTGTTCGAACAAGCTTACGCTATCGCTACCTTGTAGTTTTTCTTGCTGCCGCGATATTTGTCTTTGGTATCTTCCGGTTACGAAATTCATCTATTGACGTTTTTCCGGAATTCGCTCCTCCAAAAGTAGAGGTTCAAACTTTTTCGCTTGGACTTTCCCCAGCTGCAGTTGAAGAATTAGTCACTGTCCCGTTAGAGCAAGCGCTTAACGGTATACCAGGATTGGATGTGATGCGTTCTAGGTCAGTTCCAGACCTATCAGACATCGTCCTAATCTTTGAATCAGGAACAGACCTTATTTTTGCTCGGCAATTAGTGGCTGAACGTGTCGCAGCTGTATATCCCACTTTACCTACCTGGGCAGCACCACCGGTTATGATACAACCCTTATCATCCACCAGCCGGGCGATGAAAATTGGGATTTCCTCAGACAAATATGACTTAATGGATCTTTCGATGGTTGCCTATTGGAAGATTCGCGCTCGTTTATTGGATGTACCCGGTGTTGCTAATGTTCCCATCTGGGGTGAGCGAATAAAAATGCCACAAGTGCAAGTGGATCTAGCACGGATGCATGCTAACAATGTTTCCCTCAACGAAGTTATGGATGTCACTGCTGATGCACTGGATGTCGGATTATTAATGTTCTCAGAAGGATCAGTCATTGGCACTGGAGGATTCATTGATACACCCAATCAACGTTTTGGGATTCAATCCGTGTTACCAATCATTACTCCTGGGAAACTTGGACAGGTGCCAATAAATGATCGAAAGAATGCTGATGGCGCACCTCTCCTTCTGGACGACATTGGCAATGTGGTTTGGGATACATGGCCTCTCTTTGGGGATGCAGTTATCAACGGTGGACCAGGCTTGATGATGATTGTTGAAAAACTTCCATGGGCGAATACGCTTGATGTTACGCGGGGAGTAGAAGAAGCAATCAATAATATGCGTCCGGGTCTTCAGGATATAAATATTGATACCACCATTTTTCGACCTGCAACTTTCATAGAACAATCTATCGATAATTTAACTAAATCGCTCCTTATCGGTGCCGTTCTCGTTGTAATCGTTCTATTCTTTTTTCTGTATGAATGGCGAGTCGCTTTGATCAGTGCAACAATCATCCCATTATCGCTCATGGCATCACTGCTTGTCCTCAACCTGCGTGGAGTAACCATTAATGTGATGACATTGGCAGGCCTGGCGATTGCCATCGGTGCAGTGGTCGATGATGCGATCGTTGATGTAGAAAATATCGTACGACGTTTACGTCAGCTTCGACAGGAAGGTAGTACCAAATCTACAGCAAATATTATATTAGAGGCGTCTCTTGAAGTTCGGGGTGCCATAGTCTATGCATCACTGATCGAAATATCCGCATTATTACCGGTCTTTTTCCTCCAGGGTTTATCAGGCGCATTCTTTAAACCACTCGCCACCGCTTATGTCGTAGCAGGTTTGGTCTCCCCGTTAATCGCACTGACAGTAACTCCAGCGATGGTACTAATTCTTTTATCTAAAGCACCGATAGAGCACCGTTCATCGCCAATCATCCCGTGGTTACATCGTATCAATGACAGTGTTTTGACGCGGACACTCAAGAGACCTAAACTTGCGTATGGTATTGTTTCTGGGATTGTATTAGCCGGAATTTTAGTTGTTCCATCTCTCGGACAAGAATTGCTTCCATCATTCAAAGAACGGGACTTCCTGATGCATTGGATCACCAAGCCTGGAACATCCCACACTGAAATGTGGAGGATTACCGCTCGGGCATGTAATGAACTGATGACCATATCCGGCGTGCGTAACTGCGGTTCCCATATCGGGCAAGCTTTGATGGCAGATGAACCATATGGTATATACTTTACAGAGAACTGGATCAGTGTAGATCCTGCAGTTGACTACAACAAGACACTTGCAAAGATCCAGGAAACGGTGGATGGCTACCCGGGTCTGATCCGAGATGTCCAAACTTATCTTAAGGAGAGGATAAGGGAGGTACTGACAGGTTCAAGCGATACTGTTGTAGTACGTATTTATGGACCAGATCTAGAAGAGTTACGCAATCTTGCAGATGGGATGCGGGAAGCATTGGGGGGGATAGAAGGGATTGTGGATCTCAAAAGAGAAGCACATGCTGATACACCTCAAATAGAAGTTGAGGTTAATCTAGCTAATGCTCAAGAATATGGACTTAAGCCTGGTGATGTCCGCCGGGCTGCAGCTTTCTTGTTACAGGGTGAAGAAGTAGGAGATATTTACATGGGAGGAAAAACGTATGATGTGAATGTGTGGAGTACTCCGGAAACGCGTAACAGCCTGACTGATATTCGCGAGTTGTTAATCGATACATCAGATGGAAATCAAGTGCGTCTTGCAGATGTTGCAGACGTGCGCATCGTTCCATCTCCAAACGTTATAGAGCGTGAAGGTCAGTCGCGTAAAATCGACGTCTCAGCCAATGTAAGGGAGCGTGATCTTGGTTCTGTAGCGGAGGATGTGGAAGATATCCTTGACAAAACCACGTTTCCCCTCGGATACCATGCTGAGGTAATTGGAGAATATGCAGAACGTGAGGCTGCCCAATCTAATTTATTGGTTGCCGGATCTGTTGCAGTAATTGCGATCTTCTTCCTCTTGTATACATCCTTTGGGAATTGGCGGATGGCAATATTAACCTTTATTACTTTACCGTGGGCTCTTGTAGGTGGGCTTATAGCGGCATACATTAGCAGCGGCGTCTTATCACTTGGTTCGCTGGTTGGATTGCTCACAATCCTTGGGATTTCCACGCGCAATGGCATTATGATGATCAGTCACTTTCAACATCTGGAGCAGGAGGAAGGTGTACCTTTTGGTCCAGAGCTAGTCATGCAAGGAGCCCGAGAAAGGATTGCTCCGATCATGATGACAGCATTGACTACAGGCTTAGCCCTCCTGCCCCTCGCTATAGCTGGAAATATTCCCGGTCAGGAGATAGAATATCCAATGGCAATTGTGATTTTGGGTGGTTTGATTACTTCTACACTGCTCAACTTGCTTGTTGTACCTACACTTTACCTGCAGTTTGGTAAGGCTCGTCCTAAGACACAGCCAGCTTCCTGAGAAGACTAAATTTGTAAGAAGTGCATTTATTTAAGATTTTACAATAAAGACCAGAACCGGTATTTG
>Ga0315297_10002700_pt1 | contig 11242 bp, 9 predicted proteins | sample YL17G15_0_MG_FD_203628 | JGI IMG/M metagenome (GOLD analysis project Ga0315297, IMG submission 203628) | Sediment microbial communities from Yellowstone Lake, YNP, Wyoming, USA - YL17G15_0 | ecosystem: Environmental > Aquatic > Freshwater > Lake > Sediment | place: USA: Wyoming | collected...
CTTGGTCCCGAACTTCTGGATCAGGAGGTCGTAGTCGATCTGGCCCGTGACCTCCCACGGGGTGACGGTGAAGTCTCCTTCCATCGAAGCACCGATGGCGCGCTATCGCTTTGAGGCTAATCAATCTTTTCCATTGCTGGCTTCCACTGGAGCATCAAAGAATGAAAAGGAAGAGGCTTGGTGCGAAGCCTCATTTGAACAGATTGGCCCCGCACTCGGGACAGAACTCCATGCCCTGCACGAAAATGAAGGATCTGCCGCAGATGGGGCAGAGGACCGTGGGCGTGGGCACTGGCGTGGGCACTGGTGTTGGGGGTGGGGGCGAGGTCGGCGGTAGCGACGGGCTCGCTGGCTGAGTGAACCCCTTACCCTCCTCCAACTCTTGGCCCCGTTCTCCCCCTGACATGCGACCTGTCGCACGCACTCGACCGCGTTGATTCGGGGGGATAGGAGTGGTCTTGCCTCTCCTCTTCATCAGGAATAGGAGGAACACAACCACCGCAATCACCACGATGATGAGCATGATGGGCAGCAGCATGTCGCTCGCCGGTGGCTCCGTTACCGTGACCTTCGTTTGGCCAGAGAGCGGGCCCTGGCCTTGAGTGTTCACGGCCACTATCCAGTAGTAGTAGGTCTGGCCCTTGGTCACCGTACCATCGGTGTAGGATGTGCCGGTGGGGAGGCCGATGAGCACTAGGTTCCCAGGCACGGTGCTGCGATAGACGCGGTACTGAGTGATGGCAGATGCTCCCTGTGACGGAGCGCTCCAGCTCAGGTCGATGCGGTCGTCGTGAGCGCTGGTGCTGATCGAGGTCACCTTTTCAGGCGCTCCTGTGACCGCACCGGCGGTCGCCATCACTTCATTGGATCTCGGCCCTTCGATGGTGTTGACCGCGCTGACCCGATAGTAGTAGATGCCCACGGCAAGCCCTGAGTCCAGATAGTAGGTCGTTTCCGCTCCGGTGACGGTCGCGATCAAGCTGGAAGGCCCGCCTGGCTGAGTACCGCGATACACCTTGTAGGCGGTTATGGGCGATGAGCCGGTGTTGCCCGGCGCGATCCATGCGAGGCAGACATAGTCCGCGCCCACGGGTGATGCGGACAGGCTCAACGCGGGCGGGTCTGGAGGCAAAGTGCCAGAGCCGAAGACCACCGTGGCTTCGTTCGATGCCAGGCTATCGCCCTTTTCGTTCCTGGCCTTGACGACGTAGTAATAGGTCGTGCCGGCCGTTACGCCGCTATCCGCGTAGGTAGTGGCCGTGGGTGCCACGGTCCCCGTCACAGCCGCTGAGTAGTCACCCGAGACCAGCGAACGGAGTATGCGGTACTCTATGACGGCGGAGCCACCATCAGACCCGGGATGCCAGGAGACCACTACCTGCGATGCTCCGGCGACTGCGATCGTGTTCGTCGGCGCATCCGGGACGCTCACGATGATGAACGTCACCTGCTTCTCCCTCACGTTCAAAGCGCGATCGTACGCCCTCACGCCGATAGTATGCTGCCCGCCGCTCAGACTGACCTCGTAGTGTGTCTGCGTGGTGAGGTTCACCCACGATCCGTCGTCGACCTGCACATCGTAACGCAAGATGCCCGATTGCTTGTCAGATCCGCTCCAGGTGGCATCGATATCGCTGGTCATCACGCTCTGCCCTTCTGTCGGGGCGGTGATCGTCAGCTCGGGAGGAGTGATGTCGCTTACCGGGTAGCGGTCCTTGTTCTTGACACTTCCAGTGAGAACGTACGGATAGTCCACGATGCCATCGTGGTTCGCGTCTGGATAGGTCCAATCGCCCCAGTAGTTGCCGATGCCCGCGAGGTTGTCCCAGAAGTTCAGGCCATCCGCGCTATCGTAAGCCTGCACATGACTGGAGGAGTAGACCTGGCCGGCGCCGTTGTTGCCTACGAGCTTGTTGCCAAAGAAATAGTTGCTGTTCCCACCGTAGGTGTAGACCCCGTACCATGATGAGTTGAACAACCGGTTCCCAGTCACCATCAGATCGCAGCAGGTCCCGGTGATGTACATGGCGATATACCCGCGCTCGAAGGTGTTGTCGCTTATGCTTCCATACCGGGAAGAGTAGGCATATAGCTGGTAGGAGCCATGGGCGACCATATTGTTCGTGATGGTGTTGCCCAAAGAGTACTGCTGACCTATGCCATAGTTGCAGGCGTCCGTGCTGCAATTCGTGACCACATTTCCGTCCGCGGATTGCATCCAAATTCCGTAGTTGTTCGCAGCCGTCACGTTGCAACCAGTGATAAGATTGTAATCCGACTCATACAGATAGAATCCATATTGGCTACTAGATGATCTGGAATTCGCTATCGTGCAATGATCACTGAAGTAGCCGTAGACGGAGTACTTGTTGTTGGAGAAGCTCGAATGGTCCAAGGTGATTCGGGAAGAGTACACCATCAATACCGCCACAGAGGCGTTCACCAACGACAGGCCGGTGACTCGCGCATTGCGCACGTTGCTTAGGATGAGCTGCCCTATGCCAGTGGTGGGTATCGTGGCGTTATTGAGATCGGCGTTCTTCACATAGAGGAGGCTTCCGCCGTTGACCGTGTTGCTTATCTCCACTGAGGTAGAGGACATCTGGTCCTTGGTGCCTTTCATCATCACCGAGCACCTGACGAAGGTGTTGGAGCTGAGGACGTTCCCCCCACACCAGTAGATCTCCATTCCCTGATAGCAGTCCGTGAAGGTGTTGCCCAACACCTGGTTCGTTTGGGAGTAGCTGAGGTATATGCCATCAGTGTAGTCGCCGGTGAACTGGTTTCCTTGGATGGTATTACTATTGGAGGAGTATGCATAGACGGAGTAAGAATTGTGCATGAAGGTGTTGTCATGGATCTGGCTATTGCTCGTGCCCTTAGTGTAAATGCCATAATAGCAATCATGGAAGCTGTTCGCGTCCACCTGGATGGCATTGCAGTAGCCGAGCACCATGGCAACCTTGATATTGGAAATGTTCTGCCCCGTCACCCGGGCATTGGACACGTTGCCTAGGAATATTTGCCCATAATCTCCGACCGGGATGCTCGATCCTCCCAGGTCTGCGTTTGCCAGGAAATACACTGGCTTGCCGTTCGCCGTGTTGCCGACCATGGAAGTGGTGCTGAAGTCCTCGAACGGCCCATCAACGTAGAACGAACACCCAGACAACTGATTGCCATTAAGAATAAGGTAGTTGCAGTAGTACCAATACACCGCATACCGGTATTCTTCGTAGAACGTGCAGGCCTCGACCGTGGTGTGGTCAGAGAAATACGCGTAGATGGCGTCGTAGTGCCGACCCAGGAAACACTGATTGATCAGGTTTCCGTGGGACATGTATAGGTAGACGCCTTCGCCATAGCCCCAACTGGAGTAGGTGGCGTTGACCTTGAAGATGGTATTCGAGTTCGAGTATTGCAGGTATAAGCAGTAGTACGCCCGGGTGATGTACGAATTGCTGATCAGACAGTTGGTGCTATAGGTAAGATAGACGCCAAAGCTGCCGTCGTAAATGGAGACATCGTCGACGGTGATGGTGGTGGAGTATTGTATGTAGATGGCATAGGTGACGGCCGAGAACATCGATGATACAACCGTCACGTTGTCGCAGTAGCCCATGAGCACGCCATAGGTAGAATTGTCCATGGCCAGCCCGCTGATGGTGACCCAGCTCACGTTGGCCAGGATGAGCTGGCCCACCACCTGTGTGAGGGTAGCGTTGCCGTAGTTGGCGTTTGCCAGGTACAGTATCTCCTTGCCGTTCACCGTGTTGTTGGCGGGAATGATCTGGCTTGAGAATGCGGCCTCATCCCCCCACATATTGATCGACCCCCTAGTGAGCACATTGCTGTAGAGCTCACAGCCATTGCTGTACTGGATGTAGATGCCGGTTGAACTTTGGTAGATCTGGTTGCCGATCAGCTTGGCTCCGTTGCAGTCGTAGATGCTGAAGCCGGTGGATGACGAGGAAGCATTGTTGCCTTGGATCCTCAGACCGGGACACGACTCTGCCGACACGCCGATACCGCATGAGGTCATCTTGTTGTTCTGAATGACCAGTCTCTCTGAATTGGTGGCTCTTACGCCATATGACGCTCCGCTGAGATCGTTGTCCGTCAATTGAACATCTTGGCAATAGAAGACCATTATTGGATAGGTGGTACCGCTCAGGTCCAGCCCGACCACGCCTATCCATGACATCTTGACCAGGATGACCTGACCTGTGTTGGATGGCACTGTGGCATTGTCCGCATTCGCGTCCTTGTAGAACCGGACTGGCTTTCCGTTCACGGTGTTGGAGGCATCGATGGTCAAGGTAAGGTAGTAGGGCAGTCCGTAACCCGTAATGTGGATTGAGCCCTTCCACATGGAGTTGTGGGTGAGGTCGCTGTTTTGAGTGGATGACAGGTAGATGCCCGCGGTGCCCGCCCAGGAGCACTCATTCCCGATCAGATGGTTCTTCTCCCCGCCATTCACATAGATACCGTAGTTGCTGCACCGCTGGCAAAGGTTGTCGGTGGCGGTGTTCCCGATAGGGTTGTTGCTCATGTAGATTCCATAGGAAGAGTAGCTGCAGTTGTTGGAGGTCAAGTTGTTGCGCATGGCCGCGTTCAGGTAGATGCCGTAGTTGTCGTTATGGGAGAAATTGTTGTGGAGGACGAGGTTATCCTTGCAGTTGACACCGTAGAAACCGTAATAGTTATACTTGGCTGAGTTGTCCTCGATGGTATTGTTGTTCGCTTTGCCGTCGAGCATCACTCCTTTGTCGCTGTTCCAAAGGAAATTGTTTTGGACGGTGGCATGGGTCACGTTGTAAAGACATATCCCCGACCCTTCTCTATAGGGGCTCGCCACGGAGCGGGCGTTCGTGAGCTCGCAGTCGCGGACGATGAAGTAGACGGTCGTGTTGCCGACATAGATGCAGTTGCCTCCCCGTTGCCCATCGATCAGGTAGCCTTGGATGATGTATGGCGATATTGCCGTTCCAGACCCGGACCAGCCTTCGGCCGTGGCCTTGGCGGCGAACTGCGCGTTGTTGTTGATTGTGATGACCGAATGCGAAGCGAGTATCACGCCGGATCTCGCCTGGTAGGAGGCCTCAATGGTCGCCGGAACAGGAGCGTCTAGACCGACCTCAGGAGCCCTCAGGTCCAAGGAGACCATGAGGGAGGGGACGATCATCAGAGCCGCGATCAAGATCACGAGCATCGGGAGAGCGGTCGCACCCGCTCCTCTGCCTGAGGAACCAGACTTCGAAGAAACATGCCGCAGCATATCGGCACACCCACCTGGCCTAGAGGCCGTATGAGTGAGGTCATCCTGGGTGATAATCCTATCTTCCGTAATGTTACGGGAATCGAGTCAATAGCCTTGCGACGGAGTAAAATGAAAGCCTTTAATATTCACGAGACATGGTCGGCAGACGATGGACGTCCTCCTGTTCCTGGTCAGCTTCGCCATCATCCTGGTGGGCTGCGAATACTTCACCAACAGCGTGGAATGGGTGGGCAGGCGCTTCAAGCTCTCCGAGGGAGCGGTGGGGAGCGTGCTCGCCGCCGTGGGAACGGCCATGCCGGAGACGCTCATTCCTCTCATAGCCATCCTCTTCGTGGGCGGGGACTCGGGACAGGAGATCGGGGTGGGGGCGATACTGGGAGCGCCGTTCATGCTCGCCACCCTGGCCATGTTCGTTTGCGGGTTGGCGCTGATGCTATTCGCCAAGCGTCGGAAGACGCGCACTTTGCATATCAATGGCAAGCTCATCCGCCGAGACCTGAGGTTCTTCCTCCTGGCGTATCTTCTGGCGGTCCTGGCTGCGTTCGTGCCGCCAGAGCTGTCCATCCTCCGCTGGATCGTGGGCGTCTCTTTGATCCCACTTTACATCTACTACATGTACGTCACCGTCAAATGCAAGGATGGAGCGTGCGAGGAGGGCGACCTGAAATGCCTCCATTTCCAGAAGTATGTCGACCGGGTCAGAAGCGGTCGCACGAACGGCTCCGTTGATGAAAAGGAGATGTTGGCGGACGATGTGAGCGAGGCGTTCCGCAGGGCGGTCTATAAGGCCGAACCTCCCACCTACCTCATCTTCGCGCAGTTGATCATGGGCCTGCTGGCGATCATCCTAGGCGCAAGCATCTTCGTGCAGCAGATCAACGCCGTGGCGGAGGCAATCAGCCTCAATCCGCTCATCCTGGCACTGATCATTGCGCCCATTGCGACGGAGCTGCCGGAGAAGTTCAACTCCCTGCTTTGGATACGAGAGGGCAAGGACACCTATGCCATAGGCAATATCACAGGCGCAATGGTCTTCCAGAGCTGCATCCCGGTGACCATCGGTATCCTACTGACGGACTGGCACATATCTTTGGATAACCCGGTCCAATTCCTGCAGGCCAGCGCCATCGGTATCGCCCTCCTATCTGGCTCAGTGCTCTACTGGCGATCGAGCCATCGCGAGCTGCACATGTCCGGCCTGATGATGGGCGGGCTGTTGTACGTGCTGTTCATAGCCCTGGTGCTCTTCAAGATCTAGTCGATCGGACGTATTATCACGAGCGCTACCTTTGGCCGATTGCATTTTCTAATGCCTCGGCGTCGTGCAGACGATGGCAACCTCCCTCTTGATCGGTGCTCAGGATGCGGACCGCTTCGAGCGCTCCCGCCGCGTGAACTGGATCGACATGGAGGCGGTGCAAAGGAAGAAGTGCCTGGTGGTGGGAGCAGGTGCCTTAGGCAACGAGGTCGTCAAGGACCTGGTGCTCTCCGGCTTTCGCAGGATCACAGTAGTGGACATGGACCACGTAGTTCGCTCGAACTTGAACCGCTGCCTCTTCTTCCGAGAGAGCGATGTCGCAGGGGGAGCGTCGAAAGCATCCACGGTGGCAGAGCGCGCGAAGGAACTATATCCAGAGGTCGAAATCTTGGCAATAGAAGCTCGTATCGAAGACCTGGCGGAAGGCGAGTTCCGGGCGCACGATCTGGTCTTCGGCTGCCTGGACAACATCGCGGCGCGGATGCACCTGAACGCCCATTCCTATCTCTGTGGCATTCCGTACATCGACGGCGGGACCTCGTCCTCCAGCGGAAAAGTGCAGGTGGTGCTGCCTCCCGACACTCCTTGCCTGCAATGCGCCACCAATCGTACGCATTCTAGGGTGCTGGAGAAGCGATACAGCTGCTCTGGTTCAGAGGTCTCCTATTTCGAGCCGAAACTGGCAGCGGAGATCACCACCACGAGCATCATAGCTGCCATCCAGGTGAGGGAGGGTCTGAAGATCGTGAGCGGCCTGAGGAACGAATGCCTGAAGCACATAATGTTCTACAACGGGCTGAAGAACACGAGCGAGGTCCTCGAGGTCCCCCTGGACGAGGATTGCCCCGTTCATCCGCGCTGAGATATCGAGCTCTGGCTTGCCGTTATTCGTATTATCAGCTAGGCTAACTGTGATAGATAAGATTAATGAACACCCTGCCGGTCGAAGGGCTCGTGATCGGATGTCTGTGCACATACGAGTGAGGAACGCCGAGACCGGCTCCACGGTGGACATGGAACTGGAGGGCGAGAACACGGTCCACGAGATCATCGAGGGGGCGGCCGGCTACTGGGAGAAGGACCCGGGAGCCTATGTCATCAGAAGGGGCAAGCGGCTGCTCAAAGGTCAGAACACCGTCCTGGAATCTGGCATCGCTGAAGCTGATGAGCTGGAACTGCTGCCGGACCCCGAGGGCGGCTAGATGCCGTTGCCCAGGGATGTGCTGTTGGCACGCATCCGCAATGAGCTTAACATTTGCCAGAGATGCCTGAGGCATCCTATCGAAATACATGCCGAGGCGCTGAATGAGATGCCACTGGACATCGAGGTCAGCCTGGTGCAGATCCCCGCCTGCGAGAAGGTCAACGGAGAGATCAGACGCCGCTTCCATCATCGCTTCCGCATGACCATCTCCGAGGATTACCCATTCGTCAAGCCCCAAGTGGTATGGTGCACCCCCATCTTCCATCCCAACGTGATGCTGCCTGAGGATGGAGGATTGCTATGCAGCAAGCAGCTGGATGGATGGAGCTTCAATTCCACCCTGCTGATGTTCATCAAAGGGATCGAGTATCTGCTGCTCAATCCCAATCCAGGAAGCCCATTCGGCACCCCTTCCTGCACAGAGGCCGCGCAGTACTTCAACACCCGAAAGGTGCCGCAACCGCCACTGGCCACTCTCCCCCAGCCCAAGGTGGTGCGCGCCCGTTGAAACCTCCGAGCGTCGTGGCGGCCAGCGAGGCCAAGATTGAAGAGCGCCCCCCTCCGCCCGGGGAGCGCATGACCTCCCACAAATGGCTGGGCGAACGCTCTAAGCAGGAATACGAACGGAAGAACGACAGATTGGAGCTGTATGTCTCCAAGTTGTCGGAAGAGAAGATACGGAACCATGCCATGAGCGCCGCCCAGGACCGGCTAGAGGTCATGGGCTTCCTCCTGGGCAACGTCTACCGGAATGGAGACGTGATGTATTCCCTGGTGAGGGACGTGGCCACCACGGACCTGGAGGCTTCGTCGGTCAGAGTGCGGTTCCAGAGGGAAGGCATGGAGAGGCTCTTCGCCTCCATCGATGACTGTGGTTTCAGCTACATCCTGTTGGGCTGGTATCACTCCCACCCAGGGCACAGATGCTTTCTCTCTCCCACGGATGTGGACACCCAGACCGCCATGTTCAGCCAAAGCTATCATTCCGCTCTGGTGATCGACCCCGTCCACAAGGAGATCGAGGCCTTCTGCATCGAAAAGGGAAGAGCGGTCCGAAGACCGTTCGCCGTCTACTGGGACCAGTACCAGAACCCCTACTTCGGGGAGACGGTGAAAAGGCGGAGGTTGAAGACGGAGGGCTCTTCGTCGCCTGAAAATGAGCCGACGGGACCCTAGACCCAGATGGCGTGCCGCCTGCGCATGGAGCTCTCGGTCTGCTTCAGCCTCTCCATGAGCACCGGCACCAGGGAATCGAGCAGTAGATATGAGGCAGCCTCGAACAGCGTGCCCAGGGGCGCCAGACGAGGCCTGTTCTCGTCCGGGTGGATCGGCAATTCCACGGTGATGTTGGAGGCGCTACCGAGCTTGGAATGACCCGAGCTGGTGACCAGCGCCACCTTGGCCCCGATCCTGCCGACGATGTTCGCCGTCTGCACCGCGGACATGGTCTCGCCGGTGTTGGAGATGATGATGACCAGATCCCCCGATTCCACGATAGGCGTCGTCGTTTCCCCGATGAAATGCACGTCCAGACCCATCTGCACCAGACGCACGGAGAATGCCCGAGCGACCAGGCCAGATCTCCCCACACCGTAGATGAACACCTTCTTAGCGGCGATTATCGAGTCTACGAATTGATCTAGTGACTTGTCATCCACTCGGTCCAGTGCCCGCTGTGCCTCGTCGATGATGTACTTGGCCGCTTCTCTCATTCCTCGTCATCTTCCTCTTCTTCTTCATGGTTGTCGCGGTGAGAGCGCTTGGCCGGCTTGGAGGGCTTCTTGCCCTTCTTCTCCCTCTCCTCCTTCTCCGGTTTCTCGGACTTGTCCTCTTTCTTCGATTTGACGTCCTTGACCACTTTCTTGGTGAGGATGCGCTCGAAGATGACCTTCATGTACATGGCGTCGTGCTCAAGCAAAGGTGATGAAGAGATGATCGTGCAGTTGGGGTTCGCTTCTACCAGGTACTCGGCCAGCGGCTCGAACCTAAGATCGCCCTTCTTTATCGGCGTGACCCGTTTCTCATTCCCACCCTCGTGCTCCACGCCGGAGAAGTGGGTGTAGTAGAGCTTGCCCACGTGCTTCTTCGTCTTATCGAACAGCTCCGCGAAATCGGAAGGTTCCCTCAGCTTCCCGTTCTCACGAGCGTGATAGTGGGCGAAATTGATGACTGGCACCGGTCCATCGACGTCATCGCAGAGGTTCAGGATCTCATTCAGCGAGCCCCATACCTCCAGCCTTCCGGAGAGTTCCAGGCCCAGCTTGGGCCGGATCTTGTTCTGCTTCCACCAATCGACTATGGTGCCGAGGTTCTCCTTGATGCTCTCGGTGGCCTTCTTCTTGCTCAAATGTCCGTAGAGGCCGATGTGGGTGGTCACCATGGCCCCTCCCATCTGATCGGTCATGATGCCCGCCCAGCGGATGGAGTTCATGGACTTTTTGGTCAGCTCGCTGTTGCTGGTCAGGTCCATGTAGTAGGGGGTGTGCATGGAGAGCTCAACGTCCAACTCCTTGCCCATCTTCCCCAGCGCCTGCAGCTCTCGGTAGTTCTGGACCAAGCCAGAGGAGAGGGTGATGAGGCTGTCCTCCTCTTTGATCTTCTCTTCTAGGTTGGTGATGTGCACCTCTTTCTTGCCCTTACGTCGCACGATCTCCACGATGAGGTCGCTCTCGATCTCCAGCGGCTTCATCCCCATTTCCTCCTCGTCCGGGAAGCGCTCCACCACGTTGACGCGGACCATCTGCACCTCCATGGCGTTGAGGCCGAGGTTGTGCACGTCCTCGATGCCGTCCTTCAGCGTCCTTCCCTTGCAAGAAAGAGGAATGCCAGCGGGGCCAAAGCGTATCATGGGTACACCTGAGGTATTCCGTTATCAAGGACGGTCTATATAAGGGCTCTTTGATTTTCAGGGGATGCGCGGTTGTCGTCTTCCCTGCGACGTGCCGCCACCGAGCCAGCGCCCGTTCCTGGTCTCGTCCAGCAGGCGTTCCCTTCCTGCAAACCTTTATTAAAGACCTCTCTATTAGAGCCTCCTACCCAATGTCGGGAGAGTCAGAACCATGAAGGACAGTAAGAAGACGGACCCGAACCTGATGCTCCTCATCAGCAGCCTGAAGGAGCAATCGCGGGAGAAGGGTTCCGATATCTGGCGAGACATTGCGCTTAGGTTCGAGAAGCCGAGCCGCAGCTGGGCCGAGGTCAACCTCAGCCGGTTGGAGCGCTACGCCCAGGAAGGAGACATCATCGTCGTACCGGGAAAGGTGCTGGGAGCGGGAAGCATCAACAAGAAGCTGACCGTGGCAGCATACAGATTCTCCAGCTCGGCGGCGAAGAAGATCGTGGCGGCCGGCGGCAGGCAGCTTACCATCCCGGAACTGGTGCGCGAGGCGCCCAGCGGCCGGGACGTGCGCATCATGGGGTGAGAAGATGGTCACCGTTATCGATGCCGATGGCAACATCCTGGGAAGGCTGTGCACCACCGTGGCCAAGAAGATACTCC
>Ga0315297_10002701_pt1 | contig 11238 bp, 10 predicted proteins | sample YL17G15_0_MG_FD_203628 | JGI IMG/M metagenome (GOLD analysis project Ga0315297, IMG submission 203628) | Sediment microbial communities from Yellowstone Lake, YNP, Wyoming, USA - YL17G15_0 | ecosystem: Environmental > Aquatic > Freshwater > Lake > Sediment | place: USA: Wyoming | collected...
TTCTTTAACTTGAACGCTTGCACAAGAAATGAGCAGGGCGATAATTGAAAGAATTGTCATCCGGCCATGAATGTTTCTTGTTTTTGTTTCATGATTTTTCTGGAATACTGAAACCAGGTGTTGAATTAATTCTGTTATGTTCATCTTCATTTTATTTTGTAACCTCCCCAATCTACTCGCTGGCAGGAAAATCAATTTGTCTCCCGCTTGCCAAGGATAAGAATTTCCTTTTCGGCTGCGCCGCTTTGCGGCCGGGTTATCGGCTCGCTCGCCCCACCCAACCATCATGAGGGAGTATAAAAGAGAGACTGGAAGGCGTCAAGGAGCGTTTGTGTGCGGGAGCAAGCGGCCCGGAGGGGGTCGACTTCATAGCCAGGAGAGAAGCCTCTCGGCCCACTCCGGGCTCAGCAACTCCTTGCGGACAAGATCCTCTTCTTCTGCGATTGTATTTATTAGATCCCTTTTTTTTCCACCAATTCGTAAATCCATGTGTCGTTGGCGGCTGGAACCTCCGCATAAATAGGAAGGGGAAGATTAGTGTTCACGCCGTAAGTTCTCTTCTGAACCCTTCCAAAAAGTTTACTGCTGTAGCTAACAAGCAGGCCTTTAATGCCGGCGCACTCTCTTTCTCCCTTAACTTCAATGGACTTGTCTCCCTGCGCCCACTTAAATCCGTCCTTCCACATAGTATTGTTAAGAATGTCAGCGTTAATATCGAGAAGGCTGCCCGCCGCATTCGAGATCGCAACATTCTTGAAGGAATAGACTAGATCAAAGGCCGACATTCCGGGTTTCAACTTGGCCGTTTCGGAAAACTCTTCCGTCCACTTCCCGGCAATAGTCACATTGAAGGCCCCGTTACTGCCATCTTCGATTTTTATGCTTAGCCAACCCTTGAGGTTTCGCTCGGACTTCATCTCATATTTAAAAAATAGTCCGGATTTAAATTTGAAATATGACCATTTCCCGGGACTATTCTGCGCTGCAGCGCCGTCGAGGAGACTTCCACCCGCGAAAGCGAGTGCGAACAGAAATGCAGTAAAGAGGAGATAGCCTTTTCGAAAGTTCATCCTAGTGACCTCCTTAAAAGTTGTTAGCAACGAGCATTAAAAGGTGTCTGACTCAGTAGATCGTGGCTGGCTTATAATTCGGGAGCGAAGAGCCAGGCGATGCGGATACACCAGGATGGCTTGATCAGCAAAGTCCCCATAAGAACACCGTCTTCGTTATTTAGCTTCATGTCCATGGAGATAGGCCGATAGACGAATTCGATCAGTAACCCGGAGCGGCTGCTGAAAGGGGAAATCGAGAGGCCACCACTCAGGAGAGCGGAAAAGGGGAAGACGCTTTGCACCGGGCCGGCCGTCAGCCAATTGATACCGCCAAGGGCCGAAAAGGTGAGCCGGATTGGTATTTTGCCCAGGCTAAAGGTTGGGTTGTTCGGATAGTACTTGACACCAATGTGAAAACTGAAGTCGGAGATGTTTTCCAGCCCGTAGCCGATCTGCTCGGCCCTCAAGCGGCGGTACCCAAAAATGCCCTCGGTCCGGACGTCTTCTTGGATAGCCGTGAAAAATCCGAAGTTGAACCCGAGCTGGGAGCCCTTCTGGCTCACTAGACTGGCCTTATCTACGATTTCTTGCTGGCCGGAGAATTCGAAGCTCAGATAGGCAAAGGTTGGGACAGGTTCATGGGGTTCTTCGATTATTATGCGGACCGTATCGTCACCGCCGGCCTGCAACGGCGTGGGCAATAAGAGCGCAATGACCGCCGCGATCAATAACGGAATTATTTTTTTGATTGGTTTCATTGGACCCTCCTGCAAATTTTCTATCAATTGCGCATCTCCCGTCAAAGAACTCATAGGAAATTTCTTTTTCGCTGCGCCGGCTGAGTGAACACTTATGCACTAATTTTGCTTGGTCCCATCGTCATGGATATTAGATTATGAAAAACATGGGATGTCAAGTCGAGCTAAAAACAGTGGAAGGCGGGCCAAGGAGCGGCCGGAGGAAACCGTGCTCCTTCTCGAAGCGCCTTTCATACTCGGCCGGGAAGCGATCGAAGTAATAGAAAAACACCCGGCATAGGATGGTTCGCTCGGGATGTCGAGGACGATAGATTCCCGGCACATCGGAATGGACGGCGCCACAAGCGGGCCAGGATCATAGACCCAAAAATAGGCAGAAAAAAGAAATTGCCCGAATGATGACAAGCCTAACGATGTCAACCGCGGCTGAAGGAAGCCCCGGCAGGCCGGCGTCGCCCCTCCCTTAGCGCAGCACGAACCGCCCGATCGGCTTCGAGGACCGGCCGCAGATCAGGTGGCAGGCCTCCTCGACCTCGGCGGCCGTTGGTGTATGGTCGCCCAGGATCCCCGAGTTGCAGAACTGGTCCCCGACCCCCGGCCTCTTCCCCGGGCCCCAGTAATTCTTCAAACAGCGTTCGAGGGCCGCGGCCCCGGCGTTGATGTCCTCGCTTTCCCATCGGGCGATGCGCATCAGCCAATTGACCGGGACGCTGATGAGGTCATAGGGCTTCAGGTCCTGGCCCCAGGCCGTGAACATCAGGGCTTCCAGTTTCAGGTCGATGCCGCCCTGGGCGACCGGATGGAGGAGGGCGTCCTCCTTGCGCATCATCCTCGCCCCGGCACACAGCTGTCGGCACCGGCTCCAGGCCTCGCGGACGGAGTGGCCCTTCCGGACGAGGTCGCTGAACAGGAACAGAGAGAAGCGCGCCGAGGCCCAGCCGGCGATGGTCTCGTTGAAGCCGAGGAAAGCCCTGGGCTTGAACGCCTGGGCCAGGGCCGGGTAGATCGACGAGTAGCAGGCATCGAGAAAGACGACCGCTTCGGGCAGGCCGTCCTTCCCCAGAGCCTCTTCGAAGAATTTCGGCAGCAGGACCGGGAAGGCAAAGGCGAAGTCCTCCTCCCAATCCATGTAGGACCAGGTCACGCCCTTCCGGGCCGCCTCCGGGAGCCCCTCTTCGTCCAGGAGGGCCTTGAGCCTTTCCCGGGCCTTGGGCGCGGTGAGAAAGCCCTCCCTCTTGTGGAGCGACTTGGCGCCCAGGAATCCGGCGACGCCGATGCCGTTGATGTCCGCTTCTTGGCCCATGATGCCTCCATGGGTGGAGAAGTAGACGATGGACGGGCGAGCCTGAAGGGCCCGGAACACCGGCCCCGGTGTGGCTTTGTCGTCGAGGAGCAGCTCGACCTCATAGCCGGCGTCGGTCAGCTTCTTGGCGATCCCCTCGGGGTCGTCGCCCAGGGCCTTGGACGTGGTCGTTTGGCTATACTGCGCCCGGTTCTGAGGTTTGTAGGTATCCCCCTTGTTCCAGATCGTGCGGCTGTAGGCGCGGTAGACCTTGGAATAGAAGGGCGCGACGATCAGGGCCTTGCGGCTGCCGGGAGCGTCCGGGTCGCCGGCCGGGTTCTTGGCGTCGATATGCGTTCGGGGGTCGGCGGCCAGGGGGGAAGGGGGCAAGGCCTTCTGCACGGGTGGAGTGGGAGTGGCCCACTTTGATGTGAACCAGACACAGCACTTCGCCCGCGGGGCTGAGGGCGTCTCGGGGGTCACGGTCAGCTCGAGCCCTATGCCGCCGGGCAGGACCTCGGCCTTCTCGACACCCTCCTGTTTGCGGGCTTCCTTGGCGGCTTCCTCGGCCGCCGATGCCCCACTCTTGCCCTTTTCCACGGCCCTGTTGAACGCGGCGAAGACGAGGTCCATTCCCTCGGACTTGACTCGCACCCAAGTGGAGCTCCCCGGCGCGTCCTCGGAGAGCTGGGACGGAAGGGTCAGAAGGTCGCCCTGGAGCTTGTACGGCTGGTTGGAGATCTCCAGCTGGCCGGGGATGTTGATCGTGACGCGGCCTCCGCGCTCGGACCAGGTTCCCCAGACTTCGAGAGGGTCCTGGCCCGGGGCTGTCGCCGTGAGGCTCGCCTCTCCCCCTTCGCTCAGGACGAGAAGGACGCTGCCGTCGGCCAGGACTTTCCAGCCGCCGCTGTCCTTCTGATGCTCCCAGGTCCCGGCCAGGGGGCTTTCAGCCAGCCCGGGCGCGGGCCCGATCAGGGAAAAAAGGGCGAGAACCGCGGTCAGAAAGACGACCGTTTTCAGGGACCGGCTCGATGGCGGCATGTTCCTCTCCTCTCCCCGCCCGACGGGCGGTTCAAAGGATAGTCCGGCCCCGAACGAGTGTCAATGAAATGGGATGCAGAGGTTCGGAGCTTCGGCTGGTAGAGGCTACACGGTCAAAAGCAAGAATTGGCATCATTTGACAGCTAGAAGCACCACGATCTATCATGGCCGACGACGGGAGCAGGAGCCGGCCGTCGGGTGTGGGGCTTGCCCATGAAGTCAAGCCGAGTAGGAGATAGAAGCCTTTTTCCGTGTCTTGCTTCAATGATCAGATTGAGGAGGGAAAGATGGGAGAGCAGAGACCGTGTATGTCGCGAGCGCTGTTCGGATTCGCTGCCCTGGCGCTTTTCATTCCTTTTACAGCCGTCTACGGAATCGACATCAACAAGGTCAACAAGCTCGCGCAGGAGTGTCAAGCTGGCAAAGCCAAATCGTGCGCCAAGCTTGCTGATATCGCCAGAAGCGATGAGGATTGGAACATCCGCACTGCGGCAATCGGCAAGCTGACTAATTCGGCGGTCCTGGCGGAGATCGCCAGGAACGATAAGGTCCATTCCTTCTCCTATGCTTTGGCACATAATCCCAACCTGATCGACCAAGAAGCCCTGGCGGATATCGTGACCGCAGCCAGAGCCGGGAAGGATGACTTCGATACAGGCATGGCTGCCCTCGCACGGATATCCGACCAGCAACTCCTTGATGACATCGTCATGAACGGGAAAAATGAGGATATCTGCTTGGCGGCTCTCGAAAGGATAACCGACCAAGCCCGCCTGGCCGATATCGCCAGAAATAACGTTGATGAGGATATCCGCAAAGCGGCGGCAAAGCGGCTCACCGATCCGGTAATTCTCGCGGCCCTCATCGCGGATCCGAAGATCAAAGACATTCGCGCCCTCTTCGTCACCAGCCCATTCCTGACAGATCAGGCCCTCCTCGCGGGCATAGCCCAGAAGGACCCGGATCGTGAGGTCCGCGAAGCCGCCGTGGCCAAGCTAGTCAGTCAGCCCCTGCTCTTGGAAATCATCAAGAACGACAAGGCTTGGAACGTACGCCGAACAGCTGTCGCGAATCCTCACCTCGTCGATCGCGAGTTCCTTTTCGGATTGGCCGAGAATGATTCATCCGGCTTGGTCCGTGGAGAGGCGGCTCGCAAGCTTCCTGAAAACCATCGTTTGCGCAAATGCATTCTGGCCTCTGCGGAGGAAATCCGAAGCATCTCGGATCAAGCCCTCCTCGCGGAGATCGCCAAACGCGCCTCGGAGCTCGACAATGCCTGGGCGGCGATGGCGAAGGTCACCGATCAAGCATTGCTCGTCGATATCGCCAGGACCTCCCTCATCGAGTGGACTCGCGATAATGCCGTGGACAGGATCGAGAACCGGGAAAAACTCACGGCGTTTTCAAATGACAAGCAACAGCCTCTGCGCCTCCGTTATCGAGCCGTCCTGAGGCTCAAGGATTCTGAACGATTCAAGGTCCCAGCCGGCCAGATCGCGCAATCTCTGCTGGAGCTTCGTCAAGAATCGATCAGTCAGAAGGACCTGGAGGCCTTTAAAAGCATACATTGGGATTTGACCCATGGAATGACCCCCCAGGCCGTCCTCGAGCTGAGAAAGAAATTGCCCAAGGCCGTCGTCAAGGGACGGTTGCTCAAGCGAGGGACTGGGGAACCCTTGGCCAGGACGCCGATCTTCCTGGCCGAGATGAAAGGCGAACAGTCCTGCGACATCTACAGCGACATCATGACCGTGACGGACGACAAGGGGAATTTTCTCTTGAATGGCGTCCCCAACGGATTCTACACAATCGTCTACAGCCTAAGCCAAAAAGCCAAGCTCTTGCCTTCCGCCGTTTTTTCGATCGAGCCCAAAGAATTCAACACTACCATGCAAAACGGAGTGTTTAACAGCTACAACACCCTGACCGAAGGAACGCTAACGTGGGCCTCGATACAACTCGGGATCAGCCTCAACTTCGAGGTGCGGGATGCGCATGTTGTCGAGTTCGATGTCTATGGAACAGGGACGCGAATCGTGGAATTCGAAATCTATCAATGAGATTTGATATAACTAGCACGCCGGCCGAGCCGCCGCGGCCGGGCCTCGTTGACCGTCTAATTGCGGCCCTGGAGGCCCTCGCCGTTCAGGGCGGCGATGGCCTTCTCAGCCTCGGTCCTGTTCGGCATCTCATATTTTCCTAACAAACATCCTTCTTCTTAGTTTGACTGAAGAGATGCTCACCACTTCTGTTTTATGTATTTGCAAATCCGCTTGACAACAAATTATCCTGTTGTTATTTATTTGCCATGAAAACTATAATGCAACCCTATTTTCGTGTTCTTGCCATTGCATCCGTTCTCATATTTTTTCCACAATTTCTTTTTAATCAAACCAAAAAGGAAACCTCGCAATGGAATAGTTGTTTAAAAAAAGCAGAAAGCAAGAGTGAACTTGAAAATAAATTGGATATATTTAAGAGCTTCCTTCTGAAATACCCGAATCACTACTATGCTTCCGAAGCGGAAGAACAGATTGCCAAGATCCAATTGCGGCTTATCGAACCGAAGGATTTTGAGGCTGCCGAAGCGGAGAACACTTTCGACTCTTTCCGCAACTTCATAATCAAGCATAAAGAAGGCGCCCTTGTCGAAAGGGCAAAAATTAAGGCAATCGGATTATTTTTTTCGGACAAATCATTAATAGACCTTGCTCAATTATTCATCCACAGTGGCATTGCCGGCGAATACGAATATTTTCCTCGCGGTGAAAGCTTTAGCCCAACTCGGGGCGGCACAACCTATTCGCCTAAAGATTATGATGTGTTGTTTTTTTATGAAAAAAAACCGCCCGAAAGTCCAGAATATATAATTCTCTTGGCTAAGGGCGAAAAATCTTCAGTGGAGGCATTGTATGATATGGCGGAAGATCCCCCAAGCATAGTCAGATATAAGTATGGCACCTATAGAAATGGTTTGCCTATATCAGGCCCGTATGAAATTGGTATCAAATACCTATTCCCCCTAAACACTACAATTGAATTCACTGGAGGTTATTGTGTTAAGGATATGCCCGATGGAACCTGGGCAGATATTACATATATAAACAGAGCTGATAACCGTGACGATTACGATCATTCTCGTAACAACTTTTTCATGAAATTTGGCTCATTTAGAATTGTTGCCGTATCAGCACATTCTTCCATATTTTGTGACAAAATCGGAAAAAAACTACTTGAGGCTTTTAATTCAATTTTCCAAGAGAATATTTAATCAACTGCTCCCACTGGGGGGAGGATCATGCGGCCGGGACTCTCGAGGTCCGTCACCCGTAGAGAAATGGTGCCATAGAGAAATGGTGCCAGAGATGCTTGTCCCTGATGCCGCAATTCACCCTAATGGGGAAAAGGATCTCTGGCACTAATAAAAAAGGGCGGACAGCCCGTTTCCGGACTGCCCGCCCTGGTAGTCGTTAGACTAAGGAATGAGGGACACGGTATTGTGTCCCCCCGGGAGGCTTAGTAGCTCAGGCTGAAGCCGCCGCCGCCCCGGCGAGAAGGCGGACGACATCCCGGAACTCAAGGAGGAAACCTGCCGGTAGGGAAGCTGCGGCCTGCTGCGAGGCGACGGCTTCATCAAAGCCCTGCTGCGCCGCGATTAACAGCCGAAGCGGATTGCTGCCGTTTTTCCAATAAAACCATCAAGGCATGCAAAAAAACCACCAGCCCGATCATCTCCAATGCCTCTTCGCCATTGGCGATCAAGGCATAAGTGAAAGTTTCCATCCCGTGCGATTCGACATAGCGGCCGCCGATCATTTCCAATCCCAGGGTTCCGACAAGAAATATTGGGGAGCGATCCGATAGAGTGATAGAGCGAGACTTGACCCCCGCTCCCGGCGCCTCTCGTCAGCGGCCGGACACGGTGCCGCTCCAGGACCAGCCGGCGGCGTACCAGCTCGCGGTTCCGGAGACCCCGCTACCGTCCGCTGACAGCGTGCCATAATACCGGCCGCGGTTGCCGTGGCGATACAGGACGATCTGGTTGCCGTTGACCGATTCGATTTCTATGACATCGCGTATGGCGCCGTTCCAAACCGCCTCGAAGATATCCGTTCCCTCCCGCCTCGTCCATGTCCCGTTGTAGACGGCATCCCCGGCCAATTCCTTGACGACCAGGATGGGGCCCAAAACTTTCGCGAAACGGGACGCGGGAGGAGGTGGCACCGGTTTCGGCGGCGCGCCCTCGACCCAGACGTAGCGGAGGCTCATGTCTTCGTTCATGCCGCCGTAGTGGACGAGGTTGCTCGTGACGTGGATCACCATGGTCGCGCCCGGGCCGCCGCCGGGAATGGTCGCCTCGCCCTTGGAGCTGGCGCTCTGGCCGAGCTTGGCGTTTGCCTGGACGATGTAGTCGCCGTTGTCGATCGCGATCCGGCCCGATCCGGCTGCCGGTATGGCGCGCGACTTGTCGTTGCCTCCGACCGTGATGGTCACGTCGAACGTGACCTTCTGGCCGGGAATAACCGTCGCCAGCTGGACATCGGCGCCGAAGTTGACCGTCGAGGTCGCCAGGAACACCTCGAGGTCGGCATTGTCCGTCTTGAAGAAACATTCGACCGACCCCCTGGCGCCGCCGGGCCCGGCCTGGAATCCGCCGCTCACCCGCAGCTCGTACACGTGCCCCGGCAGGGGTTTGATGGCCGCGAGCTGCTCGGGTGTCGGCGCAATCTGGTAGCCGTCGTATTTCCAGTAACCCGATGCCGCGAATGCCTGCTGCGGGCCGCCTATCAGCGCCGCGACCAGGGCGACGAGCATGATAACGCCGAGCAGATGGCGGGAAGCGGGCGAGTTGCATGAAACGTTGACGCCACAACTGACTGGAAAATCGATTTTTATCATGAATAAATCATAAAAGACTTGGGTCGAAATTGCAATAAACAGAGATCATGGCCGAAAAAAGGGCGGGCAGCCCCTTTCGGGACTGCCCGCCCTGGTTGTCGTTAGACAGAAAAAGTAGGATTGCGCTACACTAAAAGTGGAAAGTGTAGACGCGACCCCTTAGTAGCGCCGGCTGAAGCCGCCGCCGCCGCCGGAACCGCCGCCGCGGCTGTCGGTGCGAGGCTTGGCCTCGTTGACCGTGACAGTGCGGCCCTTGATGCTCTTGCCGTTCAAGGACGAAATGGCATTCTCGGCCTCGCTCTTGTTGGGCATTTCGACAAACCCGAAACCCCGAGAGTCGCCGGAAAACTTGTCCTTGATGATCGACGCGGACGTGACCTCGCCGAAGGCCTGGAAGGCGTCCCGAAGGTCGCTTTCCCCGGCTTCCCTTGCTAGATTGCCAACATAGATATTCATACTTCTTCTCCTTTGAAATTTAGAACGAAATAAAGGAGAGGAGTATGACCATAAAAGGCTCCGTGCCCCAGACCTTTATTTTTTCTGTAAAGATAGGGGGCCGGCATCATTGGCCGATACCGGTCCCTTGTGTGACTGTTAGAATCCTGAGAAAAATGTGAAATTATTTTTCTCGGGTCAGTAGCGCCGGCTGAAGCCGCCGCCGCCGCCGGAACCGCCGCCGCGCCGGTCGTCGGTGCGGGGCCGGGCCTCGTTGACCGTGATGTTCCGGCCTTTGATGCTCTTGCCGTTCAAAGAGGAAATGGCCTTCTCGGCCTCGCTCTTGTTGGGCATTTCGACAAAGCCGAATCCCCTCGAATCACCGGTGAACTTGTCCTTGATGATCGAAGCGGACGTGACTTCGCCGAAGGCCTGGAAGGCGTCCCGAAGGTCGCTTTCCCCGGCTTCCCTTGCCAGATTGCCGACATAAATGTTCATACTCAACTCCTTTTGTTGATTGATAAATTAGATCGAAATAAAGGAGAGGAGTAAGACCGAACAGGCTCCGTGCCCCAGACCTTTATTCTTTCTGTAAAGATGAGGGGCCGGTTCATTGGCGTAAACAGGTCCCTTGTTTGACTTTTAGGATCCATGGATTGATTTGGAATGGATTTAAGAGGGCAGACACCCTACCCTTGGGTGTCTGCCCTGGTGTTTCAGATCCTACTGAGGAAACCGATCAATAGCGCCGGCTGAAGCCGCCGCCGGATCCGCCCCGGCCCTTGCCGCCGCCGAAACCGCCGCCGCCCGTCCGGGGACGATCGGTCCGGGGACGCGCTTCGTTGACCGTGATGTTCCGGCCTTTGAGGTCTTTGCCGTTCATGCCGGTGATGGCCGCGTCGCCTTCCGCTTTGTTCGGCATCTCCACGAAGCCGAAGCCCCGGGATTCACTGGTGAACTTGTCCTTGATGATGGATACGGAGCTCACTTCGCCGAAGGCGGCGAAAGCCTCGCGCAGGTCACCCTCGCTCGCGTCGCGGGAAATGTTTCCCACATAGATGTTCATACTCATCTCCTTTTAAGATGTGATCGAAATAAAGGTGAGGAGTATGACCGACGATCTTTCCGATTTGGGCCCGTGCCCCCCTAGCCTTTATTCTTTCCATTTTTCCAGATTCCGGCCTTCCGCCCCCATGGCGGACGATCCGGATTGCTTACAAAAATAACCCGGTAACGACCTACTCTCCCACTCGGCTCCCCGAGCAGTACCATCGGCACACAAGGGCTTAACTGCCGTGTTCGGAATGGGAACGGGTGTCTCCCCTTCGTTATGGTTACCGGGATTTCATATCATAGTTTATAAATTCAAGAAGCGACAGGGACGTTATTGTCTTGAAAAAACCTTATGGTCAAGCCTCACGGTCTATTAGTACTGGTCAGCTCAATCCGTCACCGGACTTACACACCCAGCCTATCAAACTCGTCGTCTTCGAGTGACCTTTAGCTCCTTGCGGAGGGGGAGATCTTATCTTGAGGCGTGCTTCCCGCTTATATGCTTTCAGCGGTTATCACTTCCAAACGCAGCTACCCAGCGATGCCCCTGGCGGGACAACTGGTATACCGGAGGTTTGTCCGTTCCGGTCCTTTCGTACTAGGAACAGCCCCCCTCAAATCTCCTGCGCCTACCGTGGATAGGGACCGAACTGTCTCGCGACGTTCTAAACCCAGCTCACGTACCGCTTTAACCGGCGAACAGCCGGACCCTTGGGAC
>Ga0315297_10002703_pt1 | contig 11235 bp, 8 predicted proteins | sample YL17G15_0_MG_FD_203628 | JGI IMG/M metagenome (GOLD analysis project Ga0315297, IMG submission 203628) | Sediment microbial communities from Yellowstone Lake, YNP, Wyoming, USA - YL17G15_0 | ecosystem: Environmental > Aquatic > Freshwater > Lake > Sediment | place: USA: Wyoming | collected...
TTGGCAGCCACCTTCCGCGCTACTTGATTTTTTGCAAGCAGGTTCTCCCCCTATTTATGTCGGGTTTGGTAGTATGAGCAATCGAGATCCTGAACAAACTACCGATTTGATTATTCGAGCATTAAACCAGATTAATCAACGTGCAGTATTACTTTCCGGTTGGGGGGGATTGCAAAAAGCGGATGTTCCCGACTCTATCTTCATGATTGACTCAATTCCACATTCTTGGCTCTTTTCACGTGTCTCTGCGGTAGTTCATCATGGAGGCGCAAGCACAACTGCTGCAGGGCTAAAGGCGGGTATTCCGTCAGTCATAATTCCTTTTTTCGGAGACCAACCCTTTTGGGGTCAGCGCATCGCTGATCTCGGAGTCGGCCCAAAACCTATTCCACGCCAAAAACTAACAACTGAACGACTGGCTATGGCGATCAAAGATGCTGTAATTAACGAAGGTATGCGTCAACGCGCTTCCCGACTTGGAGAACAGATCCAAGCCGAGGATGGAATTGCGGTATCCGTAGAGGTAATCCGGACACTTTAGAAACAAATCGTTGCCCAACACGGCTCCACCTGACGGGTGAGGCTACGTCCCGTCCGAGTGTATGCGGCGGCAAAGTTCAGTAACACTTATGTACGAGAGTGCTCCACCCATTCCCGCCCGCAGGTGAGCCATTCCAATATTCAATGTGGCCATCTACAATTCGCCTCGGCCAGGACTTGAACCTCCAACCGCTAGGTTCGAGGGTTGTACCCCAAAGGGGCATCAAATCCTCCTGGCGCCTCGTGGCGCCGGGACTGCTTGTGGCGGCTTGATGCCGCCCCGGTCAGTCGGCGAGGAGCTTTCCAAGATCACAATTTTATATTAATCTCTGTTTCACTCTCATCTCTTTAAAAGTATCTTCATTTTCCAATTCCCCCCCTTTAACTTCCTGGAACAAACATTCTATAATAACTCGGGGAAGCGACGGTTATTTTTCCATTGCCTGCCATTTTATTATTAAGCACCAATAGCTCCCCTCCCTCCTCCTCCATCATCCATTTAAATCCATTGTCCTCGGAAGCAATAAGCTATATACTTCTTTCATCTTTCCGACCCTGCCAAAGGAGTCCCTCCGATGACCGACACCCTCTTCGAAAACCTGGCCAACGCCCTCGACAAACTGCCCAACGGCTTCCCGCGCACCCCCTCCGGGGTCGAGATCAAGATCCTCAAGAAGATCTTCTCCCCCGAGGAGGCCGCCCTGGCAGTCCAACTCGGCGGTACCTTTGAACCAATCGACCAGGTGGCTGCCCGGCTGGGCATGCCGGTGGACCAGGCGCGCAAGCAGCTCTTCAAGCTCGTGCGCCGCGGCGTCCTGTGGCTCGACATGGGCGGCGGCAAGCCCTGCGTGCGCCTGGCGCCGTTCATCGTCGGGCTCTACGAGGCGCAGCTGGAGTTGATGGACCATGAGCTGGCCCATCTGACCGAGGAGTACATGCTCCACGGCGGCTCCGAGGGCATCATGCGCCCGTATCCCTCCATCCACCGGGTCGTCCCCGCCCGCCTCGCCATGAAGACCGAGGCCGTGCTGCCCTATGATGACGTGCGTGCCCTCCTGCTGGCCTCCAAGACCTTTGCCGTCCGGGACTGCATCTGCCGCGCCCAGCAGGATGCGCTGGGTTCGCGCGAGTGCGATTTTCCCCTGGGCATGTGCCTCAATTTCTCCACGGCTGAGCGCGCCCCCGTCCCCGGCGACATCACCCAGGAGCAGGCACTCGCCATTTTGGATAAGTCCGAGCAGATCGGGTTGGTGCACACCGTCAGCAACGTGATGCAGGGGGTGGATTACGTCTGCAACTGCTGCGGCTGCTGCTGCGCCATCCTGCGCGGGATCAACGAACTGGGCATCGAGAACTCCGTGGCCTACGCCAACTACTATGCGGTCATCGATCCTGAGACCTGCCTCGGCTGCGGGGACTGCATCGAACGCTGCCAGGTGCACGCCATCTCCGAAGGCGACGGCTTTTCGGTGGTGGACCGGGCGCGCTGCATCGGCTGCGGCTTGTGCGTCACCGGCTGCACCAACGACGTGGCCCGCCTGGAGCGCAAACCCGAGGCTGAGATCATCCTGCCACCCGCAAATTTCCCCGCCTGGGAGCAAGCACGGCTCCATGCGCGCGGACTTGCCGATTGAGCTCCCTCGGCGCGGCCCGCGGGAAATTAGACCATTTGTGCTATAATTTCGCCGATACCTAGCAGTCCTGAATAAAGCCTATGCCCATTACCCGCTCCAAAAAGCCCTCCAAGAAAACCTTCCCCCGCCCCGCAGGGCGCGGCGCCCCCGGGCCTGCCCCCGAGCCGGAACCAGTCAGCCTGCCCGCAGCGCGCCGGTCGCCCAGGCGATCCTCCGTCAGGGCAAAGGTCTCCCCCCGGCGTTTTTCCGTCCTGGATAGCATTCCCCCCGCGCGGCGCATGGACATCCTGGGGGTGATCCTCGCCATCCTCGGGCTGCTGACCCTGCTCAGCCTGTTCTCGGCAAATAAGAGCAGCCTCACCGGGGACTGGATCAAGATCCTCTCGGAGGTCTTCGGCTGGGGTGTTTACATCCTGCCGGTCGGGTTGGTGGTGATGGGCGCCTGGCTGGTGGCGCGCAATGTGAGCCGCCTGCCGGCGCTGAGCATCGAGCGCGTATTTGGGCTCCTGCTCCTTTTCACCGGTCTCCTTCCCGCCTTCCACGGCATTGACGGTCCCACTTCATCGGCAGTGCTCCGGGCGCAGGCGGGCAGCGGGGGCGGGTATGTCGGCTCCTTTTTTCAGCGCGGCCTGGTGGACGGCCTGGGGGCTGCCGGTGCGGTCATCGTCATCGCAGCCTGGTTGGTCATCGCCCTGGCGATGACCCTCGATCTTTCCCTGCAGGATATGTTCAAATGGGCGCCGCCGCTTGGGCTGAAGATCAAGTCCGGGCTGAAAACGCTGTTCCCCAAAAAGAAGACCAGTCTCTCCGGCGGTGGCTCCGCGGAAACGCCCCCCAACGGATTTACTCCGTTGGAGCGGCCTCCCTTGGCGGGGCTGGTTCCCGCCTCCCCGCCCGGCGTGACCGTAAGGACCAACCTGCCCTCCTCTCCCGCCATCACTTGGGTGTTGCCCAGGGCGGCCAATATCCTTGAACCGCCCGAGGCGCCCAAGGTCAACGAGGAATTTATCCAGAAGCGCGCCCGGCTCATCGAGGAGACCCTGGCCTCCTTCGGTGCCCCCAGCCAGGTGGTCGAGATCAGCCGCGGCCCCGCGGTGACCATGTTCGGCGTGGAACCCCTGTTCGTCGAATCGCGCGCCGGTCAGACCCGCGTGCGTGTGGGCAAGATCGCTTCCCTGTCCGACGACCTGGCGCTTGCCCTGGCAGCCCCGCGCATCCGCATCCAGGCGCCCGTGCCCGGGCACGGCTATGTGGGCATCGAGGTACCCAATGAAGAGATGACCCTGGTGGCACTGCGCGAGGTGGTGGAGAGCGAGGTTTTCACACGCGACAAGGCGCCCCTGCGCTTCGCCCTCGGCAAGGACGTCGCCGGGCACCCCAAGGCAGCCAACCTCGAATCCATGCCCCACCTGCTCATCGCCGGCACTACCGGCTCCGGCAAGTCGGTCTGCGTCAATGCCATTCTCAGCTGCCTGCTGCTTAACAACACCCCCGACGACCTGCGCCTGATCCTGGTGGACCCCAAACGCGTGGAACTCACCGGGTACAACGGAGTGCCGCACCTGCTGGCGCCCGTGGTGGTGGAGATCGAACGCGTAGTCGGCGCCCTGCAGTGGATGACCCGCGAGATGGATAACCGTTACCACAAGTTCGCCGAGGTCGGTGCCCGCAACATCGCCGATTACAACATTCGCGTGCCCTCGCAGGGCGGCAAGAAGCTGCCCTACCTCCTGGTTGTGATCGACGAGCTGGCTGACCTGATGATGATCTCCCCCGACGAGACCGAGCGCACCATCACTCGACTCGCCCAACTGGCGCGCGCCACCGGCATCCACATGGTCATTGCCACCCAGCGCCCCTCGGTGGACGTGGTCACCGGTCTCATCAAGGCCAATTTCCCCGCCCGCATCGCCTTTGCCGTGGCCTCCAACACCGACAGCCGGGTGATCATCGACCAGCCCGGTGCAGAGCGTTTGCTCGGGCGCGGCGACATGCTCTTCCAGGCTCCCGACTCCCCTGCGCCGGTGCGTTTGCAGGGCGTCTTCGTCTCGGATATCGAGATCACCCGCCTGGTGGACTACTGGAAACAGCAGGCGGACGCCTCCAGCCCCTACGCCGCGGCAGCCGGCGGCAGCGTGACCCCGCCCGGGGTGCCCGATGTCCTTCCCGCGGGTGCGCCGCTGAAACAGGTGCCGATGTTCGAGGACATCACCGCCCTGCAGGGCGACCCGCTGCTGAACGACGCCATAGACACCATTCGCCGCGAGGGCCGCGCTTCGGTCTCCATGCTGCAGCGCAAGATGCGCATCGGCTACACGCGTGCCGCCCGCCTGGTGGATACACTGGAAGAGCGCGGCATCGTCGGTCCGCCCGAACCGGGCACCGGCGTGCGCCAGGTGCTGGACTACGGTCCCGCTGCCCCGCCCCCGGAAGACTGACTTTAACTGGAAATCCTCACCTCCCCACCGGGGGAGGCTGTTTTCCGGACCTTTTCAATCCATCCACAGTCCACCCGTCGACTCCATCCAATCGGCGATTTTTTCCACCGCCCGCGGGATGTCGTTGTCGGAGATGTCCAGCTCCAGCGTTGGCAGCATGGATTCTGCCACCAGCCGCCTGAACAGATCCTGCTCGCGTACAAAAACCGACAGATCGTTGTATTGGTCGGGTTTCCCGGAAACCTTCAGGCGTGCCTCTCGGGCCGCGGCAAATGAATCCGCTGAGCGCTGCAAGAATACCAGCCTGAAGTTGAGCGGCAGCAGGCGCTGCTCCAGCCAGCGGAAGTCGTAATCCTTGCCGTGGGTCTGTAACTGGCAGGCGCGCGTCGATATGTGGAAGCGGTCCACGATCCACGAGTAATAGCGCTGCAGTTCGAAGAGCCGCAGCCAGGTGGCGTAGGTTTCCATCGCTAGGGCTTCCTCCCCGGGGTCAAAGTTGATCAGCCCCCGCCCCCATGGGAAGTTGGTGAACCCGCACCACTCCGCTGAGATCAAGGGCGAATGATAGGCATACTTGCGCGGCCCCACGATCCTCGGGTGTTCATTGAGCGCAAATGCAATGTCGGTCTTAAAGGTCAGGCGTGTGCCTTCCAATATGATCTTCGGTGTCAGTTTTTTTCCCATGTCCAGATTATATACCGCCCCGTCTTCTTTTCGGTTGCCGGGCATTATGGTATGATTTCCGCACCCGCAAGGTTCCTATGGATGACAAGATAACCATCATCGAAGGTCCGCCCCCCGTCTTCGAGCCCGTCCAGGACGGTTGGGCGCTCAGTCTTGGCGAAGGTCCGTTCCTGCCATTGACCCTGCTTACCCGCCTGCGCACGTTTAACGGTCCGGCGCTGGTGGAACGGTGTTACCGCCGCTGGCACCTCAATGAGCCCATTCACCTGCATTATCGCAACGACCTGGGGTTGGAAGAGAAAGCCCCCATCGTTGCCGCCCGGGCTGTCGACACCGACGACGGGCATGTGCTGTTGCTTTGGATCCAGCTGGACCCCCAAAAGGTGCGCCTCGAGCTCGACCCGGGGGATGACGAGGCCGACGAGGGGTAATCAGTCTGACCCGCCCCCCTTTTTCGCTTGCAGAATCAGCATAATTTGATATTATTTATTTGTGCCAATAATCACAATAAGCCCCCGCGCGTGCATGGATTTTGTCATATTGACTTTGGATTGATTATCGGTTAACTTTAAGTTGAAAAATACGACTGGGTGAAAATAGTTATGCAGGATTGTCACACATAGTGTAAATCTGAGCGGGCTCCCCGTCCGGGCTGCCCGTTTATATTTTCACCGCAATTCAACCTTCACAAGGAGAATAACATGGCAGGACAGATCAATGCTTTCGAAATGGCGCAAAAACAATTTGACGGGGTTGCCAAGCAGCTCAAGCTGGATCCGCAGGTCGCCGAGGTTCTGCGCTGGCCGATGCGCGAATACACCTTCCGCATCCCGGTACGCATGGATGACGGCACGCTGCGCGTCTTCCAGGGCTATCGCGTGCAGCACAATGATGCCCGCGGTCCGAACAAGGGCGGCATCCGCTTCCATCCCGCCGAAACGCTGGATACCGTGCGCGCCTTGGCAACCTGGATGACCTGGAAATGTGCCGTGGCTGACATCCCGCTGGGCGGCGGCAAGGGCGGCATCATCGTTGACCCGTCCACGCTTTCGGTGGGCGAGAAGGAACGCCTGTGCCGCGGTTGGGTTCAGAAAATGTGGAAGAATATCGGTCCGCGCCAGGACGTCCCGGCTCCGGATGTGGGCACCACCCCGCAGATGATGGGCTGGATGATGGACGAGTATTCCAAGCTCTGCGGCGTTTACACCCCCGGGGTTTTCACCGGTAAACCACTGGGCGGCGGCGGCTCGGAAGGCCGCACCGAGGCAACCGGCTACGGCGTCATCTATACCGTGCGCGAGGCCATGAAGCACCTGGGCATCGACCCGAAGAAATCCGTGGCCGCCATTGAAGGCTTTGGCAATGTTTCACAGTATGCCGCCATCGGTTTCATCGAAATGCTGGGCGGAAAGGTGGCTTGCGTCTCCTGCTGGGACCGGAGCGACAAGACCTCCTACACCTACAGCCACAAAAACGGCGTGGACCCGCGCTTTTTGCTCACCATCGTGGACCAGTACGGCACCATCGACAAGAAAAAGGCAGAGGCTGCTGGGTATTTGGTTGAGGACGGCGAGAAATGGATTGAGAAGGATTGCAACGTCTTGATCCCGGCTGCCATCGAGGGCCATGTCAATGGGGATACCGTCAAGAAAATTTCGAAGAATGTCAAGATCGTGGCGGAAGGCGCCAATGGTCCCTGCACACCCGAAGCGGACGAATATTTCAAGAAAAACAAGATCTTCGACATCCCCGACTTCCTGTGCAATGCCGGCGGGGTGACCTGCTCATACTTCGAGTCGGTTCAAAATGATGCCAACTACTACTGGCCAAAAGATGAGGTGTTGGAGAAACTTGACCAAAAGATGACCTCCGCCTTCTATGGTGTTTTGGAAATGTCGCTCGAGCAGAAGGTCTACATGCGCGATGCTGCGTACATGGTTGCCATTGACCGGGTTGCCAAGGCGATGCAGTTGCGTGGCTGGATTTAGTTCCAACCTTGTTTCATGAGTATCAGGACGCCAGGTCAACCTGGCGTCCTTCGTTGTTGTATAATAAGGTTATCCAAGGCGGAAGTCCCGGTTTGAGCACTGGGCGTTTGTTCCGGTTCCAGCACGGGGCGATAGTCCCGGTTCCAGCACGGGGCGTTAGTCCCGGTTCCAGCACGGGGCGTTAGTCCAGGATTAAATAAGGGATGAAGCGAGTTTAAAAATGGACCAGCCAGAAGAGGACCCAAAACAGGAAGAACCCAACCCCTCGGACGAAACCTCCTCCGAAGAGCCGATCCTTCCGGAGGGTTTTACACCAATTGGCGACATCGCCCACCTGCCCCGCGCCCGCCGCAGAAGGGCGCGGCGCATGCTGGTGCCCCTTGCAGCCAATGAGCGCGCCATCCTGCTGGATAACCTGGCAAGGCGTGCCATCCCATCTTTTGAATTCTTCCTGTATGCTTTCCTGTGCGGCGTCATCCTGGGGGCAGCATACCTGCTGAATGCCCCGGCCTTGCTCCTGCTTGGGATATTGCTCGCCCCGCTGTTAACCCCCTGGGTGGGTCTCACTCTGGCCGGGGTTACCGGCTCCTGGCGTTTCTTCTTCCTGACTTTCACCATGCTGCTGGTGGCCGCGGCACTGGTGTTCCTGACCGGGGCACTGGCAGGACTGACCAGCGGTTTATGGGAAAAAATGCCCTTCATATATGCTAGAATCCATGCCCAACTGTGGTGGCCGGATTTATTAATGGTGTCGCTTGGGGCGGCGCTCCTGGTGATCTCCTTCATCCGCTCGGAACAAAAACCCGTCCTGGCAAGCGTGATGCTGGCATACGGTTTGTTTCTGCCCATCAGTGCAGCCGGGATCGGGCTGGGAAGCGGGAAGGTCATCGATGGGGTGACCCTTTGGCCGAATGGCTTGATTGTTTTCCTCGTCCACCTGGCGCTGGCGACACTGGTTGGCGGCATTGTCCTGGTCATCATGCATTTCAAACCCATGCGGGCCAGCGGGTATCTTCTTCCGGTCTTTCTTGGATTGGTCTCCGTGGTGGCGCTGGTCCGACTTTCGGGGGTGGTGGAAATCATCCGGGATGGCATCACGTCCACCCGACGCGTGGTGCCCACATTCACCGCCATGCCCCTGCCCTCTGCCACACGGACAGTCTTCCCGACGTTCACGCAGCAGCCCCCCACCTCCAGGGCAAGTGACACGGTCACGTCCAGCCCCACCGTCCAGCCAACCCCTGCATTTGCATTAATTACCTCCCCCTCCGGCGGAGGGGCATTAATGCGCACCGAACCCGGCGGCGGAACAGTGATCATGACCCTCAGCAACCTGATCCTGGTCGAAGTTCTGCCCGAAGTTCAAACGGTTCGTTCGTCCATCTGGGTGCATATCCGGGTCAATGGCGCGGAAGGCTGGGTTCTACAAACAGTTTTGACCGCCACCACCCAGACGCCAGTTTTCACCCCTGCCTTCACACCCACCCCATAACCCATCATTCTTATTCCTGGAGTGTTTAATGACCATCCACTTTGGTACGGACGGCTGGCGTGCCGTCATCTCGGATACATTTACTTTCAATAACCTGCGCATGCTGACCCAGGCCATCGCCGACGCGGTAACCTCCGAGACCTGGGACAAATCCGGAAACGGGGGACCTGTCCCGGATCCCAAAAAGTTTGTGGTTGGCTTCGACACGCGCTTTCTTTCGGACCGCTATGCCGGCGACGCGGCGCGCGTGCTGGCGGCGAATGGGTTTACAGTTTACCTGGCGCAATCGGACGCACCGACTCCCGCCATTTCATACGCCGTCAAAAATCTGAATGCCATCGCCGGGGTGATGATCACCGCTTCGCATAACGCCCCGCGCTACAACGGGGTCAAACTCAAGGCTGCGTATGGCGGTTCGGCACTGCCCGAACAGTGTCACCGGGTGGAGATCTATCTTAATGACAATGAGGAACGCGCCCGCGGACCCAACCTAATGGACTTTGACCTGGCGCGCGAAAAAGGTCTCATCCAAAAATTCAACCCCCTGCCGGCATATTTCGAACAATTGCGCAGGCTCATTAACAGTGATGTGATCGCTGAAAACCCACCCTCCTTCGTCGTCGACTCAATGTACGGCTCCGGGCGGGGGGTGATCAAGGCGTTCCTGCAGGGTACCGGTTGTGAGATCACGGAAATACGCTCCGAGATGAACCCGGGGTTCGGCGGAGTGCATCCCGAGCCGATCGCCAAGAACCTGGGTGCACTTGCGGGTGCCATCGGCTCGGGGAAGGGGAATTTTGGCGTGACCACCGATGGGGATGCTGACCGCATCGGGGCGATGGATGAACATGGAAATTTCGTTTCCCCGCACAAGATCTTTGCCCTGGCCCTGTCATACCTGGTCGAGAAGCGAGGCTGGAGCGGTGCCGTGGTGCGCACGGTATCGACATCGCGCATGCTGGACCGGCTGTGCAAACGCTACGGTTTAAAATTATATGAAACCCCGGTCGGTTTCAACCACATCGCGGATTACATGATGACCGAGGATGTACTTATTGGAGGAGAGGAATCCGGCGGCATTTCCTTTAAAGGACACATTCCGGAAGGTGACGGTCCGATCATGGGTCTGCTGCTGGTGGAGATCATTTCCATGGCCAGGAAGCCCTTGCATGTCCTGGTGGATGATCTGCTTGCCGATGTTGGCCCGGCCTATTATGAGCGCACGGACCTGCGCCTGCATCATCCGTTGGCCAAAGCCGAGATCACCAATTTCCTGGTTAAAAAGGCTCCAGCGGAGATTGGCGGACAAAAGGTGAATGAGATCAGCAACATTGACGGGGTGAAATACATCCTGGCCGATGATTCCTGGCTGCTCATCCGCCCATCGGGGACTGAACCGGTGCTGCGTGTTTATGCTGAGGGACGCAGCCCGGAGATGGTGAAAAACCTGCTGGGCTACGGGGAAACCGTTGCTGCCAGTGTGACCTAGGGTGGGGAAATCCACCGGGCTCCTGGATTAAGAAAAAAGCGTGGGCCCGTATACAGGGACCCACGCCGGGGTTACCAATAAAGTTTTTCCCCAAGACGATTCAATCGATTATTTGGTCGGAGATTTTCTCATTCGGCGGGCAAGGAAAATAACGGCTACCAGCGCTGCCGCCAGGATGATCATGCTGGGCATGCCCACCTGGTCGAAAAAGCCGGTGGTGGGCATTCCGATCGTTGCAGCCACGGTGATGACTGCCGGGGCTGAGGCCGTCATCTGGAACGACAGTTGAGTTTGCATGGCGGCAAGAGTGGCTGGATCGTTGGTGGCCGTTGACACCGGGCTGGCGGCTGCGATGACCGGGGTGGAACTGACGGTCGGAGTATTTGGAACAAGGGTGGCGGTCTTTATGGGCAGCGGGGTTTTCGAAACGGTCGCGGTCCACATGGCTGCCTGGGCGGTGGAGGTCAGACTTTGAGGGATCAGCCAATTGCTCGTTTCTCTCGCCGCGCTCGTAGCCTTGGCTGCCGTGCTGGTTCTAGGGGCGATGAAAAAGAAATAGACTGCCATGCAAACCAAGGTCAGAAAGACAAGACCAGCCATAACCCCACCCACGATCAGGAATGTGCGATTGCTTTTTTCCTCGGGCGGCGGTGCGTCAGGAGCATCCATTAAATTGGGGGCATTTCCTTCATCCAACATCGCTTCTTCTCCTTGTTTGAAATATATTACCCTATGACTTCCAAATTTGCAAGCGGGACTACTATTTGGTCGCCGGAGTCCAGTTTTACCTCCGCGGCTGCGGCGCGCAACCCGCTGGGCAACGCCGTCCAACCGGGCAGCACCCTTGCCAGGGTCCCAACCGCCCCTGCACGCGGTTCACGTGTCAGGCGTATGGATTGTCCGGGTGAAAATGTCCCCAAGTCCCGCGGCATGGGAGGTTCCTGTGTCACCGGGAGGGGAATATAAATTT
>Ga0315297_10002704_pt1 | contig 11232 bp, 7 predicted proteins | sample YL17G15_0_MG_FD_203628 | JGI IMG/M metagenome (GOLD analysis project Ga0315297, IMG submission 203628) | Sediment microbial communities from Yellowstone Lake, YNP, Wyoming, USA - YL17G15_0 | ecosystem: Environmental > Aquatic > Freshwater > Lake > Sediment | place: USA: Wyoming | collected...
TGCGCAGCAATTCCCAATACTGCCAACTGCCTCTGCTCATCATCCATGAAAACATCGGTGGGATGCTCTCAGGAGGAAGCAGGTTAACAAATGTCCTCCTCAAACCGGCCGGGAAGCAGATGTTGCAGCATGTTTTGAACCTGTTACCGCAGGCGATGCAGCGTGGAGAAATCTGGATCATCGATGATGACCCTCAAGCCCTGAAATATTACCAGGAGATGATCAGTTCATCCCTTTCCGCTTTTTTGATTCGGGCTATCCGTGGTGGAAGGGAGGCGCTTAGCCTGCTCGAAGAAGAAACCCCAGACCTGGTCCTGCTCGACTTGATGATGCCGGATATCGATGGTTTCCAGGTTCTTGATCACCTGCGCAGCAACGTGAAAACTGCATTGATACCCGTGATCATCATCACTGGAAAAATTCTATCCTATGAAGACGTAAAACGTCTCGACGCTCCCAAAGTGATGCTGCAAACCAAGGGAGTCTTGTCTGACTTTGAAAGTGTGGCAGATATTCAGCGCGTTCTAGCCGGGAGCAGCACCATTCATCAGACTACCAGCGCGCTTGTCAAGAAGGCCTTTGCATATATTCAGCAAAATTACGCCCGGTCATTCTCTTTAATCGAATTGTCTGAAACAATAGGGGTGAGCAAGAGTTACCTGAGTCGGATCTTCAAGATGGAAACAGGAATTTCCCTTTGGGATTACCTGAATCGCTTTCGCATCCAAAAAGCAAAAGAACTCCTCCTCCTCACAAACGAGAGTATTACTGGAATTGCTGCTGATGTTGGCTACGAGGATGTGGGTTATTTCGGGCGCGTTTTTCGTGAAATTACCGGATCCTCTCCCAGAGCATTCAGGCAGCAGGCATCGGCATTCGAAGCGGCGTAAGTATTTCAGACAACAAAATCCCGATTTGCCATAATTCTCTCCAAGAATTTCATAATGTCTTATGATACCCTGAGAGGGTGATTATTAACTTGAGCCACCCAGGAGACCTGATTTGGAATGGTGGGGAGTTGTCATCATACTGCCCATGATTTCAGTCAAGTATGGGTGCATGACCAGCATGTCCTGGCCCCGGGTAAAAGCTATATGAAGTGTTGGAAGGTAAACAAGTGCAAAAAGTAAAGTACGAAGAAATGTTGCCGCATGAGTTCGAAGAAGCGATTCAACAATTCCCGGTTGCGTATGTACCTGTCGGTTCACTCGAATGGCATGGGCGTCATCTTGCACTGGGCACCGATTCACTCAAGGCATATGGTATTCTGATAAGAACTGCTGAAGAATATGGAGGCATCGTTGTCCCACCAACCTACTGGGGACATATGCAGACATATGGGAAGCCCTGCTGTCATCCAGGACTTCCTCCTGAGACTGTCGATTCGCTATTCATAGCGATTTTCCAAGGCCTGGTCATCGCCGGATTCAAGGTGGTCATCGGCGTGACAGGACATGACATCGACGAACAACTTGATTCTCTTCAGAAGGCAGCCGATTCCATCAGTGCGGATGGTACCACTGCTGGCTTTGCGATGAAGGAAGGGGACCTTTATGATCTGGAGGCTGACAAGATGGACCATGCCGGTTATTGGGAGACCTCCATCATGATGTATCTCCACACGGAGTTGGTCGATATGGATCGTATAAAGAACGAAGATTTATCCACTGAGTCAGGTCACAGGATAGCCGGCATATTGGGCCGCGACCCGCGCACAGACGCAGGTCGCGCGTTGGGAGAATTGTTTGTAAATCGGATTGCAGACAACATCGGCAGGAAAGCGGAAGAACTTCTGGCAGGACTGCAGAGGTAGTTTCGAGGAATCCTGTCCCGTGGCAAACAAGCAAATGCAGGAGATTAAACTTCCAAAGCATGATTCTAAGGACTGATCTATAAGACATACCTCGAAATAATTTACCGAGAGCAAACTTATGAATCCAATTTTAAAAGAAATCTACCACGCAATTCTCGAAGGTCAACACAAGCAGGTGGAAGCCAAGGTCCAGGCGGCGTTACAAGCTGGCATCAACCCCAAAACCATCCTTGATGAGGGCATGATCGCGGCAATGGATGAAGTTGGACGACTTTTCGAATCCGGCGATTTCTACATTCCCGAGATGCTCGTTGCAGCACGGGCGATGCAGAGCGGTCTGGTTGTGCTCAAGCCACACCTGAAGGAAGCCAATATTCAGTCTGCAGGAAAGGTGGCGATTGGCACGGTTAAAGGTGACTTGCATGACATCGGCAAGAATCTGGTCAAGATGATGCTGGAGGGGGCCGGTTTCGAGATCCTGGATCTTGGGACTGACGTAGCACCTGAGAAATTCGTTGCGGTGATACAGGCTGGAGGAGTGGATATCCTTGCCTTGTCTGCGCTTCTATCCACAACCATGTCTTCCATGAAGGACACCATCAATGCATTGAAAGAGGCTGGAGTGCGCGAGCATGTTAAAGTAATGATCGGTGGTGCGCCGATTACCGAAGACTATTCCAAGATGATCGGAGCAGATGGTTTTGCTTCGGATGCAAGCCGGGCAGTTGCTCTGGCAAAGTCGTTTTTGGCAATTCGTTAAATTTCACCAAGGGAATAAATGAATAATCGCACACGGGCGCTGGCAATATTAAACTACGAACCATCTGATCATCTTCCGTTGGTCCATTTTGGCTATTGGACCGAGACTCTTGAAAAATGGGCTGCCGAAGGCCATATCACCATGCAGGATGCCAGTGGGTATGAATATGGCAATGCGATCGATGTTGCCCTGAATAAGCGCCTCGGATGGGATCTAAGCTGGAAATGCGCCTTTTCCTGGAACACCCGCCTGGAACCAACGATGGAAAAACGCATTCTCGAACAACGACCTGACGGCAGCAGGGTTGTGGTGAACGAAGACGGGGTTTCTATTATTGAAAAAACAGGGATTGTATCCATCCCAACCGAAGTCGACCACCTTCTTAAAAGCCGTAAAGAGTGGGATGGGATTTATAAACCCAGGCTTCAATTTGACATGAAGCGTATCATCAAAGGCACAGCCATCGTCGATGGTCACGAAATGCAATTCGATGAAGGCGGGCGTGAATTGTTATTAGAGCAGGGTGGTGCCCATCCCATGGGGATCTATTGCGGCGGCCTGGTCGGGACAATCAGGGACTGGCTCGGATTGGTGAACATGAGCTACCTGATGGTGGATGATGAACCTCTTCTTGACGAGATAATCGAGACGGTCAGCGAATTGATCTACCAGGGTACAAAGGCTGTGTTGGAGACCGGGATCCACTTCGATGTTGCCCATTTTTGGGAGGACATTTGCTATAAAGGCGGCCCTTTGGTCAACCCGAAAGTATTTGCAAGAAAATTCGGGCCAAAGTATAAACGCATTACAGACCTGGTGAGATCCCATGGTGTAAAAATAGTCAGCCTGGATTGTGATGGCAAGATTGATGCTCTCATTCCAATCTGGTTGGAAAACGGCGTAAATACAATGTTCCCGATCGAAGTGGGGACCTGGAATGCCAGCATCAAGCCATGGCGGGAAAAATTCGGGCGGGAGTTACGAGGGATTGGCGGGGTAAATAAATATATTTTCGGACAAGATCGCTCCGCCATTGATGCTGAAATCGAACGCCTGCGCCCGTTGGTGGAATTAGGCGGATATCTTCCCTGCCCTGACCATGCCCTGCCTCCCGAGGCACGTTGGGAAAACGTTCAATATTACAGCGAACGCATGAACAAAGTCTTCGGTTAAAACCGGGTGAATGGGTCCATATGACCTCTCCCCAGGGACTCTGATCTCCAGGATTTGTAAATAAACATCAAAAGAGGATTCCATCATGACCAAGATTACCTTTATCGGCGCCGGAAGTCTCGAGTTCACCTCCAACCTCGTGCGAGACATCCTGACTTTCCCCCTGCTGGAGGATGCCCTTATCGTCTTGATGGATATTGACGCAGAGCGGTTGGAATTTGCCAAACAGGCGGTCATAAAACTGATTGAGGCGGGCAAGCGTCCAGCAACAGTTTCTGCCACGCTTGACCGGGTCGAAGCCCTCAAGGGTGCTGATGTTGTGCTCACCACCATCTTGTCGGGAGGTGTCGATGTATGGCGGTACGATATCGAGATCCCCAAAAAATACGGTGTGGACATCAATGTCGGCGATACGCGCGGCCCGAGTGGTATCTTCCGCTTCCTGCGCACCCTGCCACCGATGATGGACATTGTGCGTGACATGGAGAAATACTGCCCGAACGCCGTCCTTCTCAACTACACGAATCCAATGGCGATGCTATGTGGCGCTCTCCAGCGCCAGACAGCCATTCCGGTCACAGGCCTGTGCCACTCGGTCCAGGGGATTGCCAGCAGGCTGGCAGGCTGGATCGGAGTGTTGAATTCCGAGGTTAATTATGTCTGCGCGGGAATCAACCACCAGGCCTGGTACCTCAAATACGAAGTCAACGGCCAGGACGCCTATCCACTCATTTACAAAGCCATTACCGAAAATCCAGTTGTCTACAATGAAGAGCCTGTCACCAATGAAATATATCTGGCACTTGGTTACTACGTGACCGAGTCGAGCGGGCATAACTCCGAGTACAACTGGTGGTTCCGCAAGCGCCCCGACCTGATCGAAAAATACTGCACGCATGCCACTGGCTGGAACCCTGGCGAGTACGGCATCAATGTGAAGAAATACCAGGAAAGAGAAATCAACTGGAAAGACATTGTCAAGGAACGCCTGGCGACCTCGCTGGCTTTGACGGATATTGAGCGTGGCCAGGAGTACGCCGCATATATCATCAATGCCCTCAAAGGTGGTGAAGCCTTCAAATTCAACGGCAATGTTCCAAATACAAGGCTTATCACCAACTTGCCCGAAGGCGCCTGTGTAGAGGTTCCGGTAAACGTGGATAAGGCTGGTTTCCATCCGATTCGGATTGGTGCCTTGCCGCCCGAGTGTGCCTTGTTGACCCAACTCTCAAGTGGTATCGAAGAGATGGCCATCACCGCTTCGCTGACCGGCGACCCGGTCATGGTTTACCATGCTATCTGCCATGATCCGCTGACGGCCGCTGTCCTCTCGTTGGCTGAGATCAGGCAGATGACCAACGAGCTCTTCGCCCGTCATAAAGACTACCTTCCGCAGTTCAAAACCTACAAAGTGTGAACCAGGTTTGCTGATTAAAGGAATACTGCACTGCTGCCATCCAATCGAGGATCTGCGCCTAATGATATGAGTCGATGTTCGCATAGATTTTGTTGCGTGGGATTATCACCTTGACTTTCATGGCGAGAGTGCTTTTTTAAATATTTGCGGTCATGTCTCCATATTTAATTAGAAAGACCCATTTGTGTATGGATTTTCCGATGGTGCCGAAAAATGATGAAAAAAATGAAAATGGATTCCTTTTCGGATAAATTAGCCTTGTGGGGAGTGGACCGTCCACCGGCTGATCCCGAGATGCTGCTAGATTTCGTGGAAAGGTTGGCACAAAACCAATCTTTGCCATCATTGGCGCAGACACGTGACGAGTTAGAATCTCGCCGGTCATCGTTGCAAATGCGCCTTCGGCATTCTTTAGGGCTGGATCCCTGGCCGGAGCGGACGGCGCTCAACGCCCGCATCGCGGGGAATATGGAACGACCGGGGTACAAGATTGAGAAACTGGTCTATGAAGCCTGGCCCGGGCTACCGGTAGCAGCCCATCTATATATTCCTGATCTCATGGAAAATCCCAGCCCTGGACTGGTATACGCCTGCGGACATTGGATGGAAGCGGGCAAATTAGCACTACCCGTCCAATCCTTCTGCGCTACGGCAGCCACTTTGGGGATCGTCACTCTGGTCTATGATCCCATCGGCCAGGGGGAACGATTGGAAAGCTGGCGCGACCACAGACATCTAAATTCGTTGCTGGTTGGCGAAAGCCAGATGGGATGGATGGTTTGGGAGAGCATTCGTGCACTGGAATATTTATTGAGCCGCCCCGAAGTGGACCCTCAAAGGGTCGGGATGACCGGTGCATCCGGTGGCGGGCTGAATACTTTTTTCACCACTGCCATCGAAGACCGCTTCGCCTGCGCAATCCCGGTCGCCTATCCATGTACGTTTTTCGCAGCCATGCACGCTGAACGGGATCTAAATTGGGAAGATGGCACGGATGTTTGCAACCAGGTGCCTCAGGTCATGAGCTACGCTGAGATGTCAGATATTGCCAGCCTGTTTATTCCAAAGCCGTATTTGATCCTTTCTGGCACACGCGACAAGATTTTCCCTATCGCCGGGGTACGTCAGATTGCAACCGTGATCAGTCACAATTATGAGCTGGCCGGGGTACCGGAACGTTTCCGTTTTGCTGAATTCGACGAGGAACATGGCTACCAGCGTAGTTTAAGGCAGACGGCTTATGGCTGGCTCAAGCAATGGCTATCTGGTGATGGGGATGGTTCTCCGATTTCAGAACCTGTTCTGGACCTTCTTCCTGACCCATATCCAGTGGAATACAGTACTCCACCTACTCCAACCCCTGATCATGTACGTGGTCAATCACCGACCTCGATGCCCATGCCTGGCGCCCTGCCTGGTTTTTGTTTTCCTCCCCACCAAGCGGTGCATTGCGAGGAGGTCATCGGCGCAAGAATGAGGGCAATTGCTGAAAAGATACCTGAGTTGCCTCCACTGCCCGCCAGATATACCGGTCTTTCCGATTGGCAGGCGGAGATCAAACGCCGAATCCAGGATACCCTGGGACCGTTTCCGCTGAAAAGTCCCCTGCGAACACGGCTGTTCAATCAGGTGTGGGAAGATGGAATGATGGCGGAACGGATCACTTTCCAGAGTGAGGAAGGAATCACCCTACCCGGTCTGTTTATCATCCCCGAGGAATGGAATTGTCCTGTTCCTCTTGTAATATACACTGGAGAATGGGGGAAAAAGCAAGGCATCCATTCTGGTTTGATCGAGGAGATGGTACAGGCTGGCTATGGAGTATTGGCAATTGATGTACGAGGGGTGGGCGAAACTGCCACCTCGGACTTCGAAGCTGCTACTAATTTATTAATGATGGATCGTCCATTGTTCGGTCAACGCGTGCTGGATATCATTCGGGCGGTGGATTTTATTTGGGAGCGATGTTACATTGCCCCTCAGATCGACAAAGGACGACTGGTGATTGTGGGTGAAGGGGTGGGAGGATTGTGGGGATTGTATGCCGCCGCTCTGGATTGTCGAGTGGCTGCTGTTGCTGCTCTGGATACCCTCTTCTCTTATGAGGCTTTACTAGAACACGGCGCCCGTTTTCCTGCCAGCGTTTATTTGTTTGATGTTCTAAAAAATTATAATCTGACACATGTAATTGCTTCGTGCGCACCGCGCCCGGTTTATTTGCGTCCAGTTGATGGATCGCGCCAAGCTTGTACCGAACGCGAAGTGTCGACCGTGCTCCAGCCAGCGAGAGAAGCCTTTTCGCTCGCACGCACCAAGGCTGACTGCTTCCTGGTGGCCACCACGGAAGATGGGAAGAGTATTCCCAATTGGCTGGATGAAGTGTTATACCCTTGAAGAAGAAGGATAGTGAGATACAGCATGACACCCAAACCAATTTACGAGACGAGATTTGAAGATTTGCGAACAAGTATTTACCAGACGAATGATGAGACAGGCATGGCAGCCGCTGAAGAGGCGACGGACCTTCTTGAGCGTACCATACGCCAAAAAAACGAAGCCAACATTATCCTCGCCACAGGTAATTCTCAGATAACCTTTTTGAAGGCATTAAGGACAGCCTCCATTGAATGGTCAAAGGTAAATATCTTTCACATGGATGAATATATCGGATTGGATCCCGCACATCCGGCCAGTTTTCCGTTATTTCTGAAGATGCATATAGTGAATTATATTCATCCCAAAACATTCTTCCCAATTCCCCCAACCACGCAACAAAACGCACAAGAGGTATGCAATGATTACGAAATGTTGTTGCGTTCCCATCCTGTGGACTTGTGTGCATTGGGCATTGGCGAGAACGGGCATCTCGCGTTCAATGATCCGCCATTCGCTGATTTCAAGGATACGAGATTAGTGAAAATCATTAAATTGGATGACGCCTCACGCCGCCAACAGGTGGGAGAAGGGCACTTCAAGACCATTTACGAAGTGCCTACGCATGCGATTTCTTTGACCATCCCCGCTTTGCTAGCAGCAAAACATGTTCTGGCACTTGTGCCGGAGGCTCGCAAAGCGGAGGCGGTTTATCGTACTCTGAATGGTCCCATCAACGAAGAATGTCCAGGCTCGATCCTTCGCATGACTCCTCACGCTCATTTATATCTTGACATTGACTCAGCCGCAAAGATACTCCCCCAGGGTTTCGGTGTCTAAAATTGCTTATTGTGATTTCCCTCGCTCATTATTTTGATTGGAAGATTGCCTTGACTTAGCCACTATGGGAAAAATGAAGGTCGTTCAATGCAAAACACAATTGATTATGAACATGACTTCTCGAAATCTTGTGACAATAAAATCCAGATAATAGATATTTCTTTCCAAGACCTGCATGTCAACTTATGCTACACTGTGCGCGAATGATATTTAATTAACCGTATATATAAGTTGATATCGAGGAAGAGACAAAAATGGATCTTACAAAGGTGGTTTTGCATCCTGAGTACCAGATCGCCCCGGTGGATCCCAGGATCTTCGGCGGTTTTCTTGAACACATTGGGCGGGCCGTGTATGAAGGTGTGTACGATCCGCAATCAAAACATGCTGATAAGCATGGCTTTCGGAAGGATGTTTTGAGCAGTCTGAAGGACCTGGCCTTTACCGCAATGCGGTACCCGGGAGGAAATTTTGCTTCTGGTTATCACTGGTTGGATGGAGTTGGACCGCGTTCATCTCGTCCGGTTTTAACAGAATTGGCTTCGCTCAGCATTGAACCCAACCAGTTTGGAACGGATGAATTCATTCAACTGGCCTTGAAAATGAATTGGACTCCGATGATTACAGCCAACCTGGGTACTGGAACACCGGAAGAAGCCCGAAATTGGGTGGAATACTGCAACGGGCCTGTCGGGACAAGTTTTTCCAACCTGCGGGCAAAAAATGGTTCGGTCGATCCTTATGGCGTCAAACTATGGGGGCTGGGAAACGAGATGGATGGTCCCTGGCAGCAAGGGCATGTTCCCGCAGACCAGTACGCCATCCGTGCTCAACAAGCTGCCAAGCTCATGAAGGATATCGATCCTTCAATTGAATTGGTTGTTTGCGGCTCAGCAGAAATCGGCCTCCCAACTTATATGGAATGGGATCGGATCGTGCTCGAATATGTCGGTGATTATGCCGATTATGTAAGCCTGCATCGTTATGTTGGTAATTTGACCGGGGACACCGCTGATTATCTGGCTGTAACTAATTCCATTGACCAACAGATCGAAGTGATGGATGGCCTCTGTCGTTATGTTCAGGCCAAATTACACAGCCGGAAGCGGTATTACCTGGCTTTTGACGAATGGAACGTCTGGTACCGCACCCAAAATGCTGAAAGCGTCAACGGTCACGGTAAATTCGCCCAACATTTGGTAGAAGAAGAATATAACCTGGAAGACGCATTGGTCGTTGCGGGTTTTCTGAACAGCTTCATTCGACACGCGGATGTCGTAAAAATTGCCAACCTGGCTCAGATCGCGAATGTCATCGCCCCCATCCTAACCCGGGGGGACCAGATTCTCCTTCAGTCGATTTATTATCCGCTCGCACTTTATACGCATCGTCGCGAAGGTGTTGCATTACAAGCCATCGTACGGGGGCCCGGTTACGAGAGTAAAAATTTTGGTTTTGTAAACACCATTGATACCAGCGCCATCCTTGGCAATGGTCTTCTGCATACTTTCCTGATCAATCGCAGTACCACGCAACCCGCGGCAGTAGAAGTAGAAACAACTGGCATCGGGTTAAAGTCGGTGCTTTCGGCCGAAGTGGTCACCGGGCCTTCTGCGACTGCCTGCAATACCTTCGCTCAGCCAGATACAATTCACAACCAAAAGCTTGGCAAGATCAAATTAACCGATCATAAGGCAACCATCTCGTTACCCCCGCTCTGTGTTGCTGCAATTTCGTTCTGTATTGATGATAATTTCCAGTTCTATAGACCATCGCCATCGTAAATCCCTTGGAGGAATCAGGAATGAATCCTGAAAGCTACTTCATACGCGTGACTCAACAGACACCGACCGAGTTCTGGATCAACAACCCTACCCGCCAGCAGACCGATCTGGCCATCTCACACGGTGCCTCCGGATGTACGAATAATCCCTCCTATACACAGAAGATGGTTGACCATCCCACCGAGGGACCATATGCCATTGGCATCCTGGCGCAGGTGGTTCGGGAAGTGGAGTCCGACTGGGATGCAGTCGCGGAGTTTCAGCGCCGGTTGGTAAAACCCATTGCTCAAAAATTCCTGCCGATATTTCAAAACAACGCCAGCCGCAAAGGCTTTGTCTCGATTCAAGGGGATCCCATCCATGAGGAGGATCCTGACGTCATCATCCGTGAAGCGCTGGAAAACCGAAAAGTTTCACCGAACATTTGCTGTAAAATTCCGACGACACACGCTGGATTGCAGGCGATGGAATATCTCATCAGCCAGGATATCCCCTTGAACGCCACCGAAATCTTTGCAATTCACCAGGGCGTGGTGTTGTGTGAGACATATCAACGCGCCAGTCGAAAATTCGGAAAAACACCCCAGTTATACATCTCCCACATTGCCGGGATCTACGATGATTTCTTTCAGAACGTCGTGAAAAAAGATGCCATTGAGATCTCGCCCGATGTGCTCTGGCAGGCTGGCCTGGCTGTGGCGCGCAGACTCTATCAGATCATGGAGGAACGCCAGTATCCAGGGATTTTTGTTGCCGGTGGAGCCCGTGGATTGCACCATTTTACTGAGATGGTAGGCGGCAAGGTTTGCTGCACAATAAACTGGGAAGGGACTGCCGATCGGCTGCTCGAACAGAACCCAGCGGTGGTTTACCGTTTATTCAACCCGGTCCCACAAAAGGTGATCGATGAATTGATCGAGAAACTGCCCGATTTCAAACGCGGCTACCAGGAGAATGGGCTTGAAATCGAGGAGTTTGATGATTTCGGTCCGGTAACCCTGTTCCGCAGCTCTTTTATCAATAGTTGGAATCGAGTCCTGGAACTGGTTCACGAATGTCAGAAAAAATTGTA
>Ga0315297_10002705_pt1 | contig 11232 bp, 7 predicted proteins | sample YL17G15_0_MG_FD_203628 | JGI IMG/M metagenome (GOLD analysis project Ga0315297, IMG submission 203628) | Sediment microbial communities from Yellowstone Lake, YNP, Wyoming, USA - YL17G15_0 | ecosystem: Environmental > Aquatic > Freshwater > Lake > Sediment | place: USA: Wyoming | collected...
ACGGCCAGAAAATCCGCTACGTCCGCGATCCCTACCAGGGGAGGGGGACCGACCTGTCGGCCGAAGCTTCGTTCCAGCCGTCCGAGAATTTCCTGTTCGACCTGAGCTTCATCTATTCGGATTTCATGCGCTCGGCCGGCGGGACGAAAGAGTACGATTACACGATCGTCCGCAGCCTCAACACCTACCAGGTCAACAAGTACCTGTTCTTCCGGGCCATCGTCGAGTATAACTCCTTCTACAAGGAGCTCATGACCGATTTCCTGGCCTCGTTCACCTACATCCCCGGGACGGTCATCCACGTCGGCTACGGTTCGCTTTACGACAAGATGAGGTGGAGCGCGGACGAGCGCGCCTACCTCCCGTCCGACCGGTTCTTCGAGATCAAGCGCGGCTTTTTCTTCAAGGCCTCTTATCTTTGGCGGCTCTAGCTCTGTCGGGGTCAAACCTACACTTTGTCACAAAGTGTAAAAACAATGATTGCACTAAGTGACAAAGTGTAGGTTTGACCCTAACTTAAGGAAGAAACAACCTGGGGGCTGTTTCCGTATATAATAGCGTCTATGTCCGGAATCAGGAGGTCCCGATGGTCTTGAAGAAGAGCGCCCTGACATTCATTCTTGCCGCCGTTTTAGCCGCGACTTTGCTCGCGCCGCCCGTCTCGGCCCAGTCCGCGGGAGACGAGGCTCTGGCGAAAAAGATCGACGCGGTCATGTCCGAGGTCTACCATCCCGGCGGGCCCGGTGCCGCGATCATCGTCCGCAAGGACGGAAAAACGATCTTTCGCAAGGGCTATGCCCTGGCCGACCTCGAGCTCGGGGTGCCGGTCGAACCGGACATGGTTTTCCGGCTCGGCTCGATCACAAAGCAGTTCACGGCCGTGTCCATCCTGATGCTGGCCGAACAGGGAAAGCTCGGCCTCCAGGACGAAATCACAAAATTTCTGCCCGATTACCCGACGCAGGGCCGCCGTATCACCGTCGAGCATCTCCTGACCCATACTTCGGGCATCCAAAGCTACACGGACATGACGGAATGGCTGCCCCTGTGGAGGAAGGACTTCACCGTCCAGGAGCTGATCGATTTCTTCAAGAACAAGCCTATGCAGTTCGAGCCTGGGGAACGCTGGGCCTACAACAATTCCGGGTACATCCTCCTGGGCGCCATTATCGAGAAGGTTTCCGGGCGGACCTATGAGGAGTTTCTCGATGCGCATATCTTCAAGCCGCTCGGCATGAAACATACTTATTACGGGAGCGCCGAGCGGGTCATCCCCCGCCGCATCCCGGGCTACCAGACGGGGAAGGACGGGTTCATCAACGCCCCCTACCTGAGCATGACCCAGCCCTACGCCGCGGGATCGCTCCTCTCCAACGTCGACGACCTGGCCGTTTGGAGCGACGCCGTCTTCTCGGGAAAGCTGGTCGGGAAAGACTGGCTGGCCAGGGCGTTCGCTCCCTACAAGCTCAAGAACGGCGAATCGACCGGGTACGGCTACGGCTGGTTCATCGCCGACTACCAGGGCCGCCCCACAGTCGAGCACGGCGGCGGGATCAACGGTTTCATGACCTACGAGATGACGCTTCCCGAGGACCGGATCTTCCTGGCCATCTTGACCAACAGCGCCATCGGAGGCCGCGATCCTGAGCCCAGGGCCGTTAAGATCGCCGGCCTTGTGCTCGGCAAACCTGAGCCTGAACGCAAGGTCGTCGCGCTCTCCGTCAAGGACCTCGACCCGTTGACGGGCGTCTACGAGGACGTCGCAAAGGAGGAGCGCTATATCACGCGCGAGGGGAGCAAGCTTTATTCCCAGAGGCGCGGAGAGGGAAAACACGAGATTCTGGCGGCCTCCGCCGTCGAGTTCTTCTTCAGAGACAACCCCGCCCGCGTTCGTTTCGTCAAGAACGCGGCCGGCGCCGTGACCGGGCTTCGCGTGCAAGCGCGCTACGGCCCCGCCCAGGTTTACACCAAGACGGTCAAGCCGCTGCCCGTCCCGAAAAAGGAAGTCGCCGTCGATCCCAAGATCTACGACCAGTATGTCGGCGATTACGAGCTCACGCCCGGTTTCACGATCACTATTGTAAAGCGGGATGCCAAGCTTATTTCCCTGGCCACCGGCCAGCCGGAGGTGGAGCTCTTCCCGGAATCGGAGACGAAGTTTTTCCTCAAGGTCGTGGAGGCCCAGGTCGAGTTCGTCAAGGACGCTTCCGGAAAGGTGACCGGGCTCGTCCTCACCCAGGGCGGGCGGACGATGCCGGCCACGAAGACTAAATAAGTCGGGGTCAAACCTGCACTTCGATATAAAGTGCAAATCGGACAATTGCACTAAGTAACAAAGTGCAGGTTTGACCCTGTCATCTTTGGGCCCTAAGCCCGGATCAGACTTGAGTCGCCTTGACCCGCTCCTCCTGGGACATGGCCGCCAGCTTCTTGACTTCGTCGACATTCAAACCCAGGCCCTTGGCGACGCGCTCGCCGTACTCCGGATCGGCCTTGAAAAACAGCGCCGTCTGCCGCAGCTGGATGGCTTTCTTCGCCCCTCCCAGGTGGCCGACGATGTTGCCGACGAGGTGCTCGCGGTCCGTGTCCGTCATGACTTTCCGGTAGAGGGCGCCCGCCTGGACGAAGTCGACGTCGCCGAGAACGTAAGCGTGCCGCGCCGCCGCTCCAGCCACATCGATCGGGGGGATCCCGGTGCCGGGCACGGGCGCCGGACCGCCGAAGCTGTTCGGCCAGTAGTTGGGGCCGCCCCCGCCGTTGTTGTCGAAGCGCATGGCGCCGTCCCTCTGGTAACTTGCCATCGGGGCCGCCTTGGGCGCGTTCACCGGCAGCAGGTGGTAGTTGGGGCCGAGCCGGTGGCGGTGCGTGTCGTGATAGCTGAACAGGCGCCCCTGGAGCATTTTGTCCGGGGACGGGCCGATGCCGGGGACGAAGTTGCCGGGCGAGAAAGCGGCCTGCTCGACCTCGGCGAAGTAGTTCTCGGGATTACGGTCGAGAACCATCCGGCCGATCGCGAGCGGCGGGAAATCGGCGTGCGGCCAAACCTTGGTGATGTCGAAGGGGTCGAATTTGTAGTTTTTAGCCTGCTCCGGCGTCATGATCTGGACTTCGACGCGCCAGGCGGGGAATTCGCCCCGGGCGATGGCCTGGTGGAGGTCGCGGGTGGCGACGTCGGGATCGATGCCCCGCATTCGGTCGGCTTCCTGGCCGCTGAAGTTTTGGATCCCCTGCTCGGTCTTGAAGTGGAACTTGATCCAGTGATATTCACCCTTCTCGTTGAACCACATGTAGGTGTGGCTGCTGTAGCCGTTCATGTTGCGGAAGCCCTTGGGCGTGCCGCGGTCGGAGAAGAGGATGGTCACCTGGTGAATCGACTCGGGCGTCAGGGACAGGAAGTCCCAGAACATGTCCGGGTCCTTGAGGTTGGTCGCCGGGTTGCGCTTCTGGGTGTGGATGAAGTCGGGGAACTTGAGCGGGTCGCGGATGAAGAAGACCGGCGTGTTGTTGCCGACCATGTCGTAGTTTCCCTCTTCGGTGTAGAACTTGACGGCGAAGCCGCGCGGGTCGCGTTCCGAGTCGGCCGATCCTTTCTCGCCGCCGACCGTGGAGAACCTCAGGAAGACCTCGGTCCGCTTGCCCGGTTTCGAGAGGAATATGGCCCGCGTGTACTGAGAGACGTCGCGGGTGACTTCGAAATAACCGTGCGCTCCGGCGCCCTTGGCGTGGACGACGCGCTCCGGGATCCGCTCGCGGTCGAAGTGGGCGAGCTTCTCGATGAGATGGACGTCCTGAACCAGGACCGGACCCTTGGGGCCGGCGGTCACCGAGTTCAGGTCGTTGTCGACCGGCATGCCGAAGCCGGTCGTCAGCATTTTATCGTCTTTGGCCATGATAAAACCTCCCTTATTTTAAATATTCGGACTACCATGCATCCCAATCAGCTCCGCTGGCCCTTAGCCATGCAATCCGCGCAGATGCCCCGGAGCTCGACGCGCAGGGACTCCACGCGTCCCAGAGCGGCCGCCGTCTTCGGGACTCGCAAAGCATCGAAGTCCCGATGTTCGAAATCGCGGGTCGCTCCGCAGCGGGCGCAGACGAAGTGGTGGTGGACGGCGGTGTTCGCGTCGAACCGGACCCGTTCGTTGAGAGGCCGCACCGTCGTTACCAGCCCGATCTTTCCGAAAAGCCCCAGCGTTCGGTAGAAGGTGTCGAGGGACACGGTGGGCAGTTTTCGGCGGACGTTCCCGAAGATCGTCTCGATGTCGGGGTGGTTGCCGGTCCGGGCCACTTCGCGGAAAATCTCGATGCGCTGATGGGTCCGCTTGATGCCGGCCCGGCGGATCGCGGTCTCGAACCGGCTCATCAGCCGCGCCATATCTTCAGAATCACGTTTCATCGGCGTTTTCATATAAATAATAATAGTTTCTTAACTAGGAAAATACAGATAATTAGATGGATTGTCAAGTGAAAATGTTGGCATCCCCATAGATGTAATTTACGGAAAAGGGTTTTAACGCGGGATGAAGGGAAAATCAATCAGGGTCAAACCTGCACGAAAGCTTTACAGGCTGCCCCGTGGCTTGCCACGGGGATCTTTACTTTGTACCAAAGTGCAGGTTTGACCCCGGAAAATTCTTGACTTTTTCTAAGAGGCATAATATGTTGACATTAAAGAGATCAAGGCGAGAGTTCGCGGGAAAAGGACAAAACAGAATTTCTGGACCCATCATTTTTATCCAAAGGAGCGGGCGTGATGAGAAAATCTGTTTTCGATCTCGGTGTGATATTGGCATGTTTGATCTTGGCGGGAGGGTTGAGAACGGAACCCTCGATAGAGACTAGCCCGGCCGATATCGCGGCCCCGCAAACCGCGGCGGGATCCGCCCTTTTCAGACTCACCACGGACCCCGATTTCGGGCGGATGCCCCTCTGCTTCATTCCCAACAACGGGCAGATGGACGGGCGGGTCGCCTACTACGTCCAGGGCAGGGACAAGGCCGTTTATTTCGGGCGGGACGGGGTGACCTTCGTCTTGACCCAACCCGAGAAACGCTGGGCCGTCAAGCTTGATTTCCTCGACGCGAATCAAAACGTTCAACCCGTAGGCCAAGATGGGACGGGCGTGCGGATATCCTACTTCAAGGGGAACTCCGAAGACTGGAAAACGGGGCTCCCGACCTACTCCCGCATCGTCTACGCCGGCCTTTGGCCGGGGATCGACCTCGTCTATTCGGGAACGTCGAACCGGCTGAAATACGAGTTCGTCGTCCACCCCGGGGCCGATCCGTCCGCGATCCGGCTCGCCTACCGGGGCGCGGAGACCGTGGCCGTCAACGCCTCGGGTCAGCTCGAGGTCACGACTCCGCTGTCGAGTTTCCATGACGACACCCCGGTCGCCTGGCAGGAAGCCGAAGGAAGCCGGCAAGCGGTGTCCATGTCCTATTCCCTGGAGACGGGCTCCGAGCCCGGCGCGGGAAAGGCCGTCGCCTTCGGTTTCAGCGTCGGCGATTACGACCGTTCCCGCCCCCTGGTACTCGACCCCGCGATCATCGTCTATTGCGGCTACATCGGTGGGGCTTCCAGCGATGATGCGAGAGCCGTGGCCGTGGACGGTTCGGGATGCGCCTATCTGACGGGACGGACCTCTTCATTCGAAGACACCTTTCCTGAGGCCGTGGGGCCCGATTTGACCTATAACTCCGGCACCTACGACGCCTATGTGGCCAAGGTCAGAGCCGACGGGACGGGCCTCATCTACTGCGGCTATATCGGCGGGGACCAAAACGATCGCGGCTACGGGATCGCCGTGGACGGCTCGGGATGCGCCTATGTCACGGGATATACGGAGTCCGGCCAGGCGACCTTTCCGGAAACGGAGGGGCCCGACTTGACTTACAACGGAATCCGCGACGTCTTCGTGGCCAAGGTCAAAGCCGACGGGACGGGCCTCATCTACTGCGGGTACATCGGCGGGACGGGTACTGACGAAGGCAAAGGAATCGCCGTGGACGTTTCGGGTCATGCTTATGTAACGGGATGGACGTTATCGGACCAGACGAGTTTTCCCGAGACCGGCGGGCCGGACCTGACTCATAACGGAGACAGCGATGTCTTCGTGGCCAAGGTCAAAGCCGACGGGACGGGCCTGGACTACTGCGGGTACATCGGCGGGACGAATTCTGACGAAGGCGTGGGAATCGCCGTCGACGGATCCGGCCGCGCCTACCTGGTTGGATACGTGTTTTCATCCGAGACGCAGGGCTTCCCCGTGACCGTCGGGCCCGACTTGACCTTCAACGATTCCCCCGGAGAAACGGATGTTTTCGTGGCCAGAGTCAGAGCCGACGGAACCGGCTTGGAGTACTGCGGCTATATCGGCGGAGACGACAACGAAGAGGGATGGGGGATCGCGCTGGACGGATCGGGGAACGCTTATGTCGTCGGCAATACGGATTCCCACGAAAGTACCTTTCCGGTCAAGCTGGGGCCTTCTCTAATCCACGCCTTCGGCTCGGACGGCTTCGTGGCCAAGGTCAAGGCCGACGGAACCGGCCTCGACTATTGCGGCTTCATCGGCGGAGATAACTATGATTATGCGCAGGCTGTCGCCGTGGACGGCTCGGGAAACGCCTATATCGTGGGGACGACCTATTCCAACGATCCGACATTCCCGGTAACGGTGGGGCCCGACCTGACCCGGAACGGCGCCGGGGACGCCTATATAGCCAAGCTCAACCCGGCCGGGACCGCCTTTATCTACTGCGGCTACATCGGCGGCGCCGACGACGATCAAGGCTATGGAGTCACCCTCGACGGAATGGGAAACGTCTATGCGGCGGGCTTTACGGAATCAGCCGAGGACACGTTTCCGGTCGCCGTGGGTCCCGATTTATCCCAAAATAACTCCCGGGATGCCTTTATCGCCAAGATCAACGAGGGCGTTACGGACAGCGGGATCAAGGTGACCTCGCCCAACGGCGGCGAGAAATGGGAAGTCGGCTCCCAACATCCCATAACCTGGTGGACGATAAACAAGACGGGCGCCGACAAAATCGTCTACTCCATGGACAGGGGAGCGAGCTGGAAACAGATCGTCTTCTCGACCCCCGACGACGGCCAATTTGCCTGGACCGTGCCGAACACGGTTTCCAGAACCTGCTGGGTGCGGGTGGCCGAGCGCGAGGGGCCGGGCTACGACCGGAGCGACAAGGTTTTTGCGATCGTGCCGGCGCCCAAGATCACGGTCGTATCGCCCAACGGCGGCGAAAAGTGGAAGGCCGGGACGACCCACGCCATCAAGTGGTCCTGGGCTGGAACGGTGGGTCCGGTCAAGATTTTCTGCTCGATCGACGGCGGCCTGAACTGGACGAACATTGTCGCCTCGGCCTCCAATACGGGAAGCTATTCGTGGAAAGTTCCGGCTAGGCCGTCGACGAAATGCCTGATCCGGATTTGGGAGGCGTCGGACAAGGTCCCCTCGGATCTGAGCAACTCCGCCTTCACGATCCTGGCCGCTTCCGCGAATTAATGCCCGGGGTCAAACCTGCACTCTGTCACTTAGTGCAATTGTCCGATTTGCACTTTGTACCGAAGTGCAGGTTTGTCCCCGATTTGCACATTTTGACAAAGTGCAGGTTTGACCCTACTATTAAACCAATGAGATACGAGATCCTGCCCCATACGGCCGACGGGAAATTCCGCGCCTTCGGCGAGACTCTCGAGGAGGCATTCGCCAACGCAGCCTTGGCCACTGCCTCTCTCATGTGGGACTGGGCCAAGGTTGAGCCGCGCATCGGGCACTCGATCGACGTCCGCGGCCGCGACCGCGAGCAGCTTCTGGTCAAGTTCCTGGGCGAGATCGTCTACCTTTTCGATACCGAGCGCTTTATGCTCGGCCGCGTCGAGGACCTAAGGATAGAAGAGGCTTCCGTCGTCCGGGACCCCCAAGGCGAAACGGACGTAACCGATCATCTTTCGGAGGCGAGCGCCCGACTACGCCTGACCGCCCGCTTCCTGGGCGACGCTCTCTCCGACCGTTCCGAGATCCACGGCGCCGTCAAGGCCGTGACCTACAACGAGATGAAGATCGAGCGCTGCGACTGCGCCGCGGACAGCTCGGACAGCGCGGGCGGCGCGAAGGGCGGCTACGTCGTCCAGGTCGTCGTCGATATGTGAGGGGATAGCACGTCATGGAACTCCGCAAAATCAGCGACATCGTCTGGGAAATCCCCAAGCAGGGCGAGATGAAGGTCCCGGCGCTCATCTACTCGTCCGAGCGCCTCCTCAAGGACATCCGGAACGACCTGACCCTGACCCAGGCCCGCAACGTCGCCTGCCTGCCCGGAATCCAGCTCATGTCCTACGTCATGCCCGACGCCCACCAAGGCTACGGGTTTCCGATCGGCGGAGTGGCCGCCTTCGACCTCGACTCCGGCATCATCTCGCCGGGCGGCGTCGGCTACGACATCAACTGCGGCGTCCGCCTCCTCCGAACCAATTTGCGAGAACAGGACATTACGGCCAAGCGGAAGGAGCTCCTGGCCGAGATCTTCAAGGAGGTCCCGGCCGGCGTCGGCAAGGGCGGCGTCACCAAGCTCTCGCGCGGCGTCCTCCGCGACATCCTGGTCAAAGGCGCCGAGTGGGCCGTCGAGAACGGCTACGGGACGGCCGAGGACCTCGACCGGACCGAGGAGCGCGGCCGGATGAGGGACGCCGCCTATGACCACGTCTCGGAGCGGGCCCTGGAGCGCGGCGCCCCCCAGCTCGGGACGCTCGGATCCGGGAACCATTTCCTGGAGTTCCAGAAGGTCAACCGCATCTTCGACGCCGAGGTCGCCCGCGCTTTCGGGATCGACGCCGAAGGCCAGGTCACGGTCATGATCCACTGCGGGAGCCGAGGCCTAGGCCACCAGGTCGCCACCGATTATATCGAGATCATGGAGAACAAAGCCGGGACGGAAGGGCTCCCGGACCGCGAGCTGGTCAACGCGCCGTTCAAGAGCGAGATCGGCCAGCGCTACTACAAGTCCATGTGCGCGGCCGTTAACTACGCCTTCGCCAACCGCCAGATGATCGCCCACTGGGTGCGGGACGTTTTCAAAAGGGTTCTGGGGCGCTCGGACGGGATGAGCATGGTCTATGACGTCTGCCACAACGTCGCCAAGGTCGAACGGCACACCGTGGGCGGCGTCGAGAAGATTGTCTGCATCCACCGCAAGGGCGCGACCCGGAGCTTCGGCCCGGGCCGCCCCGAAATCCCGGCCGCCTACCGAGCCGTCGGCCAGCCCGTCATCATTCCCGGAAGCATGGGGACGGCCTCCTACATCCTGGTCGGAACCAAGGAGGCCGAGGAGCGGAGCTTCAGCTCGACCGCCCACGGCGCGGGCCGGGTCATGAGCCGCCACGAGGCGGTCCGGCGCTTCCGGGGCGAGCAGATCCGCGACGATTTGGCCCGCCGCGGCATTGAGCTCAAATCGACGAACTGGAAGGGCGTCGCCGAGGAGGCGTCGGCCGCCTACAAGGACGTGGACGAAGTCGTCCGCGTTTCGCACGAGGCCGGGCTCGGCCGCCTGGTCGCCCGGGTCGTCCCGATCGGCGTCATGAAAGGCTGATTTCTTGTGACTCAACCGCAGGCAGTCGGGAAGATGGAGTTCCGCACGTTCAACGCTTCGGCAAGCCAATTCACGTTTCCGGTCGGGTACCATCAATTCCATAAAAAGCGGCTTTTCAATTTTCAACTGAATCGCTGGTATTCCCTGGGATATGCGGGATTCGAGGATTGTGTTGAAGCGGGCAGGGCTGTTAAGACGTTTGACGATTGGAAGAGAGAGATGCTCAAGCTGGCGGAAAAGGCCGTGGCTGAAGGCGGGCTCCTCCGCGCGGCATTTTATTATCGAGCCGCCGAGTTTTATTTATTAGCGGAGGTCCCCGAGAAAGAGCTGCTCTACGACGAGTTTAGTCGTCTGTTTTATCGAGCGACCCAAAACGACAAGATCGAAAGATTTAGCGTGCCCTATCAAGAAGGATTCCTGCCCGTGATAAAAGTCCATTCGGTGGGTGAAAGAAAGGGCACCCTGGTCATGCACGGCGGATTCGATTCCTTCATTGAAGAATTCTATTCGATGATGAGATATTTTTCGGAACGCGGCTATGAAGTGATCGCCTTTGACGGGCCCGGGCAAGGCGCCGCGCGAAGAAAGTACGGACTGGCGCTCGATCTCGAATGGGAAAAGCCGGTGAAAGCCGTGCTTGATTATTTCAGCTTCGATCGGGTAACCTTGCTTGGCATTTCAATGGGCGGATGGCTCTGTTTAAGGGCCGCCGCCTTTGAGCCGCGAATAACCCGCGTCATCGCCACAGGACATGCCATCGATTATATGAAAAGCATGAATTCCGCGTTTCGAGCGATTCATTTGTGGTTTTTCAAACACGCCAGGGGATTCATGGATAAGATGGCGGCGAAAAAATTTCAGGGAGAAAGCATCCCGGCCTGGGCCGTCAAACACATGATGTACATCACGAAGAAAGAGAAACCCATGGACGCGCTGGAAACCTATTTGCTTATGAACGATCGGAATATTCATTCCGAGCTCGTCAAGCAGGATGTTCTGATTCTTTCGGGAAGGGAAGACCATTTCATCCCCTTCAAGATGCACAGAAAGCAGTTGAAGGCTTTGACACGGGCCAAGTCCGTATCCGAAAGAGTCTTCACGAAGACAGACCTTGCCCAGAACCATTGCCAAATCGGCAACTTGGGGCTTGCCCTCGATGTCATGGCGGACTGGATTCGAAGGACGTCGGAGGAATAAAATGAAAAGGCGCGCGCGACTTCTCCTCTTCTTCCTGATCCTCGCCTCGGCCGTCCTCGCCCAGGAAGAAACGCAATCCGGATCGAGCGCTGCGGATAACGACCTTTTGACCCAGGCCAAGGTCTCCAAGCCGGGCCTCTACAATGGCTACTCGAAGCCCGTCTATGACTCATGGATCCGGACATCGCACTATATCTCGATGCGGGACGGCACCCGGCTTGCCGCCGATATCATATTTCCCGCGCTGGCCTCCAATCCCGCTTCCGAGCCTCTCCCGCTGCTCTGGACCTTCAACCGCTACCACCGGGCCGCGCTCTTCCCCGGCGGCAAGGTCATGACCGTCCTCGAACAGATGCCCTGGCTTCAACCCGTCCTCAAGCACGGTTACATCTTCGCCTCGGTCGATGTCCGCGGCAGCGGCGCC
>Ga0315297_10002707_pt1 | contig 11226 bp, 6 predicted proteins | sample YL17G15_0_MG_FD_203628 | JGI IMG/M metagenome (GOLD analysis project Ga0315297, IMG submission 203628) | Sediment microbial communities from Yellowstone Lake, YNP, Wyoming, USA - YL17G15_0 | ecosystem: Environmental > Aquatic > Freshwater > Lake > Sediment | place: USA: Wyoming | collected...
CGTCCGGAGTGGCGGCCGTAGAGGGGGCGTAGGCAACCCAGTAGTTCCAGGAGAGATAGCCACCCCGATAGCGCCGTCCGCTGGCCGGCGAGGTGTGCTTGAAAGCCTCCTTCGTCCAGAACTGGGAGGCCTCCCGAGCGATCTCATCCACATAGGCATCGTCGTTGCCGAACTTGGGCGCCTTGCTGATCAGCGTCTGGCGCAGCGCCTCGTGCCCCTCGAAGTTGGCCCGGATGGCCGTCAGCAGCTTGTCCATGCTCACCGTCCGGTCCTCATAGACCAGCTTCTTGACGGCTGCCAGGGAGTCCACCGCCGTGGCCAGGGCGATGCCCTCCACGGTGATGTAGTTGTGGACTGCCCCGCCGGCGGTGATATCGCGGCCACTGTCGGCGCAGCCGTCCACCAGGGCGCTCAGATAGGGCGTGGGCTCCAAGGCAGCGCGGATGGCGTCGGCCCCATTATTGCAGTCGATCAGGCGCTCCAGGAGCGCTTTGAGCTGGGTCTTGAAGGCAGCGAGGAAGGCGGGGAAGTCGGCGAAGCTCCGGGGGGCGCCGCTGGCTGGCCCGATCCGTTTGCCTGTCCCCATGTCCCTGCCGTCGTTCAGAGCCAGCTCCACCGCCTTGGCGATGTTGAGATTGACATCCACCGTGCCCGATCGATCGTTGCCCTGCAAGGTATTCTCCAGGCAACCGACCGGCGCGTAGTCCCAGAGCTCGTCCCTGGGCAGCCCCTGCCATTCGAGCCCCCGTATGGCAGCCTCGTCGAAGTTGAGGAGGAAGGGAGAGCCCTGGGCACTGGCGATAAGCTCCACCACCCGCTGGAGCAGGTCATCGGGCGTGTTGTGGTGAAGGCGGACGTTGGGTTTCGGTTCCAGAAGGTTCATGTCCTCGATCACGTCCAGCATGAGCCAGGTGAGGGGATTGCTGGCGTCCTCGCCCTGGGGGCCCAGGCCGCCCAGGGTGATAAGCTGGCCGAAGCCGGAGTTGATCCCCTGGTTGGTTCCTACCCGGCCTTGGTAGTCATAGACGTAGTTGTGCTTGATCCAGCAGCACTGGAGGAGTTCCCTCGCTTCCTCGCGCTTCATCTGCTCCGATGCGATGTCGCGCTCATAGTACGGATAGAGATACTGGTCGATGCGGCCAGGGGAGAGACCCGCCCCCGGGTACGATTCGGCGGCCATGACCAGCATGTGGGTGAACCACAGGGCCTGAAGCGCCTCTCGGAACGACTCGGCCGGGTTCCAGGGAACCCTTCGGCAGATGGCGGCGATCTGACGCAGCTCCTCACGGCGGCTCTCGTCAGGCTCCGCCGCCGCCAGCCGCTCGGCCTCAGCGGCATAGCGGGAGGCAAGAACCGCTGCCGCCTGGCACGAGACGATCAGCGCCCGCAGGAAGTCCTTTCTCTTCCTGCCGCGCGCTCGCTGAAGCTTCTCCTCCAGCTCAGCCACGATCCCTCGAAAGCCGACGCGCAGAACCTTGGGGTAGTTGGGGATGATATGCCCGGGCACAGCCCCGCAGTTGCCGACGCCCAAGCCGTTGAGCTCCTCTACCTTCTTGCGCCAGCGCTCGACCATCCTCTTCCAGCGCCGCCCCTCTCGCCGGCTGTGCGTCTTGGACAGAGCCGTGTTGAAGTAGGAGCCAACGATCAGCTCACCATCCAGGATCTTGACCGGCAGTTCCCTCTCCAGAACCGTCCGGAAGAAGAGAGCCCGCCGCACGACGAGCGGTTCCTGCCAGAAGCCCGACGGCAGCTCCACCCGCTCGGCGGCGGCCAGCAGGCTGTCCTGGTAGGCGTCCAGGAAGGGATACAACTCGGGGGCGACCGTCCAGTTGTGGGGCGACCAAACCTGGTCCCAGGGGGTGCCGCTGGTATAGGGATGCACCTCGTTGCGGAAATAGTCCCGCGAGTAGAAGGATAGGAACTCCTGCCGCAGGCGGCGAACCCGCGGCGAAAGAGACAAAGAGGGGGACCAAACAGCGGAGCTAGCCCTCACCATTTCTCCCTCCCATCAGTCATAACGATGAACAGCCGCTAGGCAAATTATAGCAGCTTCGAGCGGCTACTGTGGCGTTTCAGGCCGCGATGGGATCATCCTGTCGGCGCCCGGTAACGAAAGGATGCTCCCTCGCGTCTTACCTAATCGAAGGCCCTGCGGCATTCCAGACATCCCAGGAGGTAAGATGACCACGCCAATTCTTGAAGAGACGGGCGCGACGTCAAGCGAGATTCGCTCGCGAGAGACACGACGCATCACCACCCGTCTCGAAACGCGGCTCGATGCTGCCACTCCCCGCCTGCGCTGGTTGTGGGTCGTCGGCGTTCTGACCATAACCGCCACCACGGCGGTCTTCTTGATGTGGCAGAAGCCGAACCTAGCGAACTATGCCGCCAGTACAGTTCTCCTAACACTGCTGGGTGTCTTGGCCTTCACCGCTGCTGGCCAGGCGCTAATCCTCGCCTCGCGCTTCCGCCAGAGCACCATCTACATACACGAGGTCGAGCAAAGCTACGAGTCCCTCTGGCAGGTTGTGTTCTCAGCCCTCGACCTGAGGGACGGGATTACCGGTGGCCACTCTCCGCGGGTCGCCGACCTCGCTGTGCAGTTGGGGAAACGGCTGGGCATGGCAACCGACGAGATACAGCTCCTAAGGTGGGCTGCTCTTCTGCACGACGTGGGCAAACTGGCCGTGGACGATGACATCCTCAGGAAGCCAGGCCCCCTGTCCGTCATCGAGTGGGAAGAGATGAGATGCCATCCAGCCTACGGACAGTCGATAGTGGGCCAGGACGGCTTCCTCAGTCAAGTTGCCGAGATCGTTTACTGCCATCACGAACGCTACGACGGCCAGGGCTACCCGCGTGGTCTTGCCGGCGAGGATATACCCCTTGGTGCCCGGGTGTTCGCGGTGGCCGATGCCTACGATGCAATGACCTCCGACCGCCCCTACCGCCCGGCTCTCCCCCATAGCGAAGCGATAGAGGAAATCGAGCGCAACGCTGGCTCACAGTTCGACCCGATGGTGGTGGCAGCGATGGTGGCCTGGGGCAGGAAATCCTCCAGCTCAAGGCGCCGCCGCTGCATTGCCCTCCCACCACCACTACCAGTAACTGCTAAGACGTAGGAAGGCGCAGCCACCACCCGCGTGGCCGCCCGGACGCCCCGCCTTGCGCTTTGCCTCAGCCCGGACGCGTCTCTCCTAGTCGTACACAAGTAGTGGGCCGAAGTACTCCCACCTGCCCGTGCCGTTCTCCACGACAGCCCTCAGCATGTGGCCGCTTTCCAGGCCCGTGTGGTCGGTCTCGGAGAAGGAGACATTCACGTCGTCCAGAAACAGGTCGCTGTGCCAGTCCTTCATGGACTCCAGCGCATCCATGAGTCCCTCTCGCGTGAGGTTATCGCAGGTCATGCCGAGCGCCGCCACCGCCACCTCTCCCAACGTCTGGGCATAGACGGTGAAATTGGATGGAGTGGGCCCATTGTAATCGCGCATGATCTCGTGGTGTTTGGCTATGGCCGGATCGTCGGTCCAGGGCGCCAGCTTCAGGGCCTGGTCGCTAATGGCGCCGTTCAGCAGTGTGGCCGGCTGAACGAACTGAAACAGCATTTCGTCGGAATTGATGTAGGCCAAGAACCATTGGGGATGCCAGCCCAGGCGGTCGGCCTGCGAAATAGCCTGAGCGGTGTAGCCGGGGGTGGTAATGGTGGTGACCACCTCGGCGCCGCTGCTCTTCATGTTGCTCACCTGGGAGCTGATGGAGACCGCCGTGACCTCATAGGTCTGCTCGGAGACGATCTTGTTCTTCTCGGGGTCCAGACCATCCTTGATCCCTTGCAGGTGGTCGTAGCCCTGCTGGATATTCGGGTAGAGGACGGCCACCTTCTTGCCAGGCAGGTTCTCGGAGATGTACTGGCCGAAGAACCTCCCCTCGTTCCTGTAGCTGGGGATCATCTGGATGGTCCAGGGATGGCCCTCGGGGTCAGCACCGAACATGCTAGTTCCGGCGGAGCACAGGATGTCGGGCACACTGTTCTCGTTCAGGTAGTCGTAAACGGCGGGATGGGGAGAATCGCCCAGGGAGCCGACGATGGCGAAGACCTTGTCCTGCTCCACCAGCTTGCGCACCGCCTCAAGGCCCTTGGCCGGGTCGTCCTGGTTGTCCTCGATCTTGTAGACGATCTTCCGTCCGCAGACACCCCCTTGGGTGTCATTGACGTAGTCGAAGTAGGCTCTTGTGGCGTCGGTGATCGTTTTGTAGACCGCCCCCATGGCGCCGCTGAGGATGTTGTCGACTCCCAGGATTATCTCTGTGTCCGTGATGCCCGGCGCCTCCGCCGCTGGCTTGGCGGTGGCGGTCGCCGCGGCTGTGGGCTCAGTGGTGCCAGTCGCCGCGGCAGTGGGCCTGGCGGTGCCAGTCGCCGCGGCGGTGGGCTTGGCGGTGCCAGTCGCCGCGACCGTGGGCTTGGCGGTGCCAGTCGCCGCGACCGTGGGCCTAGCGGTCCCAGTAGCCGTGGCCTTGGGCGTGCCGGTGGGGGCTTTCTCCTCCTCCCCTCCACAGGCCGCTGCCAGGGGGATGGCGGCTAGGCAGACTAGAAGCAAGACAGCCGCCAGGGCAGTGATTCTGCCTGGGAGCGCCAGGGCATACCTGACCTTCATCTTATGCCTCCCTTCATGGCATCCCTCGCTTGTAGAGGACACCGGCCTTGTCTCCAAGGCCCAACTCCTGCCACGAGCATGCTGGTCGCATTCCCCTATCTAAACTGAACTAGCGGGCCGAAGTACTCCCACCTGCCCTTCCCATTCTCCACGACAGCCTTCAGCATGTGGCCGGTTTCAAGGGCTGTGCGATCGGTGTCGGAGAAGGAGATGTACACGTCGTCCAGGAGCAAATCGCTGTGAAAGTCCTTGATGGACTCCACTGCATCCATGAGCCCTTCCCGCGTGAGGTTGTCGCAGGACCTCTTGAACGCCTCCACCGCCACTTCTGCCAGCACCTGGCCGTAGACGGTGAAGTTGGTGGGGCTGGGCCCGTCGTACTCGCGCATGATCCGGTGATGTTCAGCTACGGCCGGCTCGTCGGTCCAGACCGCCAGCTTGACGGCCTGGAAGCTAAGCGCGCCGTCCAGAAGTGCGACCGGCTGGACGAACTGAAACATCATTTCGTCGGAATTGATGTAGCTGAGCATCCACTGCGGATGCCAGCCCTGCCGGCCGGCCTCCGCTATGGCCTGAGCGGTGAAGCCGGGAGCGGCAACGGTGGTGACCACCTCGGCGCCGGAGTTCTTCATGTTGATCACCTGGGAGCTGATGGAGACCGCCGAGACCTCGAAGCTCTGCTCAGAGACGACCTTGTTCTTCTCGGGGTCCAGGCCCTCCTTCACCCCTTGCAGGTGGTCGTAGCCCTGCTGGATATTTGGGTATAGAACGGCCACCCCCTTGCCGGGCAGGTTTTGGGAGATGTACTGGCCGAAGAACACCCCCTCGATCTTGTTGCTGGCGATCATCTGGACGGTCCAGGGGTGTCCCTCGGGGTCGGCGCCGAACATGTGGGTTCCGACGGAGACCAGGATGTCGGGCACGCCGTTCTCGTTCAGATAGTCCCAAGTGGCGGGATGGGGAGAATCGCCCAGGGCGCCGACAATGGCGAACACCTTGTCCTGTTCCACCAGCTTGCGCACCGCCTCAAGGCCCTTAGCCGGGTCGTCCCCGTTGTCCTCCACCTTGTAGACGATCTTGCGACCGCAGACGCCCCCCTGGGTGTCGTTGATGTACTCGAAGTAGGCTTTTGTGGCCTGGGGGATCGTGGCGTACACCGCCCCCAGGGCCCCAGCGAGGGGGCAATCGGCTCCCAGGATTATCTCTGTGTCCGTGATGCCCGGCACCTCCCCCGCTGGCTTGGTGGTGGGCGTGGCCGTAGGCCCGGTGGTGGCGGTCGCCGCGGCCGTAGGCTCGGCGGTGGCCGTCGCCGCGGCCGTGGGCTTGGCGGTGGCCGTCGCTGCGGCCGTAGGCCTGGCGGTGGTGGTCACCGTGGCCTTGGGCGTGCCGGTCACGGCAGCGGTAGGTGTGCCGGTGGGGGCTTCCTCCCCCTCCCCTCCACAGGCCACAGCTAGCGCGATGGTAGCTAGGCCCACTAGAATCAAAACAGCCAGCAGAGCAATGGTTCTACCTGGCAGCACCAGGGCATACTTGACCTTCATCTTGTGTCTCCCTTCATAGCATTCCCTATTTGTAGATGACACCGGCTACGTCTTCAAGGCCCAGCTCCTTCAGCTTGGCATGGCTGGGCTTGCAGGTCTGTTGATCCCAATCGCAGGCGGCCAGGAACTCCCGCTCCAGGATCTCCGCGTCCAGTCTGAAGCCCTTGTGCGGCCCCTCTTCCAACGGCGGTTTGCCGATGAGCCGACCAGGGATACGGCGCTGAGCAGGGTTGTCTCCCTCGCGCACCTGAAAGGCCATGCGCAGGTTGGCGATGCGTTCGCCCGTCTTGAGCAGCTCCTGGTGAGTGGTGTCCCAGCCGGTGACGGCGTTGATCCACTGGGGAATACGCTGGTTAGGGCCGCTGAAGGAGACGAACATGCACGTGCCGATGCTGTTGACGATGTGTTGATACTCGGAGATGCCTTTGTGGTGCTCGGCGCGGCCGCTGGCCTGATTTCGGTCCCGCGGCGCAGGCGGCACACCCCAGTCGGGCGCCATGGCAGCCGGGTACTGGGTATGGCGGGCGGGCGTCGGGTCCAGCTTGTAGGTGGCAACGTACTCCGGCTGAAGCTTGGGGTCGTGCATGGGGAGCTCCTCGCCACCCACCTCCATGGCGAAAGGCTCTGCCCGGGCGCCCAACGCCTCGGCGGCCTTGCGGATGCCATCGGCAAAGAGGTCGCCGACGCCCTCTCGCCTGCCGATGCAGTGGATCATCTCCACGATGGCCTCGCCGTTGCCCCAGGTGAGAGCCAGACCGTCCGTGTCCTCTTTGGTAATGATGCCGTTCTCATAGCACTCGATGGCAAAGGCGACGGTAGCGCCGGCGGAGATGGTGTCCAGGCCGTAGGCATTGCAGAGGTGGTTGACACACTGAAGAGAGTCGATGTCGGCGTTGAGAGCCAGGGTGCCGAAGGCGCAGGCCGTCTCGTATTCGGCCCGATGAGTGCCCTTCGGATAGGGGAACCTGGGATTGTCAGACTCCTTGCTCTCCGCACCGCAGGCGATGGGGCAGTGCCAGCAGGCGTAGCGCTTCTCCATCTTGGCATTGAACCTGTCGCCGGCGAGCTCAGAGGCCGCTGGGAAGTCAACAGTGCCGGCACCGCCCCAATTCTTCACCGGTGAGTCGCCCGTGACGGCTGAGCGAGCGGTGATACCGGTGGTGCCGAAGTCACGGAAGAAGGTAGCGATGGGCCCGAACTCGTCCAAGGAGGCGCGAACGAGGGCGCGGATGTCCTTGTCGTCGCCAGCCAGGATGTTGCGGGAAGCCAGAACGACGACGGCCTTGAGCTTCTTGGAGCCCATCACAGCACCGAGCCCGCTGCGTGCGGCCAGGCGGCCATACTCGTTGCAGATGCCAGCCATATAGGAGAGATTTTCTCCCGCCTGCCCAATGCAGGCGATGCTGGCCTTCTTGCCGTGGCGCTCCTTCAGCCTTCCCTCGCTGGTGATGGCGTCCAGGCCCCAGAGGTCGCTGGCATCCTTGAGTTCGGCCTTGTCGTCCTCGATCAGCAGATAGACCGGCCTGTCAGATATGCTGCTGACCAGGAGGCCATCCCAGCCAGCGCACTTGAGGAAGGGGCCGAAGTCACCGCCGCCGTTGGCGTCGCCCCAGCCGCCGGTCTTGGGGGACTTGGCGACAGCCTGATAGCGACTGCCGAACAAGGGAGTGCCGGTGAGGAGGCCGGGGAAAAAGCCGAGGATATTGTCTGGGCCCAACGCCTCAGCACCCTGAGGGATGCGGTCGAAGAGCAAGCGGGCACCCAGACCGTAGCCGCCAATGTAGCGGCGGTACACCTCCTCCGGCAGCGATTCGGACTCGCTGACGCCCGAGCCGAGGTTCACAGTGAGGATCTTGCCATTAATCGCCTTGGTCAACACCTCTTCTACTCTCCTCCCAAAATCGCCGCCACTGGCCAGGCTCTGAGCCAGACGAGCCAAGACGAACCAGGGCGCCCTTGGCGAAGACGATCATAGGATTGCCAGCGGCGATGGGTCAAGCAGGTGTTCCTTCTGCAGCGGCTCCACCGGCAAGCTTGGCTTGCCGCCATCTCTGTGCTATATATGTCACTGCGAAGAACAGCCACGCCCGCCGGGACCGCTACGACCACAGTAGTCCCCTTCTTCCACGGCAGACCGTTCCTTAGGCGGGAGAGGAGGGATAAGGATGAAAGCTAGCTACGTCCCGCACATGCCGTGCAAGGTCACCGTCCGGCTGGCTGCCCTGGTTTTGGCATGCCTAGCCGCCATCCTTCTGGCAGCGGCCTGCGGAGGGGGAGAGGAAGAGACCCCAACCCCCGGCGGCACGCCCAAGGCCACAGCGACCGGCACTGCTAGGCCCACGGCGGCGGCGACGGCCACCGCCAAGCCTACGGCCGCAGCGACCGCCACCACCGGGCCCACAGCTACTCCCACCGCCAAGCCCACCACCGCGGCGACGCCCACCACCGAGCCAGCGGGAGAGGTGCCAGGCATCACGGACACAGAGATAATCCTGGGAGCCGATGTGCCCCTCAGCGGGGGTCTGGGGGCGGTCTACGCCACGATCCCCCAAGCCACGGAGGCCTACTTCAACTACATCAACGACACCCAGGGGGGCGTCTGCGGCCGAAAGATCGTCTACAAGCTTGCGGACAACCAGATGGACGCGGCCAAGGGCGTTGAGGCGGCGCGTACCCTGGTGGAAAAGGACAAGGTGTTCGCCATTGTGGGCTCCTTGGGCGACATTCCCCACTACGCTGTCTGGGACTACCTCAACGCGAACGGCGTGCCCGATATCCTGATTTCCGCCGGAGCCAGCCCCTTCGGCTCCGACCCCGAGGGGCACCCCTGGAGCTACCAGATGATCCCCAGCTACAAGACCGAAGCAACCTTCTTCGCCAACTACATCACTGAAAGCATGCCGGGGGCGAAAGTGGCCATTATGTATGAGAACTCGGTTCTGGGACCGGACGCTCTCGCAGGCTTGGAGAGTAGCCTGGACCCCGCCAAGAATGAACTCGTCTCCAAACAGCCCTACGAGAGCACAGCCGTCTCCGTTAGCTCTCAGGTGACCAGCATGAAGAATGCCGGCGCCGAGGCGGTAGTGTTGTATAGCACCCCCGGCTACACCTCCCAGGCTATCACTCAGGCCGACCGCCTAGGCTGGCATCCCCAGTGGTTCCTCTCCTATATCAATTCCGACCCCATGATCTTTCAGTTCGTCCAGCCGGCAACGCTCTTAGAGGGTGCCATAACCACTCAGGTCTACAAGATGAATGACTGGAATGACGACCCGGCCGTAGCCGAATTCCATGACATCCAGCAAAAGTACAATGGGCCCCCACCCACGCAGAACACCCTTTATGCCCACTCGCTGGGGGAACTGGCTGTGGAGATCCTCAGCAGGACCTGCGACAATCTCACCCGAGAGGGTCTAATTGAGGCCACCGAGTCCATTAAGGACTGGCACACCCCCCTGCTCCTGGACGGCGTCAACATGACCTTCGGCCCCAATGACCACACGGCCATCAATAACGGCAGGCTGCTGAAGGTGGTCATGCAAGATGGTAAGGGCGCGTGGGAGTACTTTGGCCCGGTACTTACCTACAACCCAGAAGGGTAGTTGAAAAGCACTAGGGCCCAACAATCGCTGTTCTGCTGCTGGCGTGCCTGGCGAGGCTAGCTGTCCTGCTCCTCTTCTCGCCTATTCTTGAGGAACTCCTCCAACTCCTCGATCAGGACGTCGCCGCCAGGAAGCTCGGCTCCTCCTACCCCTGTTGCCGCCTCCTCCTCCGAGAGGGCGTCTGCCCGGCGCTCTAGGTCCCGGACGTAGGCAGCGATCTCCAGATTGCTGGCGATTGCCCTGCCCATCTCCCTTTCGAAATCGGCCACGGCGCTCTCAGGCCCACGAAGGTCAAGGCCAAGATCGAGGAGGATGTCTAGGCTCTGCAGGAGCGCCGCGGTCCCCTTGGGGTTATGCGTCGCTCCCAAATAGTGCGGTACGGCTGCCCACAGGCTGACCGCTGACAGGCCCTGTCGCCGGCAGGCATCGTGTATTGTGCCGATAATGCCTGTGGGCCCCTCGTAGCGGGTAGGGACGATACGTAGTTGCGTCAGCCTCGCCGCCAGCTCTGGGTCGGTGGCGAAGCCGGTCAAAGGCACCGAACGAGAGTGCGGTGTCTCGCCCAGAAGGGCGCCAAGACCCATCACTAGGGACACACCACACTGCTGGGCGACCTGAAGAACGGCCGCCGTGAAGGCCCTCCACTTTAGATGGGGCTCGGTGCCGAGGAGAAGGACGAAATCTCGGCTCAGGGCGGGGTCTGCCTTGTAGAAGAAGACGTTGCTTGGCCACTCCAGTTCCCGCTGCAAGTCCGGGGCGAGGCGGATCATGGGCCGCGCGGTGGTGAAGTCGAAGAACTCCTCGGGGTCGATGCTGGCGAATCGCTGTGCCGACCAGCCTTCGAGCAGAAAGCGCACGGCCGAAGTCGCTGCCTGGCCGGCATCATTCCAGCCAGCGAAGGCCATCACCAGGACGGGGCTGCGCAGAGAAGGCGGTTCCGCCACTTCAAGATAGCTCATCTAAAGCATGCCTTGGCATTTATGTCGACCTCGCCTCAGGTGGGCTCGTCCTCAAGAACAGAGTAGCCCCGCAGCGGTCAGGGGCGCAATACCTGTAGGGTTTCAGGAGATGTGAGACAGAAGGGAGGTGATTGACGTCGGGCCTGGGCTGTAGGCTAACGGAAAACCAGATCCCAATAACCTACAGGAGGCCCGACATGCACAAAGCTCGCACACCCTGGCCCATCCAGACAAGAGCCGCCTACATCGCCTCGTTTGAGCACCTGCGCCGTCAGCATCCGAGACTTAGCGCTCGTACCTTCTGCCGGGCCGCAGATGTGCCCTATTCCACGTTCTCCCGCTGGTGGGCGGCCTGGGAGCGCCACGACAGGAAGGCCCTGGTAGACCGCTCTCGCCGACCACGCCGTAGTCCTAAGGCTCTTTCCGGTCACGCCCTGGATATCATCCGCAAAGCTCATTTCAAGCTTGG
>Ga0315297_10002708_pt1 | contig 11226 bp, 8 predicted proteins | sample YL17G15_0_MG_FD_203628 | JGI IMG/M metagenome (GOLD analysis project Ga0315297, IMG submission 203628) | Sediment microbial communities from Yellowstone Lake, YNP, Wyoming, USA - YL17G15_0 | ecosystem: Environmental > Aquatic > Freshwater > Lake > Sediment | place: USA: Wyoming | collected...
CCTTTTCCCCTTCGCCCTGGTCCACTTTTACACCCGGGCCGTCCGCTGGCGCTACCTCCTCGTCCACGAAAAGAAAGACGTCCGGTTCTTCCCCATGGTCGCGGCCAATATCGTCGGCTTCACCGTGACCTTCGTCTTCCCGGGCCGCATCGGCGAAGTGGTCAAGCCGCTCTACCTGGCCCGCAAGGAGGGCATCCGCAAGGGCTTCGCCGTCGGCACCGTGGTCGTCGAGCGCCTCTTCGACCTGTTCACGATGTGCTTCTTCCTGGGCCTCTTCCTCCTCGCCCGGCCTCTCTTTCCCGGGCTCTTCGACATCGCCCCGGAGGCCTACAGCCGGCTGACCTTCTGGGGGATCCTGAGCGCCGCCCTCGCCCTGGCCCTCCTCGCGCTCATCGTCGTCCTCTGCGTGTTCCGGGAGAGGGCCCTGGGCGTCATCGGATTCCTCATCAAACCGCTGCCCGAGCGGGCCCGCCGCCGTGTCCTCGAGCTCACCCGCGAGTTCATCGACGGGCTGAAGTTCTTCCGTTCCCCGGGCACTTTCATCATGTACACCCTGATGTCCTTCGGCGTCTGGCTGGTCATCATCCTCTACTACTGGCTCCTGATGTTCGCCTTCCACGTCCGGGTGCCCTATTTCCTCCTCGTCCCCTACGTCTTCATGACCATGATCGGGGCCTCCATCCCGACCCCGGGCATGGCCGGCGGCTACGATTACTTCAGCAAGCTCGGGATGATCACGCTCCTCCACATCGGCCCCGAGCTGGCCGTCGGCATGACCCTGGTCATGCACGCCATCCAGGTCCTGGTGACATGCGCCGCGGGTTATGTTATATTATGGAAAGAGGGTGTATCCCTCTTTCAGATCAAGAAGATGGGAGAGAGCGAGACGCCATGAGATGCCCTTTCTGCGGCTTTCTCGAAAGCAAGGTCATCGACTCGCGCGAGAGCAAAAAAGGCCTCTCCATCCGCCGACGCCGGGAGTGCCTCTCCTGCAAGCGGCGGTTCACGACCTACGAGAAGATCGAAGAGATCCCCTACATGGTCGTCAAGAAGGACGGCACGCGCCAGCCCTATGACGGCCAGAAGCTCCTCCGGGGCATGATGAAGGCCTGCGAGAAGAGGCCCATCCAGATCAACCAGCTCGAGGAGATCGTGGAGGAGGTCGAGTCCATCCTCCAGGAGCGTCCCGACAAGGAGATCGGCGTCTCCGAGGTCGGCCAGCTGGTCATGGACAGGCTCAGGGACCTGGACAAGGTCGCCTACGTGAGGTTCGCCTCCGTCTACCGCGAGTTCAAGGACGTGGCCGAGTTCCAGCAGGAGCTCGAGAACCTCATGAAGGAAAAGTAGCCCGACGCCCCCGATGGTCCGCCGCATCAAGCCCGTTTCCCGCATCCGGAAAGCGGAAACCGAAGTCCGGAAGACGGGAGTTTCCGCGCCGGCCCTCCGGCGCGCCTGGCCGGCCCCCGGCGAGCTGACCCTGCCGGCCGTGGACATCTACGAGAAGGCGGCGGAATTCGTCGTCGAGATGGAGCTCCCGGGCGTCCTCGAGAAGGACGTCCGGATCCTCCTGTTCCCCGGCCGGGTGGAGGTCAGGGGGTTCAAGCGGGAGCTTTCGGGCTGGCAGGGGGCCCGCTTCCTCCGGCTGGAGCGGGAGTTCGGGGCGTTCCGGCGGGACGTCGTCGTGCCGGGCGCGGTCGACCCGGAGAAGGCGTACGCCTCCCTCGAGAACGGCATCCTGACCATCGTCCTCGGCAAGCCGCCGAAGAAGACGCGGGACGTGGACATCAAGAGCCGCCGGTCCGAAGGACGTCACGAAGGATAGGAATGGAGATGATTCATGGCTCAGATCGACAATAAGAACGGCGAGCCCTTCGACGGGCTGCTCGAGGAGCACGGCCAGAAGCTGCAAGTGCCGGCCAAGCTCCCCGTGCTCCTGCTCAGGGACATCGTCATTTTCCCGTACATGATCGCCCCGCTCTTCGTCGGGCGGGAGAAGTCGAAGAACGCCATCGACCAGTCGCTCTCGACCAACCGCATGATCCTCCTCCTGACGCAGAAGGACATGGAGATCGAGGACCCCAAGCGGGAGGACGTCTACGACATGGGCACCGTCGCCCTGATCATGCGCATGCTCAAGCTCCCGGACGGCCGCGTCCGCATCCTGGCCCAGGGCCTGGTCCGGGCCCGGGTCGAGTCGTTCGAGGACGACGGCGGCTTCATCACCGCCCAGGTCTCGGTCGTCAGCGAGCCGGACAAGCCCGAGAAGACGCTCGAGAGCGAGGCCATGATCCGCAACGTCCGCTCGGGCCTCGAGCGGGCGACCTCCCTCGGCAAGGCCATCGCGCCCGAGGTCCTCATCATCGCCTCGAACATCGACGAGCCGGGGCGCCTGGCCGACCTCACGGCCTCGAACCTCGAGCTGAAGGTCCCGGAGGCCCAGGAGATCCTGGAGGTCGTCGACCCCCTCCAGCGGCTGAAGAAGGTCTACGAGCACCTGACCCGGGAGCTCGAGATCCTCGACGTCCAGTCCAAGATCTCGACCGAGGCCAAGGGCGAGATGGACAAGCTCCAGAAGCAGTACTTCCTGCGCCAGCAGATGAAGGCCATCCAGAAGGAGCTCGGCGAGGGCACCGAGGTCCAGGAGGAGGTCAAGGCCTACTCCGACAAGCTCCGGAAGCTCAAGGTCGCCGACGAGGTCAAGGAGGAGCTCGAGAAGCAGATCAGCCGGCTGACCCAGATGCATCCGGAGTCGGCCGAGACGGCCGTCGTCCGGAACTACCTGGACTGGATGTTCTCCCTGCCCTGGAACAAGACGACCATCGACAACCTCGACCTCCACAAGGCGAAAAAGATCCTCGACGACGACCACTACGGCCTGCAGAAGGTCAAGGAGAGGATCCTCGAATACCTGGGCGTCCGCAAGCTCTCCAAGACCATCAAGGGGCCCATCCTGTGCTTCGTCGGGCCGCCCGGCGTCGGCAAGACGTCCCTCGGCCGGTCCATCGCCCGGGCCCTGGGCCGCAAGTTCGTCCGCATATCGCTCGGCGGCGTCCACGACGAGGCCGAGATCCGGGGCCACCGGCGGACCTACGTCGGGGCCATGCCGGGCCGCATCGTCCAGGGGGTCCGGCGGGCCGGCTCGCACAACCCCGTCTTCATGATGGACGAGGTGGACAAGATCGGGGCCGATTTCCGCGGCGACCCGTCCTCGGCCCTCCTCGAGGTCCTGGACCCCGAGCAGAACAACCAGTTCCGCGACCACTACCTGGGCGTCCCGTACGACCTCTCCAAGGTCCTGTTCATCACCACGGCCAACCTCCTCGACCCCATCCAGCCGGCCTTCCGGGACCGGATGGAAGTGCTGGAGCTGCCCGGGTACACGGAGGAGGAGAAGCTCCAGATCGCCGTCCGGCACCTCATCCCCAAGCAGGTCGCCGAGAACGCCCTGAGCGACAAGCTCATCCGCATCTCCGGCGGCGCCATCAAGAAGATCATCGCCCTTTATACCCGCGAGGCTGGCGTCCGGAACCTCGAACGGGAGATCGCCTCGGTCTGCCGCAAGGTCGCCCGCAAGGTGGCCGAGGGCAAGAAGGGCCCGACCCTGGTCACGTCCCAGAACGTCGAACGCTACCTCGGCCCGCCCAAGATCTTCAAGGACCAGCTCCTCCACAAGGACCAGGTGGGTGTGGCCACGGGCGTGGCCTGGACGGCGACCGGCGGCGAGATCCTGTTCGTCGAGGCGACCAAGATGCTGGGCAAGGGGAACATGTCCCTGACCGGGTCGCTCGGGGAGGTCATGAAGGAATCCGCCCAGGCGGCCATGAGCTACGCGCGGGCCCACGCCGCGGACCTCGGCATCGACAGCAGGATCTTCTCCCAGAACGACTTCCACATCCACATCCCCGAGGGGGCCATCCCCAAGGATGGCCCGTCGGCCGGCGTCACCATGGCCACGGCCTTCATCTCGATCTGCACGAACAACAAGGTCCGCTGGGACGTCGCCATGACGGGCGAGATCACGCTGCGGGGGAACGTCCTGCCCGTGGGCGGCGTCAAGGAGAAGGTGCTGGCTGCCCAAAGGGCTGGGGTGAAGAAGATGATCATGCCGGCGGCCAACAAGAAGGATCTGTTCGAGATCCCCAAGAAGGTCATCCGCGACATGGAATTCATCTACGTCGAGGACGTTCGGGACGTCCTCAAGCACTCCCTGGTGAATCCCTGCGGGAAGGGCAAGGCCCGGAAAAAGAAATAGGCGGGGGTCCGGCCATGCTTCTGAAGGACCTCGGCGAACGAGGCGTCATCTCCCGGATCCGGCGGCAGTGGGCCGGCGGGGGGCACGGCGTCGTCCTGGGCATCGGCGACGACGCGGCCCTGGTCCGGGGCCCGAAAAACCTCCTCATCACGACCGATCTCTTGATCGAGGATGTTGATTTCCGCCAGGCGCTCCACCCGCCCCGCCTGCTCGGCCGGAAGGCCCTCAGCGTCAACCTCAGCGACATCGCGGCCATGGGCGGCCGTCCCCTTCACGCCGTCCTGGGGCTGGCCCTGCCCGGGGCGACGGAGCTGGCCTGGCTCGAGGCCTTCCTGGACGGGTTCCGGGAGGCGGCGCGGCGGTCGGGAGTGGCGCTCGCCGGCGGGGACATCTCGGCGTCCCGCCAGGTCATGATCGCGGTGACGGTCACGGGGAAGGCCGCGAGCGTCGTCCCGAGGAGCGGAGCGCGGCCCGGCGACGCCCTATTCGTTTCGGGGACCCTCGGCGACGCGGCGCAGGGACGGAAGCTCCTCGAGGCGGGGCACAGGCCGGGAGAGAAAGGGGCGGCCGGCCGTCTCCTCAGGGCCTTCCTGGACCCGTCGCCCCGGCTCGAGCTGGGCGCCGCCCTCGCCGGGGGGAAGATCTCTGCGGCCATGATCGACCTTTCGGACGGCCTGTCCGTCGACCTGGCCCACATCTGCGAGGAGAGCGGCGTCGGGGCCGAGATCGACCTCGGCCGGATCCCCCTCTCCCCGGCCCTGCGGCGCCTCTCGGACGATCCCCTCGATGCGGCCCTGAACGGCGGCGAGGACTTCGAGCTCCTCTTCGCGGTCCGCCCGGCGAACCTCGGCCGCGCCCTGGCCCTTGGGGAGCGGTTCAAGATCACGAGGATCGGCCGGATCACGCGGGACACGAAGATCCTCGCGGTCGACGCGGCCGGCCGCAGGCGCCCCCTTAAGATCAAGGGCTACGAACACTTCCGGTAAAACCCTCCTTTAACAAAACGGACGGGTGGCACGGTGCCAGTCACCGCCCGCCCGAGGCGGAAGGGGATTGCGCGAGAGCGCTGGGGGGTCCAGGGGGAGGCTTCCCCCCGGTCCGAGGGAGGCTCCTGGCATCCGAGGAGGGGTGGTTCAGGAGGGGGGAATTTCTCCCCCTCCGTCCCACGGGGGGATGGGTGGAGCCGAGGCCGGACGGTGACGCACCGTGACAGGACCCGTCCGATATTCAGCGGGCTGGATAATGCCCTTCGAAGACGACCTCGGCCGGCCCTGTCTGATAGACCTCCTCGTCGGGCGGCCACTCCACGGTCAGCGAGCCCATGCTCGTCCAGACCTTGACCTGCCGGTCCGTCAGGCCCTTGAGGATGGCGGCCACGGCCGCGGCCGACGACCCGCTGCCGGAGGAGAGCGTCTCGCCGACGCCGCGCTCCCAGAAGAGGACCTCGATCTCGCCCCGGTTGAGGACGCGGATGAACTCGACGTTGGTCCGGTTGGGGAAGAAGGGGTGGGACTCGATCTCCCGGCCGATCTGGTGCCATTCGATCCGGGCCGGGAAGCGCTCGACGAAGATGTCGCAGTGGGGGTTGCCCATCGAGACGCACGTGACGTCGTAGGCCTTCTGGTTGATGGGGAGGGGGTAGTCGATGATCCGCTCGTGGGTGCTGCCGTCGTCGAACGGGATATCGGAGGAGCGGAGGCGCGGCACCCCCATATCGTTCTTGATCCCATAGAGCGTGCCCTGGCGGTCCATGACCTCGCAGGTCCGTTCGCCGGCCGAGGTTTTGAATAGGACCCTCGGGCCGCGGACCTTCTTGTGGTGGACCAGGCAGGCCATGGCGCAGCGGAGGCCGTTGCCTGAGAGCTCGGCCTCGCTGCCGTCGGCGTTGAAGATCCGGAACGTCGCGTCGTCGCGGCCGGGGTCGTCCTGGCCGACAAGGAGCAGCCCGTCGGCGCCGATGCCGGTGTGCCGCTCGCAGACCCGGCGGGCGAACTCCCCGACCCGGGCCAGGTCGAGCTCCTCGTTCGGGCAGACGACAAGAAAGTCGTTGCCGAGCGAATGGAGCTTGGTGAATCTCATCACTTGACCTTGAGGGTGACGATGGTGTCCTGGGCCCGGTTCTCGGACTCGATCCGGACGAGGAGGATGAGCTCGTCGTCGGGGGTGGCCTTCTTGACGATGTTCTCGAATTCTTTGACCGCGGTGACCTTGGCGCGGTTGACCTCGACGATGATCATCCCGGGCTCGAGGCTCTTGCGGGCGGCCTCGCTGAACGGCTCGACCTCCATGATGAGGAGCCCCTCGGTCGTCCGGAGGCCGTAGCGGCGGGCCAGGCTGGGGGTCAGGGCCTGCAGGGACAGCCCGATGCTCTTGTCCGGGGCCGCGGCCTGCTCCTTCTCCTGGGCCGGCTCCTGGTCCTCGACGGTGACCTTGACCGGGATCTCCTTTCCGTCGCGGATGACCTTCAGGTCGACCTTCGTCCCCGGCGCGAGATCCGCGATCTTGAAGCGCAGGTCGTTGACGTTCTCGACGGGCTGGCCGTTGATCTCGGTGACGACGTCGTACTGCTTGATGTTCGCCCGGCCGGCGGGGCTGTCAGGCTCGACGGAGCCGATGATGGCGCCCTTCTTGTCCTTGAGCCCGAACTGCTTCCGCATGCCGTCCGTGACGTCCTGAGGATAGATGCCGAGGTAGCCGCGGACGACCCGGCCCTTCTCCTTGAGCTGGACGACGACCTTCTTGGCCATGTTCGAGGGGATGGCGAAGCCGATGCCGATGTTGCCGCCGGTCGGGGTGAAGATGTTCGAGGTGATGCCGACGACCTCGCCCTTCATGTTGATGAGCGGGCCGCCCGAGTTGCCGCGGTTGATGGCGGCGTCGGTCTGGATGAAGTCCTGGTAGCTGCCCGTGTCGAACTGCCGGCCCTTGGCGCTGATGATCCCGGCCGTGACCGTGTGCTCGAGCCCGTAGGGGTTGCCGATGGCCAGGACCCATTCGCCGACTTTCATCTGGGCCGAGTCGCCCAGGGTGGCGAAGGGCATGTCCTTGGCGTCGATCTTGATCAGGGCGATGTCGGTCTTGGAGTCGGTGCCGATGACCTTGGCCTCGTATTCCTTGCCCTGCGCGGTGTTGACCGCCACCTTTTCGGCCTTCTCGACGATGTGGTTGTTGGTCAGGATGTAGCCGTCGGCGCTGATGAAGAAACCCGTGCCTTGGGCGATGACAGGACGCTCCTGCGGCTGGCGCGGCCTCTGCTGTCCGAAGAACCGGTCCCAAAAGTCCTGGAACGGGTCGCCCTCGCCCATGTCGAAGCCGCCCAGCTTCTCCCGGCGCTCGGCGTCGATCTTGACCACGGCCGGGCCGACCTGTTCCGAGATGGTGGCGAAGTCCAGGCTGGCCTTGACCTCGGGGGCGGGCGTGGCGAACAGGTTCGAGGAGGGAGCGGACCTCTTGTCGAAAAGGCCCGCCGCCGCGGGGACGTCCTTCTCGGGGTGATAGACAAAAATATAGCCGGCGACGAGCAGGCCGAGGAAGAAACTCGCTATCGCGATTCCCGCGTATTTTTTCATCAGAAACCTCCGTAAACTAATGATTTAACGTACCATATCCACCCTGATAATTCAATCCCGTTCGCCGGCCCCCGCGGACGTCAGTCCGTGGAGCTTCAGTTTCGCAGACTCCTCTGAACTCCGCGGGCGGGGGGAAAGTTGCGTTTCACCGGGGTTGCGGATAAGATGTTCCGCGCCGCCCATGAAACTCCGCCACGGCCTCCTCATCGTCCTCGAAGGGATCGACGGTTCGGGCAAGACGACCCAGGCCCGGTCCCTGTTGAGGCGGCTCCGGGCGCGGGGCCGGGCCGCCGCCTTCTTCAGGGAGCCGAGCCGGGGGAAATGGGGCCGGGAGATCAAGCGCCTGGCCGCCCGGGCCGATTCCCTGACCCCCGAAGAGGAGCTGGACCTTTTCCTCAAGGACCGCCGGGAGAACGTCGAAAAGAACTTGAAACCCGCCCTGGCCCAGGGGCGGATCGTCGTCCTCGACCGGTACTATTTCTCGACCATCGCCTACCAGGGCGCCAAGGGACTCGACCCCGGGCGGATCCGGCGGCTGAACGAGGCCTTCGCCGTCCGGCCCGACCTGGTCATCGTCCTGGACGTCGGGGCCCGGGACGGGCTGGCCCGGATCGCGGGCCGGAAGAAGCGGGATGAGCTCTTCGAGCGCGAGGATTACCTCGTCCGGGTCGGGGAGATCTTCCGCGGCCTGCGCGGCCCGAACATCCTGCACCTGGACGGCCGCGGCGACCGGCGGGCCGTCGGCCGGGCCATCTGGGAGCGCGTCGAGAAGCGGCTGGCCCGGGCCAGGGACTGATTTTGTCTTTTCCCCCCCGATTTGCTATGATTGAATTTTAACGACCATGGCCGTTTCCTTCCTCAAGATCCGGATCCGCAAGCTCAACGGGCGGGACATCCTCAGGATCCTGCTCGTCCTGGCGCTCCTCGGCGGCGCTCTCCTGCTGGGGGGATTCTTCGGCGCCTACTTCGCCGTCAAGGACAACTTGCCCTCCATCGCCGAGCTCGAGACCTTCAAGCCCAAGCTCATCACGACCGTTTACGCGGCTACCGGCGAGCCCATCAAGGAGTTCGCCGAGCAACGCCGCCTCGAAGTCCCCTACGAGGAGATCCCCGACATCCTCATCAAGGCCATCGTCGCCACCGAGGACAACCGCTACTTCAGCCACTCCGGCGTCGATTACAAGGGTATCGTGCGGGCCCTCCGGGACGATGTCCCGAGGCTCCTGCGCGGCCAGCGGCCCCAAGGGGCGAGCACCATCACCCAGCAGCTGGCCCGCTCCCTCTTCCTCCACCCCGAGGTCAGCCTGCGCCGCAAGCTCAAGGAGGCCTTCCTGGCCCGCGAGATCGAGAAACAATACTCCAAGCGGAAGATCCTCGAGCTCTACTGCAACTATTTCTATCTCGGGGACGGCGGCTACGGCGTCGGCTCGGCCGCCGACGTCTTCTTCGGCAAGGGGGTCAAGGACCTCGACCTCGAGGAGGCGGCCCTCATCGCCGGCATCTTCCAGCGGCCGGGCCGCTATTCCCCATACAGGAATCCCAAGGTCACGCTCGAGCGCCGGAACCACGTCCTCAACCGGCTGGCCGAGGAAGGCTACATCCGCAAGGACCAGGCCGAGGCGGCCAAGAAAACGCCCATGAAGGTCCTCCCGCAGCGGCAGACGAGCGGCGAGTTCGGGGCCTACTTCTTCGAGGAGGTCCGCAAGCACATCCAGACCAATTACGGCAGCGACGCGCTCCTGACGGGGGGGCTCAAGGTCTACACGACCCTGGACCCGACCCTCCAGAGATACGCGGAGTCGGCCCTGAGGAAAGGCCTCCGGGATATCGAGAACCTGAAGGACGGCTGGCGCGCGGACAAGGTCAACCTGCTCGCGGCCCCGGCCGACGTCCGCAAGGGACTGGTCGACAAGCCGGAGGGAGAGCCCGAAGGGCTATGGCTCAAGAGCTGGGGGAATCTGCTCGTCGAGCCCGGCGAGGTCTACGACGCCATTGTCCTGGCCGCCGGCAGGACGGAGGCGACGGTCCGGCTCAAGAATTACGCCGCGAAGATGACGAACAAGGACATCGCCTGGACCAAGGCCACATTCCTCAATTCCCTCATCAAGCGCGGCGACGTCGTCCAGGTCAAGGTCAAGACCGCCGACGAGGCCAAGAGAGAGGCCGAGGTCTCGCTCGACCAGAATCCCGTCCGGAACGGCGGGTTCCTGGCCATCGAGCCCCAGACCGGCCAGATCAAGGCCATGGTCGGCGGCTATTCCTACCGGGCCAGCCAGTTCAACCGGGCGATGCAGGCGCCGCGCCAGACCGGCTCGGCCATCAAGCCATTCCTCTACACGGCGGCCATCGAGAACGGCTTCACCCCGGCCAGCCTCATCGTCGACGAACCCACGACGTTCATCGACCGCTGGAACGGCGAGCCCTGGTCGCCGCGGAACTACGACCGCCAGCACAAGGGCGCAGTGACCGTCCGCATCGGGCTCGAGGAGTCGCGGAACGTGGTCACGGCCAAGCTCCTCGATTACATCTCCCCACAGGTCGGGGTCGACTACTGCCGCCGCTTCGGCATCACCTCGCCGGTCTATCCCTACCTCTCCCTCAGCCTCGGCTCCTTCGAGATCACCCTGCTCGAGATGGTCTCCGGCTTTTCGGTGTTCCCCAACAAGGGCGTGAGGGTCAAGCCCTATTTCATCGTCCGGATCGAGGACAAGGACGGCAACGTCCTCGAGGAGGCCCGGCCGGAGGCGGAGGAGGTCCTTGCGCCGCAGACGGCCTACGTCATGACCTACCTGATGCAGGGTGTCGTCAAGGAAGGGACGGGGGCCGCGGCCAGCGTCCTCAACTGGCCCCTGGCCGGGAAGACCGGCACTACGGACAAGTACTCGGACGCCTGGTTCCTCGGCTTCTCGCCGACCCTTTGCGCGGGGGTCTGGGTCGGGAACGACAAGCAGGTCTCGCTCGGCGAGAAGCAGACCGGGGCCGCGGCGGCCCTGCCGATCTGGCAGGACTTTTTCGCCCGGGTCATCGAGGACAAGAAAAAGGCCATGCCCCCGGCCCCCACCGAAGGGGAGCAGGTCCTGCCCGAGGACTTCGAGGTCCCGCCGAACCTCGTCTTCATCGACATCGACCGGAAGACCGGGCTCCTGGCGACGCCCGTTTGCCTCTTCCCGTTCCGCGAGGTCTTCTTCCCGGGGACCGAGCCGGTCCGCTTCTGCACGAACGCCGACCACATGCGCATCCTGGATTACTACTCGGGCCAGAAGGCCAGCGAAGAGCACTGACCGGCAGGGAAAAAAAGAGGGGACGCCCCTCTCAAACCGGCTCTGGTGAGAGAGGCGCCCCCCCGTATGGGAAAGGGGTCGTTATTTCCTTCGGACGCCCCCGCCCGAGTGCGATCCTGAACTC
>Ga0315297_10002709_pt1 | contig 11224 bp, 9 predicted proteins | sample YL17G15_0_MG_FD_203628 | JGI IMG/M metagenome (GOLD analysis project Ga0315297, IMG submission 203628) | Sediment microbial communities from Yellowstone Lake, YNP, Wyoming, USA - YL17G15_0 | ecosystem: Environmental > Aquatic > Freshwater > Lake > Sediment | place: USA: Wyoming | collected...
GCCCGATCCTCGCCGCGACGCGGGCGGTCGGCATACCGGTGCTGTTCCGGGTGGCCGAGAACGAGCAGGCGCGGTTCCAGCACGCGCTCGATGCGGGGGCGAGCGGCGTCGTCGTCCCGAGGATCCGTTCCGCTACCGATGCCGCCCGCGCCGTCGCCGCGACGCGCTACCCGCCGGTCGGGACGCGCGGCATCGCCCCGCGGCGCGTCTCCGACTACGGCCGGTCGGGCGCGGAGTACCTCCGCGGCGCGAACGACCTTGTCACGTGCTGCATCCAGATCGAGACGCAGGAAGCCCTCATGGACCTCGACGCGATCCTCGGTGTTACCGGGGTGGATGCCGTCCTCGTGGGCCCGAACGACCTCGCGGGCTCCCTCGGACACCCCGGCGAGCTCGACCATCCGCAGAGCGTCGCCGCGGTCGCGGCCGTCCGTGAGCGGGCCACCGCGCGCGGTATCGGTGTCGGGATCCACGTCAAGAGCGCCGCTGAGGCGCGGCTGCGGATCGCCGAGGGGTTCGACTTCGTCACGGTCGGGACCGACTACGGGCACCTCGTCGGTGCCGTCGACGCGATGGTCGCCGCCGTCCGCGCCTGACCACCGTCCGCGCCTGACCGCCGTCCGCGGGCACTCACCGGATGGGTCGCCGCGCCCCTCGCTGAAGCGCCGGGCTCGCGGCCCTATCCGAGGTCGACGGCCTCGTGCCAGACGGGGATGTACGGCTCGAGCCCGAGCGCGGCCACCTTGGGCGCCAGCGCATCCTCGGCTTCGGGGTCCCCGTGGACGAGGAACACGCGCCGCGGGACGCCCGCGTCGCCCGGGCGGCGCCCGTCGACGAACGCGCGCACCCAGTCGAGGAGCTCCGACCCGTCGGCGTGCGCGGAGAAGCCGCTGATCGAGCGGATCCGGCAGCGGACGTCACGGGTCTGGCCGTCGATCCGGACGGTCTTCGCGCCCGCCTGGAGGTGGGCCCCCATCGTGCCCTCACCCTGGTAGCCGACGAAGAGGATCGTGGCCGCGGTGTCGTCGATGAGATCGCGCAGGTGGCCCACGACCCGGCCGCCGGTGAGCATCCCGTTCGACGCGACGATCATGTACGGGCGGGGTGCGCGGGCGATGGCGCGGGACTGCTCCGAGGTGTTGACGACGATCGCTCCCGGGAAGTCGAGGGGTGTCTCGCCGGTGTCGAGGAGCCGCCGCGTCTCGTCGTCGTAACACTCCGGGTGGCGCCGGTAGATAGCGGTCGCCTTCGTCGCCATCGGCGAATCGAGGTAGAGCCGAAGCTGGGGGATCTTTCCGGCCGACAGCAGTCGATCGAGCTCCCAGACGACCTCCTGCGTCCGTCCGATCGCGAACGACGGGACGAGGAGGACGCCGCCGGCCTCGTCCACGAGACGGACCGTCTCCGCGAGGATCCGGACCGCCTCGCCCTCGGGCTCGTGCTCGCGGCCGCCGTACGTCGACTCCACGACGACGAAATCGGCGTGGGTGAGCACGGTGGGGTCGCGGAGGATCGGGGTCCCGCGACGGCCGAGGTCGCCCGAGAACACGATCGTCCGATCGGGGGCGTCGGGCTCACCGGTGATCCGGACCCGGATGATCGCCGACCCGAGGATGTGGCCCGCGTCGAGGTACGTCGCATGGACGCCGGGCGCGACCTCGGTCTCGACGTCGTACTCGACGGGACGGAAGAGCGGCAGGGCGATCCGCGCGTCGCGCTCGGTGTAGAGCGGCTCGTCGAGGTCGACGTCTATCTCCGCAGGCTGCGAGCGCAGCTCCGATTCCGGATCGTCGGGGTCGGGCACGTGCCCGGGCCACCGGTCCTCGCCCTCCCCCGCAAGCGCGAGGACGGCATCGACCCGCGCCGTGTCCTGGGCGTCCTCGGCCGCGGCCTTGTCTGGATGGCGTCGCGCCCACCGGTCGCCGCGCTTCGCGAACTCCTCCTGGAGTTTCCCGGAGTCGAGGAGGACGAGCTCGGCGAGCTCGATCGTGGCGGGCGTCGCGAGGATGGGCCCGCGGTATCCCTCCTTCACCACGTGCGGGATGAGCCCGCAGTGGTCGAGGTGGGCATGCGTGAGGAGCATCGCGTCGATGTCGCCGGGCTCGTACGCGAGCGGGATCCGGTTCCGCACCGACTCGTTGGGGCTCCCCTGGAACATCCCGCAGTCGATGAGGACCCGCGCCCGGGAGGTCTCGAGCAGGTACTGCGACCCGGTGACGGTGCGCGCGCCGCCGAGGAAGTGAAGATGCATGACAACATCGTGCCACGAGCAGGGGTGGAGCGAAGGGCCGCCGCCCACGCACGGCGGAGCGAAGGGCCGCCGCCCACGCACGGTCCGGCGCCCGGGGTCTCGCGCGCGCCTGCCGAGCCCGACGGCGGCCGGCGTGTGTCACCATCGGCCGATGCCATCGGCTCCCTCGTCCGCTCGCGCCGTCCTCACCGCGCGGTGGTCTCCGCGTGCGGTCCTCCCGCGCCTCCCCGGGCTCGTCCTCGGCCTGCTCCTGTTCGGCGCCGGGATCGCGCTCATGGCGGCCGCCGGACTCGGGCTCGGCCCGTGGGAGGTGCTGCACCAGGGGATCTCGCGTCACACGGGCATCCCGCTCGGGACAGTTGGCATCCTCCTCGGGATCCCGATCCTCCTCCTGTGGATCCCGCTCGGGGAGGTGCCGGGGATCGGAACGGTCCTCAACGTGCTGCTCATCGGGACGGCGACGAACATCGTCCTCCCGCTCCTCCCCCGCCCCGCGGACCCGCTGCCGCAGCTCGTGATGATGGTCGCCGGCGTCGTGACCATCGGGCTCGGGTCGGGGCTCTACCTCGGGGCTGGGCTGGGACCGGGGCCGCGCGACGGGCTCATGACCGGGCTTCACCACCGGTACGGGTGGTCGATCCGACGTGGACGGACCGCGATCGAGCTCACGGTGCTCGTCGTGGGATTCCTGCTCGGCGGCACGGTCGGACTCGGGACGGTCGTCTTCGCTCTCGGGATCGGCCCGATCGTGCAGGTCTTCCTCCGACTCCTCGGGCGGGGAGACCGCGCCACGCTGGCCCGAACGGACCCGGACCTCGCGGAGGAGCTCGAGGCGCCCGGGACGGTCGGCGAATAGCGGCGCCCGGGACGGTCGGGATCCGCGAGCGCGCCGGCGCCCCGACCTTGCGCGGGAACTCGGACGGATCCGGCGCGGACACGCACGGACCCGCACGGACGGCACCATCTCGCCGGCGCCACAATGGCCGAGCTCACCCGTCGACGAGGGCACTCCGATGCCATCGACCCGCACACCGCCCGATCCGACCGCCGAGCCCGGGATCACCTGGGAGATCGAGGTCCCCCTGCTGACGAACCGGGACGTGGTCGGCAGCACGTTCGCGGCCTTCGGCCTGTCGGTCCTCATCGCCGGCTCCCTCGTCGGCCTGATGCTCGCGGCCCAGGGTGAGTGGGACGCGATCCTCCCGATCTTCGGCGTCCTCGGCATCATCGCGCTCGTCCTGTTCGGTATCGGCCTGCTCGCGATGGCCCTCGTCTTCCGTGGCGACATGCGCTTCCGGTTCACGGTCTCCGACGAGCACATCAGCTGCGAGCTCATCGACACGACCGCGCGGGCAGTCAACCGGCTGACCATCGTCGCGGGCGTCCTCGCGTCGCGGCCGGGTGCGGTCGGGACCGGCCTCATCGCGACGAGTGGCGACGTCACCACGCTCGGCTGGGACGGCGGCTTTCGCGCGGCGTACGACCCGAAGCGACGGACCATCTCGCTGCACAACGGCTGGCGACGGCTGCTCGTCGTCTACTGCACCGAGCAGAACTACGTCGAGGTCGCCGCGTTCGTGCGGGCCCGGATCGCGTCTCGTGGCACGGACCGGCGCGTGCCCGCACGGTCTCCCCTGCCGCGCATGCTCGGGTACACGGCCGTCGCGGTCATCGCGAGCCTGCTCGCCTTCCCGCTCGTCGACGTCGCCGACGTCTCGCTCTTCCTGCTCTTCGTCATGCTCTGTTTCGCGATCGCGATGATCTGGCTCGTCAGCCTGTTCGGCTACGTCGTGCTCGCCTGCATCGTCGCCGTCGTCGCGTCGGTGATCGCCGACGCCGCAAGCCTCCGCGAGTCCTACCTGCGCCCGGGCGAGACGTACCGGCACCTGGAAGTCTTCTCGGAGGACGACTGGGTCACCTTCGGCATCGCCGGGATCGGGCTCGGCATCCTCGGGGCGCTCGCCGTCCGCGCCGTCCGCGGGCGCCTCCCTTCGATGCTCGAGCGGGACGCGGACAGCTCCGGGGGCTGATGCGGAACGGGGCGGCGTCAGGCGCCTCGCCCCGACCTGCCCGGTCAGGACGTGCGGGCGTCGGGTTCCGGGCCGGTCTGTTGATCGGGCGACGCGGCGTCGAAGGCGGCGTCGAGGGCGGTGCCCGACGGGTCGGCGTCACCTTCACCGTCCGGGTACGAGGCCGACGTGCCCGGCGTCGGCTCGCCGAGCGGAGGCAGCGGCGCGTGTCGGCGCTCGCGGTCGAGCCGCTCCTCGGCAAGTCGCCGGGCGGTGCGGAGGTCGATCCCCGGGCCGGGGCTCGCCCAGCCGAAGCGGATGCGGACAGAGACGGCGCTCGCGTCGAGCCACAGGTCGCACACGTTGCGGACGCGCTCGACGAAGTTCACCGCCTGGACCTCGTCCGTCTCCGGCAGGAGGACCCCGAAGCGGCCAGGGCCGAGGAGGGCGGTCCGATCGCTTGAACGGGCGTTCGCGCCGATGGTGCCGGCGACCGCGATGACGATCCGCTCGGCACCCTCGGGACCGAGGCGGCCGGCGAGGCGCTCGAGACCCTCGAGCTCGGCGACGACGACCGTGGCCGGGCGGCGGTAGCGAGCCTGGCGGGTCTCCTCGTCGCGCAACGTCCGCTCCCAGGCGATGCGGCTGTCGAGGCCGGTGAGTCGGTCCACGAGGAGCACGCGGAGCCCGTCGTCGTCGGTGAGGAACGAGGCCCGGAGATCGGCCTCCGGCGCCGCGCCAGCGTCCGCGCCGGCGTCCGCGTCGACTTGGCCCCAGGAGGCTGCGGCGGGGGCGCTACCCATGGACCCGTCGTCCATCTCCGCCTCGGCGGAGTCGGCGATCGCAGCGACGCGGCGCGAGACGGCGAGGTCCTCGGCCGAGTCTCCGGACGCGTCGGCGGACCCGTCGTCGATCGGCGCCTTCGCGGCGGCCCCCCGCCGGCGGATGCCGACGAACAGCACCGCGCCCATCATCGCGAGGTTCGCGACGAGGACGACGATGAGTACGATGAGGACGATCGAGATCTGGTCGGCGCTCATGACGTGCGCTCCCACCCCTGTGCGCGGTGCTCCGGCGCCCAGTCTCCACCCGACGCGTGCACGTCCGCCCCCCGACAACGGTCCGGGGGTGCTGTAGGACGACCGTACGGGGGAGTGCGGGTCTCGGGCTCCGGGCCGCCCGTTCACGCCCCGGGGTCGCCCCATCGGAGACGCCAGGCTCCCGGGCCAGCCCCTACGTCTCGGACCCGGACATCAGCGCCTCGGGAACCGGGTACTTCACGATCGAGTCGTTCACCGTGACCGCCTCGATCGCCGTCGTCTCCCCGGTCCGCCGGTCCACGGTCCTGCGCCACAGCTCGTTCCGGCGGCGGACCCGGCCGCCGGCGTCGCGCGTGAACAGATGCGCCCGCTCCTCCATGTGGTATGCGTGCGGCCACGGGCGGCCGGAGCGAAGCTCACCGTGGAGATCAGAGGCCCCCACCCACGTCCGGACCTCGATCGGCCGGTCGGTGGTGTTCCGCACCCGCAGGTCGACGTAGCTGTAGAAGACGCTGGCGCCGCTCCCGAACGGCAGGACTCGGCCGTCGTCTGGGAAGGGGTCGAACCCGTGGTGGTGGTGCTCGACGATCTCCAGGGGGGCGTGGAGCGCCATCCAGTAGAGCAGGTTCGCGAGCTGGCACAGACCGCCGCCGGTCCCGGTGGCGACCTCGCCCGCGACGAGCACCAACCCGTCCACGAACCCGCGCTCCGCGGAGGGGGCACCCACCCGCTCCCAGAAGGAGAGGACCTCCCCGGGCGCGATCGAGAGCCGGTCGAGACCGCGCACGGCGAGGAGGAGGTTGACGATCTTCGCCTCCTGCAGCGCCGGGTCGGTCGTGCCCAGCCGGCGTCGGAGCAGCGACCGGTGCCGGACACCCACCCATTCGAGGTCCGCCTCCACCTGCCGGCGCGCGAACGGGACGCCGTCGAGACGGTCGCGGATCCGTCGGCTCGCGCGCAGCTGGGCGACCCGCGCCTCGTATACGAGCGGGTGGATCTGGGAGAGGCTAACCGGCGTCGGTCCTTCGTCACGCGCGGGCGGCCATTCAACGGCGTCAGCCGACGGGGATGAGCACGAGCGCGTCCACGGCGATCGCGAGGAAGAGCAGCGTGAGATAGGTGATCGAGAACTTGTAGAGCCGCACGGCGCGGACGGTCGTCCCGTCGCGCCAGAGGCGTATCGCCTGCCAGAGGAACGCGGCGCCGAGCACGACCGCAGCGCCGAGGTAGATGGCTCCCATCCTGCCCACCGCCCAGAGCATGAGCGTCACGGCGACGAGGAGGACCGTGTAGAGGAGGATCTGCCGCGCCGTCTCGGCGACCCCCGATACGACCGGGAGCATCGGGACGCGTGCCGCTGCGTAGTCCTTCGTGATCCGCAGCGCGAGCGCCCAGAAGTGGGGCGGTGTCCAGTAGAAGACGATCGCGAAGAGGAGCAGGGCGGGGAGCTCGATACGACCGGTGACGGCGACCCACCCGATGACCGGCGGGAGGGCGCCGGCCGCACCTCCGATGACGATGTTCTGCGGGGTCGTCCGCTTGAGCAGCATCGTGTAGACGACGACGTAGAACGCGATGGCGACGAGGGCGAGGAACGCCGCGAGCAGGTTGACGAAGTACGCGAGGACGGCGAACGAGATCGCCCCGAGGACGATCCCGAAGACGACGGCGTTCACGGGCTCGACCTCGTCGGCCGGCAGCGGTCGCCGCCGCGTCCGGGTCATGAGGACGTCGATGTCCCGGTCGAGATAACAGTTGATCGCGTTGGCGCTCCCGGCCGCGAGCGATCCCCCGACGAGCGTCCAGACGACGAGCATGATCGGCGGGAACCCCTTCGCGGCGAGGATCATGGCCGGGATCGTCGTGATGAGCAGCAGCTCGACGATCCGCGGCTTCGTCAGGGCGACGTACGAGCGGACGACGTCCCGCCACATCGCGGGCCGCGCGGGCGAGATGGTGACCGCGAGCGCCGCGGCATCCCGGTCCGCGGCGGGCTCGGCGGTCTCTCCGGGCGGCTCGGGGACGAGCACATGACCGACCGGTCCGGCGACGGCCACGGCGTGGGTCGCGGCGTCGAGCTCCGTCGCGGCCATCGTCCCGGGGCCCAGGCCCGTGGCGGCCTCGGCCGCGGCGCCGAAGACCGCGCCGCTGGCCACCGCGCCGCCGAGAGCCGCGCCGCCGAGCGCGGGGTCGCCGCCAAGCCGGGCGCCGCTGCCAGCCGCGACGGGCATCCCCGCCGTCCGTGCCGCGTAGTGCGCGTGGACCGCGGCGCCGAACGAGAGCCCCCAGACCGCGGCGCCGAACGCGACATGCGAGACCTGCGTCCATGCGGCGAGCCTGGTCCAGACCTGGAGCGCCCCGAGCATCGCTTGGACGAGGATGAGAAGCGCGGCCCACGTCGCGAGCCGCACGACGGTCGGGTACGCCCGCTGCGTCCGCCACGCGACGATCGCGGTGATGACGACGATGACGCCCACGAGGCCCGCGACGTACCGGTGGAGCACGTGGGCGGTCGTGAGGTCGGTGAGGGGCGGGAGCGCCGCGCCGCCCATGAGCGGCCAGTCCGGGAAGACGAGCGCGCCGCCCGTCGCGGTCACGTGCGACCCGAAGAGGAGGAGCGCGTAGACGGACACGGCGCTGAAGGTGGCGAGCACCGCGAAGCGCTGGCTCTCACCGCGACCCGCGAGCCGTGCGGGATACCCCGCGCGGACGAAGAGGTAGACGAGAAGGGCGAAGAGGAGCATCGCCGCGGCGAGATGCGCGGTCACCGACTCCCCCGAGTTGCCGAGCCGGACGGTCTCGCGCCCCAGCCACGCCTGAAAGCCGACGAGCGCCACCGCCCCGATCGACGGCCACAGCAGCGAACGCCGATCGCGGTGGTCGATGAAGGCGAGCGCCGCGACCCCGAGGATCAGCAGGCCGAGGACGGCGGCGATCGTCCGGTGGATCCACTCGAGCCAGGCCTTGTAGTCGTCGAGCGGGGGCAGCACCTGGCCATAGCAGAGCGGCCAATCGGGACAGCCGAGGCCGGCCTGCATCGCCCGGGTGAGGACGCCGACCGCCACGAGCGCGAACGTGAAGACGATCGCGACCAGCGTGAGCTTCTGGAACCGAGTCACCGAGCCTCCTGCCGCCACCCCGCCCGAGCGCGGGACATGCTAGCAGAGGGCACCTCCAAGCACCGCCGGGTGGCACGCCGCCGGGTGGCACACTGCCGGGTGGCACACTGCCGGCCGTCGCGCGGCCCACCGGTTCGCCGCGGTGGCGCCGGTCCAGTCAGTCGGGCTCGGGCGCCGCGGGCACGGGGACGTCGCGAGCGATGCGATCGAGGACTGCCTCATCCTTCCACAGCGGCATGCACTCCGGCCGGTCGCGCATGATCGCCACCCGGTCCACGTAGTCCCAAGCTGGATCCACGTCGCCGTACATCGACACCTTGAACCCGCGCCACGCGTCGCGCTGCACCACGTCGCCCGGAGTGGGCGCCTGCACGCCTCCGGTGTCCCAGCCGCTCTCCGGCTCGACGCCGCCGCCCGCGTTCCTCGTGTAGTGCTCGATCACGACGACGGGATCCTCCGTCGTGCTCCGGTACACCTGCTTCCAGCGGACCCACCGCTGGTAGCCCTGCACGGGACCGCCGCCCATCTGGGCGCGGAGCTCCTCGCGTTCCTCGTCGGCGATCTCGAGCTTGACGTCCCCCGCGGAGGCGACGCACGCCTCCGTGGTCGAGCCCTGCGCCTCCACCGACGGCTGAGCCGCACTGCTCCCGCCGGGCGGCGCCCCAACGGGGGAAGCCGCGTCGCCCCCGGGCTGGCCACCGCCGGGCTGCACGCCACCCGGCTGGTCGCCACGCGCCTGGGCCGGCACAGCCGGGACGTTCGCGTCGGGTGCGGGCGGTGGTCGCAAGTTCGACAGGATGAGGGCAGAGAGAAGGAGAGTGGCGGCCACCACGCCCAGGAAGGCCCAACGCCAGAGGCGAGCGGCGAGCGCGGGCGGCTTCGGCTGGTAGTGACGCCCCTCGGCGGCATCTCTGTCGGCTTGCGACTGCTCCTCGTTCTTCATCGATCCGGTCCTTCGCTCCGAAGGAGATGCTCGGCGCCCCGCCCGGGACCGTCTTCGCCCGGCATCTCGCCCATCGCTCGCCTCCGTCTTCGTTCGGCGTCCGTGCGCGTCGAGTCGCGGTGACATCGCTCCGATGGGTGCCTCACGGTGTCCGGCGAGAGCGCGGGATGCGGAGGCAGCGCCGCGAGATCGCCCCGAGTCTCACGCCGCGGTCATCTTGCGCGGAAGTGCCGGTGCGCCCGATTCTCCGCGCCGGTCGCCGACGTCCTGGGCGAGCGAGTGGAGTCCCTTCTCGCTGGACCCGCCGTGGCTGCGATCCTGCGAAGCGTTGGCGTGATCCCGGAAGATGTGCGCGCGGTCGAGGCCACCGATACGACGCGGCGCTGGAAGCTCGCACTCGTGCCTGCCGAACGAGGCGTGCCTGTACGCACGAAGGTGGAGTTCTCGTTCCGTCGCGCGGACCTCGATCCCCGCACTGTGCTCGAGCCGGTCCCCGAGCGGATCGTCGCGCCCTACGCACTGCGACCGCCCATCGCGCGTCACTACACTGCCGCCGCAGCAGCGGAACAGAAGGTCGGCGCCCTCGCCGGCCGAGTCGAGACGCAGGCACGTGACGTCTTCGACCTGGAGCTCCTCCTCCGCGGCTGGCCGGACGCGCTCGCTCCCGGCCGGATCCGGGCCGGGATCCTCGATCTCGCGATCGAGCGTGCCTTCGAGCTTCCCTACACGGCCTTTCGGGCGCAGGTGGGAGCGTTCCTGGAAGACGGCGTGCGCCAGGTCTACGACACGCCTGATGCCTGGTCGGCGGCGCAGACGTTCGTTGCCGAGCGGCTGATGACCGTGCGCGCCACCGGCGCGGACGGTGGCCCTGGGATCGAGGGGGGCGACGACGGTGCGCCTGTCGCCCAGGAGGGGCGGGCATGAGGGCGACGGAGGCCTACGCCGACCTGCTGCGCTTCGGCGTCCCGGTCGTCACGACTCGCGAAGCGGCCGCGCGCCTCGGCCTCGCCCTTCCGGCCACGAGCCGGCTCATGGGGAGGCTCGCCGCTGCCGGCCTCGTGCGACCGGTGAAGCGCGGGCTGTGGGCGTTGCACGCCGACCTCGATCCCTTCGCGCTGCCGGCCTACCTGGCGGCCCCGTATCCCGCCTACGTCTCGCTGTGGTCGGCCCTGGCCCGCCACGGCATGATCGAGCAGATCCCCCGCGCGCTGTACGCGGTCTCCCTCGGTCGCACCCGCGTCACCACGACCGGTTTCGGGCCGATATCGATGCATCACGTTTCCGCTCCCCTCTTCGGGGGATTCGCGACCACGGACCGGGGATACCAGCTGGCGACGCCCGAGAAGGCGCTCTTCGACACCCTGTACATCGCCGCCCCTTCGGGCGGAGCGGGTCACCTTCCGGAGCTGGAGCTGCCTGCAGGTTTCGACGGATCGGCCGTGGTGGCATGGATCGAGCGGATCGGACCCGAGCGGCTGCGAACGCTCGTCGCACGGTCGCTCCGTCGCATCCTGCGAGACGCCCGGCGGATGTGACCGAGCGATCAGGTCGGCCCCGACGGCCGATTCTCGCGTTCGGCGCTACGCTGTGCGGGCGATGTCGCTCTTCTCCCTCTCTCCGCGTCCCGCCTCCGTCGTCGCCGTCGCGATCGCGTCCGCAGTCGTCGTCGGCGCGTGCTCGTCGGCCGGTGCCACGCCCACGCCACGGCCGTCCGCGGCGGCATCGGCTGGCTCCGCCGGGGCCCAGATCGCCGGGTGGCCGATGCCCGGCCAGACGACCACCACGAGCTTCATCCCGGTTCCCGCGTCGGCCGAGAGCGTGGTAGGGAACGATCGGTTCCTGCTCACCCTCGTGGACCGGGA
>Ga0315297_10002711_pt1 | contig 11221 bp, 14 predicted proteins | sample YL17G15_0_MG_FD_203628 | JGI IMG/M metagenome (GOLD analysis project Ga0315297, IMG submission 203628) | Sediment microbial communities from Yellowstone Lake, YNP, Wyoming, USA - YL17G15_0 | ecosystem: Environmental > Aquatic > Freshwater > Lake > Sediment | place: USA: Wyoming | collected...
CCGCGACGGGCACTTGGTAGATACCGCTCGTGTAGTCCGCGGGCACCGGATCGATTGGGCCGTGCCCCACTCGGCAGGTGAAATAGTTCGCGACCGAGGAGAAGATCACGCCCGTGATGATCACGCGGAACTTTCCGGTGACCTTCGGGGTGATCGTGACTGACGCGAGCGTCGAGCCGGCGGCCGAGGCGACGCCGATGGCCTGTGGGTTGTCGGCCCACTCGCGCGCAAGCGCTGCTGCTCCTCCACCGGACGGAGCAGGATACGTTTCGCGGGCGTACCGCCCTCGTCCGATGATGGCGCTCACGCGATCACTCCTTCCGGGTGCCGGACAGCACCTCGACGAGCCGCGCTGCCGCCTCGGGGCGGAGCTTCACGGTGCCGACCGAGCCCAGCTCCGCGTCGTTGTCGGAGAGCTCGACGGAGCCGTCGTCGAACACCTTGACCGTCGGGCACTTCTTGTACCCGCAGCACATCGTCTCCTGATGGATCATCTTCATGGGAGTACCTCTTTCAGCCTTGCGGCTCAGCCCGTGGCGGCCTGGACTTCTTGAACATCGATCGATGAGCCGTCCCCGAGCACGGTCGCGCCGCTTCCGTCCACGAGAACTTGGATGTTGCTGGTCACGCCGACCGGCGTGTCGAGCGGGTTCGTTTCGACGAGGAAAGGGATCGTGATTACCTCTCCGTCGAGGAGCGGTACGATGTCGGAGACCGGGGTGAGCAGGGGGCCGCCGTTGACCTGAACCCCGATTTGCACCTCCGAGACCGGAGCGCCCGACCCGTTCTGCACCGTGACGACGCCGGACACACGAACGATCCCTGTGACCCTGGGTGTGATCGGCACACTGGCCGAGGTGCTGATGAAACCCGCCGTGGTTGTGGGATCGATGGCCGCGTTGAGGTCGAACGTCGTGAAACCGAGCGCGAACACGGGCACGGTCACGATCGTTCTGAACACAACGGACAGCGACGCCGGTACGGTCGGTTTGAGGGTCACGTCGTCGAAGTTTTGGAACACCGCCGTCACGTCTCCGGCGATGGATACTGTGACCCCATTCGCTACGATCGTGAACGGCGTCGTCGGGACATCGGCGTCGATCGAGTTCCACGGGATCTGGATGCTGGGGGAGAGATCCATCCCGAACTTCGGTCCCGTCGCGAAGTTCCGCGCGAACAGCGATAGCGCCGAAGCGCGCGGAGACTCGGGGTAGAGGTGCTGCGCGGACTTTCGTCCGATTCGGAACCCGCTCATTTGGGGCCTCCACGCGCTTTCTCGAACTCGGTGACCGTCATCGGCACAAGTTCGTGCTCGACCAGCCACTTGAGCTGGATCGCACCCGCAGGACTGGACAGCAGCCGCTTGGCGGTCGCAGACCAATCCTCGTACACGAGCGCTTGCAACTCCGCATCCCACTCAGGGGAGGCGATGCCGCCGCCTGGATCCCAGGATCTATTGCAAGCACGGTGTCGCTTGAGAGTCGCTTTGTCGATGATGACGCGCATGTCTCTACCTCTAACCTTGCGGCTCAGCCCGTGGCGGCCTGGACTTCCTGAACATCGAGCGTCGAGGATCCGACCATCAGGAAGAGTCCGACGTCGTTTGCGGACAACGCGATCTCGACGTTCGCCGCCACGCCGATCGTCAACGGCGCACCGAACGGCGTCTCGGTGAGAAAGGGGATGGCTGTGAATCCGCCAGGAGGAGGGGGGCCCAGTACGTTGGGGGCGCACGAGACCACCTCGAAGAGCGGGACGAGCAGCGTGCCGCCGTTGACCTTCACGAGAACTTGCAGCTCTACCGGAGTGAGAGCGTTGCTCTTGACCACGACGACGCCCTGGATGCGGATGATCCCTGTGGACTTGGGCGTGATCGGCACGAGGGGGCCTGGGGCCGCTCCGCTCTCGATGGCGGTCCACGAGATTGAACTCGTAGCCGGAGTCACCGAGATCGGATCTTGCGCAGTGGGCCCCGCCGCGAAGTTGCGCGCGTAGGGCACCGACGAGGCTGCGCGCGAGGTTGGGTAGGCGTGCTGAGCGTGCTTGCGCCCGATTCTGAACGACATGGTTCTACCTCGCGGGGATCCCGCGCTCCTTCAGCAGCTCGTTGAGTTCGGTCATCGTCATCGGCACGAGTCCGTGCGTGACGAGCCAGTTGAAGTAGACCACGCCCTGTCGGTCGGACAGCATGATCGCTACGGCCTCATCGTCGATGAGGAGCGTCTCGTTGCTCGCGTTCCACTTCGGGGAGTCGAGGTAGGCGCGGCAGGCGTCGTGCTTCTCGAACTCCGCCTTGGGGATGATGGTGGTCTTCATGTGAGGCTCACTTCCGCTTCTTCGGGGACTTCCGCGCCGGCTTGCGTGCGGCCGGCTTGCGGCTGGGCTTCCGCGTCGGCTTGCCTGCGGGCTTTCGAGCACCAGGCTGTGCCGGCCTGCGCACGGTGGGGGCCTTCTTCCCGCTCATGGCGACCGCGATGAGGCCCACGAGGGCCGCAGCGCCGACGGCGCCCGCGACGATCGCGCCGGTCGAGATCCCATCCTTCTTCTCGGGCGCGATGACGAGGCCCGACGGCTCGCACTTGCCCGTCGTCGAGTTGAAGTTCTGCCCTTCGGGGCAGGACGGCGGAGGAGGAGGAGGAGGAGGGGGCGGGGGCGGAGGCGGGGGCGGGGGCGGAGGCGGCGGCGGAGGCGGCGGCGGGGGCGGCGGAGGAGGTGGTGCCGCTTCGCAGCCGCGTGGGGCCTGGACGTTGAGCGTCACGGAGAGCGCAGCGGCGACGCTGGGCTCGTAGGTGCCCGTCCCGATGGGGAGCGGGTTCGCCGGGTTCACGGAGTTCCAGGCCGCCTTGAAGGTGTGGACCGCATCACCGGTCGGCGTGCCGAACAGTGCGCCGGGCGCGCAGTAGTTCGAGTTCGCTTGGAGCGCCGAGAGCGCGGCGGTGGCCGCAGCCGTGAGGCCCGATGAAGGAGGCGGCGCGGGCGGAGGAGCGGGGGGCGGCGCAGGCGGGGGTGCCGGCGGCGGGGCTGGGGGCGGTGCGACACCAGCGCAGTTGCTCTGCCCCGCGGGGAGCCACCACGAGACGTTGGCGCACGCCGTGGGGGCGCTGGCGCCCAGGAGGGCTCGAGCGGCGGCTGCGGTGCCCACGCCATACTTGCCGTCGGCCGTGATGCCGAGGGCGCGTTGAGCTGCGCACACGATGGCGACGTTCGCCTGGTCGCAGGGGTTGATCCCCACGAGCGCCCGGACGGCGGCTGAGACGCCCCCACTCGGAGGCGGCGCAGGCGGAGGAGCCGGCGGCGGGGCAGGCGGAGGAGTGGGCGATCCGGGCGGCTTGTAGAGCTGGCCCGGGTGTGCGGAGGAGTCTGCGCCCCACTGGAGCAGCCACGGGTACAGCCTCGAACCGGCGTACGCCGTGATCAGGGTGCCGCTCTGGACACTCTTCCGCATCGTGTCAAACTCGTCCTGATCACCGGACGTGCTGTTGTACCAGCCGCGCCAGTCGGTCGGAGGTGCGGAAGGAGCCCCGCAGCCCGGAGGCACGGCTATGCCGCCCAGAGTCACGGAGAGCGCAGCGGCGACGCTGGGCTCGTAGTTGCCGGTGCCGACGGGCACAGGGCGCTGGGGGTTCGCGGCGTTCCACGCCAACTTGAAGGCGCGGACTGCGTTGCCCGTGGGCGTACCGACCAGTGCGCCGGGGGCGCAGTAGTTCCCGCCAGACTTGAGCGCTGAGAGTGCGGCCGAGGCGGCTGCGGCGAGGGCTGGAGTCAAGGCGGGCGCTCCAGAAGGCGGCGCGGCGGGCGGAGGTGCCGAATACGGCGCGGCGCTGGGGCAGTTGCTCTGCCCGGTGGGCTTCCACCAAGTGGGGCGAACGCTGCACGCGGCCGGCGCGCGCACCAGACGGGACGCGGCCGTGGCCGTGCCTGTGCCGTACTTGCCATCGACCGTGAGGCCGAGAGCTCGCTGCGCGGCGCACACGATGGCGACGTTCGCCTGATCACACGGGTTGATCGTGACGAGCGCCTGGACGGCTGCGGGCACGGCGCCGCCCGGAGCAGGCGCAGGCGCACGGTATGGAGCTGGAGCTGCGGTGGGGCAGTTGCTCTGTCCCTTCGGCGCCCACCACGAGGGGCGAGGGCTGCACCCCGGGAGATTGATGCCGAGGCGTGCAGCGGCGGCCGAGGCGTCGGTGCCCCACTTGCCATCGACACCCGCGCCCGTCGTGAAGCCCAGAGCGCGCTGGGCGGCGCAGACGAGGGCCACGTTCGCCTGAAGGCACGGGCCTCCGGCTGCGACGAGCGCTCTGACCGCGTCGGATGAAGCGTCACCCACTATGCCGCCGATCGGCACGTTCACCGTCTCACCGGGCGTGATCTCCTGCCAGGTGCGCTGGCCGGCGACGATGGTGGTGGGCTTCTGCGGGTTCGCACCGATGATCGCCTCCATCGAAACGCCGAACCGGCGAGCGATGAGGGCGGGCGAGTCTCCGAACTGGACGGTGTAGAGCATGACGTTACTTCCTTGCTCGGCGACGAGCCTTGCCGCCCTTACGGCGGGGGGCGCGAGTGGCAGCGTAGATGATACCTCCGACGACGAGCGCCCCGCCAGCAGCGAGACCGACCATCGCGCCGGTCGAGAGCCCCTTCTTCTCTTCGATCGCGGTCGTCGGAGTGGGGGCAGAGGGTGCCCAAGCGTCGGGCAGGTTGATGGCTCTTCCCGCGTAGAGGCGGATCCCGTACGTCGGATCCTTCAGGGCGGGGTTCACCGTGAGTAGCTCGCGCCACCGGTTCTTGTCTCCGGTGTACTTCGCTGCGATCTTCTCGCCCGTGTCTCCGGGCTGGACGGTGTAGGTCATGCGGTCTACCTGCGGCGACGAGACTTGCCGCCCTTGCGCGTGGTGATGTAGATGACGCCGCCGACGGCAGCGGCGCCAGCGACGGCGAGCCCGGCCATCGCGCCGGTCGAGAGCCCCTTCTTCGCCTCGGCGGGCGGGGGCGTGATCGTGGTCTGGCAGTACCGCTTCGCCGGGTCGGGGAAGGGCGTCGGGAAGTCGGCTGAGTGGATCTGCGCGGTCGTGATGAGCCCGCAGAGGGTGGCCTCGTCGAAGACGCCATCGACGCGGAGTGGTGTGACGGGCTGCCCACGGAAGGTCGCGTTGAACCACGTCTGGAAGCACCCGGCCGCGTTCACGACGCCGCTGGCCCCGCTCGGGGCCTTCCACGTCGGGCACATCGAGCCGGTCGCCTTGACGATGTTGGCGTTGAGCGTGCCGAGTGTGGCGAACACCCAGCCTTGCTGGGCTGCCGTGAGCTGAGCCCAGATGTCGGGGTCTCCGGCTGCACTGAGCGAGAAGCCGCGAACGCCCACACTACCGAATGAGATCGCTTCCATGTTGTCTCCAATGCCCGAGTTCGGCCCGGCGGGGCCTCCAGGGGCGAGCTTCTGCCGCGTCCAGTAAGGAACGAGTCCGGTGCAATCAACGCACGAGGGATTCTTCGGGAGGACGTTCTGCGCCCACCAACAGCTCCCAGCGCGCATGCCTGGGTCGGTCGGCCCCTGCACGGGGACGTCCACGACGAAGTTCGGGTGCCCGGAGGCTTGCGCCGGGGTGGGCGGCATGAGGGTCTCTCCGATGAAAGCGCTCATGGGAACCTCGGATCTGAGAGCGAGCCGCCGGATAGCGTGCCCGCCGCGCACCGGTTCTTGAGGGCCTCGGCGCTCGGCGCGCCGATCATCGCGCCGAAGACGCTGCCGAGAGCCGTGCCCCAGAACGCCGCGTTCGTCTGCACCGCGCTGTTCCGGTGCCCGTAGACCACGGCGCCGCCAAGGAAGCCCGCTGCACCGCCGAGTGCGGCGCCGATTCCGGCTGCTGCCTTGGGGTTCATGGCACGTCCTCCCCGAGGCTCTGGTCGAAGACCAGCGCGCCTGCGATGACGCCGTACTGCGCGAACTGCGAGTACGCGACCACGAACCTGTCCTCGGGCTCGAGCGCGATGAACTGCGGCGTCACCGTCGGATCGACGAGCTGTGGGTTCAAGGCCGGATCGTTTTGCCGGACGCTCGCGAAGAGCACGACGTCGCACGGCACCGGGATCGGGATGTCGAGCACCGCCTCGCTCTGATCGGAGCGCCACCGGTAGCGCAGCTCGTGGATGTTCCCCAGGCTGGCTGCGATGGGCGTGCCCCAGGGGCGCCCTCCGTTCGGCGGCGAGTACGGCGCGGGCACTTGGTAGATCAGCGCGGGCGTCGAGATGGAGTCTTGGTAGATGAACCCGTCCGCGTTGGCCGGGTTCCGCGTGTCGCGCTGCACCCTGTTGACGACCATCACGTGCCAGGAGATGTCGCCGTCGATCGGGTGCCAGAGCGCGCTCTCGATCTCCTTGCGGAACGTGACGGTGCTGCCCGCGGGGGGGCCGCCCTGAGAGGCGAGCGGCGCCTGGCCTGCGGGGATCCGCGCGACGAGCTCGGCGTACTGCCGGATCCCGACGAGGCGCACGCCGCGCATGTCCGAGCTCTGCTCGCCGGTCTGGAAGCTCGCTCGCGCCAGGACGAACAGGTAGCGCGCCCCGCCGATCGCGCTTGAGGGCACCGAGGGCACGACGACCCCCGTGTAGTTGTTCGTGCCGTAGGGGTCGCTCTTGATGAACCCGAACTCGGAGTTCGGGCCCGTCGTCACGAGCTCGTAGCGGCCTGAGTCGCGCACCGAACGGATCCCCGCAGCTACCCCATTGGGGTACTTCTGGAGTCGGATCACGTTGTCGGTGCGGGCTCCCATCACTTCACTTCGTGAGGATGCTCAGGTCGGGGGTCTCGATGCCGAGCTTGCGGAGGCGCTCACGTGCCTCTGCGTCGCTCATGTCGTCGATCGTCTTGTCGAGGAACTGCCAGCCCAGGAACAGGAGGTTGACGTTGAACGGGACGGAGACCGGCGTTTCCATCAGGATCGCGGAGACCTTCACGTTGCTCTGCTTGTAGAGCGGCCAGCCCTCGGGCCAGGTCACCGCGAACACGTCGATGAGGTCGCCCAAGTCTTGGAACGTGTCGTTCACGGCGTACTTGGGGCCGCCGTAGACGTCCATGCGGATGCCGACGCCCGTGCTGCCGGACTGCTTGAGCTGGTTGAAGTAGAGGCTCTGGAGAGGCGAGCCGGGGAAGCTGTTCGGCTGGAACAAGCTGAACGAGACACGCTCGATGATCGTGTCCTGCGTCAGGTTGTTCTGGAAGCTCGCGACGATCGGCGGGGCGTTGACCGCCGACGAGGAGAACTGAAGCGGGATGCTCACGGCGAGCGGCACGCGCGGCACACCAGCCATCATCGCGAAGGCCACACGAGGCGCGTAGAGCGCAAGATTCTTCACGTTTTGATCACGCGGTTGCACGGCATACCTCTCTCTGTCGGTACTTCTCTTGCCGACGTTCATGGTCCTTGATGACGTTGCAATTCGCGCAGAGGAGCTGATAGCGGCCTTCGACGTCTTCGAGCGCGAGCGTATAGATGGCCGCCTTCTGCTCTCGGGTGAAGTTCAGAACGATCACGGGTGTCTTCTCGGCTCCTGAAAGAGCTACGGGCGGGGACGGCGCTGTTTACGGCCGCGCCCCGCCCGTTGGGCTCTCACTGCTGGTGGATCAGGTCGTGGGGATGGACATGACCTGCGGCAGGTTGGTCTGGCAGAACGCCTTCCAGCCGCCGGGCATCTCCCAGCCCTTGATCTTGATGCCGAGCTTCAGGACGCCGCCCTTGAAGACCTCGCGGCAGACGTTGACCGCCTGCGAGACGAGGACCGGGGCCGCGTCGAGCGTCTGCTCGAGCATCCCGCCCGTGAGCGCGGTGGCCTGGATGCAGCTCATGTTCGAGTCCGGGCTGATGTTCGTCCCGAGCGGGTCGTTGGTGATGGTGAGGGCCTCGAGCATCGCCGCGTGGTGCACGGCGTCCTGCACGACGAAGAGCATCCCGATGGGGATGCCGCGCTCGAGGAAGCACGGGCTCTCGATCGGCCGGTACATCTGGCCCTTGCAGCCGTAGCCCTGCCACCGGAGGCCGCCCCAGGTGACCGGCGCGAGGTCGAAGTCTCGCGTCGGGTGGAACACGCCGACGTTGCCCGGGGCCGCCCCGACGCTGCCGACGCGACGGTGGCTCACCGGCACGAAGACCGACGCCGAGCCGCGCGAGCGGTACATCGCGTTCACCGCAGCGACGAACTCGATGATCGGCACCTCGGAGGTGCCCGCCGCCTCGGCGTCCGCGAAGGAGCCGAAGTACGAGACGTCCGCCGCCAGCTCGTTCAGCACGAGCTCGCGCTGGTTGGTCTTCCACTGGAACTGGTAGGCGTTGATGAAGTTCCAGCCCGCGCGCCACACGTCCGCGCCCCACTCGAGGACTGCCGGGGCGGAGGGCACCGGGTTCGCGGCGATCGTCGGGAGCACGCCGAACGCGCCACCAGTGACGTCATTCACAGTGAAGACGTCGGGCGACGGGGGAGCCGCGATCATCGTGTTCGGGGCGAGGAAGGCGTTGCCGATGGTCGAGAAGCTCATCGGCTCGCAGAAGATGTGCACCCCGATGCCCTGCGCCAGGATGTCCGTCTGGAGGATGCCGTTGATGAGGAACGTCGAGTCGATCGACGCCACGCCCGGCACGGCCGAGGAGCCGCTGAGCAGGTTCACCGTGTCGCCGAACGTGGAGGTGGCTTCCTCGCTCGTGATCGGGAGCGGGATCGTCCAGACGACCTCCTCGATCACGGGGATGTTGCCGAAGGAGCAACGGAGACACTTCTCCGCTGCGCCGAGCGTGCCGGGAGCTGCGCCGAGACCGAACGGGACGCGCCGGACCTTCTCCTGAGAGTCGCCGAACTTCGCCGTCTTCCTACCGATGATGCTGCTGTTTGCCATAGCTTTTCTTTCTACCCACCGCCGTTTCATGGGCCGACGCGGGGTTCTTGTGACACCTCGACCCCGGGGCTCCTTGCGGTCCTACCGGGGCGAGGTGAGCGTCGCGAGAACGCTCGTTGCGAGAACGCTCAGGTCATCAGGCTCAGGGGCGCGGCGTCCCTGTCCTCGTCACCGACGAAGCCCAGGTACGGGTTGTCGTCGCCGATGCACCCACAGGAGGTGTCCAGCGGTTGGGGGCCGGGGGCCGTCGGGATCCCTTGCGGTCCCGCGCCCGGCACCGAGGGCGGGCCGGGGTTCCACGGCTCTGCTGCCACGCCGGTCGAGACCGGAGCGGCGCTCACCGCACCGGTCGAAGCGTCCGAGAGGGCACCCGCGCCCACACCAGGCCATCCCGGGATCCCGGCCACTGCGTGGTGGTGCACCGGAGTACACCGCAGCGTCAGCTCGTGGTGCATACGCCGTGCGGCCTCCATGGCGTGCTGATCCGGCGTCAGGCCCGGCATCGCGCGCTTCACCTGGCTGACGATGTCGCTGAAGAGGGCTCCGAGCCCACCGTCGCCATCAGCCATTCCGGCCTGCTGCCGGAGAGCCTGTGCGGCGGTGGGGAAGTCGGCGCCTGGACCTCCGGTGCCCCACACGTTCTGGAGCGTGGGGAAGGACTCACTGACCCCAGGCTCCGACAGGGCGAAAGGGCCGACGTCCGCGGGCGGCGCGGACAGCGCGCCCGAGCCAGCGCTCGAGACAGCCATCTGCGGCGTGCGCGTTGCGCCCGCAGAGTCGGTCTGGCGCAGGTTGATGGACGAGGCGACCTCCGCCGGGTAGAGCCGCGCGATGTAGCTCTTCTGGAGCGCGGCCGTCGAGGTGTCCTTCCCGACCAGCATCGGCATGAGGAAGTTGTTCCAGAGCGTCTTGAACAGCGAGACGCCCGCGCCGATTGCCGCACCCTCCAGGGAGCTGCGGATGAACGGGTGCTCGACGTACATCGCCGCGATGGCGGGGACGGCCGTTGCACCGAGCCCGACGCCCAGCCGCAGGAAGCCTGGGGTCGAGGCGACGTTCAGGGTGTTGGCGAGGGTGCCCGCACCATCGGACGTGAACTTGTCCTTCGGCTTCTCGGTCGCCGTCGGATCGTAGGTGGCGAGCAACCGGTCGAGTCCGTCCGCGAGCACGAACCCGAGGCCGGCAGAGCCGATCGCGAGGGCGAACTGGCCGGCGCGAGCGCCCATGTCCTTGCTGCTGCGCTTCGCCTCGGACATACCGCGGCGACGCCGACCACCACTGCTGCGGCGGCTCTTCTTGGCCTCCATCATGTAGTCTTCGCGAGCGCGCCGCCGACGGGGGCTCGTGCTCTTGCTCTTGCTCTTGCGACGACGCTTCGGCGACTCCGCCATCACGCTCGCGCGCACCCGGCGGCGAGCCTTCTTCCGGCGCACGCCCTTGAGAGCCGCCTTCCGGTGACCGGCCTTGTCGCCGCGCCACGCCTCGCTGGCTCGCGCCCGACGCCGACGTGGGCGCCGTGCTTCCATCATGTGGCTCGTACGCTTCTTGCGCCGCGCGGCTGTCGCCTTGCGCGCCTTCTTCCGGCTCGCGGGCGCCTTCTTCTTGCGCTTCCGGCTCGCCTCGGTGGTCGCCGCGCTGACGCGCCGACGCTTGGGGCGCTTTCGTGCCTCCGCAGTCGTGGTTGGGGTCGCCACACGGGCGATCCTCCGACGCGGACGCCGCGCCTCCTCACTGGTACGACTGGGATGACGACGACGAGCCTCTTGAGTAGTTGCCATGCTGTTCACACCTTCGCGTGCGACGACCGCGCGGATGCCGCGGCCGAATGGGATGGTTCGCTTGACCTTGAGCCCTTTGGGATCGAACTGACGGATGCGGATGTACTGGTCGGTGACATCCACCGTCCCGTACTTGTAGCCTTGAGACTGAGCCCACGACTTGGCCTTGCCTGGCGTCCAGCCAGAGGCGCGACCAAAGAGAAGCGATTGCACGTCCATCGCAGGGCGACGACGCGCGGCCTCGGAGACGGGAGCTGCTGGGCGCGCGAGCGGCGATCGGCCGAGGTGCGAGGGGCGACCAGATGAGGGCCGACCGGGCGAGGGGCGCGGGTACGAGCGCTCGACACCAGAGCGAATCGGTGGCTGCGCAGCACGCCGCGCGACGCGCCTGCTGCGGCGTGGTTCGCTGAGATCGGCAAGGCGGTCGTCGTAGAGGCCCATGTCACGGTGCACACGTAGATTTTCAGGACGGATTTTTCACGTCAACACGTGTGTGCGTTGCGCCTGACGAATGGGTGGTTACGGTGTTGCGCGCGCACTGTGCGTCGACACCGCAGGC